>Ga0308174_10001300_pt1 | contig 11521 bp, 9 predicted proteins | sample PhyPR2_FD_203894 | JGI IMG/M metagenome (GOLD analysis project Ga0308174, IMG submission 203894) | Soil microbial communities from UC Gill Tract Community Farm, Albany, California, United States - DLSLS.P.R2 | ecosystem: Environmental > Terrestrial > Soil > Agricultural land | place: USA...
GAGGCGCAGGCCGGCCGTCAGCTCCTCGGTGCGCCACGTGTCGTTCGCGGCGGGGCTGAGCGGACCGATCGCCTTGTCGCACTCACGCACGGCGACGTCGAGCCGGTCGAGGATCCACGCATCGGCGCGCGCGAAGTCCCTGCGATCGATGTCGCCGATCGCGCGCACCGGCTCCGTGCCCACGTTGGTGAGCAGGAAGCGGCCGATGTTCCACAGCTTCGTGGCGAAGTTGCGGCCCGGGGCGAACGACTTCTCGAGGTCCTGCGGATCGAGCATGACGTCGGCGCCGAGTCCCATGCCGGCGACCAGCGTGTAGCGCAGCGCATCGGCGCCGTAGAGCTTCACGACGTCGAGCGGATCGATGCCGTTGCCGAGCGACTTCGACATCTTGCGTCCCTTCGTGTCGCGCGCCGTGCCGTGCAGGTACACGGTGTGGAATGGCGCGTCGCCCATGAAGGCGTAGCCCGACATGATCATCCGCGCGACCCAGAAGAAGATGATCTCGGGTGCGGTGACGAGGACGTCGGTGGGATAGAAGGTGCGCAGGTCGACGGACGCTTCGTTCGGCCAGCCGAGCGTGGAGATCGGCCAGAGCCAGCTCGAGAACCAGGTGTCGAGCACGTCCTCGTCCTGCGTGACCGGACCGCCGCAGTGCGGACAGCTCGCCGGATCCTCGCGCGCGACGATCACGTTCTGCGGGCCGGGACAGGTCGCGCAGTACCAGACGGGGACGCGGTGTCCCCACCAGAGCTGCCGCGAGATGTTCCAGTCGCGGATGTTCGACATCCAGTGCTCGTACACCCCGACCCACTTCTCGGGGAGCAGGCGCACGCGTCCCGTGCGCACCGCGTCGAGCGCGGGTTCGGCGAGGGGCGCCATGCGCACGAACCACTGGTCGCTGAGCCGCGGCTCGACGACGGTGTCGCAGCGGTAGCAGTGCCGCACGTTGTGCTGGTGGACTTCCTTCTTCTCGAGGCGCCCGAGCTTCTCGAGCATCTCGACGACGTGCTGGCGCGCCGTGAATCGATCCATTCCGCGGAGTCCCTGCGGGACTCGGCCACCAGCATCGATGACCTCGTTCATCACGCCGTGCTCGTCGATCACGACGGGCATCGGGAGGTTGTGGCGACGGCCGACCTCGAAGTCGTTCATGTCGTGCGCCGGCGTGATCTTCACGACGCCGGTGCCGAACTCCGGATCCGCGTAGTCGTCGCCGACGATCGGGATCGGGATGTCGAGGATGGGGAGCAGGACGTACTGGCCGATCAGGTCACGATAGCGCTCGTCGTTCGGGTTCACCGCGACGGCGACGTCGCCGAGCATCGTCTCCGGGCGCGTCGTGGCGACGGAGAGCGCGATCCTCTCTCCCGTCGGCTCGGCGAGCGGATAGCTCAGGTGATACAGCGCGCCCGTCTCCGCCTCGGGCTCCGCCTCTTCGTCGCTGAGCGACGTGAGACAGCGCGGGCACCAGTGGATGACGCGGTGTCCCTTGTAGATCAGCCCGCGCTCGTACAGCCGCACGAAGGCCTCGCGCACGGCGCCGCTCAACTCGGGGCTGAAGGTGTACGCGGTGCGCGACCAGTCGGCCGACGTGCCGATCGCGCGGAGCTGCTCGAGAATGACGCCGCCCGTCTCTTTCACGAACGCGGCGGTGCGATCGACGAACGCCTCGCGGCCGAGGTCCTGCCGCGTGAGCCCTTCGCGAGCGAGCTGTTTCTCGACGACGTTCTGCGTGGCGATGCCGGCGTGGTCGGTGCCCGGCACCCAGAGCGCCTCTCGTCCCTTCATCCGCGCCCAGCGCACGAGCACGTCCTGGACGGTGTTGTTGAGCCCGTGCCCGACGTGGAGGATCGCCGTGACGTTCGGCGGGGGCATGACGAGCGTGTACGGCTCGCGATCACCGCCCGTGGCGCTGGCGCGTGCCGCGTCGGCGGTGAAGCACCCCGCCTCGAGCCAGCGCTCGTAGATCGCCGGCTCGGTGGCGGCGGGATCGTACTGCGCGGACAAGGCACCCTCCTGCGCTGGGGCGGGGGCGGGCTCGAGCGGCTCTGAAATGGACATGACCTGCGGAAGTTAATCCGCAGGTCATGTGGGTTGAAGCGCGGTGGGGCGGTGCTGTGAGGACGCTGGCGCGGTCAGTCGCCGGGATTCTGGTCGGCGACGTGGTCCGCCTTCGGGACGCCGGTGGGCGCGACCGGCGCGCCGCCGGTGCGATCGCCCTTGTGGGCCCGCTTGCTGACGGTACGCCGCTCGGCGGAGCCCGCCGTGTCGTCGGCCGCGTGCTCGATCTCCTGATCGGCGCTGGTCCAGCGCTCCTCGAGCTCGACGCGCGGGGTGGCGTGGCGATCCGGCTCGTCCGAGGTGCCCTGCCGGCGCCGGCCCGTGCCGATCGTGCGGCCTTCCCAGCGCGCCTCGGTGAGCGCGTCGTCGCCCTCTTCGAAGCGGCGCGAGTGGTCGCGGAGCCGCTCCTCCAGGTCCCCGATCGCCATACGGTTTACTACGGTCTCTACGCCGGGAACCCCGCGCGCGAGCACGACGGCGTGCTCCGCCTCCTCTTCGTTGTTGACCCAGCCCGCCAGCTCGATCGTATCCTCGCCGATGCCGCCGATGTCGATGGCCCGCTCGCACAGGATCGGATCGTTGCGGAACGCTTCCAGCACGCGCTCTTCGAGTCCTTCGTTCGGCACGCCTTCATCCTCCAGCTCGTCGTATTCCTCATCGTACTCGCTGAAGTCGTCGGCGACCGCCGGGGCGGAGGCTTCGGCCTCCTCCTCGTCGACGCGGCGGCGACGCACCCGGTCGGCGAGACCACTCAATCCACCGAACCGCTGCGCAACCAACATCCCAGCCGCGAAGCCGGCGACGGCTCCAAGGAGCACGCTCCCGACCGTGCCCATAGTGGACGAATCGTCGTCCTCGAAACGCAGGTATGGCATGGTGAAACCTGTGGCGTAGGGTCAGCCGCAAGGATAGCTTACGAAGGAAAGTTTCGCGAAGCGGTGCAAGAAGAAGGCCGCCCGCCGACCCCAGAAAAACGGCCCGCACATGCGTCCCACGCGCCAGTTTCGGTCGGAGACCGAGATCACCGAGACCGAATCCGCGGTCCCGTACCGGAGGATCATTCTCTGGGTCATCGTCGGCCTCGCGATCGTGGTGGGTGTGGTGATGTACTTCAAGTACGCGCACCTGCTCACGCCGTTGTTGGGCTGATTCGCCCCGACCGTTCCACCCGACGTCATACATGATCGATCGTCCCGCCGCTCCCGATTCCGGGGAGCTCACCCTCGTGCTGCCCGACGGCGCCACGCGCAGCGTGCCCGTCGGCACTCTTCCGGCCGACGTCGTGCGCTCGATCGGCGAGCGCCTGCTCGGTGCCGCCGTCGCCGTGTCCGTGGACGGGGAGATCCAGGATCTCATGACGCCCCTGCGGAAGGGCGGCGCGTTCCGCGTCCTCACCGAGCGCGATCCGGAAGCGCTCGGCGTGCTGCGGCATTCGGCGGCGCACGTGCTGGCGACGGCGGTCCGACGGCTGCGTCCCGACGCGAAGATCGGCTTCGGTCCCGCGATCGAGGACGGCTTCTACTACGACTTCGAGGTCGCGTCGCCGTTCACGCCCGAGGATCTCGCCGCGTTCGAGCAGGAGATGCGCAAGGTCGTGGCGGAGAAGTATCCGTTCGTGCGCGAGGAGGTCGGCGCGAAGGAGGCGCGCAAGCGCTTCGTCGACGATCCGCTGAAGCTCGAGCGGCTCGACGACTTCACCGATCCGAACGAGATCATCTCGACCTACACCGACGGGCCGTTCATCGACCTGTGCAGGGGACCGCACGTCCCCGACACCGGGCGCCTGAAGCATTTCAAGTTGCTCAACACGGCGGGCGCGTACTGGCGCGGCGACGAGAAGCGCCAGATGCTGCAGCGCATCTACGGCACGGCGTGGTTCAAGAAGGAAGAGCTCGACCAATACCTGTACCGCCTGGAGGAGGCGAAGAAGCGCGACCATCGCAGGCTCGGTCGCGAGCTCGATCTCTTCATGTTCCATCCCTTCTCGCCCGGCTCCGCATTCTGGACCGAGCGGGGGACGACCGTCTACAACCTCCTCGTGGAGTACTGCCGCGAGCGGCAGCGGCGCGACTTCTCCGAGATCCGCACGCCGTTGCTCTACAACAAGGGGCTGTGGGAGCTGTCGGGGCACTGGGGCAAGTACAAGGAGAACATGTTCCTCGTGCTCGACAACGAGACGGGTGAGCATGACATCTCGCTCAAGCCGATGAACTGCCCGTCGCACTACATGCTCTATCTCGCGAAGCGGCACTCGTACCGTGAGCTGCCGATGCGCTACGTCACCTTCGACGTGCTGCATCGCAACGAGCTGACGGGGGCGCTGAGCGGGCTGACGCGCGTGCGGCAGTTCTCGCAGGACGACTGCCACGTTTTCCTGCGCGAGGACCAGATCGCCGACGAGGTGAAGTTCCTCATGGACTTCATCCTCGGCTACTACGAGTCGTTCGGGTTGACGGCGTCGCTCAAGTTCGCGACGCGTCCCGAGCAGCGCATCGGCGACGACGCGATGTGGGACCGTGCCGAGTCGGCGCTGCGCTCCGCGCTCGAGGCGACGGGACGCGAGTACGCGCTCAAGCCGGGCGACGGCGCCTTCTACGGCCCCAAGATCGACTTCGACGTCACCGACTCGCTGGGCCGCGCATGGCAGCTCGGCACGATCCAGCTCGACTACGCCGCACCGGAGCGGTTCGATCTCTCGTACGTCGGCGAGGACAACGCCGAGCATCGTCCGGTGGTGATCCACCGCGCCGTGAGCGGCTCGTTCGAGCGGTTCATCGCAATCCTCATCGAGCACTTCGCCGGTGCGTTCCCGACCTGGCTCTCGCCGGAGCAGGTGCGCGTGCTGCCGATCTCGGAGGAGCAGGCGCCGGTGGCGGAGAAGATCGTCGAGCGGATGGTGAACGCGGGGATTCGCGCTTCGCTCGACGCGCGCAGCGAGACGCTGAAGTACCGGATCGCCGAAGGGGCGCGCATGAAGACGCCGTACATGTGCGTCGTCGGGCGCCGCGAGGCGGAGGCGGACCAGGTGGCGGTGAACACGCGCGGGGCGGGGGAGGGGCAGAAGCCCGCGCCGGTGGGGGTCGACGAATTCATCCGCCGGATCCGCGCCGAGATCGATACCCGCTCCCTGACGCTGGGCGCCGGCGCGACGACCACGATCAGCTAGCATCTGGGGTCAGAGTTGGTGGGGTCAGAGTTGGTGGGGTCAGAGTTGGTGGGGTCAGAGTTGGTTGACTCTGACCGGTTTCCACCGTCTGGCTGCCAACGCGCTCCTGAAACTCGCTCGCGCTGACGCTCGTAACATTCGCACCTTCACCAGGTGGTCTGATTGCTCGCTGTCGACCTGCGTCACCTCACGAAGCGCTACGGCAACGTCACCGCCGTACACGATCTCTCGCTCGCGATTCGCTCGGGCGAGATCGTCGCCTTTCTCGGTCCGAACGGGGCGGGGAAGACGACGACCATCGACATGATCCTCGGCCTCGCCCAGCCGGATGAGGGAACCGTCCAGGTCTACGGCCGCGCGCCGGTCGATGCCATCGCGCGAGGCGATGTCTCGGCCGTGATGCAGAATGGCGGGTTGCTGAAGGACTTCACCGTGCGTGAGACGGTGCGCTACACCGCATCGCTCTACGCCAACCCGCAGCCTGTTGCCGAGGTGCTCGAGCGCGCCGGGATCGCCGCCATCGCCGATCGCCGCGTCGGGAAGTGCTCGGGTGGCGAGCAGCAACGGCTCCGATTCGCGATGTCGCTCCTCTCCAACCCACGGCTGCTCCTGCTCGACGAGCCCACCGCGGGGATGGACGTCGAGGCCCGCCGCGAGTTCTGGACCTCCATCCGCGAGGACGCGGGGCGTGGACGCACCGTGATGTTTGCGACGCACTACCTCGAGGAGGCGGACGCGTACGCGGATCGCATCGTACTGGTGCGGCAGGGAACGATCGTCGCCGACGGCACGACCGCCGCCGTCAAGAGCATGGCGAGCGGTCGCACCGTGCGCGCCACCGTTCCCTACGCCGATCGCCACGCGCTGGCCACGCTGAACGGCGTCACTGCCGTGGAAGGGCGCGGCGACACCGTGTTCATCACCTGCACCGATTCCGACGCGGTCGCGCGGCACCTCCTGACGCAAACGGCGGCGTCGGACCTCGAGATCACGTCGAACTCGCTCGAAGCCGCGTTCATGGCGCTGACGGGCGACGCGGAGGTAGTGGCATGAGCACCGCGATTCCCACCACGGCAATGGAGCCGGCGAGCGAGGCAGTTCCGCTGCGGGCGCTCGGAGGGTTCAACCTCACCGCTCTGGCACTCGAGATCAGGCGCATGCTGCGCAATCGCCGCACGGTGATGTTCATCGTGGTTTTTCCCAGCCTGTTCTTCTTCATGTTCCGCGCGAGCGGAGGCGGGAAAAACGCAGCGTTGATCCAGGCATACGTGCTGATCAGCATGGCGGTCTACGGTGCGATGGTCGGCACGACCGCGGGCGGCGCCGCCGTCGCGGTCGAGCGGAGCCTGGGCTGGAGCAGGCAGCTCCGTCTGACCCCACTCCGGCCCGCCGCATACATCGCGATGAAGGTGCTGACGGCGATGGTGCTCGGCCTGTGCGCGGTCATCTCCGCGTTCGCGGTGGGCGCACTGAGCGGGGTGCACATGGCCCCGGGCGTCTGGATCCTCTCCGGCCTCGCCGCTTGGAGCTGCTCGCTCGTATTTGCCGCGTTCGGCCTGTTCATGGGCTTCCTGCTGCCGAGCGAGAACGTGATGCAGTTCGTCGGGCCGATGCTGGCCATCCTCGCGATGGGCGGCGGATTGTTCGTGCCGCTGCAGAATCTTCCGCCCGTCATGCGCACGATCGCGCAGTTCTCGCCGGCGTACGGCGTGGGCGTGATCTCGCGTGCGCCGCTCGTTGGTGGGCTCTCGGCCGCCGCCGTCGCGAGCGTGGTGGCCTGGACCGCCATCTTCGGCGTCGGCGCCATGCTCCTGTTCCGGCGAGATACGGCGCGGGTGTGAACCCTGACCGCCCGGCCGGGAGCGACGCCTGATCAATTGACGTCCGCTGGTTAGCTTTGGGGATGCCCGGTGCGCAATCCGGCCGGGCCAGGACCCGAGCTCATCGACATGCCGGACACCACTCGCATCCCCGTCATCGTCTCGGCCGCGCGCACGCCCATCGGCAGGTTCCTCGGTGGCCTCGCGCCGCTCTCGGCGCCCGAGCTTGGCGCCGTGGCCATCAAGGCCGCCCTCGATCGCGCCGGCATCGATGGCGGCGAGGTGCAGGAAGTCATCATGGGCAACGTCATCCAGGGCGGCGTCGGTCAGGCGCCGGCGCGGCAGGCGCTGCTCAAGTCCGGCATCCCGGCCACAGTCAGCGCCGTCACGATCAACAAGGTGTGCGGCTCCGGGCTCAAGTCGGTGATGCTCGCGGCGCAGGCGATCAAGGCGGGCGACGCCGAAGTCATCGTCGCCGGCGGCATGGAGTCGATGTCGAACGCGCCGTACTACGTGTACGGCATGCGCAACGGCGTGAAGCTCGGCGACCAGACGATGGTCGACGGCATGATCAGGGACGGCCTCTGGTGCGCGTCGTGCGATGTGCACATGGGCGGCCACGCGGAGTACACCGCGAAGAAAGCGGACATCACGCGCGCCGAGCAGGACGAGTTTGCGGCGGCGTCACATCGCAAGGCGGTGGACGCGATCAAGGCCGGCCGGTTCAAGGCCGAGATCGTGCCGGTCACGATTCCGGGGAAGAAGGGCGACGTCGTCGTCGACACCGACGAAGGGCCGCGTGCCGACACGACCGCCGACGCGCTCGCGAAGCTGCGCCCCGCTTTCGGAAAGGGGGACGACGCCACTGTCACGGCGGGAAACGCCAGCTCGCTCAACGATGGCGCCGCGGCGCTCGTGGTGACGTCGCAGAAGTACGCCGAAGCGCAGGGACTCTCCATCCTCGGCCGCGTGCGCGCGTACGCGACTGGCGCAGGCAATCCGCAGGAGCTTTTCTTCGCTCCGATCACCGCGGTGCGCAACCTGATGAAGAAGGAAGGCACGAGCATCGAGCAGTACGACCTGATCGAGGCGAACGAAGCGTTCGCGTCGCAGGCGCTCGCCGACGGAGCAGGGCTGGGCTGGGACTGGGATCGCGTCAACGTGAATGGCGGCGCGATCGCACTCGGCCATCCGATCGGTGCGAGCGGTGCTCGGGTGCTCACCACGCTGTTGTATGCGTTGCAGGACCGCGATCTCGACACTGGCCTCGCGACGCTCTGCCTCGGCGGCGGCGATGCGGTGGCGCTCTCCGTCTCCCGAGGAAAGTGACATGACGACTCTGGCTCTTGCCGCGCGGACGCCGCGCAGCCGCGCGCTCGGCATCCTCGTCTGCGTCGGCGCGCTCGCGCTCGCGGCGCAGCTGGCGATCCCGCTCCCGGGCACTCCGGTTCCGCTCACCTTCACGCCGTTCGTCGTCGTTCTCGCCGGCCTGCTCCTCGGGCCGCTCGACGCCGCCGGCGCGATGGTCGCGTACCTCGTGCTCGGCGCGCTCGGCGCACCGGTGTTCGCCCCGATGGGGCCGCCGGGCATCGCGCGGCTCCTCTCGGCGACCGGTGGCTACCTCCTCGCCTATCCGCTCGCGGCTGCGGTCACGGGTTGGCTCGGCGCGCGTCGTCCGCGCTTCGTGCAGCGCGCTCTCGCGGCGATGGCGGGCATCCTGGTCATCTACGTCGGCGGACTGGCGCAGCTGATGATCATCACCGGCAGCCTGGCGACGGCGGCGTTGATCGGCGTGCTCCCCTTCGCCGCCGCGGACTTCGTGAAGGCGCTCATCGCGGGCGCGGTGAGCGGCCCCCGCCACGACGCACGGAGCTGAGCAAACGCACCATGGCGATCTCCCTTCGGCCGCTTGCCGGGGGGATCGCGCGGGCGCTCGCGTTCGTCCTGCTGTTCGTCCTGCTGAGCGTCGCGCTGCTCCAGCTGTTCGGCCAGCCGCTGGACGCGGCGCTGGGCGACAAGCGCGTCACCGAGGGGTTCGTCAGCCTCGTATCCGCGCTCCTCGCGACGACGATCATGCTTCGCTCGATCGACGTCCGACCGTGGAGCGACGTGGGCCTGGGACGACAGGCAGCACGCCCGCGCGTGCTCGTGGAGGGGCTGATCCTCGGCGGCGTGACGATCGGTGCCGCGTGCGCTGCGCTGCTCGCCTTCGGCTGGCTGCGGATCGTCCCCGCGGCACCGGGCTCGTCGCTGGGCGCGGCGCTCCGCATCTCGGCGTTCCTGCTTCCCGCGGCACTGACCGAGGAGCTGATCACTCGCGGGTATCTGCTCACCGCGATTCGCGATGCCACCGGCGCACGGATCGCGGCACTGGTCACGAGCCTGCTGTTCGGGCTGGCGCATCTCAGGAACCCGGGCGTCACCTTCGAGGCGATCTTCAATGTCACCCTCGCGGGTGTGTTTCTCGCCGCAGTACGCCTCGCGCTCGACAGCCTGTACGCGGCGTGGGCCGCGCACGCGGCGTGGAACTGGATGATGGCCGTTCCCTTTCACCTCTCGGTGAGTGGGATCTCATTCGACGTGCCGGACTATCGCACGGTGAGCACGGGCCCCGCGTGGGCGACGGGCGGCGCGTGGGGACCGGAAGGCGGCGTTGCCGCGGCCGTCGGGATGCTCGCTGGTCTCTTCTATCTTTATCGCCTCAACCGTTCGCGGCCTGACCGCGAGGAGTCGTGAGAACGTGACCGATCGCATTGCGGTGATTGGCGCCGGACAGATGGGCAACGGGATCGCCCACGTCTTCGCGCAGGCGGGTTTCCGGGTCACGATGATCGACGTCGCCGAAGGGGCGCTCGGCCGCGGCCGCGCGGCGATCGAGAAGAACCTCGACCGTCAGATCGAGAAGGGCACGGTACCGGCGAGCGAACGGCAGGGGATCCTCGAGCGCGTGAGCACGCACACGTCGCTGCACGCCGTGACCGGCGCGGCGCTCGTCGTCGAGGCGGCGACGGAGAACCGCGATCTCAAGTTCAAGATCTTCTCCGAAGTCGACAAGCTCGCCGATCAGGGGAGCGTGCTGGCGACGAACACGTCGTCGATCTCGATCACGGAGATCGCAGCGCGCACGTCGCGTCCCGCGTCGGTGATCGGCATGCACTTCATGAATCCCGTGCCGGTCATGAAGCTCGTCGAGATCATTCGCGGGCTCGCGACGTCGGACGAGACGACGCGTCGCACCATGGAGTGGAGCCGCGCCGTCGGGAAGACGCCGGTCGAGGTGAGCGATTTCCCCGGGTTCGTGGCGAACCGGATCCTCATGCCGATGATCAACGAGGCGGTGTACTGCCTCATGGAGGGGGTCGGTTCGGCGGAGGCGATCGATACCGTCATGAAGCTGGGGATGAATCATCCCATGGGTCCGCTCGCCCTGGCGGATCTGATCGGACTCGACACCTGCCTGGCGATCCTCGAGGTGATGCACGAGGGACTCGGGGACCCCAAGTACCGTCCGGCACCGCTGCTGCGGAAGTACGTCGCGGCAGGCTGGCTCGGAAAGAAGTCAGGACGAGGGTTCCATGCGTATTGAGAATGCTGGCGGGGAGTCGCGACTGGGAACAGCTGGAGAAAGCACGGCGGGGCGGATGCGCACGCAGCTTCCCACACCTCCCTCGCAACCCGCCATCGAACGTAGCAATGCAGGAGGGCTGACGCCGCTCACGGACGAGCAGCGCGAGATCGTGGAGCTCGCGCGTCGGTTCGCGCGCGACGAGCTCGCGCCACACGCGGCCGAGTGGGATCGCGAGGCGCGGTTCGATCGGAGCGTGGCCGAGAAGCTCGGCCAGCTCGGCTTTCTGGGCATGCTCATCCCCGAGCAGTACGACGGGCTGGGCCTCGACACGCTGACCTATCTCCTCGCGCTCGAGGAGATCGCCGTCGGCGATGCGTCCACCGCCGTGTTGATGAGCGTGCACAACTCGCTGCCGACGCAGATGATCCTGCACTTCGGCAACGAGGAGCAGAAGGAGCGCTACCTCCGGCCGATGGCGCGCGGGGAGAAGATCGGCGCGTTCGCGCTCAGCGAGCCGGACGCGGGCTCCGACGCCGCGTCGCTGCGCTGCCGCGCCGAACGCGACGGCGACGACTGGGTGCTCACGGGGACGAAGAGCTGGGTCACCTCCGGCAGCCTGGCCGACGTCATCGTCGTCATCGCGCGCACGTCGCCGCTCGATCCCGCACATCGCTCGCGCGGCATCTCGGCGTTCCTCGTCACGCCGGATCTGCCGGGATTCCACGTCGGCAAGAAGGAAGACAAGATGGGGCTGCGCGCGTCGCCGACGGTGCAGCTCAACTTCGACGGCTTCCGCGTGCCGGCGGCGAATGTCCTCGGCGAGGAGGGGCAGGGGTTCATCTACGCGATGCGCTCCCTCGACAACGGCCGACTCGGCATCGCCGCGCAGGCCCTTGGGATCGCGCG
>Ga0308174_10001301_pt1 | contig 11511 bp, 10 predicted proteins | sample PhyPR2_FD_203894 | JGI IMG/M metagenome (GOLD analysis project Ga0308174, IMG submission 203894) | Soil microbial communities from UC Gill Tract Community Farm, Albany, California, United States - DLSLS.P.R2 | ecosystem: Environmental > Terrestrial > Soil > Agricultural land | place: USA...
AGGCGTCGGCCGACAGGCGCCGCCCGAACCGCTGGTACACCGCCGGCGACTCGCCGCGGCCGGGCAGCAGCACCAGCGTGCCGCGCGGTGTGGCGCCGGCCGGCTCGTCCCAGGCCGCGGCGGCGGCCGCCTCCTCGATCTCGCTCATCCCGTTCACCGGGCCCACGCCGAGGTGAACCAGTGCACCGCACCGGTGTCCGGGTCGTAGGACCGCCGCGGCAGCGTCCCGATGTTCGCGCCGTAGACGTGGATGCCGACCACCGGCTCGGTCCCCCCGCACCTGACCTGGTGCACGTCGTCGTCGGTCGTGCAGCACACCGTCACCTGGCCGGCACCCCACTCGTCGGTGCCGGCCGCGACCAGCGGGACGTCGGGCACCGCCGGCTTCTCGAAGCGGGTCTCGACCTCGACGCCGCGCCAGATCCCGACCACGCCCCACGTCTCGTGCCCGTGGACGGGCGTTCCCTGGCCCACGTCCCACACGGCGCTCGCGATCGAGAACGACCCATCCGCGGCGACGTGGAGCGGGTACATCACGTAGCGCTCCGGGTCCGGGCGCGTCCGCGACTCCGGGAGGTCGAGGCCGGCGGCGAGCAACGCCTCGAGCTCGTCGCGCACCGCGGAGGTGAGCGCCGGCTCGTCCAGGCTCTGGTCGATCAGGTCCTCGACCCGGCGCGCGAAGGCGGCGAGCTCCGGCACGTCGGTCCCGGCAGCGGCGATCTGCTGCTGTCTCATGCGTTCTCCCTCATGCGTTCTCCTCGGTGGTGTGATCGGTGATGGCGCGGTCGGTGGAGCCCTGCGTCGGGACGGCACGGACGGCGGTCCAGCGGGAGGCGTGGGCGGCGAGCCGGTCGCGCAGGCCGGGCACCGCCAACGACCGGGCGAGGGCCGCGAGGGCATGGTCCTGCTGCTGCCCGGTCCCCCGGGCGGCCGCCAGCAGTGCCGACCGGGCGGTGGGGTCGGTGAGCGACCAACCCTCCAGCAGGTCCGCGAGCGCCGCGGGGTGGCCGGTGACCAGTCCGCCGGCGGACCCGGCGAGGACGGGCCGGCCACCGACGAGGCCGGGCCCTCCGGTCAGGGCGGCGAGGCGGCTGGTGCCCAGGACGACCCCGAAGCCGGCGCCCGGGAAGCGGAAGGTCGCGCCCGGGCCGGCGAGCCGGTGGTCGCAGGCGGCGACCAGGTCCGCGCCGGCGCCGACGGCGGCGCCCTCGACGACGGCCACGGTGAGGTACGGCGCCATGGCCAGCCGCTCGAGCAGCATCCCGACCCGCAGGAACCGGAAGGCGAGGGAGCCGTCGGTCTCCCGGTCCAGCCCGCCCAGGTCGAACCCCGCGCAGAAGCACCGGGGCCCGCCGCGGAGCACCAGCGCCAGCGGTCGGACCCGCTCGGCGTCGTCGAGCACCTCGTGGAGCCGCTCCACGAGGTCGGCCGACAGGGCGTTGGCCCGCTCCGGCCGGTCGAGGGTGACCGTCCAGGCCGGCCCGCGATCGAGCAGCAGGCTCATCGGCCGGCCCACTCGTCGTACACCTCGACGTCGCCGCCGAGCACCGGAGCGGGCCGGTCCAGACGAGGCGCCAGGCCTTCCACACGGACCGGGAACACGATCGTCGGCGTCGGCCCCGCAAGCGGCACGTCGAGGGTGGCGACCAGGCCGGTCTGCTCCACGTGCGGGTCTGCGAGCACCGCGCCGAAGGTGTTGACCGGTCCGCACGGGACGCCGCGGGCGCGCAGGTCCGCGAGCCACTCCTCCCGCTTGCCGGTCGCGAACCGCTCCTGCAGCAGTGCCGCCAGCTCGTCCTGGTGGGCGACCCGGTCGACCTGGGTCGTGAACCGCGGATCGTCGAGGAGCTCGGGCCGACCGACGACCTCGGCGACCGCACCCCACAGGCGGTCGTTCCCGGCCGCGACCGTGAGGTCGCCGTCCGCCGCTGTGAACGCCTGGTACGGCGCGTTGCGCGGGTGGGCCGTGCCGAGCCGCTGCGGCTCCTCGCCGGAGCCCCAGTACTCGCTGGTCTGCAGCGCCGAGACGCCGATCAGGCAGTCGAGCATCGGGCAGTCCAACCGCACCGACGTCCCGCTCGCCCGCACGCCGGGCAGCACCGCGGCGATCGTGTACGCGGCGTACAGCCCGGCCGTGAAGTCGCCGACCGGCACGCCGGCCTTCGCGGGCGCCCCGTTCGCCGGCCCGGTGACGCTCATCAGGCCGGACATGCCCTGGATGACGACGTCGTAGGCGCCGGCGCCGGCGTACGGGCTGGTGAGCCCGTAGCCCGAGATGGAGCAGTAGACCAGGCCACGGTGCTCGGCGCTGACGTCGGCGTACCCGAGGCCGAGCCGGTCGAGCACGCCCGGCCGGTAGTTCTCGACCACGACGTCGGCGGCCGTCACCAGCCCGCGCACCCGCTCCAGCTCGGCCGGGTCCTTGAGGTCGGCCACGACCGACCTCTTGTTGCGGTTGACGGAGGCGAAGTTGTGGCTGAACCGCTCACCGGGCAGCTCCGGGGTCTCCGCGAACGGCGGCCAGCCACGCATCTGGTCGCCGGTCGGCGGCTCGACCTTCACCACGTCCGCGCCGAGGTCGGCGAGCAGCATGCCGGTGAACGGCCCGGCGGCGACGTGGGCGAGCTCGACGACGCGGACGCCCTCCAGGGGACGCACGGGCTCAGACCGCCGCGGCGGGACGCGGCACCGCCGGGCGCGTGGCGGCGCGGTGGGCGAGCTCCTGCCGGACCAGTGGGAGGAGGTCGCGGCCATAGTCGACGGCGTCCTGCAGCGGGTCGTAGCCGCGGATCAGCACCGTGTCGACGCCGATCTCGACGTAGTCCAGGATCGCCGCGGCCACCGTCTCGGGCGAGCCGACCAGGGCGGTCGAGTTGCCGCCGCCGCCCACGGCCGCGGACGTCGGCGTCCAGAGGCAGCGGTCGTGCACGTCGCCCTTCTCGGCCACCGCGAGCAGCCGGCGCGACCCCGCGTTCTCCGGCTCCTTCCCGGAGGGATGCAGCTGGCCGACCTTCTCGCGGAACTGCGCGCCGACGGCACCGGTGATCGTGTCCAGGATCGAGTGCGCCCGCTCCCACGCCTCGGCGTCGGTGCGGCCGAGGATCGGCCGGAACGACACCGAGATCCGGGGCCGCTGGGTCCGGCCCGCGGCGGCGGCCCGCTCGGCCACGGTGGCGATCTGGCCACGTGTCTCGGCGAGCGGCTCGCCCCACAGCATGTAGGTGTCGGCGTGCTTCGCCCCCACGGTGTACGCGGCCGGCGAGCTGCCGCCGAAGAACAGCTCGAGGTGCCGGCCCTCGTACGGCGGGACCTGCGGGGTGAAGCCGTCGAACCGGTAGTAGCTGCCCGCGAACGAGCGGGGGCCGGTGAAGTCCCACGCCTCGCGCAGGACCTGGAGGTACTCGTCGGTGCGGGCGTAGCGCTCGTCGTGGGGCAGGTAGTCGCCCTCGCGGCGCTGCTCGGCGTCGTTCCCCCCGGAGACGATGTTGAGCGCGACCCGACCGCGGCTGAAGTGGTCGAGCGTGGTGAAGGTCCGGGCCGCCAGGGTCGGCTGGACGACGCCGGGCCGGTGGGCGACCAGGAGGCCGAGCCGCTCGGTGTGGGCGGCGGCGAACGCGGCGACCTGGGTGCCCTCGGCCCAGCCGGAGCCGTAGCCGATGAGGACGCGGTCGAAGCCGCCGTCCTCGTGGGCCTTCGCGAACCGGGCCGTGTAGGCGGGGTCGACCACCGGGCCGCGGGCGGGCCGGATCTCAGAGGCGTCGCTGGTGCCGATCATGCCGAGGATCTCGACGTCGTCGTAGTGCATCGGGTGCCTTTCGGGAGGTGGGTTGGAGCGGCGGGGAGGCGCGGGTCAGCCGGCGAGCGCCGGGCCGTCCGGCGTCGTGGTCGTGCCCTGGGCGGCCGTGATGCCGATGAGCTCGAGGGTCATGCGCGGTCCTCCTGGGATCGGGGCTCCCACGCGCCGGCGGCATGGCACGCCGCGGAGTGGTCCGGACGGTCGGCGAGCGGACCGGTGGCGGGCTGGACGCGGCAGGCGTCGTGGGCGAATCGGCAGCGGTCGGCGAACACGCACCCGCCGTGCGCTGCCCAGCCGGCGCGCGCGGGATCGTCGGCGCGCACGTCCTCGGGTCGCAGGTCGTGGTGCCGGGTGACGCTGGGGGCCGAGGCCGTGAGCAGCGCGGTGTACGGATGCGCCGGGTTCTCCAGCACGTCCCGCGCGGGCCCGACCTCGACCAGCCGGCTTCGGTAGAAGACCGCGACCCGGTCGGCGATGCCGGCCAGCGAGGACAGGTCGTGCGCGATGATCACGACCGCGATGCCGAGGTCACGGCGCAGCCGGTCGAGCAGGTTCAGGACCAGGTTGCGGTTCGAGACGTCGAGCGCGCTGACGGGCTCGTCGCAGAACAGCAGCGCCGGCCGGGTGACGATCGCCCGGGCCAGGGAGACGCGCTGCCGCTGGCCCCCCGACAGGTGCCGCGGCTTGCGGGAGCGGACGCTCGCCGGCTCGAGGCCGACCTCGCGCAGCGCGTCGTCGACGCGCGACGCCTTGTCCCGCGCCGACAGCCCGCCGGCGACGTCCAGTGGCTCCGAGACCAGCCGCCCCACCGTGAGGTCCGGGTCCAGCGACCGCAGCGGGTCCTGGAAGACCAGCTGCACGCGACCCTCCCGGCGGAACTCCCGCAGCGCGCGGCCGCGGAGCGCACCGAGGTCGCGACCCTCGAGCTCGATCGAGCCGGTGGCCGGCGCGACCAGCCCCACGGCGGCCCGGGCCAGCGTGGTCTTGCCCGACCCGGTCTCGCCGACGATGCCGAGGACCTCGCCGGCATGCACCTCGAGGGCGACGCCCTCGAGCGCGGCCCCGGTGCCGAGGTGCGTGCCCTTGCGCGGCGCGGCGTACCGGACCGCGAGGTCCTGCACCCGGAGCAGCGGCGCGTCGCTCCGCTCGGGAGCCGTGGCGGCGCTCATGCCGGCACCGCCACCCGGACGCATCGTGCCTCGCGGTCACCGGACAGCGCGCGCAGCGGGATCGCCGCCGCGACGCAGTCGTCCCGGGCGTTGGTGCACCGGGGCGCGAAACGGCATCCGGGCAGCCGGTCCCCCGCTGCCGGCGGCTGCCCGGGGATCGTGTCGAGCGTGCGCCGCGACCAGTCGCCCACGGACGCCACACCCATCAGGGCCCGCGTGTAGGGGTGCTGCGGGTCGCCGAGCACCCGCTCGGTGGGTCCGCTCTCGACGATCTCGCCGGCGTACATGACCAGGACCCGGTCGCAGGTCTCCGCCACCACCGCGAGGTCGTGGGTGACCAGGAGCAGGCTGAGGCCGTGGGTACGGCGCAGCCGGCGCAGCAGCTCCAGGACCTCCGCCTGGACCACGGTGTCCAGCGCGGTGGTCGCCTCGTCGGCGACCAGCAGCTCGGGGTTGAGCGAGATGGCGATGGCCAGCACGACCCGCTGGAGCATGCCGCCGGAGAGCTCGAACGGGTACTGGTGGTAGACCTCGGCGGCTCGGTCGATGCCGACCTCGGTCAGCAGCTCCAGGGCGCGCACGCGGGCTGCGGCCCGGCCGAGGCCGCCGGTCACACGGAGGACCTCGTCGACCTGGTGCCCGACGGTGAGGGACGGGTTGAGGTACGAGGCGGGGTCCTGGAACACGGCGGCCAGCCGGATGCCGCGCACCTGGCGCCAGGCACGCCGGCCGGCCCGCGTCAGGTCGGCGGCGTCGGCGCCGTGGCCGAGCACGATCGTGCCCGCGTCGACGTGCCCGGTCTCGGGCATCAGCCCGAGCACGGCGCGGCAGGTCAGCGTCTTCCCGGAACCCGACTCGCCGACCAGGCCGACCGATTCGCCGGGACGCACCTCGAAGCTCACGCCGCGCACGGCGACCAGCCGGTCGCCGACGCTGACCTGGAGGTCGTCGACCCGCAGGGCGGTCGGTGACCCGGGCATGGTGTCAGGCTGCGGCCGCATGGCGGGGCTCCTTCGGCGAAGGCGGATCGGCGGGATCGGTGGGCTGTGGTGCGCCGAGGTCGGCGCCGGGCAGGGGCACGTCGAGGGGCGTCCGTTCGCGCCGGGCGGCCGCGCGGGTGAGCAGCCCGCGCCGGCGGACCCGGCCGGTGGTCGCCTCGCGGATGCAGTCGGCGAGCACGTTGAGGGACCCGACGGTGAGCATCATCAGCAGGCCGGGGAAGAGCGGTGCCCAGGACTGCTGCTGGAGGAAGCCGAGGTCGGACGAGAGCATGCCTCCCCAGGTCGGCGCCGGCGGCACGATGCCGAGGCCGAGGAAGGCCAGCGACGCGACGACCAGCAGCGCAGAGCCCATCGCGTGCGCGGCGGCGACCGCCACGTTGGGCAGGATCTTCGACCAGATGTGGGTGCGCAGGACCCACCAGCGGGAGGCGCCCATCAGCTCCGCGGCCTCGACGTACTGCGTCGTCCGCAGGCCGAGGGCGACCGCGCGGGTGATCCGGAAGAACGCGGGGCTGGTCAGCACGCCGACCGCGAACATCGCCTGCTGCAGGCCGTTGCCCAGGGTGCCGGCGACCGCGATCGCGAAGACCGTGAACGGCAGGATCATCAGCGTCTCGGAGGTCCTCAGCGAGACCCACTCGCCGGCCCGGCCCAGCCACACCGAGGCGAGACCGGTGGGGACGCCCAGGGCGAGCCCGACGAGGACCGCCTCCAGGGCGCCGACCACCGACAGCCGGGTGCCGGCCACGAGGCGGCTCAGCACGTCGCGGCCGACGTAGTCCGTGCCGAGCAGGTGGGCCCCGCTCGGCCCGGCGAGGACGTCGGGGAACTGACGCAGCGGGTCGTACGGCGCGATCCGGGCGCCGAGGACGGCGAGCACGGCGACGCCGAGCAGGATGACCAGGGCGACGCGCGCGCTGGGGATCCGGAGCAGGTTCCGCAGCGTGGTCATCGGGCACCTCCGGGGGTCCGGGCACCGCGGCGCGCGGCGGGGTCCAGGAAGACCTGGAGCGCGTTGATCGCCAGGCTCCCGGCGAGCACGACGACGGCGGTCACCAGCAGGGTGCCGAGCACGACCGGCACGTCGCCGCGCTGCGCCGACTGGAGCGCGAGCTGGGCGATGCCGGGCAGGTTGAACAGCTTCTCGGTCATCACGGCGCCACCGATGATCAGCGGGATCGCCATCCCGACGACGGCCAGCGTCGGGGAGACGGCGTTGCGCAGCACGTGGCCGAGCACGACCCGGCGCCGGGAGAAACCACGCATCTCGGCCCCGATCGCGTAGTTCTCCGAGAGGGCACCGACCAGCGACGTGCGCAGCTGGCGGGCGATGTTGGCGGCGACCTCGAGGCTCAGCGCGAGCGCGGGGAGGATCGCGAACCGGAGCCACTGCAGCGGGTCGGTGCTGGGGGGCACGTAGCCCCCGGCCGGCAGCAGCCGCGCCTTCACCGCCAGCAGCACGATCAGGGCGATGCCGATCACGAACGGCGGGAGCGTCGCGAGGACCGAGCAGACGACGGTGACGGCCCGGTCCAGGAGCCCGCCGCTGCGCAGGGCCGCGCTGATCCCGGCTCCGACGCCGAGCACGACCGCCAGCGCGAGGGCGAGCACGGCGATGGACAGGTCGACAGGCAGCGCCTGGCGGGCCGAGTCGGCGACCGGCACGGTGGTGAACCAGGACCGGCCGAGGTCTCCCTGCACCGCGTGACCGAGCCAGGTGAGGTAGCGCGGCACGAGGGGCTGGTCGAGCCCGAACTGGTGGTTCATCGTCGCGATGTCCGCCGGGGTCGCGGTCTCGCCCAGCACCGCCGCGGCCGGGTTGCTCTTGCTGAACGCCCCGAGCGCGAAGGTCAGGACCGAGGCCAGGAGCAGCACGGTGGCTGTCGTGGCGAGCAGCCGCCCCACCGGCAGGAGCGCCGCCCCGCCGCGCGGCGTGCGCATCGCGGTGGGAGCGGCGGGGGCGCCGGGCCCGATGGGCACGGTCGAGGCACTCACGCGGAGATCCCCTCGAAGCGGCGGAGGCTCGGGTGCTGCCGGAGCGCGGTCACCGACTTCTGCCGCACGACGACGTACGGGGCGTTGTAGAGGAACGTGTTCGGGAACTTGGTGACCGCGATCCTGGTGGCCTCCTGGAGCAGGCCCGGGTACGACGGGTCGTCGGTCGGCGTCGAGCGGACCTTGGCCAGCTGCGCGATCAGCTCCGGGTCGTCGTTGCGGGCCGGGTTCATCAGGCCGGTGCCGCTGAACAGCACCTGGAAGGCCTGCACCGGCGACTCGCGACCGGCGAACCCGTCGTACCCCAGCGCCTTGCTGTGGTCGAGGTAGACGATCTGCGTCCACTGGGTCGCGGGGATCGTCTCCAGGGTGAGGTCGATGCCGACCTCCTTGAGCTGCGCCTGGATGAGCTCCACGGCCGGGGGCGTGGGCGACGGGACGCTGAACGTGCCCTTGACGCCGCCGGACAGCCCGGCGTCGGCGAGGATCTTCCGGGCCTTCGCGGGGTCGTGGTCGTAGAGGTGGTCGAGGCTGTCGTTGTGGCCGACGTAGCCCTTCGGGAACGGCTGGTAGTTGACGTCGCCGACACCGAAGTTCGCGACCTCCTTGATCTTCTCCCGGTCGATGCCGTACTTCATCGCCTGCACCACGGCCGGGTTGTCGAACGGCGCCTTGGCGGCGTTGACGTCCAGCACGGTGACGAACATCGAGTCGAGGACCTGCACCTCGAGGCCGGCCTGCTGGGCCGCCTCGATGTCGGAGGCGGGGATCCGCACGATGTTGTACTGCCCCGAGGCCGCCGACGCGACCGCGGTCGCAGGGTCGGGCTGCGGGTAGAGCTTGAACTGGCTCACCTTGATCTGGTCGGCGAGGTAGAAGTGGGGATTCTTGACCAGCTCGGCGTGGTCGTTCTGGGTGTACGACGTCAGCCGGAACGGACCCGAGCCGGCCGGCTTCGTGGCCAGCGACCCGGCGTCCTTCTCGAAGACGGCCGGGTTCACGACCATGCCGGTCTTGCCGGCGAAGAGCAGCGGGTACTGGTAGTTGGTGTCGGTCAGGGTGACCACCACGTCGAGGTCGCCCTTGGCCGTGACGTCCTTGATGTCGGCCATCTGCGGTGCGATCAGGGAGTCCTTCTGCGTGCGGCCGCGGTTGATGGACTTGGCGACGGCGGTGGCGTCCAGTGGCGAGCCGTCGGAGAACTTCAGCCCCTTGCGCAGGGTGAAGGTCACCTGCGTGCCGTCGGCGTTGTGCTTCCACCTCTCGGCGAGCCAGCCGACCGCGTTGCCGGAGTCGTCGAGCGCGGTGAGGGCGTCGTAGCTGAGGGCCAGCATCTGCACGTCGGATCCGGCCGACGAGGTCACCGGATCCCACGTGGTCGGAAGCTGCCAGGCCCAGGTGATGGCGCCGGAGCCACCGGCGGCACCGCCGGCTCCGCCCGCTCCGACGGACGTGGCGTTGCCGCCGCAGGCGTCGAGCGCGAAGACGACGCCGGCACCGAGGCCGATGCCGAGCAGGCCGCGGCGCGAGAGGCTGACGGGGGACGGGGAGTCGGACCGCTGGCTGCGGATCTGCCTGCGGATCAGGGCGCGGGGCATGGAGGACCTCGGCTTTCGGGTGTCTCGGGGGTTGCTTCGGAAGGGGCGGGTGCGTGGGTCGGCTCGGTGAGCCGTCGACGGGTCAGCCGGTGGTGGCGTACCGGTTCACCGGGACCGGCAGGCCGAGGTGGCCGCGGAGCGTCTCGGCCTCGTAGTCGGCCCGGAACACGCCGCGGTCCTGGAGGACCGGGACGAGCTCGTCGACGATCCGCCGGAAGTTCGCGGGGTGGTCGACCCCGACGTTGAAGCCGTCACAGGCGCGGGCGTGCCACCACTCGACGAGCTTGTCGGCCACGGTCTCCGCCGTACCGACGAACTCGCTCTTGCGGAACTGCCGGGTGGCCTCGACGGTCCGGCGCAGCGTCCAGCCGTTGGCGGTTGCGCGCTCGGTGACCGCCTTGGCCTGCGTGTAGAACGAGCGCTCGCCGTGCTTCAGGGCCTCGGCGGGGAATGGCGCGTCGAGGTCGTACTGGGTGAAGTCGTGCCAGCCGAACGGCCGGCCGAACTCCTCGAGCGCCGCCTGGAACGTGTGGTCGCGCTCGTTGTCGGCGGCCTCGATCTCGCGGGCCTCCTCGTCGGTGTCGCCGAGCACGATCTTGACGCCGGGCATGATCACCAGGTGGTCGGGGTCGCGACCGAAGAGCCGCTCGGCGCGGCCCTTGACGTCGTCGTAGAACGCCTGGCCGCTCGGGATGTCCGGGGCGTGGGTGAAGATGCCTTCGCCCACGCGGGCGCCGAGGTTGCGCCCCTGCTCGGAGTCGCCGGCCTGGAACACCACCGGGTGACCCTGACCGGAGCGGACCAGGTTGAGCGGGCCCCGCACGGCGAAGTGCTCGCCGTGGTGGTCGAGCACGTGCTGCTTGCTGCGGTCGAGGAAGACCCCGCTCTCGCGGTCGCGGACGAACGCATCGTCCTCATAGGAGTCCCACAGAGCCCGGGCCAGGTCGACGAACTCCTCCGCCCGGCCATAGCGGGTGTCGTAGTCGGCGTGCTCGGCCTGCCCGTAGTTCGCGGCCGTGCCGGCGTCCCCGCTCGTCACCACGTTCCACCCGGCACGGCCACGGCTGATCAGGTCGAGGCTTCCGAGCCGGCGGGCCAGGTTGTAGGGGCTGTTGAAGCTGGTGGTCGCGGTGCCGACCAGCCCGATGCGGCTGGTGCGCGCCGCCAGGGCGCTGAGCAGCGTGAGCGGCTCGAGCCGATTCAGGTAGTGCGGCGGCGAGTACGGCGTGATGAACTGGCTGTCGACGATGAAGACGAGGTCGAACTTCGCGCGCTCGGCGAGCTGCGCGACGTCGGTGAACCAGTCGATGTCCACGCTGGCGTCGCCGGGGATCTCGGGGTCCAACCACAGGGTGTGGCTCCCCGGGCCGCCGGTGCCGTAGGGCACGGCGCCGAGGTGCATCCGGCGCTCGGGCCGCTCGGGCCGGTCTCGCTTCATCATCCGTCGCTCCCCGCCGTCTTCTCGAACTTTGTCCACTAACTTAGAAGACTTTGGCTCTCGAGGTCCAACGACACGTCGCGATGACGAAACATCACGACTCGTGATGCCTTAGTGGACTAATCTGATTGACATGGGTAGGGAAATGGGGATCGGTCCGCTGCGGAGTCTCGTCGCGGTCGCCGACAGTGGAGGGTTCCAGCGGGCCGCGACCACCCTCCATCTGACCCAGAGCGCGATCAGCCAGCACGTACGCCGGCTGGAGGCGGCGATCGGGCGCCCTCTGGTCGAGCGGCACGGGCGGGGCTCGCGGTTCACGCCGGCCGGGGAGCAGCTGCTGGTCCACGCGCGCCGGATCCTCGACGCGCACGACCAGGCGGTCCACGCGCTCGCGGACCCACCGCGTCCGACGTTGCGGATCGGCTCCACCGAGCACGCCGCGGCGCAGCTGCTGCCCGCCCTGGCTGCGGCGCTGGACGAAGACGCCGGCGGCTACGACATCCGCTTCCGCGTC
>Ga0308174_10001302_pt1 | contig 11505 bp, 7 predicted proteins | sample PhyPR2_FD_203894 | JGI IMG/M metagenome (GOLD analysis project Ga0308174, IMG submission 203894) | Soil microbial communities from UC Gill Tract Community Farm, Albany, California, United States - DLSLS.P.R2 | ecosystem: Environmental > Terrestrial > Soil > Agricultural land | place: USA...
ACGATTTCGAGTTCGAGGCGTGGGGCACGGCGGTCAAGCGCACGCTCGTCATGATCGCCCAGGGGCTGCCGCTCGCGCTCCTGGCGTTCTTCCTCTTCCCGCGCCTGACCGGACCGCTGTGGGGCCTGCCGCGCGATGCAGCCGCGAGCACCGGCTTGTCCGACCGCATGTCGCCCGGGAGCATCAGCGAGCTGTCGCAATCGGATGCGGTCGCGTTTCGGGTCGACTTCGACGGTGCCATCCCGGAGCGGCGGGAGCGCTATTGGCGCGGACCGGTGCTGTCGCGCTTCGACGGCCGTACATGGACCCCGCTGCCGCCGCGCACCGACGGCGTCCTCGCGCCGGCGGACGGGCCGGTCGTCTCATACACGGTGGCGCTCGAGCCGAACGGTCACGGGTGGCTGTTCGCGCTCGACCTTCCGGCCCAATTGCCGCAGCTCACGCAGGCCGACGGGGCGAGCGACGAGGAAACGCGCAGCCTTGCGCAGCTCACGCGCGAGCAGCAGCTGCTCGCGCGCGTGCCGGTCACGCAGCCGCTGCGCTACGTGCAGAAATCGGTGCTGCGCGGCAGTTATCCACCGGCGTCGCAGCGCGAGGTCGATCTCAATCGCGCGTTGCCGCCGGGCAATCCGCGGAGCGTCGACTTCGCGCGCGAGCTGCGCGCAGCGCATCCGGACGAGCGCGACTACGTGCTCGCGGTGCTGCGGCATTTTCGCGCCGAGCCCTTCGTCTACACGCTCGCGCCACCGCGCTACACCGGCGAGCCGGTCGACGAGTTCCTGTTCGGCGCCAAGCGCGGCTTCTGCGAGCACTACGCCAGCGCCTTCGTGGTGCTCATGCGCGCGGCCGGCATCCCGGCGCGCGTGGTGACGGGATACCAGGGCGGCGACGTGAACCCGCGCGGCGGCTACATGATCGTGCGCCAGTCCGACGCGCATGCATGGGCCGAAGCCCTGATCGGCGGGATGTGGCAGCGCGTCGATCCGACCGCGGCGGTGTCGCCACTGCGCATCGAGCGCGGGCTCGGCGCGGCGCTCCCCGCCGGCGATCCGATTCCGCTGCTCGCGCGGCTCGACGGTGGCTGGCTGAAGTCGTTCCAGCTCGCCTGGGATGCAGTGAACCACCAGTGGCGGCGCAACGTCGTCAACTTCGACTTCGAGCGTCAGCGCGAGCTGTGGCGCGCGCTGTCCTTCGACCGCTATGCGCCGTGGCAGATCGTCGCGGGCTTCTTGGGCCTCGCGGCGCTGTGGGCGCTCGCCGTGCTCGCGTGGCTGGCGCTCAAGCGCCGCCGGCAGGAACGTGCGCTCGTGTTGTGGGATGAAGTATGCAGGCGCCTGGCGCGCGCCGGGCTCGCACGCGCACCGCACGAAGGGCCGCTTGCATTCGCCGCGCGCGCCGCGGCGCGCTGGCCGCAGTTCGCCATCGCATTCCACGCGATCGGGCAATCGTTCGCGACATTGCGCTACGGCGATACGGGCGAGCGCCCGCGCGAGCGTGCGGCGATGCTGTCCACGCTGGAGCGTGCGATCGAAGTGCTGCCCGGTGCGGGCGCGTTGCGCGACGCGGCCGGTTGAGCGCGGCCAACGCGGCCGTCCCCGCCCAGCGCGCGCCGGACCGTCGATGCCGGCACATACACCCTGGGTGATTGGTAAGTGTACTTACGATCGCGCGAGCGACTACAGGAAGTCGTCGCGCACGTGGCCCTTGCGTGCCAGGCGCCCGCGCAGCTTCTCGATCGCCTCGCCCTGGATCTGGCGCACGCGCTCGCGCGTGACGCCGAGCTCGCGCGCGAGGTCGTCCAGCGTGGCGAGGGCGCAGTTGTTGAGCCCGTAGCGGCGCTCCACCACGCGGCGCTGGCGCTCCGGCAGCTCGCTCATCCATTCGGCGACCGTGCGCTCCAGCGCGCTTTCGTGCAGCAGCAGCTCGGGTGACAGGGCCGATTCGTCGGCGACGCCTTCGCCCACGGTGAGACCCGGATCGCGATCGAGCGGGGCGTCGAGCGACAGCGGCTGCTCGTGATAGCGCAGCAGGCGCTCCACCTCGGCGACCGGCTTGCCGAGCAGGTGCGCGACGTCCTCGAGCGTTGCATCGCGCCCGCTCGGCGGCGCGTGATTCTCGAGGTGGCGCAGCGCGCGCAGCACGACGTTGAGCTCCTTCACCACGTGCGCGGGCAGGCGAATGGTGCGCGACTGGTTCATCACGGCGCGCTCGATCGACTGGCGGATCCACCAGGTCGCGTAGGTCGTGAAGCGAAATCCGCGCTCCGGATCGAATTTCTCCAGCGCGTGGATGAGGCCCAAGTTGCCTTCCTCGATGAGGTCGGGCAGCGCGAGGCCGCGATTGGTGTAATGGCGCGCGAGGCTCACCACGAGGCGCAGGTTGCGCTCGATGAGCGTCTGCCGCGCCTCGAAGCTGCCGGCGCGCATGGCGCGCGCGAGCTCGAGCTCCTGCGGCGCCGTCAGGAGCGCGTGCTGGCCGATCTCGTTGAGATAGAGCTGCGTGAGATCGGCGACGAAGTCCGCCGCGAGTCCCGGCGCGGGTGCCTCGAGCGGGAGGTCGCCGGAATAGCGGTCGGCCGCAGGCGCGGGCTCGTCGACGAATGCCGCTGCGATGGGCGCGTCGTCGTCGGTCGCCTCGCCAGGCTCGGGGTCGCCGAGCAGATCGGGGTCGGCTGGACGTGCGCTCACCGGAGGCTGATCCGCGTTGCGCCCGAGCGCGGCCCCGTGCGCTTCATGCGGGCGGCAGGTACCGCGCCGGGTCCATGGGCTTGCCCAGGCGGCGAATCTCGAAGTGCAGCTTCACCGCGTCGGCATCCGAGTTGCCCATCTCGGCAATCTTCTGCCCGCGTGCAACTTGCTGGCCTTCCTTGACCAGGATGTCGCGGTTGTGCGCGTACGCCGACAGGTAGGTCTTGTTGTGCTTGATGATGATCAGCTTGCCGTAGCCGCGCAATCCCGAGCCCGCGTACACCACCTTGCCGGGCGCGGTCGCAAGCACCGGATCGCCTGCGTTGCCTGCGATGTCGATGCCCTTGAGGTTCGCGGTGTCCGAGAACCCGGCGACGATCCTGCCCTTGGCGGGCCAGGCCCAATCCAGCCGGTCGTCGTCGTCGCCCTCACCGGCGATGGCGCGTGGCGCCTCGGTGCGCGGCGGCACGGGCGCCGGGGGCCGAGACGCTTCGCCGGGCGGCGCGGGCACCGCCGTTGCGGCCAGCGTGAGCTCACGCACGGCCTGCTCGGAATACGGCTCCTTGATCGCCTTGGGGCTCGTCTTGAGATTGCCGGACGCTGCGGCCGACGCCGATGATGAAGGCGCTGGTGCGCTGGCGGGCGCAGGCGGCGTGCGCGCTTCGGCAACCGGCGGCGGCGCCACGCGCAAGGGCGCGGTGACCACGCCATCGGCTGCCGCGCCCGCGGCGGTCGTTTCGCCGGGCGCGCCGAGCCGCAGCACCTGCCCTACGAAGATGCGGTTCACGTTCTCGATGTTGTTCCATGCCGCGAGCTCGCGGTAATCGAGGCCGTTGTCGAGCGCGATCTGGTAGAGCGTGTCGCCGCGCTTGACCGTGTACGTGGCGGCGGCCGGCGTTTCGGCGCGCGTTGCGTTGTCGGTGGATGGCGACACGCCCGGCCCGGCGGACGGCGCCGGCGCGAGCGCGGGTGGCCGCGTGCCTGTGCCGCGCTCCTCCACCGGCGCGGCACGCCGCATGGCGCATCCGGCCACGAGCGTGACCAGCAGCAGCGCGGCAGCGCCCTGCACGACGATGCGAACGATCGGGAAGGCAGGATCCTCGGTGCGGGGCGCGAAGTGCGAAAGCGATGCGATGGTCATGCGCGCGTTACGAAACGCCCGGCAGCAACGGTACGAATCTTACCGCATCGAGCACCTGTTCCCGCGTGCCGTTGCCGGTCATTTCGATCACCGTGAGCCGCTGCACGCCGCGCTCGTCGCCCGCCGATTGCGTGAGCGGCAGCACCATGCGTCCGCCGGGCTTCAGATATTGCAGCAGCGCGGTGGGAACGTGCGTGGCGCCCGCCGTGACGACGATGGCATCGACCTGCAGCGCTTCGCCCAGGTCGGCGCTGCCGTCGCCGTGCTTGAGCCGCACGTTCTTCACCTTGAGCGCCTGGAGATGGCGGCGCGCCTTCGCGACCAGCGCGCCGATGCGCTCGACGGTATACACCGTGCCGGCGATCTGCGCGAGCACGGCGGTCTGGTACCCGCAGCCGGTGCCGATCTCGAGCACGCTGTCGAGCGCGCGGCCGTTGCGGGCGAGCTCGGTCATGCGCGCGACGACCCACGGCTGCGAGATGGTCTGACCCTGGCCGATGGGCAGCGGCACGTTGTCGTACGCGCGGATGGCCAGCGCTTCGTCGACGAAGATGTGCCGCGGCACGGCGTTCATCGCCGAGAGCACGACCTCGTCGCGGATGCCGTCGGCGCGCAGGCGCTCCACCATGCGCGCGCGCGTGCGGTCGGACGTCATGCCGATGCCGTTGCGGCTGCCGCCTGCGCCGTTGCCCTGCGTGCCCATCGCCGGCCTCGCGTCCGTTTGCGTCTAACCGCCGAACCAGCGTGCCACGCCTGCCATCTGGTCGCGATTGGTGAGGTCGATCTGCAGCGGCGTCACCGACACGTAGCCGCTGCCGACGGCGTGGAAGTCGGTGCCTTCGCCGGCATCGGCGGCGGCGCCTGCAGCGCCGACCCAGTACACGGTCTCACCACGTGGATTCTGCGCCTTTACCACGCTTTCCGCCTTGTGCCGGCGGCCGAGGCGCGTGATGCGATAGCCGCGCACGGCTTCGCGCGCGATGTCCGGCACGTTGATGTTGAGGAGCCACGGCCCGGCGGCTTGGCGCGCGTGCCGCTCCACCAGCTCGACGGCCACCTGCGCGGCCGTTTCGAAATGCGCCGCCGTCTTGGACGTGAGCGAGATGGCGAACGACGGCACGCCGAGGAGAAAGCCTTCGGTCGCGGCGGCGACCGTGCCCGAATAGATCGTGTCGTCGCCCATGTTGGCGCCCAGGTTGATGCCCGAGATGACCATGTCGGGCATCTCGTCGAGCAGGCCGGTGACGGCAAGATGCACGCAATCGGTCGGCGTGCCGTTGACGAACAGGAAGCCGTTGGGCGCCTTGCGCACGTACAGGGGCCGGTCGAGCGTCAGGGAATTGGAGGCGCCGCTGCGATCGCGCTCGGGTGCGACGACCGTGATGGTGGCGCCGTGCGCGGTGAGCGCGGCAGCGAGATGCTCGAGGCCAGGTGCGAAGTAGCCGTCGTCGTTGGAGAGCAGGATGCGCACGGCTGGTGATTATAGAGCGGCGCCCACGCTTTCCGGCGGCCGGGCGACGAACGCGCACGCCGGCCTCACCCGCTGTTGCGCAATCCGGCAGCCAGTCCGTTGATCGTCAGGTGGATCGCGCGGCGCGTGCGGTCGTCGTGGTCGCCCGCGCGATAGCGGCGCAGCAGCTCGATCTGCAGGTGGTTGAGCGGATCCAGATACGGGAAGCGGTTGCGGATGCTGCGCTCGAGCGTCGGGTTGTCCTCGAGCAGCGATGGTTGCCGCGTGATGGCGAGCACCAGCGCCACGGTGCGCGCATGCTCCTGCGCAATGCGGCCGAAGATCTGCGCGCGGAGCGTCGCGTCGGGCACGAGCTCGGCATAGCGCGAGGCGACCGCGAGGTCCGTCTTGGCGAGGACCATCGCCATGTTCGACATCACGCTGCGGAAGAATGGCCAGCGCTCGTGCATCTCGCACAACAGCGGCAGGCCCGCCGGCTCGCCGGCAAGCCATTGGTCGACCGCGGTGCCGAAGCCGTACCAGCCGGGCAGCATCAGCCGGCATTGCCCCCAGCTGAACACCCAGGGAATGGCGCGCAGGTCCTCGATGCGCCGCGACGCGGTGCGCGAGGCCGGCCGGCTGCCGATGTTGAGCTCGCTGATCTCCGCGATCGGCGTGGACGCACGGAAATACTCGACGAACCCTGGCGTCTCGTACACCAGCTCGCGATACGCGCGATGCGCCAGCGGCGAGAGCGTCTCCATCGCCGCGTGATAGGCAGAGGCGCGCGTGCCGAGCTGCTCGCTGTCGAGCAAGCCGGCCTCCAGCGCCGCGGCAACCAGCGTCTCGAGGTTGCGCCGGCCGAGCTCCGGATCGGAGTATTTGCTCGCGATGATCTCGCCCTGCTCGGTCACGCGCAGCCCGCCGCGCGCCGTCCCCACCGGCTGCGCGAGGATGGCGTCGTAGCTCGGCCCGCCGCCGCGCCCCACCGTGCCGCCGCGGCCGTGGAAGAGCCGCAGCTTCACGCCGTGGCGCGCGAAGCATTCGACCAGCGCGCGCTCGGCGCAGTAGAGCGCCCAATTGGCCGTGACGTAGCCGCCGTCCTTGTTGCTGTCCGAGTAGCCGATCATGACCTCCTGCCAGTCGTCCTGGCTGGCCACGAGCGCGCGGTATGCCGGCAGCGCGAACGCCGCCGCCATGATGGCGGCGCCCTGCTCCAGGTCGGCGATCGTCTCGAACAGCGGCACGACGGTCATCGCCAGACGGCCGTCGCGCAGCAGGCCCACCTCGCGCAGCAGCACCGCGACTTCGAGCAGGTCCGAGACCGACTGGCATTTGGAGATGACGTAGTGCCGCAAGGCCCGTGCACCGAAGCGGGCATGGAGCTCCGCCGCCTTGCGCAGGATCGACAGCTCGCCCGCCGTACGCTCGGACCATTGCGCGAACGGCGAGCACAGCAGGCGCGGATCGCGCAGCGTGCGCAGCAGCACGTCGATGCGCGCGGGCTCGTCCAGCGCTGCATAGCTTTCGTGCAACCCGGCAAGGCGCAGCAGCTCCGCGACGACGGCTTCGTGCACGTCGCTGTTCTGGCGCAGGTCGAGCGAGGCCAGGTGAAACCCGAAGACGTCGACGGCGCGGCGCAGGGGATCGAGCCGCGGCCTCGCGAGCGCGGCCGCGCCGTGTCCGGCGAGCGAGGCCGCGATGACGTCGAGGTCGGCGCGCAAGGCGTCCGGCGAGGCGTATGGCGGCGCATCGGCGTGCGGCGGTCGCGCGCTCGCATGATGCGCGACGCTGCGCGCCGTCGCAGCCAGCCGGGCATAGACGCCCGACAGCGCCTGGCGATACGGCTCGTCCTGCCGATGCGGGTTCGCGTCGTGACCGCCTTGCGCCAGCGCGAGCAGCGCAGCGCTCGGGTTGATGAGCCGCGTGGACAGGGAGAGCTCCGCGCCCAGCCGATGCACGGCGTCCAGGTAATGCTCGAACGCCACGACGGCCTGCGCGTTGATCGCGTAGTCGAGCGTTTCGGCCGTGACGTTGGGATTGCCGTCGCGATCGCCGCCGATCCACGAACCGGTGCGAAAGAACGACGGCAGCCGGGTGACGCCAGGAAACGCGTCGGCCAGGGCGTCTTCGAAGGTGGTGTAGAGCCGCGGCACTTCCTCGAGGAAGGTGTAGCTGTAGTACGACAGGCCGTTGTCCACCTCGTCGCGCACGGCGAGCCGGGTGAGACGCAGCATGGCGGTCTGCCACAGGGACAGAACCTGCGTGCGCAACCCCTGGTCGAACGCTGCGCGCTCCTCGGGCGTGAGGGTGGTGCGATCCCGCCACACCAGCAGGCGCGCGATCTCCCGTTCGGTGTCGAGGATGCTCTTGCGCTGCACTTCGGTCGGATGCGCCGTGAGGACCGGACAGACGAGCGCGGCGTCGAGCCACGCCTGCACGGCGCCCGGCGACATGCCGGCGTCGGCGAGCCGCTTCACCGCATGCCGCACGCTGCCCGGACGCGGCGGCGCTTCGGCCGCTGCATGCGCCCGGCGACGGCGGTTGTGGTGAACGTCCTCGGCGATGTTCGACAAGTGGGAGAAGTAGCTGAACGCGCGCACCACGTGCAGCACGTCGCCGATCGGCAGCGGGTTCAGCAGTGCGCCGAGCTCGGCGCGTGCGGCGGCCGCCTCGCCGGCGTCGGCACGGCGGAAGCGAATGGCGGTCTGGCGGATCGTTTCGATGCGGGCGAAGCCCGCCTCACCGGTCTGCGCGCGCAGCACCTCGCCCAGTACGCGCCCGAGCAGGCGCGTGTCCTCGCGCAGCGGCAGGTCCTTGTCGGCGGGCGAAGGCGCGTTCATCGGATAGTGCAACAATAGCAAACGATGACAACCGACACCGAATCGCCGCTCGCCGCCGCCGCGCGAAGGCTGCGCGCCGTGCGCCTGTCCGATCTGTTCGCGCGCGATCCGCAGCGCGCGCAGGCATTCGCGTTGCGCTGGAACGACTGGCACGTCGATTTCTCCAAGGAGCGGATCGACGGCGACACGCTGGCGGCGCTGCTTGCCCACGCGCAGCGCGCCAACCTGCAACACTGGGTTCGCGCGCTGTTCGCCGGCGAAAAGCTCAACCTGTCGGAAGCCCGGCCGGTGCTCCATCCGATGCTGCGGCAACCGGCGCTCGGCCCGCTCGTCGTCGACGGGGAAGACGTCGGCACGCAGATGCGCGAGGCACGCGAGCGCACGTGCGCGTTGGCCGCAGCGTTGCGCGCCGGTCGGCGCATGGGCGCAAGCGGCCGCCCGTTGCGCGCCGTCGTCAACCTCGGCATCGGCGGCTCGGATCTCGGACCGCGCCTGGTGTGCGACGCGCTCAGCCTCGAAGGACCCGCCGACCCCGCGCGCGTGTCCGTGTCGTTCGTCTCCAACGTCGACCCCGAGCACCTGACGCGCGCCCTGGCGATCCACGACCCGGCGACGACGCTGTTCATCGTCACGTCCAAGACCTTCACGACGCAGGAGACGCTCGCCAACGCGCAGGCCGCGCGCGCGTGGCTCGCCGACGCACTGCCGGCGGCCGACCTGTCGGCGCATTTCGTCGCCGTCACCGCGAATGCATCCGCCGCGCATGCATTCGGCGTGCGGCCCGAGGACGTGCTCGCGCTGCCCGAAGGCGTCGGCGGCCGCTATTCGCTCTGGTCGGCGGTGGGACTGCCGATCGCCATCGCGACCGGTGTCGAACGCTTCGCCGAGCTCCTCGCCGGCGCACACGCGATGGACGAGCACTTCGCCACTGCGCCGCCGGGCGAAAACCTTCCCGTCGTGCTGGGCCTGCTCGGCTGGTGGCAAACCCGGTGGCTCCAGCGCCCGCAGCGCATCGTGGTGCCGTATGCGCACGCCCTCGCCCGCCTGCCCTCGTACCTCCAGCAGCTCTCGCTCGAGAGCAACGGCAAGAGCGTCACGCGCGACGGCCGTGCGGTCGACGGACCGACTGCACCGGCGCTGTGGGGCGACACGGGCACCGACAGCCAGCACGCGTTCTTCCAGTGGCTGCACCAGGGCACGCACGACGTGCCGGTCGAGTTCGTGGTGCCCGTGCGCGCGCGCCATCCGGTCGGCGACCAGCAGACGCTGCTGGTAGCGAACGCGCTCGCGCAGGCGCAGGCGCTGCTGGTGGGACGCGACGACGACGCCCTGCGCGCGGAGCTCGGCAGAACGCTGAGCGGGGCGGCGCTCGACGCGGCGATCGCGGCACGCCGCTGTCCGGGCAACCGCTCTTCGACCACGCTGCTCCTGCCCACGCTCGATGCGCGCAACCTGGGCGCGCTGCTCGCGCTCTACGAGCACCGCACGTTCGTCGAAGGCGTGCTGTTCGGCGTCAACTCGTTCGACCAGTGGGGCGTGGAGCTCGGCAAGTCGCTGGCCAAGCCGCTGCTCGCGACATTGCGCGACGGCGCACCGCTGCCGGACACCGCCGATGCGTCCACCCGCGCCCTCGTCGGACAGGTGCAACGCCTTGCGCGCGAATGATCCAGGCCGTCAGCGCCCGTTGGCGTACGCGGCCTGCAGCGCATCGGCCAGCGCGTTGACCGCGGCCGCATACAAGCGGCTCTTGTTGTAGCGCGTGATGACGTAGAAGTTGGGGCAGGCGATCCAGTAGCTCGCCGTGCCGTCGTCGGCTTCCTCGAGCAGCAGGAGGCCGACGGGCTCGGTCGCGAGATCGGCAGGAGCGCCGAGCGCCATCACGCCGTCGGCGTTCCACGCGTCGATGCTGCGACGCTCGCTGATGCCGCCGTCGAGGCGCCGCATGAGGGCGTCGCGTTGCGTCGCGTCGATGGCAGCGGGCAGGACCACCGGCTGGCCGCGCACCCAGTCGTGCCGCGCCAGGTAGTTGGCGACGCTGCCGACGGCGTCCGCCTCGCTGCGCCACAGGTCGACGTGGCCATCGCCGTCGAAGTCGATCGCATAGCGCCGTACGCTGCCCGGCATGAACTGCGGCACGCCGATCGCGCCGGCGAAGGATCCCTTCGGATCGAGCGGTGAAATGCGCTCGTCGCGCGCGAACAGCATGAACTCCTTCAGCTCGCCGCGAAAGAACGACGCGCGGCGAGGATAGTCGAACGCGAGCGTGGACAGCGCGTCGATGACGCGATACGAGCCGACGTTGCGCCCGTAGTACGTTTCCACGCCGATGATGGCGACCACGATCTGCGGCGGCACGCCGAACTGCCGCTCGGCGCGCTCCAGCGCCGCCGCGTTGGCCCGCCAGAACGCGAGGCCGCCGTCGATGCGCTCCTGGTTGAGGAACCGCGGCGCGTATTCGTACCACTTCGGCGGCTCGAGCAGCGGCCGTTGCATCGCGGCGACGATCCGCGGCTGGAAGTGCGCATCGCGCATCCAGCCGGTGAGGGCCCTGCGGTCGAAGCCGTGGTCGCGCACGAGCTCATCGACGAACGCCCGTACATCGGCGCGCCCGGCATAGTCGGAGGACGGTGCGGAAGGCTTGCGCGCGGCGGCATGCGTTGCGGCAGCGGCAACCACCGGCGACAGCGTTGCGAGGACGGCAGCCAGGACGAACGAGCGACGCGACGACGACACGACGTGCAATGCGAGGAATGCGACGCGCGATGGTACCATCGCGCCCGCTTCGATTGCGTGCGATGACGGACCTTTATCCCCTGTTCCGGCCGCTGCTGTTCGCCGCGGATCCGGAAGCCGCGCATGCGGCGACCTTCGCTGCGCTCGATGCTGCCGCGCGGATGGGCGTGGCGCGCATGCTCGTGCCCCGCGCGGCCGCGGCGCCGGTGAACGTCATGGGCATCACGTTTCCCAACCGCATCGGCCTGGCGGCCGGGCTCGACAAGAACGCGGCGCACGTCGACGGCCTGGCCGCGCTGGGCTTCGGATTCCTCGAGGTCGGCACCGTGACGCCACGCGCGCAGCCCGGCAATCCGCGGCCGCGGCTGTTCCGGCTGGTCGAGGCGCAAGCGCTCATCAACCGCCTCGGCTTCAACAACGACGGCGTTGCACGGCTCGTCGCCAACGTGGAGCGCGCCGCGTATCGCGGAGTGCTCGGGATCAACCTCGGACGCAACTTCGACACGCCCAACGAGCGCGCCGCCGACGACTACCTGGTCGGCCTGCGCGCCGTATATGCACGTGCGTCGTACGTGACGATCAACATCTCATCGCCGAACACCAAGGGCCTGCGCGACCTGCAATCGGAAGATGCGCTGCGCGCACTGCTCG
>Ga0308174_10001303_pt1 | contig 11504 bp, 14 predicted proteins | sample PhyPR2_FD_203894 | JGI IMG/M metagenome (GOLD analysis project Ga0308174, IMG submission 203894) | Soil microbial communities from UC Gill Tract Community Farm, Albany, California, United States - DLSLS.P.R2 | ecosystem: Environmental > Terrestrial > Soil > Agricultural land | place: USA...
GCAGATGCCGAGGCTCCCGACGTCGGTGCCGAGGCCGATCACCGTCTGGTTGTGGGCCACGGCCTGGCCCCACTTCCAGGCCGGGTAGCGCTTCTTCAGGCTCTTGGCACCGTACTTGCGCAGATCCACGAAATAGCGCGACTGGGTCGTGTAATTCGCGATGAAGCCGACTTCGATCGCTTCGATGTCGTCGGCTCCGGCGCCCGTGGCGAGATGCTGGGCGAGCGCAGTGTGGTGCGGCGCATAGTCCTCGGTGTCTTCCTTGATGGTGATTCCGGGATGCGACGCCTCGTACTGCTTGTAGAGGTCGTGGTACCCGAAGTCGCCGAAGACGTCGATCGTGAGTGTGATGTTGCTGCGCTTCGCGGCCGAGGCGCCCTTGACCGACAGGCCGGACACCGTTGCGAGGACCGCGACGACTGCAGCGACGAGGACGAGACGGCCCCGCCGCTTGAGGATTCTCTTCATCCTTCTCCTCCTTGGGTTCGTTCCGCGATGGGACCCCTGGTGATGGTGGTTGCTCCTACCGCCTCCCTTGTCCATCCGCACGACGCGCGGACGATGAGTTCCACCGGCAGCGTCAGCGCAGCCGGGCTCGAGTCCGGGTTCTCGATCTGCTCCAAGAGGGCCCGCGCCGCAGCCCGGCCGAGCCCGACCTTGTCCTGGTGAATCGTGGTCAGTCCCGGGTTGATCAGCGAGGCGAGCTGGATGTCGTCGAAGCCGACGACGGCAAGGTCTCCGGGAACCTCGAGGCCAGCGTCGCGCGCGGCCTTCATCACGCCGACGGCCATCAGGTCCGCGGCGGCGAAGACCGCGGTCGGCGGCTCCGGCAGCGCGAGCAGAGCCTGCATCGCGCGCTCGGCGCTCTCGGTGTACCAGTCGCCGACCTGCTCGTACTCGGGGCGGCTCTCGAGGCCGAGCGCATGGAGCTCGGCGCGGAAGCCGACCATACGGTCGGCCCCAGGCTTGTGGTCCTGCGGGCCGGCGATGGTGGCGATCCGGCGGTGACCGAGGCCGTGTAGGTGCCGCACCGCGAGGCGGGCGCCGCCGACGTTGTCGGACGCGACGTGCGTGGCCCGGGCTCCGGCCACTTCGAGGTCGACGCCGATCAGCGGGATGTCCGCCTCGAGGAGCTTCGCGACCTCGGGATCTTCGGGGTCGACGCCCATGAGCACGATCCCGTCGACGTGGTGGTGGCGCGCGCGCCGGAGATACGAGTGCGCGCCGTCGCCGCCGGAGCCCGGCTGCTCGGTCGCGAAGAGCAGGACGTCATAACCGCGTGAGCCGATGCCGTGCTTCACGCCGACGAGGACATCCTGGAAGAACGGGTGGCCGATGTCGGGGTGCTCGCGGCCCGTGAAGAGGACGACGCCGATCAGCTGCGAGCGGCGCCGCACGAGCGTACGGGCGGCGGCGCTCGGTGCGTAGTCGAGCGAGCGCGCGGTCGCGAGGACGCGCTCCTTCGTCGCTGCGCTCACGTCGTCGTAGCCGTTGAAGACGCGCGAGACAGTGGATACGGAGACGCCGCTTCGTTCGGCTACTTCACGGATGGTGCTCGTCTTGACCTCCTAAAACGTTTCCGGTGGCGCGACGCTAAACCGTTCACCGGCGAAAGTCAAGCGCCGATCTCTGGCTACTTCATGCGGTATAAGGAGAGACGAGTAGGTTCGGAAGCGTTTTCGGTCATCACTGCTCCTGTGCCGCTTTGTCTGCGTGGGTCCAGGCTGCGAGGATCGGCTGCGTGAGCGACACATCCGCAGTCGCAGACCTCCTGCACGAGGCCGCCGAGACGCACCACATCGTCTACCGCATCGTCGACGGCGACGATCCCGACTGGGCGTCGTGGTACGCCGACTGGCTGCTCGACCACTCCGAGTTGCCGCAGCTGCTCGGCGCGACGCCGGTCCGCAGCCACCTCGTGTACGAGCTCGTCGCGCTCGACCACGAGTACACCGCCGAGTCGCGCGAGGTGCGCTGGGAGGACTGGTACGCCGCGCGGCTGCTCGAGCGGTTCGGCGGCGGCTAGCTCTCCGCGCCGACCTGCTCCGCCGAACGGCTCAGCGCGTCGTCCGCGTCGCTCCGCTCGAAGAGCTCCGGCCCGTGCTCAGCGAGATAGACCGCACTGGCAGCGCCCGCCCCCATCGCGACCGCCGCGACGAGAGGCCCGCGCACCCGGATCCCGAGCGCCTCGTCGAGCGAGAAACGGCCCGGCCCGCTGTCTGCGAGCGCGGCCAGCGCTGCCAGGATGAGCGCGGGAAGCTCGACCCCACCGTCCGAGTTCCAGAGGCCGTTCTTCCAGTGGACGTGCCGGATCGCGTTCGTCATGACGCCGGTGAGCATGCTCACGGCCGCCGGCGTGCAGAGCCCGAGCGCCAGGAGCGTGCCGCCCCCGGCTTCGGCGGCGCCGGCGACCAGCGCGCTCTCGCGTCCCGGTCGCAGCCCCACCTGCTCGAAGAACTCTCCGGTTCCCTCCGGGCCGTGCCCCCCGAACCAGCCCGTGAGCTTCTGCATCCCGTGACCGAAGAAGTAGCCGCCGAGCGTCGCTCGCAGCATGAGCTTGCCGAGACCCATGATCCGCTCGGCTACCCGCGGACCGCGACGCAAAACCCGCGAGCTACAGTCCGGCGCGATGAGCGAATTCAGCCTCGAGGCGCTGCTCGACTCGCGGCGCGGCGAGGATCTCGACCTCTGGGCCCGCACCATCAACCCGCAGTTCGTGCGCGTGCTGCGAACGATCGGCTTCGACCGCACGTGGGCGCGCGCCGAGGGCGCGTACCTCTACGACACCGAGGGGACCCGCTTCCTCGATCTGCTCGGCGGCTTCGGGATGTACGGCGTCGGCCGGAACAACCCGACCGTCCGCGGGGCACTTGCCGAGGCGCTCGAGCTCGAGACGCCGGGGATGCTCGCGATGGGGACGACGCTCCTTCCCGGCCTGCTCGCCGAGGCCCTCGTCGGGCTCGCCGGCGGCCGAATCGAGCGATGCCTGTTCACGAGCTCCGGCACGGAGGCGGTCGAGGCGGCGATCAAGCTCGGCCGCGCTGCGACCGGGCGCACGCGCGTCCTCTCGGCCGAGCACGGCTTCCACGGGCTGACGCTCGGCTCGCTCTCCGCGAACGCGAACGCGGAGTTCACGGCGCGCTTCCAGCCGCTGCTGCCTGGATTCGGCCACGTCCCGTTCGGCGACCTCGAGGCACTCGAGACCGCGCTGCGGCGCGAGGACGTCGCGCTCTTCCTGGTCGAGCCGGTGCAGGGCAAGGGCATCCACGTGCCGCCCGACGGTTACCTCGAGGGAGCGCAGGAGCTGTGCCGCCGCTACGGGACGCTCTTCTGCGTCGACGAGGTGATGACCGGGTTCGGGCGCACCGGCCGGATGTTCGCGTTCCAGCACTGGGGCCTCGAGCCGGACCTCGTGACGGTGGCGAAGACCCTCTCCGGCGGCTACGTGCCCGTCGGGGCGCTCCTGATGGCGCGCTGGGTACACGAGGCCGTCTTCGACTCGATGCCGCACGCGATGTCGCACGGCTCGACGTTCGCGCCGAACGAGCTCGGCATGGCGGCCGGCCTGGCGACGCTGCACGAGCTCCGCGAGCGGCGCCTCGTGGAGGCGAGCGCGCGACTCGGCGACCGGTTGCTCGAGCTGACGCGGCCCCTGGCGGACGAGTTCGAGGTCGTGCGCGGCGTGCGCGGGCTCGGCCTCGCCTGGGCGATCGAGTTCGGCGAGCCGCAGGGCGGCGGCCGCAGGACCTACCGCATGATCGAGCGCGCGCAACGCGGTCTCTTCGCCCAGCTCGTCGTGGTGCCGCTCTTCACGAAGCGGCACATCCTGACCCAGGTCGCCGGGCATGACATGGCCGTGATCCGGATCCTGCCGCCGCTCGTCGTGACGGACGCGGACGTCGAGGAGTTCGCCGACGCGCTGCGCGCGATGATCAAGGGCGCGCAGGGGCCGAGGTCGCTGACGAAGCTCGCGCTCACTGCGGCGAACGCCGGCGTGCGCGGCCGCTAGCCGCGCTCGAGCGGGAGGCCGCGCTGCGACCACTCGCTCCAGGAGCCGGGGTAGAGGCGGCCGTCGCGGCCGGCGAGCCACGCGCGGTGGAGGGTGACGCAGGAGGTGACGCCCGAGCCGCAGTAAGCGACGAGCTCGCCGTCGGGGAGCGCCGGGAGCGGCTCGTTCCACGGAGCGTTCGCCGCGCCCGGGATCCGGCCGGGCGGGTCGTCGATCTCGTTCGGCTCGCCTCGCCAGCGGCCTGCGGTGCGGGCGTCGACGAGTGCGAGCAAGGGATCGGCGAGCCGGTGCACGACCTCGTCCGCCGCGATCGTGTCGCCGGTCCGCTCGCGGGGGACGAACTCGGCCCGCTCGATCTGCTCCGCGCCGGCGCGCAGCCCGCCTCCCCAGGCCTCGATCCCGCCGAGCAGGACCGCGCAGTCCTCGTGACCGAAGTGGCGCAGCAACCACCAGAGCCGCTCCGGCCCACCGCCGTTTCCGTAGGCCACGACGTAGATGCCCTCGCCGATCCCGGCGCGGCCGGCCGACTCGGCGAACTGCTCGGCCGTCGGGAGCGGGTGCCGGCCGGCGTCCTGCACGGTGAGGTCCGAGAGGTCGTCGTCGACGTCGAGGAAGGAGGCGCCGGGGATGTGCCCGGCGAGGTAGAGCTCCCGCCCGCGCGCGGGGCTCCCGAGCTCCCACCGGCAGTCGACGAACTGGAATCTCACGCGCCGACCAGCGTAGAGCGCCGCTCGAGGAGGATCACGTCACGCCAGACGCCGCCCACTTCACCGAGCCGCTCGCGGACGCCGACCTCCCGGAAGCCGCACGCCTTGTGGAGCCGCAGCGACGCCTCGTTCTCGGGGAACACACCGGCGGTCAGCGTCCAGTAGCCGGCCCGCTCGGAGCGCTCGACGAGCTCGTCGAGGAGCACCCGCCCGAGACCGTCGCCACGCGCCTCCGCGTCGACGTAGACGCTCACCTCGCCGACGCCGCGGTAGCAGCGGCGCGCCGACGCGGGCGACAGCGCGGCCCACGCAACGACCGCGTCGCCGGACTCGGCGACGAGCCGCAGCTCGGGATGCGCGGCGTCCCAGCGCTCCCAGGAGGGCGTCTCGGTCTCGAAGGTCGCGTCGCCCCCAAGGATTCCCTCCTCGTGGATCTCGCGCACCGCGGGCCAGTCGTCGGGCCGCAGCTCGCGGATCCTCACCCGGCGCGGCTCGGCGTCCACACCGCCGCGAGGAGCCCGAGACCGACGAGCACGCTGCCGCCGACCCAACGCTGCACACGAGCGATCCCCGTCGAGCCACGCAGGCGGTCGGCGACGGTCCCGGCGGCGACGGCCCACATGCTGTCGCTGAGGAACCCGAGCAGGGCGAAGCTGAGGCCGAGGGCGAGCACCTGCAGCCAGGCGTGCGGCGCGTCCGGGTCGACGAACTGCGGGAGGAACGCGAAGATGAAGACGATCGTCTTCGGGTTCGTCAGATTGACGACGACGCCCTGTGTGTACGCCCGCCGGCGCGTGCGTGGCATGGCCCCCTCACCGGGCGTCTCGAGCCCGCGCCCGAGCAGGCGCCTCAGCCCGAGCAAGAACAGGTACGCGGCGCCGGCGTACTTGACCGCGTCGAAGGCCACGGTCGAGGCGAGGATCAGGGACGAGAGGCCGGCCGTGGCGAGCACGACGTACGCGACCGTCCCGGTCGTGATCCCGGCGACGGAGGCAAGCCCGCCGGCCCGGCCCATCTCGATGCTGCGCGTCACGACGTAGAGCACGGCCGGCCCCGGCACGAGGAGCAGCACGATCGCCGTGGCGAGAAAGACGGCGTACGCGGACAGCGACGGCATGCCGCGACCCTAACTAGGCGGCCTCGGCCTCCGGCTTGGGAAGCCGGTGAACGTGCCCGAGTAGGTGCCCGTGCGAGCCCGTCCCGTAGCCGCCGGGGACCGGGATGTAGAACTCGGGATAGCCCCACATGCCGTGCTCGGCGACGTCGAGCCCCGCGGTCTCGACGTGCTCCTCGACGCGGATCCCCCACAACCGGTTCAGCGCCCACAGCGAGCCGAAGGAGGCGGAGAACGTGAAGGCGCCGACGGCGAGGAGGCCGACCACCTGCACGCCGAGTTGGTACGGCGAGCCGGTGTAGAGGAGGCCGCCGCGGCCGACGCCGACGGTCGCGGCGAGCGCGGGCACGGCGAGCAACCCGGTTGCGAGCGTCCCCCAGACGCCCGCGAGACCGTGCACCGCGACCGCGCCGATCGGGTCGTCGATGCCGAGCCGCTCGACGAGGGGAACCGCCACGACCGCGATCGCCGCCGCGACGAAGCCGATCAGAACGGCGCCCCAGGGCGCGACGAAACCGCAGGCGGCCGTCACCGCCACGAGCGCGGCCAGGACGCCGTTGAGCATCATCGAGACGTCGGGCTTGCGGAGGACGAGCCATGCGATGCAGATCCCGCCGATGCCGCCAGCCGCCGCCGCGAGGTTCGTCGTCAGCGCGACGTAGCCGAAGAAGCCGACCCGACCGCCCGTCGCGACTCCGAGCGTGGAGCCGGGGTTGAAGCCGAACCAACCGAACCAGAGGATGAGCGTCCCCAGCACCGCGTACGGCATGTTGTGGCCCGGGATCGCGTTCGCCCGCCCGTCCTGGCCGAACTTCCCGATCCGCGGCCCGAGCAGGATGGCGCCGGCGAGAGCGGCGAGCGCGCCCTGGTAGTGGACGACCGTCGAGCCCGCGAAGTCCTGCATCCCGAAGCGCTGCAGCCAGCCGCCGGGCGCCCACACCCAGTGCGAGACGAGCGAGTAGACGACCGTGAAGATCGCGCCGAACGCGAAGTAGACCCAGAGCTTCGCCCGCTCCGCCATCGCTCCCCAGACGATCGCGAGCGAAACGCCGGCGAAGACGACCTCGAACAGCCAGCCGGCCGCGCCCGGGATCCCGGTGAACGCTGTGAAAGGCGCCTTCCCAACCGCGAGCAGCGAGTCGGCCGAGGGCGCGAAGCCGTGCAGGCCGACGATCCCGTTCCCGCTCCCGAAGGCGAGCCCGAATCCCACCAACCAGTAGACGAGCGTCGCGACACCGAAGACGAGCACGTTCTTGCCGGCGATGTGCGCGGCGTTCTTCATCCGGGTCAGCCCCGCCTCGAGGAACGCGAAGCCGGCCTGCATGAACATGACGAGGACGGCCGCGACGACGACCCAGAGCGTGTTCGCGGCGATCAGCAGTTGGTGATGGGTCATCCGAGACGCTCCCCTGTGCGGTGGTGGACGACATCGGCGACGGGCGACGTCCAGCAGAGGCCGTCGCCCGACTGGTGGCCGGTGCGGGCGGCGTCGGCGATCGCGGCGACGACCCGCTCGGCGAGCCTGTCGTCGACCACGAACGTGAGCAGCGCCTTCGGCAGGAAGCGGGACTCGAACGTGCGGCCGCGGTACTCGTGCGTCACGCCGCGCTCGCGGCCGTGCCCGATCGCCTCGACGACCGTGACTCCGACGTGACCGGTCTCCTCCTCAACCGCGTCGATCACGGTCTCGACCCGCTCCCTCACCACGACCGCCTCGACCTTGACCATCCGGCTCCCTTCGCTCGAGCACGAAAAAAAGCCCCGCGACCGCTCGGGTCACGAGGCTCCTTCGCCTCGGCGGCCGCCTACTCCGGCGCACCGCCTGGCGAGGAAGCTAACACCCCGGGCGGCCGTCGTCCGTGAAGCTCCCGCTCAGGCCGGACATTTGACGCAGCTGCCCCGAGCGCCTACCCTGCGACGGCAATGTTGCTCGCGAACGTGATGGACCGGAACCGGGGAGGCGCCACTGTGCGGCTCGCCGGCCCCCGCGGCGCCCTTTAGGTCCGCGCGCCGCCTTCTCGGCGGCTTCCCGTCCTCCGTTCCCTCTTCTTCCGAAGGAGCAGCATGTCCACTCTTGCAACATCCACAATCGATCTGGCCTCACGTCTAGACCGCGAGGCACCCGCCGTCGACGTGCGGGACCTGCGGAAGACGTTCAGGCGCCGCGATCGCAAAGCCGGCCGCTTCGCGCGCAAGCGTTCGTGGCCGGCGCTCGACGACGTCACCTTCACGGTCGCACGCGGCGAGTGCGTCGCCATCCTCGGCCAGAACGGCTCGGGGAAGTCGACGCTCGTCCGCCTGCTCTCGACGCTCCTGATCAGGGACGGCGGCGAGGCACGGGTCTTCGGGCACGACGTGGACCGCGAGGCGTCGACGATCCGCCGGCTGGTCAACCGAGTCTCGGTCGAGGCGAGCTTCTTCAAGAAGATGTCCGCGTCCGAGAACCTGTCGTACGCGGCGCGCTTCTACGGGATGACGCCGCGGCAGACTCGCACGGGAGTACCCGAGATCCTCTCGAAGGTCGGCTTCCCGGCCGAGCGGCGCAGCGAGGCGATGGAGAACCTGTCGCGCGGCATGCAGCAGAAGGTCGCTCTCGCGCGGGCGCTTCTGACCTCGCCCGTCCTGCTCCTGCTCGACGAGCCGACCACCGGACTCGACCCGCGCTCGAAGCTCGAGGTGCAGGAGTTCATCCGGCGGGTGCGGGCGGAGCACGACGCGACGATCCTCCTCTGCACGCACGACATGGCCGAGGCCGAGACGCTCGCCGACCGGATCGGGATCCTCGACCGCGGCCGGTTGCTCTTCCTCGAGCCGGTCGAGGACGTGAAGCGGCGCTTCGGCGTCGAGACGCTCGAGCAGGCGTTCTTCGCAGCAACCGGGCGCGAGTTCGAGAACGACGGTCAGGACGAAGACGACGAGTACCGGGAGGTGTTTGCATGAGTGAGTTCGCTCTGGAGACCAGGAACCAGCTCGTCGGCCTGTTCGGGATCGTCGAGCGGAACATGTACCTCACGAAGCGGTACTTCCTCTGGGACATCGCGTTCATGATCTGGACGATCGCGAACACGCTCACGATCGTGTTCATCGCTCGCGCGATCCCGGGCATCACGCCGGCGGAGGAGAACACCGCGGCGACGGCGCTGCTCGTCGGCGCGACGATCTGGGCCTTTCTCGGAATCATCTTCGAGTTCATGACCGAGACCGTCGCCTGGGAGCGCTGGGAGGGGACGATCGAGTACACGTTCATGGCGCCGTTGTCGCGTCTCGTCCACCTCTTCGGGCAGGGCGCGTATGCGGTGCTCTACGGGCTGATCCGGGCGACGATCCTGTTCTTCGCGGTCGCGGCGTTCATCGGCATCCACATGCCGGATGCGAACTTCGGCGCGGCGTTCGGGCTGCTCGCGCTCGCGTCCCTCTCGTTCATCGGCGTCGGGATCATGACCTCGGTGCTGCCGCTGATCTCGCCGGAGAAGGGCGCGCAGCTCGGCTTCGTCTGCCAGGGCGTGATGCTCGTGGTCTCGGGTGTCTACTACTCGGTGAGCGTCATGCCGGAGTGGATGCAGTGGCTCTCGAAAATCTCGCCGGCGACGTACGCGCTGCGCGGCTGCCGGAACTCGATCATCAACGGGACCGGGATGGTGTGGGCGGACGTCTGGCCGCTGCTGATCATCGCGGTCCTCGCGACGCCGATCGGGCTCGCGGTCTTCAAGGTGGGCGAGCGGCACGCGAAGAAGCATGGGAAGCTGAAGCGGTCGGGCTGATGGACTGGTTCAAGGAGGACACAGGCACGCGCTACGACCAGTCGAGTGGTCCGTACTTCGAGGCGGCGACGATCGCGGAGACGGTGGACTTCCTCGAGCCACTTGGGCGCGGCGGGGCGCTCGAGCTGGCGATCGGCACCGGCAGGATAGCGGTGCCGCTCGCCGCTCAGGGGGTCCGCGTCGCCGGCATCGACTACTCGCCACCGATGGTCGAGCAGCTCCGGACGAAGACGGACGCGATCCCCGTCGCGATCGGCGACATGGCGACGACAACGGTCGACGGGACCTTCTCCCTCGTCTACGTCGTCTTCAACTCGATCAACAACCTCACGACGCAGGAGGCGCAGGTCGCCGCGTTCGCCAACGCCGCAGCGCACCTCGCCCCAGGCGGGTGCTTCGTGATCGAGGTCGGGGTGCCCCCGCTGCAGCCGTGGAGTGTGTTCGACCTGAGCGACACGCATGCCGGAGTCGACGAGTACGACGCGGACACACAGCGGCTGGTCTCCCACCACTTCGGGCTGCACGACGGGCAATGGCACCGCGGCTCCGGGGAGTTCCGTGCGGTCTTCCCCGCGGAGCTCGACCTGATGGCGCGGCTCGCCGGGCTGACCCGCCGCGAGCGCTGGGCGGACTGGGACCGCTCGCCGTTCACCGCCGAGAGCACGAAGCACGTCTCCGTCTGGGAGAAGAAGTGAGGATAGAGCTCCCGATCGAGACCGAGCGGCTCGTCATCCGGCCGCTCGAGCTCGCGGACGCGGAAGATCTCGGCGAGCCGGAGGAGTGGATCCGGGAGAAGGTCGACCGCTTCGAGCGGGACGGGGGGATGAGCCTCTGGGCCGCGGTCGTGCGCGAGAGCGGCCGTGCGGTCGCGCTCGCCGGCCTGCAATGGGAGCAGATCGACGGACGCCGCGAGCTCGATCTGGGCTGCGTGGTCGCGTCCGACGCACAATCGCGCGGCTATGCGACCGAGGCGTCGGAGGCGATCGTGCGCGCGGCATTCGCAGCCGGCTACGAGCGCGTGACGGCCATGACGTTCCCGGACAACGAGCCGGCGCTGCGCGTCCTCGAGAAGCTGGAGTTCGCACCCGCCGGCGAGACGACCTTCGAGGGCAGGCGCTACGCGTTCTTCGTCAGGTCGGCGCCGTGAAGGTCACCTTCGTCAAGAAGGGCGCTCGGCGCTACGCCGTCGAGGTCGGCCGCGATCGCTATCCCGATCTCTGGTGCGGGTCGATCGGCTACGACGACTGGCTGCCGCACGACCTCCTCCACTTCTTCGCCGAGGCCGAGTACGGCCTCGACGGGGGCGTGTTCGGCGACCTGGCAGCGGGCGGCAACGCCCGGATCTTTCAGCCCGTCGACGCGAAGCTCGTCGCGAAGATGTGGCGCAAGCAGAGGATCGCCCGGACGCGCTGCCGGTGGGCGGCTCGCTCACGCTCGAATGGCCGCGGCCCGAGGGCAGAAAGCGCCATCCGGCCCGCGAGCGGCGCCGTCCTGTCGCCGCGCGACGGCGTTAGCGTTCGGGCGTGCCTGCCCGCGCGCGCCGTTCCTGCCTGACCGTTCCCGCTTCGAGCGAGCGAATGCTCGCGAAGGCGCCGTCCCTCGCGGCCGACGAAGTGATCATCGACCTCGAGGACGCTGTCCCGCCGGAAGACAAGGAGCGGGCGCGCGGGACCGCGGTCGCGGCGGCGGCACGCGGCTCGCTCGGGCGCACGACGGCACTCCGCGTCAACGGTCGTTCGACCCCCTGGTGGGAGGGGGACCTGCGCGCGGCGGCGGAGGCGCGCCCCGACGTCGTCGTACTCCCGAAGGTCGAGTCCGCGGAGGACGTGGCGGCCGCGGCAGAGTTCCTGCCGGACGGGACCGGCCTCGAGGCCCAGATCGAGACTGCCCGGGGGCTGGTCGAGGCCGAGCGG
>Ga0308174_10001304_pt1 | contig 11500 bp, 9 predicted proteins | sample PhyPR2_FD_203894 | JGI IMG/M metagenome (GOLD analysis project Ga0308174, IMG submission 203894) | Soil microbial communities from UC Gill Tract Community Farm, Albany, California, United States - DLSLS.P.R2 | ecosystem: Environmental > Terrestrial > Soil > Agricultural land | place: USA...
GCTGGTCGAAGACGCGCTGTGCAGCCGGGTGCCGACGACGCAGCGCGACGCCGCGCGTCTCATGTAGCGAGGAACGCCTCCGGCACGCGACGCCCGTTCATGGTGCGCCGGCGCGGCGTCCGCGTCCTCTTCGCGCCCTCCACCTTCGCTGCCTTCTCGAGCGCGAGCAGAACGGCCAGCGTGCGCTTCTCGTGTGCCGCCAGGCGGGTGATCGGCACGCGCGAGCGCCGCGGCTTCAGCGTGCCGCCGAGAAACGCCGTGACGACGCCGGGATGCACGTAGCTCTTGCGGCACACGGCCAGGGTGTTGCCGAGCACGCTCGCCGCGCTGCGCAGCGCATCGTTCACGACCTTCGCCGCCGCGGTCTGCGTTGGCGGCAGCTCCGCGCGGTCCAGCGCGTTCACGGCGATCATCGTCGCGCCCCATGTGCGGAAATCCTTCGCCGTGTAATCCGCGCCGGCAATGGACTTGAGGTAGTCGTTCACGTCGATGGCCGTGACCTGGCGCGGCTCTCCGTCCTCGATGTACTGGAACAGCTCGTAGCCGGGCAGGTCGATGCAGCGGCGCAGCACGCTGGCGATGCGCTTGTCCTCCAGCGACAGGTCGTGCTCCTTGCCGGCCTTGCCGCGAAAGCGCAGGCGGATGCGATCGCCACTGACCTGCACGTGACGGTTGCGCAGCGTCGTGAGGCCGTAGGAGCCGTTCTCCCGGCGATAGCGCTCGTCACCCACGCGCACGAAGGTGCGGTCGAGCAGACGCACCATCGCCGCGAGCACCTTCTCGCGCGGCAGGCCGGGCAGCGCGAGGTCGCGATCGACCGCGGCGCGAATGGCGGGCAGGCTGCGCGCGAACGCGGTCAGGCGATGGAACTTGTTCTCGTCGCGCTTCGCGCGCCAGTCCTCGTGATAGCGATATTGCTTGCGTCCGCGCACGTCGCGGCCCGTGGCCTGCAGATGACCATGCTCGTCGGCGCAGATCCACACGTCGGTCCACGCCGGCGGAATGGCGAGGCGCCGAATGCGATTGAGCGTGGCGGCGTCGCGCATCGCGCGTCCGCGGTGGTCGACGTAGCGGAAGCGCGGCGCGCTGCCGCGCCGCTCGATGCCCGGTTCACCGTCGAGCGTGTAGCGCAGGCCTGCCGAGGCGAGCACGGCAGCAACCGGCGCGGAAGGCGCGTCGACACTCGGGGCAGGCGTATCGCGGAGCATGTCGAAGGGTTCAGGTGCAAACCTGGGCCTGCAATGCATGTGCCATGGTGCGAGCGTCGACGGTGCCGCAGCGCAGGGCACTCGCCGAACGGCGACGACAGAGCTGACGAATGGTACGGATTGCCGGGCAGCGCTTGCAGGGTTTACCTGCGCGCGCGTCAGCGCTGGGTGGCCATTCCCGCGCGCGTGCGCGCCGAACGTCCGACGGCCGTGGGTGCGACGTCCGGCTCGACGAGCGCCTGGACGCTGCCCTGCAGCTCGCCCCACAGCTCGGGACGCTTGCGTGCATACGCGATCTGCGCCTCGAGAAAGCCGACCTTCGTGCCGCAATCGTAGCGGCGGCCGGTGACCTGGCAGCTGTACACCGACTCGTGATGCACGAGCGCCGCGATGCCGTCCGCAATCGAGGTGTCGCTGCCCTCGACGCGCGCGGACGCCAGGGCGTTCCACATCGCCGGCGTGAAGACGAAGCGGCCGACGAGCGCAAGGGCGCCGCCTTGCGCAGCACCGGGAGGAACCACGCGACGAATGGATCCGTCGACTTCGTCGATCGTCACCGCGGCGGCATGACGCGCCTGCCGATTCGCCGTGGCCTCGACGGCCACCACACTTGCACCCTCCTGATCGAACACGTCGAGCAGCTCGGACAGCGCCGGCCGATCGCTGTCGATCAGGTCATCGGGCATCAGGACCGCGAACGGCTCGTCGGAGGCAAGCGGGCGGGCGCGCAACAGCGCGTCACCCACCCCTGCGGTGACCGGTTGACGAACGTAGCTGAAGCGCACGCCTTCCGGCACGATGGTGCCCAGGACGCGCAACGCTTCGGCGTTCGCGCGTGCCATGAGCTCGTGCTCGAGCTCGTACGCCTTGTCGAAATGGTCCTCGATCGCGCGCTTGTTGCGGCCGGTCACGAAGATCATGTCGCGGATGCCGGCCGCCGCGGCTTCCTCGACGGCGTATTCGATCAACGGCCGATCCACGACCGGCAGCAATTCCTTGGGACACGCTTTCGTCGCCGGCAGGAAGCGCGCACCGAAGCCCGCGACCGGGAAGATCGCCTTGCGCGGACGCCTGCGCGGCCAGGACGTCATGGCACGAGCGCGAGCGGAGCCGGCCCGTCGGCCACGAGCCGCAGCCGCGCGCGGCCGCGCCGGGTGGACGCGGACGGGCGATGGGCGGCAACGCCGTCCCGGCGCGCGGGACTGCGCTCCTCGGCTGCGGACTCGAGGGTGGGCTCGTTGCGCGCCTGGTCGATGCGCCAGCGGCCCCATGCGCATACGTATTCGAGTTCGTCGTCGAAGTGTGTCATCGGTCGTCGAGTTCGTCAGCGGGTCCCGGCAGCGCCGGGCACACCACGGTTAGCAGCATCCGTGCCGAAGCGGGCCGCCTGTCGCCTCATGGCGCAGCGCACACTGGGACCGCTGGTGCACAGTAAGCATCGGCGGCAAATGCTTCCAGGAACGGTAATTCTTACCCACGGTGCGAGCGCGCTGTCGGGCAGCGCCGGCACCGCGTGACGCGACAAGCGCCGAGCTTGCCGCAGGGTAGCGCTGATATCCGGCCGCCGCGCGGCATGGAGTTTGCGTAACGGGACCGCGGCCGTCGCGCGGCCAGACAACGGAGACACGCACCATGAATGCAACCCGCACACGCAAGACCAGCAGCGCGAGCACGCGCGGCCGCAAGAGCTCCGGCCGCGGCGCCGCGAGCAAGACCAAAGGCTCGCAATCCCGCGGCAGCGCCGCGAAGAAGACCAGTGGATCGTCGCGTCGTGGCAGTTCGTCGTCGGGTCGCGGCGGTTCGTCGTCGAGTCGCGGCGGTTCGTCCTCGAGTCGCGGCGGTTCGTCATCCGGTCGCGGCGGCAGCTCGTCGAGTCGCGGCGGCTCGAGCGGCTCGTCGCGCAAGGGCGCGTCGTCGTCGCGGAAGAGCGCATCGTCGTCGCGCGGAGGCCGCAGCCAGTCGTCGCAGAGCAGGAGTGGATCGTCGCGCGGCAGCCGCACGCCGGTCGGCCAGGCCATCGAGATCCTGATGCAGGACCACAAGATGGTGCAGCAGATGTTCCGCCAGGCCGAGCGCGCCAAGGACGACCCGCAGCAGTTGCGCGAGATCGTCGAGGCCTGCTGCGCGGCGCTGACGCTGCACACCGAGATCGAGGAGCAGCACTTCTATCCCGTCATGCGCGAGTCCGGCAAGGACACCGACATGATCGCCGAGGCGTATGTGGAGCACGCGAGCGCCAAGCAGCTCATCGCCGAGCTCGAGGGCGGCGATGCGGAAGACGAGGAATACGCGGCCCGGTTCAAGGTGCTGGGCGAGTACGTGAAGCACCACATCAAGGAAGAGGAAAACGAGATCTTCCCGCAGGCGCGTCGCACGCGCGCCGATTTCGAGCCGCTGCTCGAGGCGCTCGTCGCCCGCGACGAAGCGGTGCTCGCGGAGGGTGAGCAGGAAGGCGATTCGGCATCGATGAGCAGCGCCCAATCCAGGCGCGGAGCTGCTTCCGCCGGCGGCGGACGCAAGCGCGCAGGCGGTTCGCAAACGCGCGCCGATCGCGGCGGCGACGGCGGGTCGCAGTCGACGAGCGGCAGCAGCACCCGCGGTCGGCGGGGCCGGGGCGGCAGCGAAAGCGCCGGCCAGTCGCAGTCGGCCGACAGCCTCGGCGGAAGCGAAGCCGACATGGGCACGAGCGGCGCGGAGTCCGGCGGCGAGACGTCACGGCGCGGACGCCGGGGCAGCCAGGAAGAGAGCGCGGACACGGACTCCGGAATGCGCGGGCGCGATGCGGAATCGGAAGAGCAGGACACGCGAGGATCGCGGCAGGGCAATCGCTGATCGGTGCCGGGAGCGGCTTCGACGCGAAGCCGCTCCTTGATGGACGCGCGCACGCGCTCGCCCTTCCGTTCCTTCTGGATGGTGGGGTATGAAGGCGCGGATCATTGCAACCCGCGCGGCCATCCACTCGACATGCAGGTCGCCACCGGGCACGAGGCCCGGATCGACGAGGATTACCGCGCCGCATTGGCGCTCGGGTTTCGCGTCGCGCGCGAAAGCCTCAGCTGGCGCACGATCGAAGGTCCCGGGGGCTACGATTTTTCGCGCCCGCTGCGGCGTGCCGAAGCCGCGCAGCGTGCAGGCATGCAGGTCTGCTGGTCGTTGTGCCATTACGGCTGGCCTGCCGACGTCGACGTGTTCTCGCAGCGCTTGGTCGAGCGGTTCCGCCGCTACGCGAGCGCGGCCGCGCGCGCGCTGGCGCCCTATACCGACGGCGTGCCGCTGTACAACCCGATCAACGAGATCTCGTTCCTGAGCTACGCGGTGTGCGATACGGACTGGATCCATCCGTATCGGCGCGACGAGACGCCGCAACGCGCTGCGCGCGGCTATGCGCTCAAGATGAACCTGGTCCGCGCAGCGCTTGCCGGCGGCGCCGCGATTCGCGACGTCGCGCCGGACGCGCGGCTTGCGCAGATCGAGCCGATCATCCACGTCGTCGCGCCGCCCGAGGCACCCGAGCTGGCCGATGCAGCGGCGGCGAACGTGGAGTTCCAGTTCCAGGCGTGGGACATGCTCTGCGGCCGGATGGAACCCGCGCTGGGCGGACATCCGGATGCTCTCGACCTCATCGGCGTGAACTACTACTACAACAACCAATGGGAATTCGGCACGGACAAGCGTCTGCACTGGCACTTGCGCGACCCGCGGCGCGTGCCGTTGCGCACGCTGCTCGCACGCGTGCACCGGCGATACCAGCGGCCGCTGTTCGTCGCGGAGACCGGGCATTTCGGCGCGGGGCGCGCAGCGTGGATACGCGAGGTTGGCGACGAGGTGCACGCCGCGCTCGGCGCGGGCGTTCCCGTGCACGGCATTTGCATCTATCCCGCCGTTGACCGGCCCGACTGGAACGATGCGCAGCACTGGCACAACAGCGGGCTCTGGGACCTGGTGCAGCGGCCGCAGGGCGACCTGCCGCGGCACCTCAACGAAACGTACGCCCACGCGCTGCGCGATGCGCAGCGATTGCTCGCCTTACCCGCAGTCAAGGAACCGGATCCGTCATGAACTCGCTCATCGTCTTTTCGCACCTGCGCTGGGATTTCGTCTATCAGCGCCCGCAGCACATCATGTCGCGGCTGGCGCGCCACTGGCGCATCCTGTTCGTCGAAGAGCCGGTGTTCGACCCCGGCGACCCGTATGCGGAGCTGCGCGCGCCGCTCACCAACGTCACGGTCATGCGCCCGCACACGCCCCTCACGTCGCCCGGCTTCCACGACGACCAGATCCCGCTGCTGCAGAAGCTGGTCAGCCAGACGGTGGAGCGCGAGCACCTCGGCCGCTACGGCGCGTGGTTGTACACGCCGATGGCGTTGCCGCTGCTGCAGAAGCTCACGCCGGACGTGCTCGTGTACGACTGCATGGACGAGCTGACGGGCTTTCGCGGCGCACCGCGGCAGCTGCAGCAGCGTGAAACCGCGTTGCTCACCATGGCGAACCTCGTGTTCGCCGGCGGCCCCAGCCTGTACGAAGCGCGGCGCAATCGTCATCCGTCGGTGCATGCGTTCCCGAGCAGCGTCGACGCGAGCCATTTCGCGCGCGCGCGCGACACCGGCGCAACGTCCGCCGAAGTCGCCGGATTGCCGCGGCCACGCCTCGGTTACTTCGGCGTGCTCGACGAGCGGCTCGACCTTTCCCTCCTGCGCACCATGGCGGAGGAGCGGCCCGACTGGCAGATCTGCCTGGTCGGACCAACCGCCAAGATCGATGCCGGATCGCTTCCGCACGCACCCAACCTCCACTACTTCGGCCAACGTCGCTACGAAGATCTGCCCGGGATGCTCGCAGGATGGGACGTCTGCCTGCTGCCCTTCGCACGCAACGAGGCCACGCGCTTCATCAGCCCGACCAAGACGCTGGAGTACATGGCTGCAGGCAAGCCGATCGTCTCGACGCCCATCGCGGACGTGCGCACGCTCTACGGTGACGCCGTTCGCTTCGCCGAGACGCCCGCCGAGTTCATTGCGGCGTGCGAGCGCTCGCTCGTCGAGCCGGCGGAGGAGCGCCGCACCCGCGAGGTCGCGGCCGAAGCCATGCTGGCGCGCACCTCGTGGGACGACACCGTAGCGCGCATGCAGGCACTCGTCGAGGCGGCGAGCACGGCGGGGATGACGGAAGGCGCTGCGCGCATGTACCAGGAGGCCGCGCCGCGCAAGACCCGTCCAGTGCCAGCGCGCGCGAGCACGCCGGTGAGCGCGCCCTGCGTGATCATCGGCGCCGGACCGACCGGCTTGTCGGCCGCCTACCACTACGGCGAAGGCGCGGTGCTGCTCGAGCGCGAAGCGAGCGTGGGCGGCTGGTGCCGCTCGATCGAGGACACCGGCTTCACGTTCGATCATGCCGGCCACATCATGTTCTCGAACGACCCGTACGTGCAGGACCTGTATCGCCTGCTGCTCGGCGACAACGTGCATTGGCAGGATCGCGAGGCGTGGATCTACAGCAAGGGCGTGTACACGCGCTATCCGTTCCAGGGTGCGCTGCACGGGCTGCCGCCTGCCGTGCTCAAGGAATGTCTCGTGGGCGCCATCGAGGCGCGCTACGGCCCGCTGCGCACCGCGGCGCCGCTGGCGGCGAACAGCGACAAGCTCGACTGCTGCGCGGACGGCACCGATCCTCGTGAAGGCGCACGTCCGGCGATCGCGCCGCCGCCGGAGGATTTCGAGTCCTTCATCTACCGCGTGTGGGGTGCCGGCGTCGCGCGGCATTTCGCGATTCCGTACAACCGCAAGCTGTGGACGGTGCCGCTGTCCGAAATGGAGACGTCCTGGCTCGGGGGACGCGTTCCCCTGCCCGATCTGGAGGAGATGATCGAAGGCGCGCTCCAGCCGGTGGCCAAGCCCATGGGGCCGAATGCGCGCTTCGGCTATCCGCTGCGGGGTGGTTTCCAGGCGCTCATGAACGGCTTCCTGCCGCTGCTGCGCGGCGACCTGCAACTGCGCGCAGCCGTCGAGCACGTGTCGCCGCTGCAGCGCACGGTGAGCCTTGCCGACGGCCGCCGGTTCCACTACGACACGCTGGTCAGCACGATGCCGCTGCCGAAGCTCATTGCGGCGATGCGCGACGAGGCGCCCGCGGAGATCCGGCGGCTCGCCTGCGAGCTGCGTCACGTGTCGGTGCGCTGCGTCAACGTCGGCGTCGGGCGAGCGCACGTGACGGACAAGCATTGGATCTACTATCCGGAAGATCCGGTCTTCCATCGCGTGTTCGTGCAGGGCAACGCCAGCCCGCACAACAATCCGCCCGGCGGCTTCGGGCTCACGTTCGAGATCACGCATTCGCCGACCAAGCCGCTGCCCGCAACCGGGCGCGCGCTCGTGGATCGCTGCATCAACGACGCGATCGGCGTGGGGCTCCTCAAGCCTTCGGATGCGATCCTCACGGCGAACCAGGTCGAGATGCCCTATGCGTACGTCGTGTACGACCACGGCCGCGCGGAGCGCGTGCGCCAGATCCGCGCATGGCTCGAAGCGTTCGACATCCTGGTCGCCGGGCGCTACGCGGAGTGGGAGTACTACAACTCCGACCACGCGTTCATCGCGGGTCGCAAGGCGGCGGAGCTCGCACGCGCCCGCATCAACGCGCGACCGGAGGCCAAGACGGCATGACGCATGCAGCACGATGCTGATCGATGCGCACCTGCACTGCACGGGGCGCGAGCAGGGCGACGACGTCGTGCGCCTGCTCGATGCGGCGGGCATCGACGTGGGCGTGCTGCTCGCCCCGTTCCTGAGCGACGGCTATTCGCTGCACGACGCCGCTTCGCTGCGGCGCGCGAACGACCACCTCGCGCGCCTCGTGCACGGGCGCGCCGATCGCCTGGTGGGCCTCGCGGTCGTCAATCCCGCGTTGCCGGGCGCAGCGGAGGAAACGACGCGCGCGCTCGACGACTTGCGCCTGCACGGCCTGAAGCTGGTCCCGTCCGGCTGGCATCCCGAGGATGCGTGCGCGCAGCCCGTGTTCGCCGCGGCAGCGCAGCGCCGTGCGCCGATCCTGTTCCACAGCGGCATCTTCATCGACGGGCGCTCCGGGCGGTTCTGCCGGCCGGCCGATTACGAGCCCGTGCGCGACCACCCGGGCTTGCGCGTGACGCTCGCGCACCTGGGATGGCCGTGGTGCGACGAGGCGATCGCGGTCGGGCTCATCGACCGCATCAACGGCGTGCCGGCCGATGCGTCGGTGTTCCGGTTCGACATCTCGTTCGGTCCGCCGCCGGTGTATCGCGCGCCGGTGCTGCGCAACGCGCTTGCCGTGCTTTCACCGGAGCTGCTGCAATTCGGGAGCGATTGCTTCCTGCCTTGTCCTGCCGCCGAGCTCGTCGCGCGTCGCCAGACGGTCGAGCGCCTGTTCGACGAGCTCGACGTCGACCAGGCGGCGCGCACGCGCATCATGTCCGGCACCGCCGCTGCGTGGCTGGGCATCGTGGCATGAGGTCACGCGAACGCGGTGGTGGCGGCGCCGCCGCTCGCGCGCTGGCGGCGCCGGGCGCGCGATGAACGCCCCGCTCCACGTGCTCGACGTGGCGGCCCATGCCGACACCTCCGCCCTGCTCGGGCGCATCGACGCGCTCGAGCGTCACGGCGTGCGGGTGAGCGTGCTGTGCGCGGCGGCCGCGCAGGCCGAGGCAGTGCGCCAGGGCACGCGGCGCAGCGTCCTCATCGGCGCGCTCGACGACGATCCGTGGTGGACGACCATCCGTCTGGCGGCTTCATGGTCGCAGCAGGAGCGGGTGGACGTGCTGCGCGCGCACGATTCGGCGTCCCATGTCCTGGCGGTGCTGGCCGGCGCGCTGTGCGAATGTGCAACCGTGGCGCTGCTCGGCAGCGCCGAGGTCCCCATGCTCGATCTCGAGGCGCATCGGATGGGGGATGCCGCTTACCTGTGCGCGCCGTGCGAAGCCGCGCTCGCGCACGCGCGTGCGATCGGCGTGTCGCCCGCACGGTTGCAGCTCGTGGACCGCGGCTGGCCCGCCGAGGTGCAGGACCTCGCCATGGTGGACCTGCTGCGACGCGCGGCGCGCAGCGAGCCTGCAGCGTCGACGCGGGAACGGACGACGGCTGCGCTGCCGCGCGCCTAATCTCCGGTGGCCATCGTCACGTGCGCGCAATCGCGTCGCGCAGCCTGCCTGCGGCCGGTGCGTTTGCGATCGCGGTCCCGCGCCGCTTCATCGAGCCGGTATGCCGCCACCGTTGCGAGCGTGGAGGGCGCGACGAAACAGAACACCCACACGACGAGGCCGATCGTCATGGAGCGCGGGTCGGTCGTGAAGGCGATCGTCCACAGCAACCCGCAGCAGCCCACGAGCAGCCATGCCAGCGCACCGGCGACCACGGCCGGGACGACGTTGCGCGCGCGTCCACCAGGCCGGGCGCGAGGCGGCGCAGCCGTGGAGCGGTGAAGATGCGGGTCGCGTCTCATATCGAGGGTCAGCCACTGGCGCCCATCCTGACCGGCGAGCGTAAGCACCGCTATCGCGTCAAGAGTCAGCCAGTGGAGGCGATTGTGCACGCCCAGCGCCACGACGGCTGTCGCCGGCGGCCGCATTCGCCTGTCGGACTCCACCGCGCCGACAGCGCGGCAGCTCGCTTCGCCGCACGCATTGCGCCAGCGTTCAACGGGCACGGCGGGCGGAGCGCAACGCGCGCCGCTGACCGGAAAAAACTGCCGAGGGCGCATTTTTGCTGGACAATACCGCTTTGACCGTGACGACGTAATACGCGTGAATCAACAGGATAGCGGCCTTACCCGCATCATTCGCGGCCTGACCTGGACAGGAACGGTGTTCCTGATCCTGACGGCCGTCGCGATCGTGTGGGCCGTCTTTCGCACCCGCGGCATCGACGATCTCATCACGGCGCTGACGGTCACGGGGCTCGGTTTCGGGCTGCCGGCCGTCGTGGCGTTCGTCGTCGCCTGGCTCCTGGGCACCTTCGACGACAGCGACGGCGAGGAGCGCGAGCGCACCGGCGAAGGCGGCGTGGCAGGCGCTCGCGCCGCCGCGGCGCCCGTCCTGAGCTACCTCGTCGCCATTGCCGCCGTCGGCGTGGCCTGGGCCCTGCGCGCCTGGCTCGACCCCATCCTGGGGCGCGAAGTGCCGTACATCACCTTTTTCCTGGCGGTGGCCACGGCGGCGTGGGCCGGCGGCATCGGGCCCGCCCTGCTCGCGTCGCTGCTGAGCCTGTTCATCGCGTGGTACTTCTACGTCGGCACCGACGGCTTCCGGCTCGACAGCATCCAGAAGATGGTCAGCCTCGGCCTGTTCGTCGCAGTCTCGCTCTGCGTCGCCGGCATCACCTCGGCCGTGCGCGCGGCGCGCGAGCAGGCGCAACGGCTGGTGCGCGACGCGGTCGAGCGGCAAAAAGCGCTCGAGCAGGCGCGCGTCGCGCTTGCACACGAGCGCGACCGGATGGCCATCACGCTCGCCAGCATCGGCGACGGCGTCATCGCCACCGACGGCGCAGGCAACGTCACCTTCATGAACGCCACCGCCGAGAAGCTCACGGGCTGGTCGGCCGACGAGGCGCAGAACCGCCCGATCGCCAAGGTCTTCCGCGTGGTCGACGAGGAAGCGCGGCAGCCGGTCACCACGCCCGTGGAGCAGGTGATCGCCACCGGCGAGCTCGTCGCCGCATCCGACCGCTCAGTGCTGATCAGCCGGCGCGGCGTGGAATACGCCATCGACGACAGCGCTTCGCCGATCAAGGACGAGAGCGGCACGCTGCTCGGCTCGGTGCTGGTGTTCCGCGACATCACGGCCGCGCGCCGCGCCCGTGCCTCGCTCGAGGAGAGCGAGTCGCGCTTCCGGTTGCTCGCCGACCAGACGCCCGCCATGCTCTGGCTCGCCGACGAATCGCGCGCGCAGACGTATTTCAACCGCTCCTGGCTCGACTTCACGGGCCGCACCATGGAGCAGGAAATCGGCGACGGGTGGACTGCCGGCGTGCACCCGGAAGACTTCGCGCACTGCCTCGCCGCCTATGCGTCGGCATTCGAGCAGCGCGAGTCGTTCGAGACCGAATTCCGCCTGCGGCGCTACGACGGCGATTACCGCTGGGTGTTCAACCGCGGCCGCCCCCGCTACGACGCCGATGGGCGCTTCGCGGGGTACATCGGTGCGGCGCTGGACGTCACCGACCGCAAGGCCGCCGAGGAAGCGCTCGGGCACGCCGACCGGCGGCGCAATGAATTCCTGGCCATGCTGGCGCACGAGCTGCGCAATCCGCTGGCACCGATCCGCAATG
>Ga0308174_10001306_pt1 | contig 11496 bp, 12 predicted proteins | sample PhyPR2_FD_203894 | JGI IMG/M metagenome (GOLD analysis project Ga0308174, IMG submission 203894) | Soil microbial communities from UC Gill Tract Community Farm, Albany, California, United States - DLSLS.P.R2 | ecosystem: Environmental > Terrestrial > Soil > Agricultural land | place: USA...
TTCCTCCAGACCATCTACTATCCCCTCCAGCTGTTCGCTAACAATTCCAAAGGAAACGCCCTGGAGTTATCCATCGAATCGCCAACTTACACGAGTAAAAAGTGGGGCGCGGTTCCCTATCTCGACGTCTCCGCTGCCGATGATAACGGATCACTCGTCCTGAACGTAGTCAACCGTCACCGGACTGAAACCGTCGAAGCGGAGTTCGAACCCCAGGACGCGCAGTTCTCTAACTCCTTCGAAGTTGCCGAAGTGAACGGGCCCGATATCAAATCGGAGAATAACTTCGGATCACAGCTAGTAGGAATCAAGCGAAGCTCGACGAGCGTCTCCAATAATCGTTTGATTTATCGCTTTCCGCCCCATTCGTATACCATGCTGAAAGGCCGCATGGCCTGAATCAGCCAACCAAGGACAACGAAGAAAGCCTTCCGGAATAATCATGATCACCCCGTTTGCCGCGCTCCTGGCGAGCCAAAAGCTTCTATCGTTAAGCCCTGTAGATCTCGCCGTCATCGCCCTCTACTTCGCGATGGTTCTGGGGATCGGCTTCTATCTGAAGAGTCACACCAAAACCGGTGAGGACTTCTTCCTCGCCGGCCGTGACATGTCCGCCTGGATCGCGGGCCTCAGCTTCGTTGCCGCCAACCTCGGCTCGCTGGAACTCATGGGCTGGGCGGCTGCCGCGTATCAATACGGAATCCTTGCCGCGCACTGGTATTGGATCGGCGCCATCCCCGCCATGATTTTCCTTGGCATCGTCATGATGCCGTTCTATTACATCTCCAAAACACACTCTGTGCCGGGCTATCTCAAGCTGCGCTTCGGCGAAAGCTCCCGCGCACTCTCCGCCATTAGTTTCGCGTTCATGACCGTGCTCATGAGCGGCATCAACATGTATTCTATGGCGCTTGTCATGAAAATCGTGCTCGGCTGGGACATCAACTTCAGCATCTGGGTCTCCTCTCTGACGGTTGCCGCGTACGTGTTCCTCGGCGGTCTGTTATCGGCCATTTTCAACGAAGTTCTTCAATTCTTTCTCATCTGGCTCGGAGCTATTCTCATCTCGATCATCGGCTTGGTAGAGGCGGGTGGCTGGAGCGGCATGATCCGCCGTATTCACCACAATTTTCCTCATCAGGACTACACGCATCTCTGGTTGGGCCTTGGCTCCTTCGGCGCCAATCCCATGGGCATTCATTGGACCGGCATTGTCTTCGGACTCGGCTTCGTTATCGCCTTCGGCTATTGGACGACCGACTTTCTTGTCGTGCAGCGCGTCCTCACCGCCAGGGATCTCCGCAGCGCCAAGATGGCTCCCATCATCGGAGCCGCTTTCAAGATGGCCGTGCCGTTCATCGTCATCCTGCCCGGACTGCTGGCTCTTGCCGTGCTCCCGGAAAAGCTCGTGGGCGAAGCGCAAGCCCAGGCCACCGGCATGCACAGCTACAACGAAGTGCTCCCCATCATGCTCGCGCGTTACTGCGGCCCTGGCTTGCTGGGTCTCGGTATCACGGCCCTCATCGCCGGCTTTATGTCTGGTATGGCCGGCAATGTCAGTGCCTTCTCCACCGTCTGGACCTACGACATCTACCGCGCTTTCATCCGCAAAACTGCTTCCGACGGGCATTACGTCTCCATGGGCCGCTGGTCTACCGTAGTCGGTGTTCTCATCAGCATCGGCACGGCCTACCTGGTCATGCAGTTCCTCAGCATCATGGACTACGTGCAGGCTTTGTTCAGTTTCTTCATTGCACCCTTGTTCGGAACCGTCATACTGGGAATGCTATGGAAAAGGGCCACGCCGGCGGGCGGGTTCTGGGGCCTGCTAGCCGGAACGGTCGGTTCTATCAGCCTGTGGCTGTGGGTAAAACTCGATCCGGCCGCGCTACGCTACGTTGCCCTTTCCCCCAATGCCAAGGACATGGCGGAAAATATGTATCGGGCACTGTGGTCCTGGATCATCTGCGTCGTTGTCACCGTGATTGTTAGCGTCCTTACAAGGCCAAAACCCGAGAAGGAACTCTACGGTCTCGTATACGGTTGTACGGATGTCCCGAAAGAAACCGACCTCCTCTGGTACCAGAAGCCGCTCTTCTGGGCTGGCATTATCATCGTAGTTTTTATCGCGCTAAACATCATTTTCTGGTAAAGCTATGCACGACAAGACTCTCATCTCTATCTGGTTTTTCATTGGAGTTCTGCTCACGGCCTACGGTGTCTTGATCACAGCCTCGGGCCTGTATGAACTCGCGTCGCCGCCCGCTCACCCCGTCGTGCTCGCAAAGCTGCATGCCGGCATCTGGTGGGGCGCCGTCCTGCTCGTGATTGGCCTCGTTTACACCATTCGATTTTTCCCAAGGAAACAGTAATGTCATCTACAAGCAATTCCTGTCTAAAGGTCGGCCTCATCGTAGGCAACCGCGGGTTCTTCCCCGATCATCTCGCTGCCACCGGCCGCGAAGACATGATTCGCGTTCTCGAAAGTTCCGGCTTCGAAGTCATCGCGCTGACGCCGGAGGAATCCAAATTCGGGGCTGTCGAAACCTTTGAGGAAGCCAAGCGCTGCGCCGAACTCTTCAAGCGCCATCGTGACACTATCGACGGCATTATCATCACCCTCCCCAACTTTGGCGATGAGCGCGGCATCGCCGACGCCCTCCGCCGTTCCGAACTTCAGGTTCCCGTGCTTGTCCAGGCCACACCTGACTCGCCGGGCAAAATGACCATCGCCGACCGCCGCGATAGCTTCTGCGGCAAGATGTCGGCCTGCAACAATCTCCGTCAGTACGGCATCCCGTTCTCCCTCACCACACTGCATACCGAAGCGCCCGGTTCGCCCGAATTCGCCAAGGATCTTCTTTGGTTTGCGGGCGTGTGCCGCGTAGTTCGCGGTCTTCGTAATCTGCGTGTGGGCGCCATCGGTGCTCGACCCGCTGCCTTTAACACCGTCCGCTACAGCGAAAAAATCCTCGAATCGAACGGAATCTCCACCATCACCATCGACCTTTCGGAAATCCTGGGCCGCATTGCCCGAACGAAGGACGACGACCCCGGCGCACAGGCCAAACTGGCGTCCATCAAGAAATACGTCTCCACAAACGACGTTCCCGCCGAATCTTTGATGAAGATGGCGAAACTCGGTGCCGTTATCGATGGCTGGATGCACGAAACCGATGTCACTATCAGCGCCGTTCAGTGCTGGACCTCTCTCGAAGAGAACTTCGGCGTCGTGCCCTGTACTGTCATGAGCATGATGAGTGAAAACCTGCTGTCCAGCGCCTGCGAAACCGATATCGCCGGAGTCATCGGCATGCACGCACTCCGTCTCGCCTCGGGCACGCCCAGCGCTCTGCTCGATTGGAACAATAACTACGGGGACGATCCGAACAAGGCCGTCTGCTTCCACTGCAGCAATCTCCCCAAGCACTTCTTTGCTGACGTGAAAATGGACTTCCAGGAGATCATCGCCGGCACCGTCGGCAAGCTAAACACCTTCGGCACTTGCGTCGGCCGCGTCAAACCGGCGCCGATGAGCTTTGCCCGTTTCTCCACCAGCGACCTCACCGGCCGGATGCGCGGCTACGTCGGCGAAGGCCGGTTCACCGAGGACCCTCTGCTGACCTTCGGCGGCGCAGGCGTCGTCGAAATCCCGCGCCTCCAGGATCTCCTGCGCTTCATCTGCGAAAACGGATTCGAGCACCACGTCGCTGCGAATCTGTCGCACACCGCCAACATGGTCTACGAAGCCACCACCAAGTACCTCGGCTGGCAAGTCGAGTGGCACAAAGGCTAACCGGGAGAACGTATGGGCATCGTTGTTGCCGGGGCCGATTTCGGCACCTTGAGCGTTCGCGTTTCCATCTTCGATAGCGAAAAGGGAAGACTCGGTGCGGGCGTCGCCGAGTACCCCCTCCATCGCAAAAGAAGCGATCCCGACCACGCCACGCAAAGCCACGCCGACCACATGAACGCGCTCGCCGAGGCGACACGCAAAGCGTTGGCAGACGCGGGCGTCCATGGCTCTGCGGTTAAGGCATTGGCACTCGATACCACCGGTTCTAGCGTCATTCCCGTGGACAGGAACCTGCAGCCGCTCGGCGAATACTATCTCTGGTGCGACCACCGCGCCTGGCGCGAAGCTGCGGAGATTACTGCAAAAGCTCATAAGGCAGGCCTTGAAGCAATCCAGTGGTCCGGCGGCGTTTACTCCTCCGAGTGGGGCTTCTCAAAGCTCTTGCACTGGCTCCGCCACAATCCCGACCAGCGTGATCAGCTGGGCTCTGCCTTTGAGCACTGTGATTTCGTTGCCGCCACACTCTGCGGAGTTCGCGACGTCGCCGAAGCGAAACGCAGCGTCTGCGCCATGGGCCACAAATGGCTCTGGAACGAATCCCTGGGTGGCCTTCCCCCGGAAGACTTCCTCGTCTCTGTTGACCCGCTTCTCAAGGGAGTGCGAGAAAAGCTCCAGGGCCATTACGCCACCTCCGACGAAATCTACGGGACGCTCACAAAGGAATGGGCAGAAAAGCTGGGTCTTACCACTGACGTTGTCGTTCCTGTCGGGGCCTTCGACGCGCACTGGGATGCCATTGCGGCCGGCGTCAAACTCGGTGACATGGTGAACGTCATCGGCACCTCAACCTGCATCATCGGCCTGAACGACGCGGAAACTCTGGTGCCTGGTGTCTGCGGTGTCGTCCCCGGCTCCGTCGACCCCGCACTGACCGGCATCGAGGCCGGACTCTCCGCCGTGGGCGACATTTTTGAAGCCATCGCCCGCCGCGCCGGTTCCACGGTTGGCGAACTGTCACAGGAAATCACCGGCTACCGGGCAGGGCAGACCGGCCTCCTGCGCTTCACCTGGGACAACGGCGACCGCACTGTCTTAGTGAATCCCGAATTGGGCGGCATGACGCTCGGCTGGCATCTCACCAGCACGGCCGCGGACGAACTCTTCGCCGCCATCGAAGGAACCGCCTTTCACACCCGCGTCATTCTGGAGCGCATGGAAGAGCACGGCGTTCCCATCCGGCGCGTCATCAACGGTGGCGGCATTCCGAAGAAAAACGACATGCTGAATCAGGTCTACGCCAACGTCCTGAATAAGCCCATTCTCGTGCCCCAGGGCGACGTCACCAGCCTTGGCTCGGCTATCTTCGCCTTTCTCGCGGCGAAAGCCTTCCCCACCATTGAGGCGGCGCAAAACGCCCTGTGCCCGCCACACAAAGTCTACAATCCCCAACCGGAAAGCGTCGCAACCTACCAGCAACTCTTTACCTTCTACCGCCGGCTCTATTTCGGTTTCGGAAGCAGAAACTCTGAATCAATCCAGGTAGGCGATGTCCTCCCGGAGCTGCGCACCATCGCTGCGGAAGCAAGACAGTCGAAGGCAGCATAATCATGAACACGAATTTAAAGCAACTCAGAGAAGAGGTCTTTGAAGCCAACCAGGAACTCGTCCGCCGTGGGCTCGTCATCTTCACTTTTGGAAACGCCAGCGGCTTCGATCGCGCCAGCGGTTTGGTAGCCATCAAGCCGAGCGGGGTCCCCTACGACAAACTCACCCCGGGAGATCTCGTCATTACGGATCTCCAGGGCAAGATCGTCGAAGGCAACCTCCGCCCGTCGTCCGATCTCCCGACGCATCTGGCGTTGTATCGCGCCTTCGAGGGCGTAAACGGAGTCGTCCACACCCACTCGCGCTATGCCACCGCGTGGGCGCAGGCTGCGACCGAGATCCCCTGTCTCGGCACTACCCACGCTGATTATTTCCGTGGAGCGATCCCCGTCACCGCTCCAATGAAACCTCATGAGATCGAATCCGAATACGAACTCAATACCGGCCACGTCATCATCGAACGATTTAAAAACCTGGATCCCCTTGTCACGCCTGCCGTGCTCGTCGCCGGTCACGCGCCCTTTTGCTGGGGGCCGACCGTGACCGACGCCGCGCACACTGCCACTGTGGTGGAAGAACTGGCCCACATGGCATTCTTAACCCTCACTATCCGAGCCGATGCCGCCGAAATTTCAGACGTTCTCCGAGATAAGCATTTCCTCCGCAAGCACGGAGCCAACGCCTACTACGGCCAGAAGTCCTAAGCCCGGCGCCTGGAGCGGTACACGAAAAATCCCGACAGCCCCAGTCCCAACAGCGCGAAGGTTCCTGGCTCTGGCGTTGGATCCAGCCGCGCAAACAGTCCATCGGCCTCCCCGTTCAAACCGGCCGTCAGATACAGCGAATCCACACTGCCGCCATTGCCGCCGTTACCAAACGTAAGCCCCCAAAGCCCATCATTCATCAGCGGATTTCCATCTAAGCCGCCTAGCGTTCCCACAAAGGTCCCGTTTAGCGTATAAGCATTGATCGTCCCGTCGCCGAAGTTACCCACCAGCAGGTCGCCGGTAAGCGAACCCCAACTCGACGGCGCAATCGCAAGTCCCCAGGGAGCATCCAACGCTCCATTCGAAGCGATCCGCCTGACAAAGTTGCCGTTCGTATCGAACACGCTCACAAACCCGAGCCCTGCTCCCGCCTCCTCGTCCGCCCCGGTTCCCTGCTTGGCATAGGTGACAAACACTTGGCCATTGATGTTTTGTACATTGAACGGCGCATACCCGGCCGGCAGCGTTGGATCGGTAAACTTGCCAGGAAGCGCCCCGGCTCCAGTGCTCGGAAAAACGTCAACGCTGTTGTTGTGAAAATCGGCTGCGAGGATATAGCTTCCCTGTGCGTTCGTTGTCAATGCAACTCCCTTGTAAACAGCACCGCTGCTGGAGCTATTAAAAAGCGTCTCCGCATTGGTCCCCAGGGCTCCACGCCATCCGGCAATGGTTCCATTCTCCGTCGCAAATATGAAGTTGTCGGCGTTGAACTTGCCGGTGCCGTTGAACAGTTGGCCGGTCGGAGCTGAACTCCCGCCCCCTGGATTCGGAATGGTAACCACTAGCGATTGCGGGGTTCCAGCGCTGTTGTATAGCGTGGCTACTCCGGCGCCGTTGTCAGAAACCCAGAACGGCGAGGCGCCGCTCTCTGATATCCCCCAGGGATTCACTAGATTCGCGTCCGTATTGACGGCGAGTCCCGGAATGTTAGAAACCAGATTAGTTTGCTTATAGGCTCCTAATGAATCGCCCCACACCTGGGCCGCGCAGCAAATACTCGCCACGCCTATAAAGATTGAACGGGATAACATGCAATGCTCCTTCCGAATAACTACCTGCGGTCAGTTAGCATTGTATGTGGATTTTCGGGTGGCCAAACCCTTTCTTATAAACTTTCACAATCCTTTTACAACTATCAAAAATCAGTACTCTTCCTGGAATGACACTGCTACTTAGCGGCAGATGTCTTCTTCCCGTACGCTAGCCAAAACGCCTCCACCACGCCTTCCGCCAAAGGCCGGACATCCTCGCTGGACTTCTTTCGAAAGATGTAGCGATAAAGGAGCGGCCCAAGAAGCAGGCACAGCGATAATTCCAGATCCAATGAAGGGGGAAACTCACCTTTCTTAATGCCCGACGTAAGCAGAGCCTTCAGTTCCCGGCGCGGCGGTTCCATCACCTTGTTTCGCCAGATATCGCCAAACGTAGGATTGCGTGCCCCATACGCGACGAAGTGAGGCGTAATCCGCTCCCGCAGATCCCGTCGCTCCTGGGGCTGATAGGAGAGCACGGCCACCATATCGGCCCGCGTATCGCCCGAACTGAAAGTGGGCCTGGCATGCAGGCCGCTCAGTTCCGCCATCACCTCCAGCAACAGCTGATCTTTGTCCTTCCAGTGCTTATAGATGGTCGCTTTGCTGACGCCGGAAGTCTCCGCAATCGCATCCATGCTCGTGCCATCGACACCCCGTTCCGCCAGTAAGGCGATAGCTGCGTCCAGAACTTTTTGGTGTGCGCTTCGGCTGCGCGTTCGCGGCATCGTTAGGCTTCGATCTTCGAAAACAGATAACTGCTCACAAAAAGCATCACGGCTCCCACTGAGACCAGCACCGTAAGGTCGGTAATCATCCCGAAATGCGAAATCCCCGCGAGCGAAGCCCGCAGCGCATCCACTCCATAGGCGAGCGGATCGAGACTCGTCACCACGCCGAGCGCCTTCGGCAAACTATTCAACGGAAACAACGCGCCAGAAAGAAAGAACAGCGGCATGACCAAAAAGTTCATGATCAACTGAAATCCCTGCATGTTCTGAAGCACGGACCCGATCGCCGTCCCCACAGCCGCAAACACAGATGCGGTCAACAGCATAAACAGCAAAGCCAGGGGAATCATCTGGATGTTCACTGCCCGAAATCCGGCGATGAAACAAACAAGTACCACCAGCAGGCCTTGTAGTACTGCGACGGTAGCGGTTCCTAATACTCGCCCCAACATCACCTGAACACGCGGGACAGGCGCTACCATCGTTTCTTTCAAGAATCCAAATTGTCGGTCCCACAATAGCCCCATTCCCGAGAAAACAGAGCTGAACAGAATAGTCATTGCGATCACTCCCGGCGCAATAAATTGCACGTAGCTCCCTTGCCCGGCCTTCTGAAACACCGGCCCGAGGCCGAACCCAAGCGCCACCAGGTACATCACGGGCTGCCCCAGCGAAGCCACAATCTGTGCGCGCGACCGCACATAGCGCCGCAGTTCCCGCAGCCAAAGAATATAAATCACGCTCATCGCCGGTTGCTCCACATCTTTGCCATCTGCCTCAATTGATCCGCCGAACTCGCCGCTTCATCGCGAATCGTCGAGCCCGTCAGCGCCAGGAATGCCTCTTCTAAGGATTCGGTCGCCGTCTGCTTCTTCAACTCTTGCGGCGAGCCCTGCGCCACAATCTTTCCGTGGTCTATCACCGCAATGCGCTGTGCCACCCGGTCCGCCTCGTCCATGTAGTGCGTCGTCAAAAACACCGTGACGCCTTCCGTCTGATTCAGGCTCTTCACGTGTGTCCAAAGCTGATTGCGCGTTTGCGGATCGAGCCCCAACGTCGGCTCGTCCAGAAACAGAATCTTCGGCGTGTGTAGCAATCCCCGAGCAATCTCCAGCCGCCGCTTCATCCCTCCCGAAAACAGCTTTACCTGTTCCTTCCGTCGCTCCCAAAGCTCGAACAGCCGAAGCAGTTGCTCCGTCCGTTCTACACGGACTTTGCGAGGCACGCCGTAAAACACCCCATGCAGCTCCATGTTTTCGTACGCCGTCATTTCGCCGTCCAGGCTCGGGTCCTGAAACACAATTCCGAATCGCCGCCGCACTTCGTGTGAACTGACGCGCGGGTCCAGTCCGTCGATCGTTAGCCGGCCGCTGGTAGGCTGCAGCAGCGTGGTCAGCATCTTGATGGTGGTCGTCTTACCGGCGCCGTTCGGTCCAAGAAACGCAAAGATCTGGCCGGGCGATACCTCGAATGAAATATCATCCACGGCCGTGAACTTGCCAAAGCGCTTCGTGAGGTTCTCAACGCGGATCATGCGGGTGCCTCACCTCCGAAAATAATACTAAACGGTACAGTTCAGATATGTCAAGCACGGTGGGTAATTGACAATGATCCCTGCGTGCTGATATTTCTGAATACACAGAAATATCAGACATGACGAGTCTAACCGCCGGCCAGAAAAAGTTCGTCTTGCATTGGGGTGAGCTGGGAACCCGTTGGGGCCTGAACCGCTCCGTCGCCCAGATTCACGCTTTACTGTACCTCTCGCCGGTGCCCCTGACCGCCGAGCACATCGCCTCGCTTCTCTCCATCGCCCGCTCCAACGTAAGCACCAGTCTGCGCGAGCTGCAAGGCTGGGGGCTCGTGCGCGTCGTGCATCTAATGGGGGACCGCCGCGACCACTTCGACACTGTCCACGACGTTTGGGAAATGTTCACCATCGTGGTGGAAGAGCGAAAGCGCCGCGAAATCGATCCCGCCATCGCAGTTCTTCGCGAATGTTCCACGGAAATTGATCGAAACACTCCGGAAGACAAGGAAGCACGAAAGCGCATCCGCGAGCTTCTGACCTTTTTCGAGCAGGCAACGTCCGTCTACGAAGAGTTTCGCAATCTCCCCGGCGGCGTCCTTCGCCAGCTGTGGAAACTCAAAGGCAGCCTGAAGCGCTTGTTTTCCACGGGGGCCTCGTAAGTCTATGCGCCCGATACCAGCCAACCTTACCTGGAAGAGCGGGGAGTTTCTGCTTCGCCTGTTGGCCAGCTATCTCCTCGTTCCACTCGTTCCCGGGATTCTTTTGCAGCTGATCGAAAACGGATCTCCCCGTATAACAGTCGATGACCGACTCGCAACCGTTCTCTTCTATGGCGTTTTCGGTTTCGCCGCGATGCTGGCGCTGGGAACTCCGCTGCTAGTCCTGTATCTCTGGCTTGGCTGGACCAATTTCCTCTCCTTCATGGCCGGAGGAGGCCTTTGCGCCGGATTAACGGTGTATGCAATGGGCCGGGGACATGCCCCTCTCCCGCTGGCCGGCCTCTTCGCCACGTTCGGCATCATCTCCGGCGCGGCATTTCGGTTGATCTTGTTCGGGGCTCAAACCTACCATCCGGCTCCGAACCAAGGTATCTCAAAATGATCGAACTAGAACAACTCACCACCATTCAAGCTCCCATCGAACGCTGCTTCGATCTCGCCCGCAGCGTTGAAGCACACCTCGCCGGAAACGTACACTTCGGCGAACAAGCCCTCGCCATCGAAGGAGTCACTTCCGGTCTCATCGGCCCCGGCCAGCGCGTCACGTGGCGCGCGAAGCACTTCCTCTTCTGGCACAACCTCACCAGCGAAATCACCGCCTTCCAGCCGCCCGTTTATTTTCGGGACACCATGACAAAGGGGCCTTTCCGCTCCATGCAGCACGACCACTTTTTTCGGTCCCTCCCGTCCGGCGGAACAGAAATGAAGGATGTCTTCCGCTTTGCTGCGCCCGTACCGCTGCTCGGCCGCCTCGTGGAAATCCTACTCCTCCGCCGCTACATGCAGTCCCTGCTTCGGGAACGGAATCAGGTGCTCAAGCAAATTGCCGAAACTTCCGAATGGAAGCGTTATCTTGGCGAAGCCACTGCGGGGTGATTACACATGCGCATCATCATTCCTGGCGGCTCCGGACAGGTCGGCCACATCCTGGCCCGTCACTTTCATACGGCCGGTCATGACGTCACGATTCTCAGCCGTCACCCCCACTCTGCTCCGTGGCGCATAGCGGTCTGGGACGCACTCACTCCCGGCCCCTGGGTGGACCTTCTCGAAGCCAGCGACGTCTGCATCAACCTTACGGGCCGAAGCGTGAACTGCCGCTACCACGAAAGCAATCGCCGCGCCATCTATGAATCTCGTATCCGCTCCACGGCCCTGTTGAATGGCGTCATCGCATCCCTCCAACATCCGCCCGGCGTTTGGCTGAACGCCAGCACCGCCACGATTTACCGCCACGCTCTAGACCGCCCTATGGACGAGGCCACGGGCGAACTAGGCGGAAACGAGCCGGGTGCGCCCAATACCTGGAACTTCTC
>Ga0308174_10001307_pt1 | contig 11493 bp, 10 predicted proteins | sample PhyPR2_FD_203894 | JGI IMG/M metagenome (GOLD analysis project Ga0308174, IMG submission 203894) | Soil microbial communities from UC Gill Tract Community Farm, Albany, California, United States - DLSLS.P.R2 | ecosystem: Environmental > Terrestrial > Soil > Agricultural land | place: USA...
GAAGGGCGAGCGCTGCCTGACCGAGAAGTGCGCGATCGAGCGCCGCTCGTACCCGCCGGGAGAGCACGGCCGCGGGCGCATCAAGCAGAGCGAGTACCTGCTGCAGCTGCGCGAGAAGCAGAAGGCCCGCCGCTACTACGGTCTCCTCGAGACGCAGTTCCGCACCTACTACGAGAAGGCGAACAAGCAGGGCGGCATCACCGGCGACAACCTGCTCCGGATGCTCGAGACGCGGCTCGACAACGTCGTGTACCGCCTCGGCTTCGCCGCCTCGCGCGCGCAGGCGCGCCAGCTCGTCCGCCACGGCCATTTCCAGGTCAACGGCCGGCGGGTGAACATTCCGAGCTACCAGGTCAAGCCCGACGACGTCGTCGCGCTGAAGACCGGGTCGGGCGCGGAGCAGATCATCCGCGACGCGACCGACCTCACCGCCGCCGTCGCCCCGTGGCTGCAGGCGGATCACGACGGCCTCTCCGGCACCGTCCTCAAGTGGCCGGAGCGTGCCGAGATCGACACGCCGGTTTCCGAACAGCTGATCGTCGAGCTCTACTCCAAGTAGACCTCGAGCGAAAGAAAGGACTTACGTTGGCAGTACGCGCTCAGGATTTCCAGGTGCCGAAGATCACCCACGAAGAGGTGAACGAGAACCGCGGCGTGTTCGTGATCGAGCCGCTCGACCGCGGCTTCGGCTACACGTTCGGCAACTCGCTGCGCCGGGTGCTGCTCTCCTCCCTCGAGGGCGCCGCGGTGACCTCGGTGAAGATCGAGGGCGTCGCGCACGAGTTCACGACGCTGCCGGGCGTCCGCGAGGACGTCACGGACATCATCCTCAACTTGAAGCAGGTCGTCTGCATCCTCCACGGCGAGTCGCCCGAGGTGGAGGTGCGCCTCACGAAGCGCGGCGACGGCATCGTGACCGCCGCCGACATCGAGGCGCCCGCCGACCTCGAGATCCTCAACCCGGACCTCGAGATCGCGAACCTCTCGTCGAAGGGCCGCCTCGAGGTCACGCTCACGATCGGCCGCGGCCGCGGCTACGTGCCCGCCGAGGGCAACCGCGGGCAGGCGCACACGATCGGCGTCATCCCGGTCGACTCGATGTTCTCGCCGATCAACCGCGTCGCCTACGACGTGGAGGCGGCGCGCGTCGGCCAGCGGACCGACTACGACAAGCTCATCCTCGACGTCACGACCAACGGGTCGATCGACCCGAAGGACGCCATCGCGCAGGCGGCCGAGATCCTCATCCGCCAGCTCGCCATCTTCACGGACATCGAGAAGATCGAGGGCTTCGGCGAGTCGGCATCGTCCGGCATCGACGGAGCCGGCGGCGAGTCGGCGACCGTGTCGCTCGCGGGCGGCATGGAGAACTTCCCCATCGAGGAGCTCGAGCTCGGCGTCCGCTCGTACAACTGCCTGAAGCGCGTCGGCATCGAGACGATCGGCGACCTCGTCACGAAGTCGGAGAACGAGCTGGCTGCGATCCCGAACTTCGGCAAGAAGTCGATCGAAGAGGTCAAGGAGACCCTGCAGCAGCACGGCCTCAACCTCCGTGGCGGCTCGTCGAACGGGTCGGAGCTCTAGGAGCCCGGTGCGGCACGCGCGCGCAGGAAAGAAGCTCGGCCGCGACTCGGCGCACCGCAAGGCGCTCTACTCGAACCTTGCGGGCGCGCTGATCGAGCACGGGCGGATCAAGACGACCGTCACGAAGGCGAAGGCGGTGAAGCCGCTCGCCGAGCAGATGATCACGCTCGGCCGTCGCGGCGACCTGCACGCGCGCCGGCAGGCGACGGCGTTCCTGCGCTCGCGCGACGTCGTGCACAAGCTGTTCGACGAGGTCGCCCCTCTCTTCAAGGACCGGCCGGGCGGCTACACGCGGATCGTGAAGATCGGCCCACGCCCCGGCGATGCGGCCGAGATGGCCTACCTCGAGCTCGTCGACGAAGAGTTCGTGGCCAAGGAGCGCGAAGCGCGCACGCCGGAGGCGTCGGAGATCCACCTTCCGGAGACGGAGCCCACCGAGGATCCGGTGCCGGAAGAGGAGCCGGAGCCCGTCGAGGAGTCAGGCGACGGTGCCGAGCAGGGCGCCGACGGCAGCGATGACGCCGCCGCCGACGACGAAGTTCAGTAGCGACTTCGCGAAGCCCGTCTCGAAGAAGCGCCAGCGGAGAACCGCGAGCCCGACGAGCTCGACGGCGACGATCGCCCCCGCGGTGATCACCGCGGCGTGGTAGTTGGGGATCAGGAACGGGAGCGTGTGCAGGATGCCGCCGACGAAGGTGCCGATGCCGGTGATCACGCCGCGGATCACCGGGTTGCCGCGGCCGGTCAACTCACCCGTGTCGGACAGACCTTCGCTGTAGGCCATCGAGATGCCTGCGCCGACCGCGGTCGCGAGGCCGGCCACGAACGCGGCGTGCGGCCGGTGCGTGTAGAACGCGATCCCGAAGATGGGTGCGAGCGTCGAGAGCGAGCCGTCGATCAGGCCGACCATCGCCGGCTGCACGCGCTGGAGCAGGAAGTGGTGCTCTTCGGCCATGGGTAGAGTGTATCCGACGGTTGCCAAGTGACTAGAGCATCAGGAATGCCTTACAACAGCCGTCAGGAGCGCCTGACGTGCGCCTGAAGCTAACGGTCGAGTACGACGGCACGGAGTTCCGCGGCTGGGCGCGCCAGCCGGGGGAGCGGACGGTCGAGGGCGAGGTACGCCGCGCGCTCGGCAAGGTGTACGGCACCGTCGAGGGTCTCGCGGTCGCGGGGCGGACCGACGCGGGCGTCCACGCGCTCGCGAACATCGTCTCGGTCGACGTCGACGGCGGCCCACCGCCGGCGAACGCCGCCGGGGCGCTGAACAGCGCTCTGCCGGAGGACGTCGCGATTCTTGCCGCGGAGGAGGCGGCCCAGGCGTTCCACGCGCGCTTCGACGCGCGGGCGCGGTCGTACCGCTATCGCGTGTGGCGCGGCCGCGAACGCTCGGCGCTCGAGGCGCGGCGCGCGCTCTGGTGGCCGCGCCCGCTCGATCTCGACGCGCTGAACGCGAGCGCGGAGGCGCTCCACGGCGAACACGACTTCCGCGCGTTCACGCCGACGGAGACGCAGCATCAGGTGTTCGTGCGGATCGTCCAAGCGGCGCGCTGGACGCAGCTCGACGAGCGCGTACTCGCGTTCGAGATCACGGCCGACTCGTTCCTGCGCCACATGGTGCGAACGCTCGTCGGCACGATGCTCGAGGGCCGCGACGTCGCACCGCTGCTCGCCGGCAGCGCGCGCTCGGAGGCAGGCCTGACCGCGCCGCCGCACGGCCTGTACCTGACCGGCGTCCGGTACCGAAACGAAGAAGAACCGCCCGGGGGCGGTTCATCTCAGATCTGGTGATCGAGAGCAGCTCCGCCCACGCGAGGCGGGCCGGGAGAAGCTCTATCACCGAGGTCCGAGGGAAGCCCTTACCCCCACCTGCAGCTCGTGGGGATCGAGAGAGACCCTGACCTCATTACCGGTGATCGGTTTCGGCGTTCGTTCCCGTATCCCTCGTTCGGTGACCTTTGCAGGCTGACTAGCATCGGCCGCATGCGGTATCCCGTCGTCCTCTTCGACCTCGACGGCACGGTGATCGACACCGGCGCGATCATCCTCGCCTCGATGCGGCACGCCGCCGAGACCGTCGTCGGCGGCGACTACACCGACGAGCAGCTGATGGCCGCCGTCGGCGGTCCCGGGCTCGAGGCCCAGATGCAGGCACTCGATCCGGAGCGTGTCGACGAGCTCGTCCGCGTCTACCGCGCGCACAACGAGCCGCTGCACGAGACGATCTCGGCCTTCGCGGGGATGGACGTCGTCCTCGACGAGCTGAAGGATCGCGGTCACCGGCTCGGAATCGTCACCGCCAAGCGCCGCTCGACCGTCGACCTCGCGTTCGCGCGTATCCCGATCGGGCATCTCTTCGACGCCGTCGTCGGCGGCGACGAGACGCAGCGGCACAAGCCCGACCCGGAGCCCCTCCGACTGGCGCTCGAGCGCATGGGAGCCGCGCCCGAGGACGCCGCATACGTCGGCGACTCGCCGTTCGACATGCAGGCAGCGAAGGCGGCCGGGCTCTACGCGATCGGTGTGAGCTGGGGGCGCATCCACGACGCCGAGAAGCTGACGGACGCCGACGTCGTCATCCGCGAGGCGGCGGAGCTCCTTGCCCTCGTCTAGGCAAGACGAGCACCGCGCCGCCGAGCTCCGCGCGCTGCTCAACCGGTGGCTCTACGAGTACCACGTGCTCGACGACCCGTCGGTCGACGATGCCGCCTACGACCGCCACTACGACGAGCTCCTCGCGCTCGAGGAGGCGCACCCCGAGCTCGTCACCTCCGACTCGCCGACCCAGCGCGTCGGGGCCCCGCCGAGCGAGCGCTTCCGGAAGGTGCAGCACCTCGAGGCGATGGGCTCACTCGAGAAGGTCACAACCGACGAGGCGGTCGTGAAGTGGGCGGAGGACGCGCGCAAGCGACTCGATTCCGACGAGCCTGTCGCCTACGTGATCGAGCCGAAGATCGACGGGCTGGCGATCAACCTCACGTACGAAGACGGGCTCTTCATCCGCGGCGCCACACGCGGCGACGGGCAGACAGGCGAGGACGTCACGGTCAACCTGCGCACGATCAACGCCATCCCGCTGCGAATGCTCGGCGACGACGCGCCGCGCCTGATCGAGGTGCGCGGCGAGGTCTACATGCCGCTCTCCGGCTTCAACGCACTCAACGAGCGATTGCTCGCCGAGGGAAAGAAGCCGACGCCGAATCCGCGGAACGCCGCTGCCGGCTCGCTCCGCCAGAAGGACTCACAGGTCACCGCGCAGCGGCCCCTCTCGTTCTGGGCCTACGGAATCGGCGCGCACGAGGGCGCCCCGCTCAGCTCGCACTGGGAGTCGCTGCAGTGGCTGAAGGGCCACGGCTTCCCGATCAATCCGTTTGCCGAGCGGCTCGATTCGGTCGAGGCGGTCGCACAGGCCTGCCGCGATTGGGAGCGCAAGCGCTCCGAGCTCGACTACGAGATCGACGGCATCGTCGTCAAGATCGACGACTTCGACCAGCAACGGCGCCTCGGTGCGCTGCACCAGAGGCCGCGCTGGGCGCGCGCGTTCAAGTGGGCGCCGATGACGGCGACGACGCGTCTCGAGAAGATCATGATCCGAGTCGGCCGGACCGGCGCGCTCAACCCGTGGGCGATCCTCGCGCCGGTCGAGGTCGGTGGCGTCACGATCTCGCGCGCGACGCTGCACAACGAGGACGACATCAATCGCAAGGAGATTCGCGAGGGCGACGATGTGATCGTCCAGCGGGCGGGCGATGTGATCCCGCAGATCGTCGGGCCGGCGGGCGCGCACCGTCCCGGGACGAAGCGGTTCGCGATGCCGAAGCGCTGCCCGCTCTGCGACACCGAGGTCGTGAAGCCGGAGGGCGAGGCGATGCACCGCTGTCCGAATCGCGCGTGCCCGTCACGCGGGCTGGAGACGCTGATCAACTGGGTGCAGGGCCCCGCGGACATCGACGGCGTCGGCGAGCAGACGGTACGGACGCTCTGGGACAAGGGGCTCGTCCGCTCGCTCCCCGACCTCTACCGGTTGACGAAGGAGCAGCTGCTCGAGCTCGACGGCTTCGCGGAGATCTCCGCGACGAACGCGATCGAGCAGATCGAGGCGTCGCGCACGCGCGTCCCGTTCTCGCGCGTGTTGCTCGGGCTGAACATCGCCGGGATCGGCTGGGTGCTCGCGCAGAACCTCGCCCGCCACGTCGGCAGCGTCGACGCGCTGATGGCGGCGACGCCGGAGGAGCTCGCCGAGGTCGAGGGCTTCGGTCCCGATCGTGCGGAGGCGGTCGCCGAGTGGTTCGCCGACGACGACAACCGGCGCCTCGTCGAGGAGCTGCGGTCGATCGGCTTGCGCTTCGAATCGGGCGAGGAGGAAAAGCCGGTCGAGGGCCGCCTCACCGGGTCGCAGTACGTGATCACGGGAACGCTCGAGTCGATGTCGCGCGACGACGCGCGCGCCGCTCTCGAGGCCCTCGGCGCGAAGGTCTCCGACAGCGTGTCGAAGAAGACGACCGGGGTGTTCGTCGGCGAGAATCCGGGTTCCAAGGTCGCGAAGGCGACGAAGGCGGGTGTGCCGATCCTGTCGGAAGCGGATCTCGAAGCGCTACTCGCCGGCTGAGACGGCTGCGAGCGCCGTCGCGAACCGGTCCTGCGCCTTTCGCGCCGACCACGACGAGACCGGCCACCCGTTCTGCAACACGGCGAACACGTAGCGGTCGCGCACGTACCCGGAGAGCGCCGAGGCTCGGTCAGTCGTGCCCGTCTTCGCGCGCACCGCGCCGCGTGCGGGTGCCGACTCCATCCGGTCCTCGAGCGTCCCGTTCTCCCCGGCGACCGGAAGCGCCGACCAGAACGGCTTCTCGAGGACGGGGTCGTTCCACACGGAGACGAGGAGCGCCGACACCGCATTCGCCGTCAGGCGATCGAGGAGCGAGAGCCCCGAGCCGTCCGCGATGACGACGCCTTGCAGCGGCACCTGAGCGGAGGCGAGGTCGCTGCGAACGACGGCCGCGCCGGCGGCGGTCGTGCCCGCGTCGCCGATCTCGGCGCCGAGCGTCTTCAGGATCATCTCGGCGCGGAAGTTGTCGCTCTCGCGGTCCATCACGGCGACGACGTTCGGGAGCGTCGCGGAGTCGGTCTCGGCGAGCTGCGTCGCAGCGTCCGGTGCGCGGCCGACTCCGACCGCGCCGGTCGTGACGCCGTGCGCGCCGAGCAGCCGGCGAAATGCCCCCGCCGCAGCGAGCGCGGGATCGAGCGCGGTGTGATGGTCGTACCACGCACGGTCGACGACGAGCGCGGAGAGCGGCGGGCATTCGTTGACGAGGTAGCCGGCCTTCCAGCCGGGCGCGGTGCGCTGCCTGTCGAAGAACGACTCGTCGCCGAAGAGGCGGCCGTCGACTCGCGTGATGCCTGTCGCCGCGACCGCATCCGCGAGTCGGTCGAGCCGCGCCGTCGACAGCGTCGGATCTCCGAAGCCCTTCAGGAATAGGTCGCCGTGCCAGACGGTGCCGTCCTGCACGCCGCGGCCGAGCACCTCGGTCTTGAAGCGGTAGGTGACGCCGAGGTCGCGCAGCGCCGCGAAGGTCACGGTCAGCTTCTCGTTCGAGGCGGGAGCGAGCGGCAGGCTGCCGTGGCGCGCGAAGACGACCGCACCGGATTGCAGGTCGAGCGCGACCGCGGCGGAGAGGGCAGGTGAGTTGCCGCGGACGGCGAGGGCGTTCGCAAGGCGGGTTGCAAGCGGCGGCGATCCGCCCGTCGCCGCCGGCGCCAGGCAGAGCACGGCCACGACCGCGAGCAGGAGCCCCCTCCGCACGTATGCCATTGTGACGGAGATCGCGGCTGGGCCTGGGCCCGGCGGAAGATGGGCCGCGCGGCCCTTGTCCCCGCGGGGGCGTTCGCGGAACAATCGCCGGGCGATGACCGAACTGCTCGACCAGATCCAGGCGCTGATCAGCGCATCCGCACGAGACATCGACGAGATCGAGCGGACGCTCACCGACGGCTATGCGCACGCGCTCTCGCTCGAGGCGGAGCGCTCGCGGCTCGAGCGGCGCATGACCGAGGTGACGCAGGGAATTCAGCGCGGGGACACCGCGAAGAAGGCACGCGAGCTAGCGACGTTGTCGAAGCGGCTGGAGGGGAACCAGGACGACCTGACGACGCTGCGCGGCTTGCTCGGCGACCTGCGCAAGCACGCGGACGACGTCCGCGTCGGAAGTCCCTCACGGTGAATTAACGGCGCCGTCACACACCGGGCGCATGATCCGCGCGATGAAGGTCGCATTCGTCGCGATCGCAGTCGCAGCTCTCGCGTGCACGGCGCTCGCGTCCGGCGGCACGTCCGCGGGGACCATCGTCTTCGCCGCCACGGACGCGCCCTTGAACGACGACGTGACGCTCGTGCGCGCAGACGGGAGCGTGCTCGACCTGAGCAACAGCGGCGCTCTCGACACCGCGCCCGTTCTGTCGCCGAACGGGAAGCTCGTTGCGTTCTACAGCGAGCGGGGCGGGACGGACGCGGAGTACGTGGTGGGCGTCGACGGGCGCGGGCTCAGGCGGATCACGCCGCGCCTGCCCGGGATTCCCTCGGTCGCCTGGGCGCCGTCGAGCCGCGAGCTCGCCGTCGTCGCCGACGGGCTCTTCCGCGCCAACCTCGACGGCGGTTGGACGCGGCTCGATCGGCGCAGCGTGTCTCCGGCGTCGCAGCTCGTCGGGTGGTCGCCGGACGGCAAGCGCATCGCGTACATCGACACGCTCGACGACGTGCGCGTCGTCGCGCCCGACGGACGCATCGAGCGCACCTTCAACGGCCTGGCGGCGAAGTGGTCGCCGACCGGCCGCCTGGCCGTCGACCGCGACAACACGATCTGGCAGGTCTACGACATGTCGGGGCGGCGGCTCTCGACCGTCTCCGCGCCGGCCGGCGTCACGTGGTCGCCGGACGGAATGCTCGCGTCGATGTCGATCGGCGGCAAGCTGCAGATCCGGCGCGGCGGCGCGGGCCGCCCGATCCTCACCACACGGCCCGTCCGCAGCGGAACGGATCCCGCCTGGATCGACGAGACGCACATCCTGATCCGGGGGCCCGACGACAATGTCATCTACGACGTCGTCCACCGCTCGACGTTCCTCGCGCCGGCCGCGTATCGCATCGCGCCGGCGATCGCGCCCGACGGGACGGCGTTAGGCGAGTACCCGTTCGGGACGCTCGTTCGCTCGACGCTCTCGGGCTCGACGCGGAAGCTCTTCTCCGTTCCGTACTGCGAGGGCAGGGACGCGGATGCGTTCGAGTCCCTCCAGGTGCTCCCGGACGCGTCGGGCGCCGTGTTCGCCGGCGACTGCTCCGCTCCGCACGACCTGTTCTCCGTCGGGCCGGACGGCAGCGCACTCACGCGCATCACCTCGACCCCGGCGGACGAGATCGATCCGGCTCTCTCGCCCGACGGGAGCCTCGTCGCGTTCACGCGCGTCGACGGCGGCGCCGACTGCGCCGGCTGCGACCACGTCGTCTGGACGATGAGGCTCGACGGAACGGCCGGACGAGCGGTGCCGCTGCCGTCGCGGAGCGGAAACCCGATCCTCCAGGACGACCGGCCGAGCTTCTCGCCCGACGGCGCCCGGGTCGTGTTCGCGCGCTGGGACGCCCCGATCACCGGTGACGGGTCGGCGCTGTACACGGCCTCAACCAACGGCGGCGGGGCAACCCCGCTTCATCTCGTCGGCGCCGATCCGGCCTGGGGGCCGTCGCGCATCGCCTTCGACGCTCAGGGCAAGGTCGTGACGGCGAAACCCGACGGCTCCGGGCGCCGCACGGTGGCCACCGGCGACTGGATTCCCGCCTGGTCGTCGGACGGCCGTCTCGCCTTGATCAAGTGGGGCAACGTGTTCTCGATCCTGCTCCCGGCTACGGGCAAGCGCCTGGCGCTTCCCGGTCTCCGCGTCGCGGGCTTCGAGCCGCCCGGCCTGACGTGGTCGCCGGATGGGTCGCACCTGGCCTTCACGGCAGCCGACCGGGACGGCGTCTCCGACGTCTGGACGATCGGCGCGGACGGGTCCGGGCTGACCCGGGTGACGCACGGTCTCGACGCGGAAGGCACGTTGAGCTGGCGGTGAAGCTCGTCACTGCGACGGCGTTGCTGGTGCTCTCCGTCGCCGGGGCCGCCGCGGGCGCCGCGGGCTCGCCGCAGAGCACGATCGTCTTCACCGCCGACCAGGCGCCGAAGGTCGCCGGCGACATCTTCCGGCTCGACGCGAACGGGCGCAGTGTGAACCTGACGCACACGCCGTTCGTCGAGTCGATCCCCGCCGTCGCGCCGCGCGGCGGCCATGTCGCCTACGTCAGCGAGCGCGACGGCCGCACCTCGGTGTGGGTCACCGGGCTCGACGCAAGCGGTGCACGGCGCGTCACGCCGTGGGCCGTGCTCTCGGGCTCGACGGGCCAACTCGCGTGGGCGCCCGACGGGAAGCGACTCGTCGCGGTCCTCGGCGACACGCTGTACCTCGCGCAGCCTGGCGTTGCGCCGCGGGCGATCGCGTACGGGGAGGTGCTCGGCGATCCGGCGTGGTCGCCCGACGGAACGCTCGTCACGTTTGCGACCGGTGCGTACCCGAGCTCCTTCACCGAAGCGGTCACGCCGGAGGGACACGTCGTGTGGCGGGTGCACCAGACCGGCGGCCTCGGCGGATGGTCGTCGCGCGGCCTCTACGTGGCGCCGAGGGACGGCACGGCCACGGTCTACTCGACGGCCGGCCGGCCGCTCTTTCGTTTCGCGGCGCGCCTCGTCTCGTGGTCGCCGGACGGACGGCGGCTCGCGTCCACGTCCGTCTCAGGGAAGCGCGTCGAGGTCCGCGACACGAGCGGCCGGCTCGTGTTCACGCATGCGCTTCCCTCGGACGAGGGGCTCGTGTGGTTCGGGAACGGCGCGCTCGTCACGGGATCGACACGCATCGACATCGCGACGGGGCGAGCGACCACCGTCTCCCCGTTCATCTGGCTCTACGGCTCCGGCGGTGCATACCCGGTCGCCGACGGAAGGGAGTTCGCGCTCCGGGTCGGCAGCCGCACGTTCGGCCGCGTCGCCGGCTGCATGTCGGACGGAGCCCGCGTTCCCGCGATCTCGAATCTGCAGGCCGTTCCCGGAGGGCGCTCGCTCGTGTACGCCTCCGCGTGCTGGGAGCCGTTCGCGAACCTCTACTCGGTGTCACCCGCCGGCGGCCCGACGAAGCGTCTCACCGACGTCGCCCAGCAGCAGGGAAGCGTCGTCGCATCGCCCGACGGAACGCAGATCGCCTCCACCGGGGCGCCCGCGACCGGGCTCTCGTGCAAGGGCTGCCCGCAGACGATCTGGATCGCGAACGCGAACGGGACGCACCCGCGCGCGCTCACGCACGAGCAGGACTGCGCCTTCGACGGCAGTCCGGCCTGGTCGTCCGACGCGAAGTCCATCTTCTTCGTTCGCAGCACCTGCGACTCCCCCGGCGAGCTGATGTCGGTGCCGGTCGCGGGCGGCACGCCGATCGACCTGCACGAGCGCCCGGCTGAGGCGGCGTGGGGGCCCGAGACGTCGCGCGACGGCCGCGTCGCAGCCGCCAGGGGACGAAACGGCGTCACGATCTCCGTCAACGGCTCGCAGGAGCACCTGGTGCTGCCGTTCGCTCAGGTCGTGTCGCTCGCCTGGTCGCCGGACGGTTCGCGCTTCGTCGTCGCTGCGAGGCCGAAGGGCGGCGCGACCTTCGACGTCTACACGCTGCACACGGACGACACCGGTGTCCGACGCCTGACCACGGACATGGACGCGCTGTCGGTGAGCTGGTTCTAGACGATCCCGGAACGCACCGCGTAGACCGCGGCCTGGATCCGGTTCTCGATCTGCAGCTTCATCAGGATGTTCGAGATGTGGTTCTTCACCGTCTTCGGGC
>Ga0308174_10001308_pt1 | contig 11484 bp, 10 predicted proteins | sample PhyPR2_FD_203894 | JGI IMG/M metagenome (GOLD analysis project Ga0308174, IMG submission 203894) | Soil microbial communities from UC Gill Tract Community Farm, Albany, California, United States - DLSLS.P.R2 | ecosystem: Environmental > Terrestrial > Soil > Agricultural land | place: USA...
TGCTTCTCACGGTCGGGCTGCTCGTGCTTGACCTCGACCCGCTGCTGGAGCCACTCGCGCTCCTCGGGGTCGGTGATGTGCATGTACTCCACTCCGACGGTGCGGCAGTAGGAGTTGCGCAGGACGCCGAGGATGTCGCGCAGCGGCATCAGCCGCTCGCCGGCGAAGCCACCGACGGGGAACCGGCGGTCGAGGTCCCAGAGGGTCAGCCCGTGCTCGAGGATGTCGAGGTCGGGGTGGGTGCGGACCTTGAACTCGAGCGGGTCGGTGTCGGCCATGAGGTGGCCGTTGCGCCGGTAGGCCTCGATGACCTCGATGACCCGGGCTTCCTTGTCGATCTGCCCCTCGCGCGTGATCCGCACGTCGGGCATCCAGCGCACCGGCTCGTAGGGGATGCGCAGCGACCGGAAGACCTGGTCGTAGAAGCCGTCCTCGCCCAGCAGCAGACCGTGCAGCCGGCGCAGGAAGTCGCCGGACTCCGCACCCTGGATGATCCGGTGGTCGTACGTGGAGGTCAGCGTGATGATCTTCGAGACGGCCATCTCGGTGAGCGCGTCGGGGTTCATCCCCTGGAACTCGGCCGGGTACTCCATCGCGCCGACGCCGATGATCGCGCCCTGACCCGCGGTCAGCCGCGGCACCGAGTGGTTGGTGCCGATCGTGCCGGGGTTGGTCAGGCTGATCGTGGTGCCGGTGAAGTCCTCCATCGTCAGCTTGTTCTGGCGGGCCCGGCGGATCACGTCCTCGTAGGCGGCCCAGAACCCGGCGAAGTCGAGGGTCTCCGCCTGCTTGATCGAGGCGACGACGAGCGAGCGGGAGCCGTCGGGCTTCGGCAGGTCGATGGCCAGCCCGAAGTTGACGTGCTCGGGCTGCACCAGCACCGGCTTGCCGTCGACCTCGGCGTACGCGTTGTTCATGTTCGGGAAGTCGTCGAGCGCCCGCACCAGGGCGTAGCCGATCAGGTGCGTGAAGGACACCTTGCCGCCGCGGGAGCGGGCCAGGTGGTTGTTGATCACGATGCGGTTGTCGGCCAGCAGCTTGGCCGGCACCGCGCGCACGCTCGTCGCCGTCGGCACGGTGAGCGAGACGTTCATGTTCTTGACGACGGCGGCGGCCGCCCCGCGCAGCGGGGACTGGGATCCGGCGGCGATGGGCGTCGCGGGCTTCGCCGCCGGCGCGGCGGGCTTCGCGGCCTCGGCCGGCTTGGTCTGCGTCGGCGTGCTCGCGGCGGGCTTGGCCGCGGGGGCCGGCGTGGGCGTGGGCGCCGCGGCCTTCGCGGCCGGCTGCGGGGCGGGCGCGGCCTGCTGAGGTGCGGCCTGCTGAGGTGCGGCCTGCTGGGGGGCGGCCTGCTGCGGCGCGGGCTTCGACGCGGCGCCGTTGCCCGAGGCGGTCGGCTGCTCGCGGTCGCCGCCCCCGACGGGGCTGCCCGGCCGGTAGTCGGCGAAGAACTCGTGCCAGGCCTGGTCCACGGTCGAGGGGTCGGCGAGGTACTGCTGGTACATCTCCTCGACCAGCCACTCGTTGGTGCCGAATCCCGCCACGGGGGACGAGGAGGCGGTGGATGGCCGGGAGGAGCTCGCGCTTGACACGGGGTGGAGTGCCTTCTTCGTCGGTGGGTGCCTGCAGTTGGGCCGTGTGGCTGGGCCGTGACGACTGGCTCGACCCGGGTGTCGAGTCTACGCCCGTACCACGGCGTGGACGGCCTGTGGCGAGGAGCACCCGGGTGGGGTTGGGCACGTTCGGGGGCTTGCTACTCGCGGGCTCCGTGGGTCACCAGCAGCTCGGCGAGGGCGTCGTTGCCGGTGGCTCGGGCCGCGTCGTGGCGCCGATGGCGGGCGGCCGCGACGTGGCTCATGTCGAGCGCGGTGGCCCCGTCGTGAGTGGTCGCGTTCACGTCGGCGCCCGCGGCGATGAGGACGCGGACGATCTCGGGCGCGTCGTCGGCCGGTGCGGCACCGACGGCCGCGTGCAGCGGGGTGCGCCCCGTCGCCGGGTCGCGCCGGTTGGCGTCCGCGCCCGCCTGCAGCAACAGCCGGACCAGCTCCAGCCGGGCGCCCCCTGCGGCGAAGTGCAGGGCGCCGGTGTCGGGGTCGGCGCCGCGCGCGAGGAGCAGCTCGGCCGTCGACGCGGCGCCGCCGAAGGCCGCCCAGGACAGCAGGTCGACCCCGCTGGTCCGGTCGGCCGGGCTCGAGCCGTCGTCGAGGTGGCGGGCGAGCTCGTCGACGTCCCCGAGGTACGCGGCGCTCGGGGCGTCCACCTGTGCGCCGAGCTCGCGGAGCAGCGACACGAGTTCGGGGCGCTGCTGCAGGGCCACGTGCAGCGGCGTCCGGTTGAACTCGGTGCGGGCGGTCAGGTCAGCCCCGGCGTCGACGAGCACGCGGACGACGTCCGGCTGCCCGTCGGCGACCGCCAGGTGCAGCGGCGTCCACCCGGCCTGGCCGTTCCGTTCGACCGTGCGCGTGAGCAGGGCCGGTGACCCCTCCACCGCCGTCCGGACGCCGTCGACGTCCCCCTCGGCGATCAACCGGGCCAGGCGCTGAACGGTCATGCGTGTGGTCACGCAGAATCCTCCTCAGACGATGTCGCGGCGGACGGCGATGAACGTGCCGAGCACTGCCGCCAACAGACCGTAACCGAGCAGGAGCAGGGCCCCCTGCCACGCCTGGAGCAGGTCAGGCCCCTGGAAGGTCGCGGTCATCGCCTCGAGGCCACCCCCCGGCATCCACTTGTAGGCCCCTGACGTCGCGGGGACCGAGCGGATCACGGGTTCGACCACCCGGAGGTACACCAGCCCCCCGACGATCGCCCCGACCTGGCTCTTGATGAGGGCGCCGATCCCGATGCCGATCAGCGCGTAGATCACCAGGGCCACGCCGGTGTGCCACAGGACCGCGAGGTTGTCCCCGGACAGCGAGGGCGCCGAACCGCGGGCGCCGGCGTAGACCTCCACCACCAGCACGTTGACGGCCAGCACGATCAGGGCGAACGGGACAGCGACCAGCCCGTAGGCCGCCAGTTTCGCAGTCACCACGCGCCAGCGCCGCGGCTCGGTCAGGAACGTGGGGGTCGCCGTCCGGTGCCGGTACTCCTGCGTCATCCCGATGATGCCCAGGATCAGCACCAGCACGTTGGCGTTGGCCGGTGGTGACGAGAAGACGAGTTGCTCGAACTGCGGCGTCCCGACGGCGGGAAGGCCGGGCTCGCCGTTGCGCGATTGGCCGGCCAGACCGGTGAAGAGGGCGGAGAACCCGGCGACCAGCACGCAGGCGCCCAGCAGCAGGCCGAGCCAGACCTTCGTGGTGAACAGCTTGGTCCACTCGGAGCGGATCGAGGCGATCACCGGGCGCCCTCCTCGACGTGGGGCATGCCTGCGGGCGGGGCGGCGAACTGTTCCCGACCGCTGGTCAGCTGGAAGTAGATCTCCTCGAGTCCGCTGGTGCGCGAGCGCAGTTCGTGGAGCTCGATGCCGGCGGCGAACGCCCGGTGGCCGATCTCGGACGGCGTCGAGCCGGTGACGGTGAGGACGCCGTCCTCCCGGGTGACGCTCGACCCGGCAGCGGTGAGCACGTCGGCCAGCCGGCCCATCTCCGGGCCGCGGACCAGGACCGTCCCGGCGCCGTCGGCCCCCGAGCGCAGCTGCTCCATCGAGCCCTCGCGGACCAGCCGGCCGGCGCCGACGATCACGACGCGGTCGACGGTCTGCTCCACCTCCGACAGCAGGTGGCTGGACACGAGGATCGTGCGGCCCTGGTCGTGCGCCAGGTGGCGGAGGAAGCCACGCAGCCACTGGATGCCCTCGGGGTCCAGGCCGTTGGCGGGCTCGTCCAGCACGAGGACGGCGGGATCGCCGAGCAGCGCAGTCGCGAGCGCGAGCCGCTGGCGCATGCCCAGGGAGTAGCCGCCGGCCCGCCGTCCGCCGGCCTCGGCGAGCCCGACCTGCACCAGCACCTCGTCGGCCCGCGACATCGGGAACCCGGCCGCGCGGCAGTAGACCCGGAGGTGGTTGCGGCCGGAACGCGCCGGATGGAACGCGGTCTCGAGCACGGCGCCCACGGTGCGCAACGGGTTCGGCAGCGCGGGGTACGGCGTGCCGTCGAAGGTCGCCGTCCCCGCGTCGGCGGTCATCAGGCCGAGGACCATCCGCAGGGTCGTGGTCTTGCCGGCGCCGTTCGGTCCGAGGAAGCCGGTGACCGAGCCGGGCTCGACCGTGAAGCTCAGCTCGGAGACGGCCTGGACGGGGCCGAAGTGCTTGGACAGTCCGTTCACCTCGAGGCGGACGGGTCCAGCTGGGGCGGTGCTGGCCGTGGGGATGGGAACTCCTCCTGGTCGCATGGGGGGCGCATCCATCAAAGCGCACGGGCCACCGCCGCCGGCGCGTCTCGGGCGCCGGGCGGGTCAGGCGGCGGCGACCGTCCGGCGGAGGGCCCGGCCGAGCACGAGCGCGCCCACGCCGGCCACCACCACCGTGAGGAGCGCCACCCGCAAGCTGAACGCGTCGGCCAGGACCCCCACCAACGGCGGCGAGACCAGGAAACCGATCCGCAGCAGCCAGTTGACGACCGCCAGGCCCAGCCCCCGCCGCAGCCCGGGTAGCTCGTCGGCCGCGTGGTAGACCGCCGGGACCAGCGTCGCCACCCCGAGCCCGGCCAGGGCGAACCCGAGCACCGTCGTCTGGATCGAGGGCACGGCCAGCGCCAGCCCCATGCCGGCCGCGGTGACGGCGCCCCCGGCGCGCACCACCCGGCGCTGGCCGAACCGGTCGACCGCGCGGTCGCCGGTGAGCCGGCCGAGGGTCATGGCGGCCGACATCGCGACGAAGCCCAGCCCGGCCGTCGCCGCCCCCGCGGCCAGCTCGCCGCGGAGGTAGAGGGCGCTCCACGAGCTGCCGGCGTCCTCCACGAAGGCCCCGCAGGTGGCGAGCACCCCGAGCGCCGCCATGCCGAGGATCGCCGTCCGCCGGAGCGACCGGGACGCCGTCCCCCCGGGAGGGACGGCCGCGGCGTCGTCCTCCCGGTCGGCGTCGTCGGGGCCGGGGAGCAGGAGCCGGGGACCCAGGAGCGCCGGGACGCCGAAGACGACGGCGATGACCCCGAGGTGCAGGCGCAGCGGCACGTCGAGCCCGGCCGCGGCCGACCCCAGGAGTCCGCCGGCCACCGCGCCGATGCTCCAGACGCCGTGGAAGGCGTTGAGGATCGAGCGGCCGTAGACGCGCTGGACCCGCAGGCCGTGAGCGTTCTGGGCGACGTCGACGACGGCGTCCAGGGCGCCCGCCAGGAGCAGAGCGCCCGCCAGCAGCCCCCAGTTCGGCGCCGCGGCGGCCGCCCAGACGGCGGCCGCGAGCAGCGTGAGCCCGCCGGAGGCCACGCGCGCCGACCCGAAGCGACGGATCAGCGACGCCGAGGACAACCCGGAGAGGAGCGCCCCGAGCGGGAGCGCGGCGAGTGCGGCGCCCAGCGACGAGTTGCTCAGCCCGAGCGCGGCCTTCAGTTCGGGGAAGCGTGGCACCAGATTCGCGTAGAGGACTGCGTTCACGAAGAAGCACGCGCCCACCGCCGCCCGGGCCCGGCGCAGGTGCGCCGTCGGGGGAACGGTGCTGGTCGCAGGCATGCAGCGGTCCTTCACGGGGTCGGAATGCGCGGTGTCACGCATTCGTGATCTCGGGGTGTCCGGGCCATCACGGTCACATAGAGTGCGGCCCGTGAGCGAGAGCGCCTACAGCACGATCGTCGTCGGTACGGACGGGTCGGATTCTTCCCTGCGTGCGGTCGCCCGCGCCGGAGCCCTCGCCGGGGCCACCGGAGCCAGGCTCGTCATCGCCTGCGCCTACCTCCCGGCCGACTCCGACGACCGCGAGACGGCCCGGGCGCAGGACGCTCTGGGCGAGGACGCCTACCAGGTGGTCGGCTCCCATCCGGCCGAGGACACCGTCCGCACGGCGCAGGAGCGGGCCGCCAAGGCCGGCGCCACGGACGTCACGACCGTCGCCGTGGAGGGCTCGCCGGTGGAGGCGCTGCTGGACGTCGTCCGCCGGGAGAACGCCGACCTGCTCGTCGTCGGCAACCGCGGCCTGGCCGGGATCAAGGGCCGGCTGCTCGGCTCGGTGCCCGCGGACGCGACCCGGCGGTCGGCGTGCGACGTGCTCGTCGTCCACACCACGGGCTGAGGCCGACGCAGGGATGACCGAACCGGGGGAGGAGGGCCCGGGCGCCGAGGCCCGGGAGGCCCTCGAGCGGCTGCTCCTCGACGGTCCCCGCCGGTACACCCGGACCGAGGTGGCCCAGCGGTCCGGCATGCCCCCCGAGCGCACCCGCCGGTTGTGGCGGGCACTGGGGTTCCCGGACGCCGCGGACGACGACCCGGCCTTCACCGACGCCGATGTCGAGGCGCTGGAAGTGCTCTCGACGCTGATCGACTCCGGATTCGTCGGTCCTGAGAGCGAGGCGTCGATCGCCCGGGCGATGGGGCAGGCGCTCTCGCGGCTGGCCGACTGGCAGACCGACATGCTGGCCGACGCCCTGGTCCGGGCCGGCGAGAAGGAGGGGCGCAGCGGCGCCTCCGCCGATGAGGCCGTGGCCGCCGCGAAGGCGTTGCTGCCCCGCCTGCGCCAGGTCCAGGACTACGTCTGGCGCCGGCACCTCGCCGCCAACGCCGACCGGCTGCTCGCCGCCGTCGGCCCGGGCGACCGGCGGGAGCTGGCGGTCGGCTTCGCCGACCTGGTCGGGTACACCTCGCGCAGCCGCGGCATGGGCGGCCGCGAGCTCGGCGCCATGATCGAGGACTTCGAGAGCACGGCCGCGGAGGTGATCGCGCGGCACTCCGGCCGGGTCGTGAAGACCGTCGGCGACGGCGTCCTGTTCACCGCCGCGACGGGCGCCGCGGCCGCCGAGATCGGTCTGGAGCTGCCCGAGGTGTGGGCCGCCGAGGACCGTCCCCCGCTGCGTACGGGCGCCGCGTACGGACGCGTGCTCACGCGGCTCGGCGACGTCTACTCGCCGGTGGTGAACCTGGCCAGCCGGCTCACCTCGCTGGCCCACCCGTCGACGTTGCTGGTCGACCGCGAACTGGCCCACGAACTGCGCGGCAACCCCGCCTACCGGGTGCGCCCGCTGAAGCGGGTGTCGGTGCGCGGCTACGACCACCTGCAGCCCTGGCTGGTGCGGCGCCGTCCGCAGGGCGAGGACGACCATCCGTTCGAGGGCATGCTCGACGAACTCGCCGACGACGTGCTGAACCTGCCCACCGACGAGGGCCGGCCCCAGGACGACGGCGAAACCTGATTGCGGCACATGGCACCCTGCACCGAGTGAGTGCCACCCTCGTCGCGCGCGGACTGGCGGCCGGTCACGGCGCCCGCGTGCTGTTCTCCGGCCTCGACCTGGTCGTCGCCCCCGATGACGTCGTCGGCCTCGTCGGGGTCAACGGCGCCGGCAAGTCCACGCTGCTCAGGACCCTGGCGGGCGATCTCCCCGCGGAGTCCGGAACGGTCGTCGTCAGTCCCGCGTCGGCGACCCTCGGCTACCTGCCCCAGGAGCACGAGCGACGGCCCGGCGAGACGGTGCTCGCCGCACTCGGCCGGCGCACCGGCGTGACCGCGGCCCACGCCGCCATGGACGCCGCGACCGAGGAGCTCACCGCCGGCGCCGAGGGCGCGGACCACCGGTACGGCGACGCGCTCGAGCACTGGCTGGCCCTCGGCGGCGCCGACCTCGAGGAACGCGCCGAGGAGGTCGTCGCGGAGGTGGCACCCGGCGTCGCCCTCGACGCCCTGATGACCTCGCTGTCCGGCGGGCAGGCGGCGCGCGTCGGCCTCGCGGCGCTGCTGCTCTCCCGCTACGACGTGCTGCTGCTCGACGAGCCGACCAACGACCTGGACCTGGCGGGCCTCGACCAGCTCGAACGGTTCGTCGACGGGGCGCGGGCCGGCATCGTCGTGGTCAGCCACGATCGCGAGTTCCTCTCCCGCGTGGTCACCCGCGTCGTCGAGCTGGACCTCGCCCAGCAGCTGGTGCGCGTGCACGACGGCGGCTACGACGCCTACCTGGTCGAGCGGGACGTCGCCCGCCGGCACGCGCGCGAGGACTACGAGGAGTACGCCGAGACGAAGGCAGGCCTCGAGGCGCGGGCCCGCATGCAGCGCAATTGGATGGCCAAGGGGGTGCGCGACTCGATCAAGAAGTCCAAGGACGGCGACAAGCACATCAAGGCCGCCAACCGGGCGTCGTCGGAGAAGCAGGCGGCCAAGGCGAAGCAGACCGACCGGCGCCTCGAGCGGCTGGAGGTGGTCGAGGAGCCGCGCAAGGAGTGGGAGCTGCGGCTGGAGATCGCCACCGCGCCGCGTGCCGGCGCGGTGGTCGCCACCCTGCGCGGCGCCGTCGTCCGCCGGGGCGGTTTCACGCTCGGTCCGGTCGATTTGCAGGTGGACTGGGGCGACCGGGTCGCCATCACCGGCACGAACGGCTCGGGCAAGTCGACGCTGCTGGGTGCGCTGCTCGGCCGGGTGCCGCTCGACGAGGGGACGGCGTCACTCGGGCCCGCCGTCCTGATCGGCGAGATCGACCAGGCGCGGGGGCGCTTCTTCGGGCCCGAGCAGCTCATCGACGCCTTCTCGGCGGAGGTGCCGGACTGGCCGACGTCGGAGGTGCGCACCCTGCTGGCCAAGTTCGGGCTGACCGCCGAGCACGTGCTGCGGCCGGCGGAGACGCTGTCGCCGGGGGAGCGGACCCGGGCGGCGCTGGCGCTGCTGCAGGCGCGCGGCATCAACGTCCTCGTCCTCGACGAGCCGACCAACCACCTCGACCTGCCGGCGATCGAGCAGCTGGAGGAGGCGCTGGCCGCCTACACCGGCACGCTCCTGCTGGTCACCCACGACCGGCGGATGCTCGAGTCGGTCCAGACCAACCGCCGCCTCGAGGTCGTCGAGGGGCAGGTCACCGAACGGTGACCACGGCCGGGGAGGCCGCGGCGCGGACGTACGAGGTGGGCGCGTACGTCGATGGGGTCACCGGGTTCAGCGGCACGCTGGCGATCGAGCCCGGTGTCGTCCGGTTGTGGGCGCAGAGTCTGTTCGCCGGGCTGTTTGGCCGCCCCGTCGGGCCACCGCTGGTGCACCCCGGGCCGGACATCACTCTGGTCCGCCTGCGCTGGGAACTGCTGCCCTGGCACCGCGCCGCATTGCTGCTGCACAAGCCTGCTTCCCGCGCGTACATCCCACTCACCGGCGGCCGGGCGGCGAGCCTGGCCGCCGACCTCCGGGCGGCCGGCTTCGACGTGCGCGAGGTGGACGTGCGCAGTGGCTTCGCGGCGACGGGGCTGCTCGAGTCGATGTGGCTGCGGCATGCCGTTGCCCGAGGACGCCCCCGCGGACCGGCTCACTGAGCGCTGAGCTCGTCCTCCACCCCGACGGCGTCCATGCCGGCCCAGGTGTCGCGGACGCGGTGGGCGAGCACCATCAGGTCGCGCAGCTCGCCGTTGCGGTCGCGGATGTGGTCGACCAGCAGCGCCTCACCGGTGAAGCCGAGCTCGGTGAACAGCGCCAGTGCGGCGCCCTGCTCGGCAACGACCTCCACCACCAGCTTGGTCAGCCCCGCCCCGACGCCCTCGGTCACCGCCCGGCGGGCCAGTTCGCGACCCAGCCCCTCGCCCCGGTGCGTCGGGTCGACCACCAGCCGGATCTCGCCGACGTGGTCCGACCAGCCGGGCAGCGGCCGGACGGCGACGTAGCCGGTCACCTCGTCGCCGGCCTCGTCGACCGCGACCCAGCGGCCGCCCGCGCCGGGGCCCGACGTCCACGAGCGGACGGTGTCGGGGTCGGTGACCTCCTCGCGGATGAACGTCAGATCTCCCTCCGGGAGGGCGGCGAAGAACTTCAGCAGCGCGTCGCAGCGCTCCGGACCCAGGGGGACGACGGCCATGTCAGGCCTCCTTCGCGGTGGTCGGGGCGAGGTCGTCGCTGCGGCGGCGGAGGAAGTCGATGATCGTCGGCACCGTCGTCTTCGCCGCCGTCCGGCCGACCACCAGGCCCATGTGCCCGGCGGCCAGGCTCAGCTCGTGCTTGTCCGGCGACCCGACCAGGTCGATCAGCGGCGCCGTCGCCTCCGGCGGCACGATGTGGTCGCGCTCGGCCCGGACGGTCAGGAACGGCACCTGGATGTCGCGCAGGCTCACCGGGTCGCCGCCGACGGTGAGCCGGTCGTTCAGCATCCCGTTGTCGCGCACCAGCATCTGCGCGGTCTGCCGCGCGGCCTCGCCCGGGAAGGGCACGTGGTCGTCGGACCAGCCGGTCATCGCCTGGTAGGACGCGACGTACTCGTCGTGCCAGAGCTTGTCCCACAGGGTCACGTAGCGGCTGACCTCGGCGGTCGGCTTCAGCGTGCGGAAACCCTGGACGACGACGGACGGCGGCACGTTGCCGTCATCGCCCAGCACCGAGTCCACGTCCATGCCTCCGACCGAGAAGATGTCGGCCAGCGGGCCCATGTGCCGGAAGTCGACCGGGGTCGCGAGCACGGTCAGGCTGCGCAGTGGGGCGTCCGGGTGGTGCGCGGCGTAGAGCAAGGTGAGGTCGCCACCGAAGCAGTAGCCGAACAGGTTGACCTCGTCGGCCCCGGACAGCTCCAGCACCCGGGCGATGCCGGCCGGGATGTAGTCGTCGACGTAGTCCTCGAGGCCGTTGCCGGCGTCCCGCTCGTCGGGCTCGCCCCAGTCGAGCAGATAGACGTCGAAGCCGGCCTCCAGCAGCTGCTCGACGAAGCTGTTGCCGGGGGTGAGGTCGAGGATGTAGCTGCGGCTGATCAGGCTGAAGACGATGAGCAGCGGCGGCCCGTACCGCACGTTCTCGTTGCGGTAGTGCCAGAGCTGGGTCCGGCCGCGCTGCCAGACGACGTCCTTCGGGGTCTGTCCCACGCCGGGCCGGTCGATGCCGGCGACGAGCTTGATGCCGTTACGCGCCCGCAGGGCGTTGCGTTCGACGTCGCGCCGCACGCGGTCGAGCAGCGTCTGGGGACTGGGCACCGTCGGCATGGGAGTCCTCCGTGCTCGGTGGAATGGCGGACCGGATGGGGGAGCGGTTGGCCCGGCGCTCGGCTTCCAGCTGTAGGCCCAGGCGTCGGACCTCGCGGTCCAGTGCGCCGATCTGCGTCCGCAGTCGGGTGACGTCGCTGCCGGCGGGCAGGTTCAGCAGGTGCCAGGCGCGGGCGGACACATCGCGTGCCGTGCCGCGGGCGAGCGTCTGCGCGCGGCGCACCAGGGCCGCGCCGAACGAGAAGCCGGGCGTGCGGACGAGGCTCTCCGCACGCGGCGCGACCGTCCGCTCGGCCTTGTCGAACGCCTGCCGCCACAGCGGCGCATCGCTCATCGCTGCCCCACCTCCTCGGGCACCTCGACCGACCGGCGCAGGATCTTCCCGGTGGGCCCCTTGGGCAGCGCGTCGACGACCCAAAGATGACGGGGGTACTTGTAGGCGGCCACCCGCTCCTTCACGAACGC
>Ga0308174_10001309_pt1 | contig 11481 bp, 10 predicted proteins | sample PhyPR2_FD_203894 | JGI IMG/M metagenome (GOLD analysis project Ga0308174, IMG submission 203894) | Soil microbial communities from UC Gill Tract Community Farm, Albany, California, United States - DLSLS.P.R2 | ecosystem: Environmental > Terrestrial > Soil > Agricultural land | place: USA...
AATATCTCCAGACAGCCGCTGGTGATCTCGGGCAGCAACCGTACATAGCTCCAGCCCGTGGTGGGTTCGACCGCCACATACACCCAGATCCATTCGTACCGGTCTTCCACAATCCAGGGCGGTCGCACGCCACAGGGACACCAGCGCCGACGAAACCACGCCTTCAGCCCGAAGCGCCCTTCGTCAAAAGCCAGCACCCGGCGGACACCGGTTTTCTTCAGGAGACGTCCAAAGTTTTTTTGAACGCAGCTTGTGCCACAGCATCCGCCCGCCGATGCCGCCGGCGGCCCGTTTTGCACTTGGCGCGGCGCTGCCGTAACAGATGCCACACTCCATTGACACTGGCGTAGCAGATATGCCAATGTCGTTGCAGATACTGTCGTGCGTCCTCCAGCCGGGTGATCCGTCCGGCTCGCATCTGGTGCTGCAATCCGCGCCAAGCGGCAGCCGTCATTTGCGAAGGACGACCAGGCCGAACCGGTTTGTGCAGTAAGCCTGGCAGGCCACGCTGCCGGTAGCAGGCCCACCAGCGCGTGACCTGGACCGTGCTATAGCCGAGCAGAGCAGCGGCTTCGGGCAAACTGCGCGCCTGCCCCGTCTTGAGCAGCCGCAATAGGCGGACGCGGGAGGCCAAGGCCGTGCCGCGCTGTTGCCGCTCACATTCCTGTAATCGCTTGGGAGTTTGACGGATGGTCTGAGGATAGTCGATGCGCATAGTCTCCTCCAGCACTCATCGCCACCATATCACTAGTTCCGTGAAGAGTATAATGCCAGTCGCCGATCGCTTCAGCGGTTGAGTTTTCGACAGGTCTCTGAGAAGCCTGTTTCGGAGGCATTTAACGACGTACGATCCACCTGACCATAGAGGGTAGATTTCGGCCAGCCAGGACCTATCGCATGCTAACTGGCGCGCAGCGTGTCGCGATAGGTCCAGGGCATCCACCCGGCTGGTTGGCTAGCCAGTTCCGCAGCGTGCTTCTGCAACTCGGTGAGGTATTCGAATGAGTTGGCGCCACATAGCTCGCAGGTGTGAATCAGGCTCATGAACAAGTCGCCGGCCTGCGCGCCGTTCATCGTCTTATAGAACAACGCATTTTTGCGATGCAGGACCGCACGTTTGAGGGCGCGTTCGCAAAGATTATTGTCTAGTGGGGCGTTGGCTTCCCGCAAGAAGGCCGTCAACCCTCGCCAGTGACGGAGCAGATAGGTGATCGCCTGGCCCAAGCCGGAGTTCGGTTCCGCTCTCTTCTGCGCCAGTTGTGTTTCGAGCCAGCGATGCAACTCCGCCATGACCGGAGCGCTGTGCTGTTGATGAAGCTGGAGCCGCTCTGCCGCCGTAAGGCCACTCTGGCGTGCTTCGGATTCGAAGCTATATATTCTTCCCAGCATCTCGAGAACGTAACGGCATTCGGCAGGGAAGTTCTGCAGAATGTTTACAAACTGTCTTCTTCCGTGAGCAAGACAGTTCGCAATCATAATTTCCACTCCGGCGGTCAACTTCGGCACATTCCGTGACAGGGCATCGCACATCTGAATAGGAGCGCGCAGTTCCGCCGCACGTTGCTTCAACACATCGGCCAGGTTCTCGCCCGCATGCTGGCGACCGGTGAAGTATAGTGCGATCTTCTGTCCTTGACCGGTGGCCACAATGCCGCTGGTGAATACACCGGTCCGTTTGTCGGACGGCTCGCGCGCCAGCCGCAGGATACGCATGCTGGTGTCATCGTTGTGCAGCACTTCTCCTTGTGCCGCCTGCCGGATCAACTCTTCCAGCGCTGGCTTGATCATCTCCGCCGCTTCCTCCACGATCTCCCATTGCGTGGCCGCCGGCAGTGGAATGCCTAGACTCGATTGCAGCTTCTCCAGGCGATAGAACGGAACGCCGCTGCCGTACTTGAGCTGCGCAATCATGGCTCCGGTGGTTTCGTCGTACTTGTCCGGCCCTACCTCTTCAGCCTCTTGAGCAGTGAAGACTTGGCCGCAAGCATTGCAACGCAGCCGCTCCAGTTCATAGACGGTGGCCGCCAAGGGCGCTTGCCCGATGATCCGGACCAGCGGCTTGGGGTTTTTCTGCACATAGACTCTGCCTCTCTCGCATTCCGGGCAAAGTTCGCCGGACTTCAGCTGGGCATGCTGGATGGCTACTTTCCGGGCGCCGCTGAACGCTGAGGCGCCGTTGCGTCCGTGGCCGGGTTTTGCAGCCTGCTGCGGCGCGGAGGAACTCTGCTCGCTGGCAACGGCTTCCTCAGCTGGCGCCAGCACAGCATTGGTCTTTTCCGTGTTCCGTGCTGGCGCCAGCAACTCCACCAGCGTATGCAGCGTGTCCTTGATCTTCTGGTAATCCGGTTCGCTGAGCGGCGTCTCGCGGGCCTGGTCCAACACCTGATCCAACTCCTGCAGGTTGACGTCGACTCGCTGTCTAACGCGTTTCATCTCACTCGCTCAGTAAACTGAAAAAGTATGGATCAACCAGCAGTGTGAGAGAAAACCGTTTCAAACGCAAGCCCTCCCCACCTGCTCTTCATACGCTCTCATTCAATCTTCGCCACATCGGCGCCGCTGGTGTATCCGGGGGTTTCCCGCAGCGACTAGCAACTGCGCCTGATACGCCTCAATCGTACGTGCCGGCCCGGCACCCGTAGGCCACCAGAGGAATCGTCCTTTGGAAAGCCGCTTCTGCGCCAGCCAGAACCCTTGCCCGTCATAGGCCAGTACGCGGATCGATGTTGCGCGGCGGCTCCGGAAGATAAATAGACAGCCGGAGAACGGGTCAGCTGCAAGCTTCTCCCGGCATAACTGCACTAAGGAGTCGATTCCTTTGCGTCCATCCACCGCCTCCAGGGCAACCAGGATGCGCATGTGCGGCGTAATCTGCAGCACTTTGCTTACTGCCCAATGAATGCGCGGATCAAGCTTGCCAACTCGCTTGCTGCTACACCTTTCCGTTCGAGGCGAAGCTTTGTGCCTCTGTCCGATTCCACCTCTACCTGACACTCCGGCGTCGCCGTCGGCCCCGGCCCGATCAGCTCAACAAATGCCGGGATCGGAACTTCTTTCTTCGTTCGCTTCGCCCGATCGGAAGGTGCTGCCATTCGCTTCTTCAGCCGGTTGTAGTCCAGCCCCAACGCTTGTGCAGTTGGATTCAGACCGTAGCGCTTGGCCAGTTCCGCCGCTTCCTTCCACAACGGCTCCGGCAACCGCCCCCGCGATGTCCGCGTACTCCGGAACTCCTCGAACCGCCGCCGCAACTGCTCCAGATCCTTCGTGCCCTCCGCCGCTTCCTGCGCCATCGCCTCGGACCTCCTCGCCCGTATGCCGACGCTATCAGGAAGCGCTATGCGAAGTCATGCATGCCTGCCGAAAGGACACCATGATCGGCATACGACATTCTCGGGGACTCTGGATGAGACGGTCGAGAGCTGGGGCATCCAGGCATTGCGAACACCGGTTCGAGTGCCTACTGCCAACGCTCATTGCGAACCACTAATAGGAAGCATACGTCGCGAATGCTTGGACTACTTCATTCCGCTGAATGCATCTCACTTGCAGAGAATTCTACGTGAGTGGACCAGCCATTACAATGCGGGGCGGCCCCATCGCTCTTTGGGGCCCGGCATTCCTGATCGAAATGGACGGCCTCTGGCTGTTTCAAAACAAGCTGGTCAACTATTTTCTACTTCGCGCGTAATCGCAAAACCGATCCTCGGCGGCTTGCATCACGAATATGAGCGGGCAGAAGCGGCGTGAGCTTCGCGACGACATTTTTGCGGAGGACAGGAGTGGGGACCTCAATTCAAGCTGGTCGAATGGTAGCCACCTTGTCAAAACAAATTTTTGTAAACTCATACGTCACGTCTGGTTCATTTCTCCCGGAAACGAGTACCGAATTCCCGTCATATACAAATTCCAGGATGGAATTCATGTTAAGTGTGTTATCCAGTTCAGATCCGCGTTCCAGAACGACGACACGCTTGACCAACTCACTTCCATTATCAGTTAAAACCAGTTCAAGACCGTTCAAGTAGATGTCGCTATTGTCCCCGTATTCCACGATTTGCGTGCTGTTGTCCTCTCCGGTCTCTGAATCCGGATCAGGCGATAGATTTACTTCAACGCTTTTGCCCTGCTTTGCTGGATCCGGATCCTCGCCTTGGCGCACGAGCAAAGCAATGCTTAGTTCTTTACCTGTCTGATTAATCAGTCTTTTTCGTCCTGGCATGCGTCGCCTTCTCCTGTCTTAAATCTGTTGTACTTGCCGTGTCGATAGATTGAATGCGCTCCCGGTATAGTCGAAGTCTACGCCATTCCTCATGTTGAGCTTATTGTCGAGATCGGAACTCCTCTGAATCACAATGAAACCCTCATCAATCAGAGCCCCATTTGCCACGGCAATGAGTCGAATCCCGTTTAGATAAATGTTTTGATTGTCACCGTACGTCTGCCACAGAGACTTCTGTGCAGGCAAGTCAAAGCTCGTCGACCCTGCTTGATCAGCAGGGTTTTCGCTCCTCCTGATGATCAGTTCGACTTTCATAAAGTATCCGCTCTTATTCGTGAATAGCTTACGACCTGCCATATACTCTTCCTTTCCTCCAATCGATCTAGACACACGCGCCGGTGCATCCTGAAACAACATCAGCTGTTAAAAAAACTGTAGGATCGTCACTGCTTGCCGTCAGCGTACAGCAGGTTGTACCCGAGTCTCGAACAACGCGGACCCGACACGGATATTGATCCGGATCCTGTGCTTTGACGACAATATCTCGAATGGACCGTTCAACCGTCACGTTCGCCTCAAGCTGGTTCGCCGTGAGGGCAACTGTCTTCCCCCCGATGGTTGCGTCGATTTCACAGATGGCGCTATTCGCCTGGAAAACCGATGCAAATGTCTTAATGCGGAATGCAGTGGAGTAAGCCGCCTTGTTAGAGGTGTCCAGAATGTCGTCAAAGAATGACTCAGCCTTATCTGCCGGCAGACGCCCGTCAAACACAACTTGATCTCTGAACTTGCCCCCGGAAAGCTCTACATCAACGATTCCGGTAAATAGAGGGTTTTCGGGTTCGCTGCTGAAGATTGCCGCCCATAAGGCACGGAACTGATCGAAGTTAAGGTCAAGCTCATTTCGCAATCCCGAGACAAGGTCGATCGATGCCTTAGTCTGAAGGATTGCGTTGCTTCCGGTCGCCTTCTCGTTCGGCAGCCATTGCGTGAACGTCATCTTGGGGCTATGAGCGTCCTGAACAGAGCTCATCTGCGGAATTGCTCCTATTTTGTCCCGGATGACATGGCTGGCGTTCTCGGTACGCGCGGGATCAACGAACGGATTTCCGAAGACCCGAAAGGTCGCTCGCGTGTCCGACACGCTTGAGTCTCCACTGGGCATCGAGAACTGCAAGAGAGAGATCGTCGGAGAGCCGGACGGACCTTTCATAAACTCAAACCGATCCGGCAAATAGAAAATTCGAGTTCGATCGCTATTGTCTTGATAGTAGTTGTAAGCTCGCCCCTGCCAGTTGACCTGAATCTGCAGATAGCCTGGCAGGCCAGGAGCCGCAATCTGAGATTGATAGACACAGTTGATGACCGCGTACTGATTGGGAAAATCCGGGTCACTCATAGAAACCATTTGGTAATAATCAGCAGCAGTGGAGAAAGGTATGTTGCCGAAGGCAGCGAGTAGACCTTGGCGAATGCCTGCGATCGGCCACGATTGGTCGATAAAAGCCTGTGTCTGTTGAATGGCTACTTTGACAGGCTGGTTGATCTCGATTGCGACATTGGGTTTGGCATCGAACAGCGACTGCTGCGCCAGCCTCAGGTTATCTCCCGATAAATGACACGTCAGCGTCCACAACTGGCCTTGAGCACTTCCTGTTAAGGGCACTCTCTTTCCTGCCCCGCTCGCATCAAGAACGAGGTCAAACGAAATGCCATCGAAAATCGGATGAGCCGCGGTTGCCTGATTTTGAATTTCTCCGGGCGTCTCGGAAGCAAGATAAAAAGTGAGAGTTCCGTCATCGGCCAAACTTGTTAGGAAGCTGCTTCCTTGCTGCGAGTTCGGATCCAATACGCGAAAAACGGGAAGATACCCTTTCTGTCCTCCCGCGGTCGTGAGTAAAGCCGATGAAGACAAATTGACGGCCGCTGTAATCCAGGTTTGCCCCAGGTCCTTCTGGCTGGCCCGACCCCGTTCCATTGACACCGATGAGATTTCTGACATGGTTTCCCCTATACATAGCTACTGAGTACGGCTGGCGGGCTCAAGACAACCTGGAATCCTGGTTCGATCGTGGTTCCTGCCGTGAACGAGAGCATATTGTGAATGGCAGAGCCAGCCGTTGCCCCAACTCCGGCGTTGATAAACGCCCTGTAATTTCCTAACGAGCAATCCATTTTTTCCGCGGCCCGCAAGGCGCGCTGAGCAATCTGGGCCTCAGTGCCGGCTAGATCTACAGCGAGTACAAACAGCGACATTCGCTCCAGTTCTCTTACCCGCGACAACGAATAGCTCACTCCGTAGTGTGCCGGCGGCAGTCTCCCCGGCTCCGGCCGTACCCGAAAGGCAAATCTGCTAACCAGTTCCAGCAACTTCTGTTGCTGTACTGCCGACAAACAGGCCGAGAGAAGTTGGCACACCTTGTCTACGCGAGGCGATCTCTCTTGCATTTCGCAGTAGATTTCGAGGGCTGTATCCGATCCTGCTGGCCTACCCACAAGAACCGGATCTAGCTGCTCTCTCTGTAGATCACAAATGGCTCCTAAATAGCGCTCCGTCATCTGCTTTGTTGCTTTATTTGCTCCAACCTCTGCATAAATTTTGTAGGCTCTTGCGCGAATATCTTCCTCGCCGCTGGATTCGTTGCGCACGCGGAAACCTAGCCAGGCTCCCCAGCGAAGCGCGATATCTTTCTGCAATTCCATAAGCAGCGGATCCCTTTGCGCTTCCGATCCGAATGCCTGAAGCAACTCAAATGTCCTGCACAGACGCTTCTGGGGCGGAAGATATTGACTAGATACCTCGAACGTGTAACGCTGCGCGTCTGACCATGTGCTGAAAGCAAAGTCGACAGGAGCACCGTTTCTGTTCAATAAGCCGCTTCCCTGTTCGAACGGCTCTGATCCGAAGACGAGTCTTGCGGTGTTCTGAAAATCCTGCGCGGCGGCGGGATCGCATGAAGCAAGCGCCTGACGTGCTCCCTCCAGCCAATCCCACCGCGCGTCGGTTTGCATTCTAATTGATCCTCTTCTTTCGGTCTGTCTTACTGAGCGGCGGGCACAGGCACCTTGATCATCCTGGTCGTTCCGCCTTTCATCGTCCCTTGGAAGGAGTCGCCTGAATCCGTATCGACCTCATATTGAAACTGCAGCTGGCTCCGGGTTCGTGGTGTCTTTAATAGCGGCACGGGTACGACACGTTCAATCTTCTTGTCGCCCTTTGACAGCGTGAATTGATCTTCCCAGGTAAATGGCTTGCCGGATGGCGTTCCGTCATCTTCAACATCCTGGAATCTGAGGGTGATGTCGACACTATCCTCATCCGTAAAGCCGGCCGTGAAATACACCGGCACATGATCCTGGAAGCGGTCAGTCACTGTAATGTGCTTGTCCATGACTGCTTGTGGACCATACGAGTAAACGGTGCGAGTCCCTTTTTGGACATCGACACGATAATTAACCGGCTTCGCCTGGAACTGGGCATCACAGCGAATGCGAAGCGTCTGCGGATCGTTTTTGCCGCGCTTGGTAAACACCACCCGTTTATCACCCGACCACTTTTCACTGGTGATGGTCACCACCGCCTGGTCGATTGTTTCCTCCCAGGAAAAGTCTGGATCGATATCGACCGTCAGAGTCAGGAACTCGACAACCGACTCAGGCACAGCCACCACAAGCCCGGTGCTGGTACGCCCTTTGGCGTCATACTGAAATTTGTTGTTTCCGTCCCAATCTCCCGAAGGTTGAAAAACGAATTGGGTCTCGTAAGCAACGTCGGACGAGCCATTGGAATCGAACTGAAATGGGATGGGGTTTGCGCCCGTAACGGTGGCGCCGTTAATCGTAAGATTGTTTGTGCTCTTGGGAGAGTCCGCGGGGTAGCTGGCCTGCACGTTCACTGTTTGCAGTCCGACCTTAGCTCGATCCGCATCAGAAGGCACAGAAACCACCACGTTATAGGGGAGGCCAAACGGGACTTGTGAACGATTGACCTGCGTGATGTAGTCTTCCGGTTTGTCGGACGAATCTAAGCTAACGAGTGACTGCGGCATGATCGGGTAAGCTTTGGCCTTCTTCTCCGAGTACAGGAAGTCGATCGAGTTTACCTGGCTGCCCTGATAGTAGGAAGCGCGAATATTGACCTTTGGTATGTACATCGTCGCGGCCTTCACCACTTCCTTGACAGCACTGTCTTTCTCTTCGCCCGTCTTCCCATCACTCTCGGCCTGGTTAGCCGCCGATTCTTCTACGTCCTTTGCCTTCTGCACCGCCTCATTGACTTCAGGTTCTTTCGTAAGTGGATTCCAAGTATTGGCGTCCTGGCCGAGTTGCACCTCGAAGAAGTTTTTGAGCACATAGTCGAGCATGATGCTCTGGGCCCACTTCAAGCCATCGCCAGGATCCTCACCGGTATAGTTCACAACCTCGATTTTGAGATCGGTGTTCTGCATGATCTTCTGCCACTGACCCTGTATGCCGAGGTCCAGAATCAGAGCTTCTAGTGGAATTTGGGTTCCGATGCTGGCCTTGAAATCCTTGATCGTCTTCTCAAAGGTGCCTTGCACTGAGAATGATACGGAGGGTCTCAAAGCGAGGAACTCCAGGCGATAAAGCGCAGCGATACCCGGAGCCTTACTTTGAAGAAGATTCTTCATCGCAGCGGCTAGTTTGCCTTCTTTCGTGAACCGAACCGAGCACACTGCCGAGTTGTCACCGACAAGTGAGGATGATCCGGCGTTCCAGACCAATTGTTCTTTACTCTGATAAAGAACAGACGTGTCTTTCGTCAAATCTCCTGCCTGAGCCACCACGGGCCCGAGTACCGAGAAATTCACATTCCCGGCCTGATAAGGCACCGTGGCAAGCGCAATCTTTTTCTGATCCACGCCCCAAGTCGAGGAAATCTGGGATTTAATTTTGTCGAGCGTCTCTGGCGGAACCGCCGTATTTACTTCGAAATTCAGGAACCCCGTGCCATCAGAGTCCGATACCGAATCGGTGTACCACAAGTAGGACAACACCTTCTTGTTGTTTCTCTGTGCCAAACGAATCGTGCCGGGAACATACCAGAACTGCGTCGGTGATTCGTGGTCAGGGTAGACGTCAACTCCATCGACGCTTAATTTCTTCTTATCGATGTAAATCATAGCTTTGTCTTACATTTCTCCTTGAACATCGGTTTCAGGAATCGAAACAACAATGGCGGCTTCGGCTGTCTCTATGGGCGGTGTCCGCATCACGACACCCGAAGACTTCCTAAATTCGGCTCGGTATGAAACAGCCTTCTGCCCATTTAGGAAGTAGGTGATCTTGGCTTGCGGGGCAGTTGCGGTAAGCGTGATACGAGTTGTCGTCCAGAGCTGGAGGCTCAGAGCTGCTGCATCGACCAGAATCGATATCTGATTTGTAGTCTTCCAATCGATCTCCCCACCCGCACGGAATGAGATCGTCCGGCTTTCGAACGGGTTAAGGAAGATCGTCGATCCGGTGGGCGATCCATCGATCGAGAGCTGCGCGCCACCGCGCGGGCAAATCAACGCGGTGAAGTTTATGGCTTCGAGATCCGCAACTGTAGGCGCAAAGGCCACAATCTGTCCGGTCGGAGTTGTTTTTGTCAGAATCAGCTGCGAAGGCTGGAATGAAAAATCTGCAGGGCCAGAGAGCATCAGCTTGACGGAGGTGACAAGACTCCAAGGAAATGTATCAGGCACATTCACCGTATACGTACGGTACGAGTAATACTCCTCCGGAACGACATCGACGAATGCTTGCTCACGAGCTATCGGAACCACCTTGCACGAAAGGGGTGGTTGATTGTTACCAAAGTAGAGAACACATCGGGTGGAATGCCCATCTGCTAATCCTGGGGCACGCAGGAGATCTAAGGACCAGTCATCGGACGCACCGTTGGAGAATACTCTGGACGATCCCGTTGAGATCGGCGGCTCTATCCATACCTGCACTCGATCTAAAGGTCGTTGGTCGAAGGCGGAATGGCAACGCACTGTGATTCGCTGTATAAAGCTGCCATCTGTAGGCAATTCGATGTCGACGCAAGCTGTCTGAGCTTCTTTCCAATTGACTAAAGAGCCCTGGATGAACACCCTGCGTCCGACAGCTCCGCTAATCTGCATGTTCGTATCCAACCGCTTGGTGAGACTCTGATGGTCTTCCACCGCACTGCAGCTGTAACCCAACAACCAATTGCCCTGGCCGCCAGCGCTTGGCGCCGGAGCAAAGTGGGGTAGCGGAACAAGAATGCTTTGTAAACTTCTCAGGAAGGCAAGCTGAAACCCCTCAGGCGGATCTTGCCCGGTCTGGTTCTCCGAAATGACTTCGATGACGCCGCTTTGCTGTAGCTTTTCGAACGTCTCGCTTTCCTGGATATTCAAAAAGAAAAGGTTGGCCGAACATTGCTTCTGGATCCAGTCGCGATACTTCGATTGATCGAACCGGATGGAAAAACTGTACTGAGGTCGGAATGCTTCAAAACCGAGGCTGTAGACCACCGAAATCGGAGCTGCTGGAGTCTGACTGCTCTTTAATACGATGTACTGATCCGTTGTGAGGCCGATGGATAAAGCCACGGAGTTGTCGCCCAGAAGTGATGGAGTTGCTGTTACAGGTGGACACCCAATCACGGCTGCCGAAACGCTGCCCGAGGTCCATGGCATTGGCACCAACTGAATAGGACCTTGTGCTGATTGGGCTTGGAGTTCCTGGCGCACTTTGTCTAGGGATGCCTGATCGGGCTGAAGATTCACAACAAGAGACAACATTCCTGCCATACCCTTAACAGGCTTGTCATAGTGAGTCAGCGCATATTGAAATTGATTGTTTGATTTCGCTATCGCCGGCTGCGTTGAAGCGTAGTAGAACAGGCTCGGATTCGAGAAATCCTTGTAGATAAGGATTTCTCGCGAGCTTTGAAGTTCTACTCTTTGGTCGTCCGCCAGCATGAGCCTGTTTGCAGTTCCAGGGTCCGCTTTAGAAGTTGGACAGGCCCGAATCTGAAACCGTGATGGCGAGTTGCTGAGGGACAGCATCCACCTTGCCGCCGGTCAGATCCTTCAGATCTGTCTTGTCCGTCCCGGAAGTCCATACTGTCGCCTTGGTCACCTCCAGAGAAGAAGACTTATCGCTTTGGGCGGGAACAGTCCAAGTCACGCTGGGGGAAGCTGTGGAATCGAGTGAGATCACTCGAGTAAACACACGGTCCGGTCCGTTGCTGTTGAACTTGTAGTTCGCGCGCAACATAGCCTTGA
>Ga0308174_10001310_pt1 | contig 11478 bp, 12 predicted proteins | sample PhyPR2_FD_203894 | JGI IMG/M metagenome (GOLD analysis project Ga0308174, IMG submission 203894) | Soil microbial communities from UC Gill Tract Community Farm, Albany, California, United States - DLSLS.P.R2 | ecosystem: Environmental > Terrestrial > Soil > Agricultural land | place: USA...
GATCTGGGCCAAGATCTCGTGGGGCCACTGGTGGCTGTGGAGCGAGGACCAGCTGGTGCTCTTCCTCGTCCTCTTCCTCTTCTACTGCGCGTACTTCATGCTCCGCTTCTCTGTCGACCCGGGACCCCAGCGGGCCAACCTGAGCGCGGTGTACGCGTTGTTCGGAGTGATCCTGATCCCCGTCAGCTTCGCCGCGATCCGGCTGGCGAAGAACCTGATCCACCCGGTCGTCTTCACGCTGCACGGCCCTAACTTCGGCGGCTGGATCCTCGTCACGTACTGCATCGCGCAGGCTGCGATGCTCGTTCTCGCGTACACCCTGTACCGGCTCGAGATCGGCGGCAAGCGGCTCGACGTGCGGCTGCGTCGGCTGCGTGAGGCGCTCGCGTGACCACCGCGGAGAAGTACGTCACCGCCGCGTACTGCGTCGTGTTCGCGGTCGTGCTCGTCTACGTTCTGATCATGGCGCTCAAGCTGCAGCGGCTCGAGCGCGAGGTGGACGAGCTGGCCGGTCGCGTGCCCGACGAGGACGCGGAAGAGGCCACGAGGGAGCCGGCCCGCGTTGGCTGAGCTGCTCTTCTGGCCCGCGTTGCTGCTCTACGGCGAGGCGGCCGTCGGCTACTTCGGCGACGTCCGCCGGCCGGGTCGCGCAGGCCGCGCCGCCACCTGGGGAGTCAGGCTCGGCTGGCTCGCGCAGGGCGCGCTGCTCGCCGTGCAGGTGACGCGCGACGACGGCTTCCCGTGGGGGACGTGGGCCTCTTCGCTCTCGCTCTTCGTCTGGCTCGTGGTCTCGGCGTACCTCATCTGGGGCTGCCGCCGGCCGTACCGGCTGCTCGGCCTCGTCGTGATGCCGCTCGCGGTCGTGCTCCTCGTCGTGGCGCGGGCCGGCGGCGGAACGGGGATGGGCAGCGCGAGCCACTACTCGAACCTCTTCCTCGTCGTCCACGTGGGCCTGGTGCTCGCCGCTTTCGCCGGTTTCACGCTCGCCGCGGCACTGTCAGGGCTCTATATCTGGCAGGAACGGCGGCTGAGGACGCGCCCCGCGACGATCCTGCGCAGGGGGATGCCGGCGCTTGCGACGCTCGATACGCTCGCTCTGCGCACGGTCGGCTGGTCGGTACCGCTCCTCACGCTCGGCGCCGCGGTCGGGCTCGGGCGACTGGTCGCCCGCGACGACCGGATCGACGCGCTCATTGCCGTGACGGCGGTGACCTGGCTCGTCTGGTGCGCGTATCTCGGCCTCCGCCTGCTCGGCGGCTGGGCGGGACGGCGCGCCGCCTACCTGGCCTTAGCCGGCTTCGCGCTCGTCGTCGTGGTCCGGCTGGCCCTTCCTGCAACTCACTTCGCATGATGCGTCTCGTCCTCGTCGGCACCTCTCACCACCACGCGCCGGTGGAGTTGCGCGAACAAGTCGCGCTCGACCGTGAGGACGCGCAGACGCTCGCTGCCCGGCTGGCCGCGGACGGCCGCGAGGCCGCCTGTCTCTCGACCTGCAACCGCACGGAGCTGTACGTCGCCGCCGAGGACGCGGAGGGGGCGGAGCAGGATGCGGTCGCGGCGCTCGCGTCGCTCGGGCCGGAGGTCGCGCCGGCGCTCTATCGCCTGCAGGACCGGGCTGCCGCGCACCATCTCTTCCGTGTCGCCGCGGGCCTGGATTCTCTCGTCCCGGGCGAGGGGGAGATCCTCGGCCAGGTCCGGCTCGCACACGAGGTCGGGACAACGGGGCCGCTGCTCGACCGGGTCTTCCGCCAGGCGCTCCACGCGGGCCGGAAGGTGCGGGCCGAGACGGCGATCGGACAGAGCCCGGCCTCCGTCTCCGCGGCTGCCGCCGCCCTCGCGGAGCAGGTCTTCGGCAGCCTCGAAGGGCGCTCGATCCTCCTGCTCGGTGCGGGCAAGGTGAGCGACCAGGCCGCGCGCAACCTCCGGAGCCGCGGCGCCGAGATCGCGCTCGCCGCGAACAGCAAGACCGAGCGCGAGCGGATCGGCGAGCAGCTGTCGCACGTCGACGTCGTCATCTCGTCCACGAACGCGCCCGGGGTGGTGCTCGAGGCGGCGACGGTGGCCGAAGCGCTCCGCGGGCGTAAGAACCGACGGCTCCTGCTCGTCGATCTCGCGGTCCCACGCGATCTCGACTCCGCGATTGCCGAGCTCGACGGCTGCTACCTCTACGACATCGACGACCTCGAGGCGATCGTGGTCGAGACGCTGTCGCTGCGCCGCCGCGAGGCCGAGCGGGCCGAGGCGATGGTGGCAGCCGAGGCGGAGAAGTTCCACGAGTGGCACGCCTCGCTCGACGTCGTGCCGGCGATCGCGTCGCTCCGGGCGCGCGCCGAGGAGATCCGCGAGGCCGAGCTGCAGAAGGCGGAATCTCTGCTCGAGCGGCTGGACGACAGCCAGCGGCGGGCCGTCGAGGCGGTCACCGCGCAGATCGTGAACAAGCTCCTGCACCTGCCGACCGTGCGGATGAAACAGGCCGCCGCGGCAGCCGATGGGGTCCTCTATGCTGAGGCCGTGCGGCACCTCTTCGGTCTCGGCGAGGACGAGCGCTGAACGTCAAGCCCGCGACGGGGCGTCCTCTGCCGCTCCAGGTGCCGACGGCCTTCATCCGAGTCCGGCCGCGCGGCGTCGGGTGCGCGCCGCTCGTGCGGAGGCGACTGGGCTGTGCTCGTCCGCGTCGGCAGTCGCGGCAGTAGGCTCGCGCTGACCCAGGCCGAGCGCGCGCTGTCCTCACTGCGGGCGCCCGGCATCGAGCTGGTGCTCGTGCCGATCACGACGGCCGGCGACCGCGACCGCTCGCGTCCGTTCGGTGAGATCGGCTCGCGCGGCGTCTTCGTGAAGGAGCTCGAGGAAGCGTTGCTCGACCGGCGGATCGACGTCGCCGTGCACTCCGCGAAGGACCTGACTGCCACGGACCCGGAAGGGCTCGTGATCGGTGCATATCTCCGTCGGGAGGATCCCCGCGACGCGCTCTGCGGCGCCGCGGAGGTGCGGCCCGGAATGCGGATCGGGACCGCTTCGGTGCGCCGCAAGGCGCAGCTTCTGGCACTCGAGCCAACGCTCTCGATCGAGCCGCTGCGCGGCAACATCGACACGCGCCTGCGGAAGCGGAGCGAGCGGAAGCTCGACGCGATCGTGCTCGCCGCCTGCGGGCTCGACAGGCTCGGGCTCCAGCACGACATCGGGCATCGGTTCGAGCCGGAGCGGATGCTGCCCGAGGCGGGCCAGGGGGCGCTCGCGCTCCAGGTGCGGGCCGGCGACGAGAGTCTCGTCGCCGCCGCCGAAGATCCCGAGACCCGCGAGCACGTGGAGGCCGAGCGGACGGTCGTGGCGGCGGTCGGCGGCGGCTGTCTCGCTCCGGTCGCGGCGCATCACGACGGGACGACGCTGACCGGCCTCGTCGCGGCCGAGGACGGATCGTGGATCGAACGGCGCACGGGCGACGACCCCGTGGCGCTCGGAGCGGAGCTGGCGGGTGCGAGTACTCGTCACGCGTGAGGAGCTCGTCGGGCGGGTCGAGTCGCTCGGACACGACGCGGTCTTCTACGAGCTGATCCGCGTCGAGCCGCTGGGCGACGAGCCTGTCGACGCCCGGGGGTACGACTGGCTCGTCGTCACGAGCCGAAACGGCGCGCACGAGCTCGGGCGCCGCGGCGTCAGCGCGAACCGCATCGCTGCGATCGGGCCTGCGACAGCCGAGGCGCTGCGATCGCACGGCCTGCGGGTCGATTTCGTCGCCGCGACGCACACGCAGGAAGGTCTGCGCCTCGAGCTGCCGGAGGGAACGCGCCTGCTCGCCGCGGCCGAGGGCGCGCGGCAGGACGTCCTCGAGGCCGACTTCCTGGCGCTCTACCGGACGATCGAGCTGCGGCCCGAGGTGCCGGAAGCCGATGTCGCGCTGCTCATGTCCGGCTCGGCCGCGCGGGCCCTCGCCGCGACCGGGGCGCGGGTGGCGGTGATCGCGCTCGGGCCCCGCACTGCTGCCGAGGCGCAGGCAGCCGGACTGGAGGTGGTCGGCGTCGCGGCCGCTCACGACCTCGACGGGCTCGTCGAGGCATTACGTTCTCGCTCGTGATCATCACCTTCCTGACCGACTTCGGGCTCCAGGACGACTTCGTCGGCACCTGTCACGGCGTGATCGCGAGGATCGCTCCCGACGCCCGGGTGATCGACGTCACGCACGGCGTGCGGCCGGGGCGCGTGCTCCAGGGCGCGCTCGTGCTCGCGAACACGCTTCCCTACATGCCCGTCGGCGTGCATCTCGCCGTCGTCGACCCGGGCGTGGGGAGCAGCCGCCGCGCGCTCGCATTGCGAGACGGCGAAGGCCGCCTCTACGTCGGGCCCGACAACGGGCTGCTCCTGCCGGCGGCCGAGCGCTGCGGCGGCGTGGCCGCGGCCCACGAGCTAGCGAACGCGGAGTACTCGCTGCAGCCTGTCTCGCGCACGTTCCACGGTCGCGATCTCTTCTCGCCGGCCGCCGCTCACCTGGCGGCGGGCGTGGCGCTCGAGGATCTCGGCCCCCCGGTCGATCCCGACCAGCTCGTGCGGCTCGAGCTGCCGGAGCCGGAGGTCGGACACAACCGGATCCGGGCCCTCGCCATGGTGGTCGACCGCTTCGGCAACGTCTCGCTCAACCTCCGGCGCGAGCACCTCGAGCATGCGGAGCTCGCCGCCGGCACGCGTATCGAGCTCAGCTGTCACGGCGAGCGGTTCTACGCCGTCGCCGCCCGGACGTTCGCCGATGCCCCGCGGGGCTCCCTGATCCTGTTCGAGGACAGCTACGGCAGTCTCGCCCTCGCGGTGTCGCGGGGCAGCGCCGCGCAGCTCCTCCGCCTCGAGGAAGGCGGCGAGATCGTGCTCGACCTCGCGAACCGGTGATCGACGCCCAGCGCTTCGCCCGGCTCGTCACCGACGCGGTCGTGCGGCGTCCGCGGCTGTGGCGGCTCTTCCGAGGCCCGCTGCGCAGGATGTTCGACGGGCTCGCGCCGTCCTGGGAGACACGGATCGGCCCGCATCACCTCTCCGCGCTCGACCGTGCGCTCGCGGATGTCCCGCGGCCGCGTCGCGTCCTCGATCTCGGCACCGGGACCGGCGTCGTGGCGCTCGCGCTCGCCGAGCGCTACCCCGAGGCGGAGGTGGTCGGCGTCGACCTGAGCCCGGGCATGATCGAGGAGGCGCGCCGGAAGCTCTCGGCCGAGCTCGCGGGCCGCGTTCGCTTCGAGGTGGGCGACGCGTCGTCGCTCGACTGCCCGGACGGCGACTTCGACCTGGTCGTGCTCTCGAACATGATCCCGTTCGCCGGCGAGCTCGCCCGCGTGGTCGAGCCGGGAGGGGTGCTCGTGCTCTCGTTCTCGAGAGGCGCCGAGACCCCGATCTACGTCGCGCCCGAGGTGCTGCGCCGGGAGCTCGGCAGGCGGGGCTTCACGGAATTTGCGGAATTTTCGGCCGAGCCGGCCACGGCGTTCAGGGCGAAGAGGGAGTAGGGTTCCGGCCAACGGTCGTCCGCGACACGGTCGCACCGGTCCGAACGACCCGAGGCCCCCGAGCACGCGCAGGCGTCCACGGGGGCCTCCTCTTGCGGGTCGCTAGGCGAGGTGCCCGCCGAACCAGCTGACGTGCTGCTGGAGCAGCGGTACGAGGAAGTAGAGGGTGAAGGCCGCGGACACGACCCACATGAACGGGTGGATCCGCTTCCACTCGCGCCGCGCGGCGCAGATCAGCGTGTAGGTGATGAAGCCGAACCCGATGCCGTTCGTGATCGAGTACGTGAACGGCATGACCATGATCGCGAGGGCGGCGGAGAGGCCGATCGCGAGGTCGTGGAAGTCGATGCCGGCGAGCTTGCTGATGGCGGAGCTGCCCCTGGGCTCTCCCTCCGCTTCGCCCTCGTACTCGGTCAACGTCGAGATCATCAGCCAGCCCACGACGACGAGCGCGGCGGCGGTGGCCTGGGCGGGCACCATCCCGATCAGCGGCGAGATGAACATGAACGGGAAGAACAGGAGGCCGGCGATGATCGCGACCCAGCCGGTGCGGCCGCCGGCAGCCACCCCGGATCCCGACTCGATGAAGGTCGTCGCCGACGAGGACGACGCGGCACCGCCTGCCGCGGCCGCGAGTCCGTCGACGACGAGCGCCTTCTTGAATTGCGGGATGTTGCCGTCCCTGTCGACGTAGCCCGCCTGCTTGCCGACGCCGATAGCCGTTCCCGAGAAGTCGAAGAAGTCGCTGAGGAAGAGCGAGAACACCCAGACGAGCGAGGCGATGATCCCCAGCTGCCCCGCCGAGAACGAATCCAGGCTGACGTTGCCGAGCAGGCTGAAGTCCGGCCTGGCGTAGAGGTTGTGCCAACCGGGCCAGGTCGCGGTCGTCGTGCCGAACGCGGAGTGGTTCGTCGCCGAGTTGATGATCGTCGCGACGATCGTGGTCCCGATGATCCCGACGAGCAGGTCTCCGCGGAAGCGGATCGCACGCAGCACGAACGTGAAGACGAGGCCGAAGATCGCGACGAAGATCGGCCACGTCGTGAAGCTGCCGAGCTGGACCGGAGTGCCGCTTGTCGGATCGGACGCGATGATGCCCGAGTTGTAGAGCCCGATGAAGGCGATGAAGAGGCCGATGCCGATCGCGATCGCCTTCTTCAGCTCCAGCGGGATGGCCTTGAAGATCAGCTCTCGCATGCCGGTGACGGCGAGCAGCACCATGGCGACGCCCTCCAGCACGACGAGCCCCATCGCTTCGGGGAAGCTCGCCTTGCCGGCGGCGACGAGCCCGTAGGCGACTACGGCGTTCAGGCCCATGCCCGGCGCGATCGCGTAGGCGTAGTTCGTCGTAAGCCCCATCAGGACCGACATCGCACCGGCGACGAGACAGGTGCTCGTCAGCACTGCGCCGAACGCGAGCGGCTGACCCAGCGGCGGATGCGTGACCCCGGTGAGGATCAGCGGATTGACGAAGATGATGTACGACATCACGACGAACGTCGTGGCGCCGGCCATCGTGTCCCGCGCGAGGGTGGTCCCGCGCGCGGCGAAGCCGAAGTAGCGCTCCAGCAGGCCCTCGCCCCGGAGCGTCGCGGCAATCGTGCTCATCTCTGGTGTGTCCTCCCCTTGGTGTTACGGACGGTGAGGGGAAGCTAAAAAGGTGGGCCGGACGGATCAAGATCCCTGCGGCCGGAACCTCGCTCTTTGCGATGTCTTTGGTGCCGCGCCCCACCTGCGCGGGCGAGGCCGCCAAATCCAAATGGCGAGGGCCGGACTCGAACCGGCGACACCCCGGTTTTCAGCCGAGTGCTCTACCAGCTGAGCTACCTCGCCGCGGCTGGGCGGCGGTCAGTGTACCCGGGCCTCCTCCGCCGGGGGCGTTAGCCTCTTCGCCGTGAGCGTCGAGGAGGTCGTGCGCGAGGTCGCCGTGATCGGGGCTCCGCTCGACCTCGGCGCGGGTCGGCGCGGCGTCGACATGGGACCCTCGGCGATCCGCTATGCAGGCCTCGAGCAGCAGCTGGCGGAGAAGCTCGGCGTCCAGGTCACCGACGCCGGCAACATCATCTCCCCGGTCGTCGAGACGACCGCGATGGGGGATCCGCAAGCCCGCTATCTGAGCCAGATTCTCGACCTCTGCGACCGGCTGTCCGCGCTGGTGGCGGAGGCCGCCGGACGTGGCGCGCTGCCGCTCGTCCTCGGTGGCGATCACTCGGTCGCGCTCGGCTCGCTCGTCGGGATGGCCAAGGTTCGCGGGGCCGGCGGGGTCGTCTGGATCGACGCGCACGGCGACCTGAACACTCCCGCCACGTCGCCGTCCGGGAACGTGCACGGGATGGTCCTTGCCGCCGCGCTCGGGCTCGGCGGCGAGCCCTTCAGCCGTGACGGTTGGCCGCTACCGGCCGCCGAGGCCGGGAGGCTCTCGTTGGTGGGTGTTCGGTCGTTGGACGACGGTGAGCGGGCGCTGTTGCGCGAGCTCGACGCGAAGGTGTTCACGATGAGCGAGGTCGACCGGATCGGGATCGAGCCCTGCATGCGGGAGGCGATCGCCCACGCGTCCGGCGGGGCGTTCCTCCACGTGTCGCTGGACCTGGACGTCGTCGACCCCGACTACGCGCCCGGCGTGGGCACGCCGGTGCGGGGCGGCCTCTCGTACCGCGAAGCCCATCTCGCGATGGAGACCGTGGCGGAGTCGGGGCTGATCGACTCGATGGACGTGGTCGAGGTCAACCCGATCCTGGATCGCGAGAACGCGACCGGGCAGCTCGCGGTCGAGCTCGTGGCCTCCGCACTCGGCGCGCGCATCCTCTGAGAATGGAGCTCGAAGTCCGGGAAGGCGACATCGCAGCCGTCGAGGCGGACGCGATCGCGAACGCCGCCAACGACCGGCTCTGGATGGGCGCCGGCGTCGCGGGAGCTCTCAAGCGAGCCGGCGGCGACGAGATCGAGCAGGAGGCGACGGCGATCGGCGGGATCCCGCTCGGCACCGCCGTCGCAACGACCGCCGGGCGGCTCCGTGCGCGCTGGGTGATCCACGGCGCCGTGATGGGGCAGGATCTGCGGACCGACGCCGACCTCGTCGGTCGCACCACGCGCGCGTGCCTGGAGGTCGCCGACGAGCTGGGCTGCCGCTCGCTCGCGCTGCCCGCGTTCGGCACGGGAGTCGGCGGCTTCTCGCTTCCCCGGTGTGCCGCGATCATGGTCGAGGAGGCACGGATCTTCCCGGCGGCGTCGCTCGAGCGCGTGATCTTCGCGGTGTACGGCAGCGAGGCCTACGAGGCGTTCTCGTCGGCGCTCTCCTCGCCGGATCCCGATGGCTCGTAGTAGCGGCGGCCCTCGAGCTCCTCGGGGAGATAGCTCGCCTCGAAGCCCTGCGGGTCGTCGTGCGGGTAGACGTAGCCCTCGCCGTGACCGAGACGACGGCCGTACCAGGAGCCGTCGCGCAGGACTTTTGGCGGCTGCGCCGCCCCGCGTTCCTGCACGTCCGCTGTGGCGCGTTTCAGCGCGACATAGCTCGCGTTCGACTTCGGCGCCCGAGCGAGGTAGATCGCTGCCTGTGAGAGGTTGAGGCGCGCCTCGGGCAGGCCGACGTGCTCGACCGCCTGCGCGGCGGCCACGGCGACGAGCAGCGCGCGCGGGTCGGCGTTTCCGATGTCCTCGGACGCGAGCACGATCATCCGTCGCGCGATGAAACGCGCGTCCTCGCCGCCTTCGAGCATCGCAGCGAGGTAGTAGACGGCCGCGTGGGGATCGCTGCCGCGCATCGACTTGATGAAGGCCGAGGTGTAGTCGTAGTGCCGGTCGCCGGCTTTGTCGTAGACGACCGGCGGCTTGCGGGCGGCGTCCTCGACGTTCTCCGCGCTGATCTCGCCGCCCGCGGTCTCGTGGGCGACCTCGACGATGTTCAGTGCCGTGCGCGCATCGCCGCCGGATCGCTGCGCGATCAGCTCGACGATCTCGTCGGACGCAGTGGCGCCGACCTCGGCGAGGCCCCGCCGGACGACCACTGCCATCTCCTCCGGAGTCAGCGACTCGAGCTCGTAGACCTGGGTCCGGGAGATGAGCGCGGAGTTGACCTCGTAATACGGGTTCTCGGTGGTCGCGCCGATCAGCGTCAGGAGGCCGGACTCCACGCCCGGCAGCAGCGCGTCCTGCTGGGCCTTGTTGAAGCGGTGGATCTCGTCGAGGAAGAGAATCGTGCGCCGCCCAGTCGTGCCGAGCCGCTCGCGGGCCCGCGCGAGCACCTCGCGCACGTCCTTCACGGTGGCCGACACGGCGGAGAGCTCCTCGAACGCCGCGCCCGTCGAGGCGGCGACGATCCGGGCGAGTGTCGTCTTCCCGCTGCCGGGTGGGCCGTAGAGGATGGAAGAGTGGACGCGGTCCTCCTCGATCGCGCGGCGCAGTGCCGACCCCTCGCCGAGGACGTGCGCCTGGCCGACGAACTCGCCGAGGGTCGACGGGCGCAGCCGCTGCGCGAGCGGCGCGACCTCGCTCGCGTGCCTGTCGGCAGCGTCGGAAAAGAGGTCACCCATGCCGCCAGTATGCTCGGCCGCGTGACTCGCTCACTCGCCGACACCTGGAGCGGCGCGAGCTACGAGCGCATCGCCGAGACCTTCACGGCGATTCACGACCGCCTGGTCGGAGCGTTGGCGATCGAGCCCGGCGTCCGTGTTCTCGACGTCGCCTGTGGGACGGGTGGCGTGGCGCTGCGAGCCGCGCGGGCCGGAGCGAGTGTCGTCGGCATCGACATCTCGGCGGACCAGCTCGCGAAGGCGCGGCGTGCCGCGGACAACGAGGGTCTCGCGATCCGCTTCGACGAGGGCGACTGCCAGGAGCTGCCGTACGCAGACGCCGAGTTCGACGCGGTCGCCTCCGCGTTCGGTGTGATCTTCGCGCCCGATCAGGAGCGTGCAGCGAGCGAGCTCGCCCGGGTCTGTCGGTCGGGCGGCCGGCTTGCACTCACAGCGTGGCCGCAGGACGACTGGTCGGACGTGAACGAGCGGGCCGGGCGAACGTTTCCCGAGGGCGCCGACGCGCGCGACTGGGCGGAAGAGGAGCACGTCCGTGCGCTGCTCGACGACGGGTTCGACCTCGAGCTCGAGACCGGCGAGTGGCGCATCCAGGCGGATTCTGGCGAGGAGCTCTGGGAGCTCGCCTCGACGTCGATGCCGCCGCTGCGGGCCTGGCTCGCGGAGCAGAGCGCCGAGACGCGAGCGCAGGCCGAGCAGGTCTACCTCGACTATTTCGCGTCGGGTGTCTTCGCGCGCGACTACGTCGTCGTGCTAGGAACCCGCCGATGAGCACCGTCACCCTCCGCGATGAGGTCACCGACCTCCTCCAGCAGCTCATCCGCATCGACACGACGAACCCACCCGGCAACGAGACGGCGGCGGCCGAGCTGCTGCGCGACTACCTCGAGGCGAACGGAGTCGCGTGCGAGCTGATCGCGAGGGTGCCCGAGCGCGCGAACCTCGTGGCCCGGCTCGCGGGTGGCGACGGCCCGTCGCTGCTGCTCCTCGGTCACACGGACGTCGTGCTTGCCGACGCGGCCGAGTGGTCCGTGCCGCCCTTCTCGGGCGAGCTGCGGGACGGCATGGTCTGGGGACGAGGCGCGCTCGACATGAAGAGCCAGGTCGCGGCGAACGCCGTCGCGATCGCGTCGCTCGTGCGCGAGGGCTTCCGGCCGAGCGGCGACCTGATCTTCGCGGCGACCGCCGACGAGGAGGCCGGCGCCGGCTTCGGCCTCGAATGGCTGTGCGAGGCGCATCCCGAGGCCGTTCGCTGCGACTTCGCGATCAACGAGGGAGGCGGCGAGCGGGTCGAGCTCGAGGACGGCCGGCCGATCTACCTGCCGACGGTGGCCGAGAAGATGACCGCCCCGTTCCGGCTGCGGGTGCTCGGGCGCTCGGGGCACGCCTCGATGCCCGGGATCGCGGACAACCCGGTTCCGAAAGCCGCCCAGTTGATCGAGCGGATCGCATCGTTCCGGCCCGAGCCCCAG
>Ga0308174_10001311_pt1 | contig 11478 bp, 9 predicted proteins | sample PhyPR2_FD_203894 | JGI IMG/M metagenome (GOLD analysis project Ga0308174, IMG submission 203894) | Soil microbial communities from UC Gill Tract Community Farm, Albany, California, United States - DLSLS.P.R2 | ecosystem: Environmental > Terrestrial > Soil > Agricultural land | place: USA...
TGAGCTCGTACAAATCGACGGTAGCGATCATGACTGGTTTGAAGACCGGGGGCCCGCGTGCGCACTGCTGGTCTTTGTCGATGACGCGACGAGCCGGCTGATGCACTTGCACTTCGCGCCGACCGAATCGACTTTCAGTTATTTCGAGGCCACGCGCGCGTATCTCGAACGCCACGGCAAGCCGGTGGCATTCTATAGCGACCGCGCGAGCGTGTTCTACGTCCACAAGCGCGAGCAGACGGCGGGCAAAGGCGTCACCCAGTTTGGTCGCGCAATGTACGAGCTAAACATCGACACGTTTTGCGCCAACAGCAGCCCCGCCAAGGGACGCGTTGAACGGGCTCATCTGACGCTGCAGGATCGTCTGGTGAAGGAGCTGCGCCTGCGTGATATCAGCACCATCGCAGCTGCAAACGCGTTTGCCTGCGTTTTCATGGCGGCCTATAACGCACGCTTCGCAAAGCCGCCAAGAAGCGCGTACGACGCCCACCGGCCGCTGCGCGGCGACGAGACTCTCGACGCGGTTTTGACTTGGCGGGTACAGCGCAAGGTATCGGATGCGCTGACGTTGCTGAACGATCGCGTGCTCTGGCTGCTCGACGACACGCCGGCGAACCGCGGGCTGATCGGCCGCTACATCGACGTGTGGGAATACCCGGATGGGCGCCTCGAAATCCGCGCTAACGGCAGCGTGCTGCATGCTGTGCCGTATGACAAGCTCGCAGACATCGACCAAGGCGCGATCATCGAGAACAAGCGTCTTGGTCATGCGTTGCAGGTCGCGCGAGCGTTACAGGCGCAGCGCGATAACCGTCGGATCTCAGGCTCGCCGTCTCGCACAAAGCAAGGTGCGGCGGTACGCACTCCCAAGCCCTTGCCCGGCACGAAGAAGTCGCGCGCGTTCACCCGAGCCGATCTGGATCAAGCAATCGTGTAGGTCGCGCAGCAGTCTAAGACGCCTTCAACACCTGGCCAACGGTCTGCTCGCACTCGCTCAACAGTCTGAAACGCCCCGTCGGATCAAGGCCGTCCTTCAACACTAAGTGGATTCAAACCGTTGAAAACAGAGCAATCACACATCAAAAACACGACATCTGTATTTAGCCGGCGGTACGACATTTCAATTTTGCTTTGACATCGCACTCATCACTAGGCGTTTAATGTTGCCCCCAAGCTCATAGCGCCCGCATCGAGGCGTTATCGACACGGTTATCCACGTGATCTGTGGATAACTGAACGCCCTGCAGCCACGCGCAAGGCTGGAAGTGGCTTCGGACCGATTCGACAGCGACTTCACCAAGTTCCGGTGTCGGCCATGATGCGACGCTCGTTCAGCATGGAAATATGGCTGGAAGTCGGCGCCTTTGGGTCATCGGCCGTGCGCGAATACGGCAACGCCGAAAGGTTGGCGGTCGCCCCGGCGGTGATATCGACTACGTCCGTTTCGCGTTCAATCCTTGGCCGGTGCGATCCAGCCTTCGGGCCTCCGGGTGTCGCATCGGGCCGACTTTCGGCGCATCCCCTCGGGCGGCGTCTGGATCGTCTATGATGACTGTCCTGCACACGCACGCCGTGATACATGAAGTACGCCTGCCCGGCCGCGTGTCTTCGCCCCGCCTCTTTGGGGACAGCGGCCAGCCGCTCGCAGATTACTTCGCCGCTTTCTGCCCCGCCCGACCTACGATCGTCAACAGACGACGACTTTTTTCATGCACGATCATCAATCGCCTAGCAACGCGCTGCAACAGACCCTTAGAAAAAGTGGCATTGATGCGATAGGCCATGCCGGCTGGGGAACGCACTTCTGCCACTTTTACGAAACGCGGCAGGATCTGATCGACATGCTAGTCCCGTATTTTGAGGCAGGGCTGCGCGACAACGAAAGCTGTTTGTGGGTTGCGTCCGACCCAATCGGCGTGGAGGAGGCGGAGACGGCACTGGTCGAGGCATTACCCGATTTCAAAGATTACCTGACGCGCGGACAGATCGCGTTCAAGCCAGCATCCGACTGGTACTACCCGGACGGCACGTTTCGCGCCAACCATGTCCTCGCCGAATGGGTGCGGCACGAGCGTGAGTCGCGCGCGCATGGCTTCGAGGGGCTGCGGGTAACCGGTGACACGTTCTGGTTGGAGCGCACCCGTTGGCACGACTTCGCCGACTACGAGGCCCACCTGAATCGAACACTGGGGCAGTACCGCATTATCTGCGTTTGTTCTTACTGCATGGACCGCTGCACCGCGTCGGACGTGCTGGATGTATGCAACACGCATCAGTTCGCACTTACACGGCGAAATAGCGTCTGGCAGCTCGTGCAAAGCGATTCGCTCGCCGCGGCGCGCTCGGAGCTTGAGCGCGCGAATGCGGAACTCGAAGCTCGCGTTGACGCCCGCACGCGCGACCTGGAAGTCTTGCTGAGAGAGCGGGATGAGTTCCTATCGATGCTGAGCCACGAACTGCGCAATCCACTCGCGCCGATTGAGAGTGCGATCGAGGTGATTCGCCGTTCTATACCCGAACAAAGTCCGGCGGCGGCGGCGAGCAATATCGTCAAGCGCCAGGTGCGCAACCTTTCGGTCATTCTCAACGATCTGCTCGAGGCGGACCGAACGGTGCGTGGATTGTTTTCAATCGACCCAGTGCCGGTCGAACTGTCGGCGATCATCGATGAGGCTGTCGATGCAATACGTCCTGCGGCCGCGCAGAGCGGACAGACCGTGACAATCAATGGACTCGACCGTTCGGCGACGATTGCGGGGGACCACGTGCGCCTCAACCAGGTGTTCGTCAACTTGCTGAACAATGCGACGACTTATGCGCCGCCGCACGGCCACATCGATGTTTCGATGGTCGTGGGCGACGGTGAGGTAAGGGTCTGTGTGAGCGACGACGGCCATGGGGTGGCGGAGCCGCTGCGCGATCGGGTGTTTTCGTTGTTCGTGCAGGGGCCGCGCGAGCTCGACCGCTCGCAGGGTGGGTTCGGCATCGGGCTTGCGGTATCGCGGCAGATTGTCGAGAGGCATGGCGGCTCGTTGACGCTCGAGCGGGCCCGCAGCGGCCGCTGGTCCCGCTTCGTTGTGACGCTGCGGTGCACGCCGCATCTTGTGCCGGCGCAGCCTGCGGCCGATCATACGCTCGCCCGGCCGACAACCCTCAGCCGCCGCATCCTGATCGTGGATGACGAACCGGACATCGTATCTGCGTTGCTAACGCTTTTCCAAATGGAAGGGCATGAGGTCCGTACAGCTTTCGACGGCGAAACCGCGCTGGAGATCGCCAAGACCTTCGCGCCTCAGGTGGTGTTCGCGGACATAGGCATGCCGCGCATGGATGGCTACGAGTTGGCGCGCCGGCTGCGCGCATTGCCCGCGACCGCAAAGGCCACGATAGTCGCCGTCACTGGCTACGGGACGAAGGGCGACCGCGAGCGTTCGGAACGCGCGGGCTTCGACCTGCATCTGGTGAAACCGGTGGCCCCGCCCGCGTTGCTCGGGCTGATCGCTGCCGCAGGCGACCAACTCGGGAATGAATGCTGATGCTGACCATGACGCAAAGCCGAATGGCTCCTATTGCCCAGTCATCTGCCGCTCGGCGACACAAAGGGAGCGGCGCTTAAGGGTCGGGTACGGCCTCCTCGTGAGGCGGCACCCGGCCAGGAGCGCCCTTCGCCGAGCACCTTCAAGAAGACGCTGGAATGTCCCGTGCGAACTTGCTAACAGCCGTTCTAGCATAGGCCGGCACGGGCGAGGTGGCCGTGGCTACGCCCCCCGGACGGCGAAAATGCCGCGCCGCGCTGCCACATATTTGCGCTTACCTTGTAGACCGTGTTCGCCTTCGTATCGGCCACCAGCAGAAAGGCCCGCCGCTCAGAAGCGGGCACAGCGTCGGACGCGTCGCTGCAACGAGCGGTGCGCGCGCTTGCCTCCTTTCCACTGCAGCAGCGGCGCGAGCCACGGGGCGCCCTCCGCTGTCGCGGCAGTGCCCTATGAAGACGTCATTGTTGCCGTGATCGACAGCCACAGCTGTGCGTTTCCTTACTTCGGAGATAGGCGAGGTCGCGCCCATTCATCTCCGGTGCGTCTTGCCGGCATGACGCACAGCCGTGCGCGAGATCGCGACATGGCTAAAACTATATCGCCGTCACCGCATCTGCCGTATGGTGAACGTCGTCGTACCCTTCAAAGAGTCGGTCCGCGCGCCGCCTTTGCAACTCATCAAGATTCTGCGCTCACCGGCCCGGCAATCGCGACTCCAGATCGTCGAATTGCTTCACGCGATAGATGATGAACGAAGTGAGCCATGCCACGGCGAAGACGCCGGTGGTAACGAAGCCAGATTGTTGCATTATCATTCAGCACGCCGATCCGCTACGCGGCATTGCCCGGCGCGCTCCCTGTATGGCGAGCGTGATGTCTTACACGAAGATTCGGCCGCATCACGTCTCCCGCCCTTCGGTGTCGGCAAGCGCGTTGCTGGTGGCCGTGAGCACCTGCCTTGCTTCCCGCTCCACGAGAGCGGCGAGCGTATCGCCGAAGCCGCCGCGCGCCTTCGATGAAACGCGCGCACTGGTCACCACGTACGGCGCCGCGCTCCAGGCGATACGTGCGCCGATCCTCGCAAGCTGTTCGGTGAAGGCGACATCCTCGCTGGATTCGAGCGGCGGAATGCCACCCGCCAGCCGATAAGCATCCGCCGACACGCCGAGGTTCGCGCCGTGTATATGCCGATGCCGGTCCGCATGCGTGTACCCGCGATAGAACGCCTCGCGTGTCGCCGGCGTATGTTCGCTCCAGTCGTCCACGGTCACGCAGCCGCACACCGCATCCGCCTTCAGCGCGAGTTGCACGACGATCCAGTCGGGCGCGACGCGACTGTCGGCATCGGTGAAGGCGAGCCAGCGCGCGCCGCGCCTCAGCATAAAGGACGCGCCCGCCGCGCGTCCCTTGCCGACGTTGCGCGCATCCAGCGTCAGCGCATGCACGTCGAAGCACTCGACGACGCTCGCGGAATCGTCGCTGCAACTGTCCAGCACGACGACAATCTCCACTGGCTCGCCATGAAGCCCGGGATGCGTCGCGGCGAGCCGCGCAGCGCGCAGGCAATCGGCGAGAAACGCCTCCTCGTTATGCGCGGGAATCACGATGCCGATCATGCGATGCCCTCGCGCTGCGCCACCGAGCGGCCGTCCTTCGACCACACATCGAGGAGAAAGTCGGCTTCCTCGTGGCGCACGACGCGCATCGCGCCGAAGGCCGAATGGAAGATGGCGTGAACGTCCTCGGCGCTTTGCAGCTTGCCGTCGAACGGATGGCGCCAATGGCACGCGACGATCGCGCCATCATCGGCGAGCGATGCCCACGCGCGCTCGGCGAGCGTCATCGTGGCTGCCGGCGAGAGATAGTAAGCAAGCTCACTGATAACGATGAGGTCGAATTCCTCGGCCGGCCATTCATCGGGGACGGCGCACGCGTCTATCGTGACGCCGCGCGCATCCACGAGGCGTTCGCGTGCTTGCGCCACGGCATGCTGGCTGATGTCGCAGATGCGCAAGCGGGCGCATCTGCGGGCGAGCAGCGCAGACAGCTCGCCGTTGGAACACGCGGGTTCGAAGCCGGAAGCGTAGTGCTCGCGCGGCAGCGATGCGAGCAGTAGCTCGCGTTTGCGACGCTCGTATTCGCTCGTGCGATAGTGCCAGGGATCATCGTTGTTGCGATATAAGTCGTCGAAATACGCTCGCGGTGTCGACATGCACGTCCTTGTTGTTGGTTGTCGGCTGTCTTTCGGTTGCGACGTCCTGTCGACGCCGCGGGCCATCAAAGGTGGGACACATGCTCTTGCAACAGCGCCTTTGCCAGCACTGCTTCGTCGCGTTCGGCATGGCTTTGCCGAAGGAACACGGGCAGGTCCGCGAGCGCGCGCGCGAATCTCGCATCGGTACAGAAGGGCGCGGGCCCGAGCGCGCGCGACACATGTTCGATGACGCGTGCCGCCGCGCGATCCACGGCCACACGCGCGCACAGCGCTGGGCGTCGCGCATCGGCGCGCGGATGCGCGTCGATCCATGACGCCGTTTCTCGGAGCAGCGCAGCGGCGCTGCTGAGCTCGGCATCGACCGCGCCGAGATGCGCGTCTGCGTGCGGTTCGGCGCGGCGCGCGACGGCTTCGACGAGCGTCGTCGCGATGGCTGCCAAACCTCCGAGCCAGCACGCGGCGATGCCCGCGCCGCCGTGCCAGAACCCCGGGCGTTCGACGTACGCGCCGACATCGCCTATTTGCGTTGCGTGCGCGCCGTCGAAGCGCACGTTGGCCGTGCCGGTCGCGCGCATGCCGACCGCCTGCCAGCCGCTTGCATCGACCGTGATCTTCGGCTGAGACAACTCGACAGCGGCAAGCACGGGCTGGTCGTCGAGCCAGGCCGTCACGAGCGCGTGCGTGACATGACTCGCGCCCGAGCACCACGCCTTTACGCCATCGAGAATCAAGTGGTCTCCATGCGACGCGCGCGCGACCACGCGTGCATTCGGCGGCTCTGCTGCCCACACGGCCCACGTGCCGTCGTACGACAGGTTCGCCCGATGCAGCTCCGCAAGAATCGCGAGCGCATCCGTGTGGCTTTCATATAGCTTGGCAAGCGACAAGTCGCACGCGGCGACCGCGGTCAGCGCGCGCCATCGTGTTGCAGTTTTTCCGCTGCCCGGTAAAGGCAGCCTATCCAGTTCGTTCGCGTGAAGCTGGTCGAGCACGGCCGCGCGGCTCGCGCAGCTTTCATCGTCGAAGTGGACCGCCGCGAGAAGAAGCTCGAGCGCAGAAGCCGATGCGACGGCACTGTCGATGTTTCGTGCATCCGCCGATTTCCGCTCATCGCAGAGCCGCCACGCTGAAGGCGCCGCCCGCATTCGTGGGCTGCTGGTCATATCGTTCATGCATTCCTCCGTGGCTGGGGCTTTGCGCTGCGCTGGTGACGTACATCCTTTTCGAGAGCCAAGGCAAGGGCCGTGCCCAAGATGTTATTCCGTGAGCTTTGGCATGCTCGTTGCGGCGGCTGCGCACACATGAACCCTTCGTCACCGCGTCGTCACGGCAGCCAAATGAACCACGATCCTTCCATGCAGAAAGTCGCCGCGCTCTCCGACTTCGACACGCAGCCGATGAAGTGCGTCGAGATCGGCGATACGCCCATTCTTCTGATTCGCAGCGGCGAGCACATTCGCGGCTATCAGGCGAAATGTCCGCATGCGGGCGCGCCGCTCGAAGAAGGCGCGCTCTGCAATGGACGGCTCGTGTGTCCGTGGCACAAGGGCACATTCGAGATCGACAGCGGCGCGATCGTCGAGCCGCCGCCGCTGATGCCGCTCAAGCGCTATCCGGTGACAATCGACGGCGACAACGTGCTCGCGAGCCCGACGCCGCTCGACGAATCCGCGGCGCGCGATACTTCCGCGGTGCGCGATACGCGCACCTTTGCGATCGTCGGCGCGGGCGCTGCCGGTGCGACTGCCTGCTCGACCTTGCGTCAAGCCGGCTTTACGGGCCGCATCGTGCTGATCGAACGCGAGCCTCGTACGCCCTATGACCGGACTTCGCTCAGCAAATTTGTACCGGCCGGCGAGATGTCGCCCGACGAAGTGCCGATGCTTCTGCCCGACGACTTCTTCGAGCGCAAATCCATCGACGTGATTCAGGCCGAAGTCGCGACGCTGGATGCCGGCGCGAAGCGCATCGATATCGGCAGCGCGCCGTCGATTCATTACGACGCCGCATTGGTCGCGTGTGGCGGCATTCCGAAGCGGCCGTCGCTGCAAGGCGGCGAAGACGAAGGCGTGGCCGAGTTCGTCCGGCTGCTGCGTGGCCGCGACGATGCGCGCGGTCTTGTCGACACAGCGACACCGAAGAGTCATGCGCTCGTATTGGGCGCGAGTTTCATCGGGCTCGAAGTGGCCGCGGGACTTCGCAATCGCGATGTCGCGGTGACGGTCGTGTCGCCCGGCAAGGTGCCTTTCGAGAAACAGTTCGGGCCGGAGATCGCGCGGCTCGTCGCGGGACTGCATGAAGCGCACGGCGTGCAGTTCCGCATGGGACGGCATGCCGTCGCTGTGAAGCGCAACGAGGAAGGCACTGGCGAGCGCCTATGCGTCACGCTCGATGACGGCGCAACGGTGATGTGTGATTTCATCGTGGCTGGGCTCGGCATCGAACTGCCGACGGACTTCGTCACCGGCGTCGAGCGCAACGAAGACGGAAGCCTCGATGTCGATGCGTCGATGCGCGTAGCCGACGGTCTCTTCGCGGCCGGCGATATCGCCCGCTTCGAGTTGCCGATCGAGCCGTATGGGCGCATCCGCGTGGAGCATTGGCGGGTCGCGCAGCAGCACGCGCGTATCGCGGCGCATGCGATGCTCGGTTCACCGCGCAACGAGCCGTTCGTGCCTTTCTTCTGGACGTTTCACTACGACAAGACTATCGAGTATCTCGGTCACGCGCGTCAGTGGGATCAGACGGTGTTCATCGGCGAGCCCGAGAAGTTCGAGTTCATCGCGCTCTTCGGCGAAGAGGGCAAGCTCGTCGCGGCGGTAGGTTGCGAGCGAAACCGGCAAATGGGCGCGCTCGCCGAAGCGATGCGGCAGAGGCTGCAAATCGACGACGCTAAGAGGATCGTGGAAGCGTATTGAGGGACGGCTAACGTTTCATCGCGCGTGGAGATGGCCGAGCCCTCAGTCGGCTGAACAGGCCGCGTGCAGCGCATGTCGTCAATAAAGATCACACTCATCGCCCGGAAGCGCGTTAGAAACAATTTTCGACGTTGGCAAGCGTCCCGCTTAGCTGTTGCGCCAAGAGCGGGTGCGTCATCTGATCTGTAGAAGATCTCTACCGCCAAGGGAAAGACGCGACAAGGCGAACAGCATCAACTGTATGGATATGTCAGCGCTGCCTTCGGCCAGGAGCCGCCGGTCGAGGTCGACATCCAGTTTGATCAGCCACGCTCTCCTTTCCCCTTGCTCAACGGCCGCTTTGCGGCGAGCAAATTGCGGGGGGCACAGCCTCAATCCGGCCATGAACGGCGTTTCGAGGTTGTCGTCCAGTTCTCCGGCCCGGGGTCTCTTATGCCCTAGCTCACTGACCGGTTTGCGGCGAGCGAAATGCGGGCGGCACCGCCTCGATCCGGCCACGATCTGCCGCTCACGAAAGTGATGCAGCGGACGCTCGAACGGCTCATCCGCTCGGAGACCCGCCCATGCTGACGCGCGGATGTGCTGCTCCGCTGTTCTACCGCGGATCGCGGCAAGCTTATTGGGGCCACTGCGTACAGGCGGCTTCGCGAACAGCGAATCCTCAACCGTCGGTTGTCCTGCGTGGCGCTGCTTCTCAATGGCTGCGCCGTTGGGTGCGAGAATCAAGTTGTCGAATAGCGGCTTTTTTGCCGGCGCAACTTATGATGCGGCAATGGCCTCTGGCTGGTCCGCATCGGACCGGCCGCTTCCGTCGGCAGTTGCGGAATGGGGCGTGTGCGCTTCAATGTCGGAGACCGCGGCGCAGATAAGAGCGGCAATTTTGTAGTGCACCATGTGTCCTGCATCCGGCTCGACATCGAGCGTGCTGTTCGGCAAGACTTCATGCAAGCGGGCCGAGTGTGATTCCGGGTCGACGACCTTGTCGCCTGCTCCTGCGAAGATACGCACAGGCATGTCGATCGAGGGATAGTGATCGCGCAGTCGCGCCGCTGCGGGGATCATGAACGCCGCGTCTTCCGATGTCGCACGAATCTGGCCGGGGCGCAACAGCATCTCACGCGGCATGCTACCGAAGAATGCTTCTGGCATGGACGCGGGCGCGAACATCGCCTGCACCGTTTTCTTCATGAGCAGGCGGCCTGCGAAGGGTGATGCGGTGTATCGGAGCACATCGCCGACCACGGGCATCGCGGCGGGCGCTGTCATCGCTACGTCCAGACGCGCCGACGGAAAATAATAGCCCGAAACGAGAACGAGGCCCCGCACCTGCGCGGGCGAATCGACGGCGAGAGATAGCGCAACCAGCGTACCCCACGAATGCCCAATAACTACTGGCCGATCGGCGCCGAGCAGTTCGAGCGCCCGCTGCAACAGGGCCGCCTGCGCTTGTGCCGTCCACAGACGATTTCTCGGACGCTCGCTATAACCGAAGCCCGGTCGATCGAACGAAATCACCCGGTGGTCTTCAGCGAGCATGCCGGTTACGCCGCTAGCCTCGAAGTCCTGAAGCATCACCGTATTGCCATGCAGAAGCACCACGCATGGACCCGTCCCCGTATCGGTGTAGTGGAGCCGAACGCCATCAACATCGATGAATCGGCCGATCGGTGGGTCGTCGCGCTCTGCTCGTTTCGCCTTATAGCGGTTCCAAATAGCAGCCGCGATTGCGGCGGTTGCCGCCACGGCGAGCGCAGCTACTGCGGGGGGCGTAGTTTTACGTTTGGGAAAAAGATGGGACATCAAAAATTCTCAGTGAATGTCGGGGGGTGGGCGCCAATGCCGCAACTTAGACGATGGCTAGCGCAACGGAGGACGGGGTTTCCGATATGTGTTGAAACAAAAGGGCCAGGCAGTGTCTCCGTGTCCAAACGGCGTGCTGCCGGCGGTGAGGAGGGTCGTGCTACAACCACTCGATCGGCATGTCGCCGGGGTCTACGAATGTGGTTTCGCAACGGCCATACCCGCTAGGCCGTTCCCAGGTGACTCAGAGAGTCGGGCCAAGCCTTATTTGCGAGCTTCCGTCAATCGGATGTGCGCAAGGAGCGATGTTTCAGAGACCCGGAAAAGGGCTCGCGACCGCGTGAAGTCGATGGAAGTCGCCTGCGTTGCCGACCGAGTCCAGCAAGCATGCGATAGGCCCGTTCTAAAGCGGGTCTTGCTTCCCGTTACAGCGACGTTTCGAACAGCTGGACGGCAGATGTTGAATCCTTCAGGCCCGGCCTGTTCATCGACTGCGTCGGGGCACGTGTTGACAAATGTTTTAGCCGGTGGTGAGCAGTCGCAGGCGGCGTGGCCGCCGGAGACGACGAACCACCGGCAACGCTGTCGGGGGCTTTACGGTGGGGTGATCGAAGCTAAAAAAGAAGCGGTCAGCTCATGCCTGGACCCCGCATAACCGACCAACAGGTTCGTCTCTCCATGAACAAGCGACAACCATCATTCGGAGCCTGCCGTGTTCCCTGTTGGCCCGTGCCCGAGGGCCGTCTCCATGCCAGGTTCGCTCGCTAATTGTCGCTGCGCCTCACTCCAGAATTCGTCGGATCGGCCTTCCGGACGTCCCGCTTCTTCCCAAAGCCTATGGGCAAGCGTGCGAATATGATCTTCCGCGACGGTTGATGTCATGACTTCCGCCTGTTGGCCGTTGACTCGGCACTGTCGACTTTCATAATGCCGCACTCTGCCGGTAAGAAGGGCGAAAAGTGCAGGTCCGCGCTCCGTTGGCCACTCGACTAACATCGGCATCGCGTCG
>Ga0308174_10001312_pt1 | contig 11466 bp, 12 predicted proteins | sample PhyPR2_FD_203894 | JGI IMG/M metagenome (GOLD analysis project Ga0308174, IMG submission 203894) | Soil microbial communities from UC Gill Tract Community Farm, Albany, California, United States - DLSLS.P.R2 | ecosystem: Environmental > Terrestrial > Soil > Agricultural land | place: USA...
ACCGGCCATTAAACGTGTGACCCGCTACCGGCCGCGCGCTGGCGGACCGCCGGGGGAAGCCGGTCTGGGCGGCGGGCCTGAAGGCGCCGGTTGCGCCGAAGGCTGCGGCGCCCCGTTCACCGGCTCCGGCCGAAGCAGACCGAGCGCGCGCCTCAGTTCGCTCTCGATATTCTGGCGAATATCCGCATTGTCCTTGAGGAATTGCCGCGCATTCTCGCGTCCCTGCCCGATCCGTTCACCCTTGTAGCTGAACCAGGAGCCGCTCTTTTCAATTACGTTCTGCGCGACTCCGAGATCGATCAGATCACCCTCGCGCGAGATGCCCTCGCCGTATACGATGTCGAACTCGGCTTCACGGAAGGGTGCGGCGAGCTTGTTCTTCACCACTTTGACCTTGGTTCGGTTCCCGACCACCGCATCGCCATCCTTGATTGCCGCGATGCGCCGGATGTCCACCCGTATCGATGAGTAGAACTTGAGCGCCCGGCCGCCAGTCGTCGTTTCGGGGCTGCCGAACATGACACCGATTTTTTCGCGAATCTGGTTGATAAAAATTAAACAGGTCTTCGATTTCGAGACTACGCCGGTCAATTTTCGCAGCGCCTGCGACATCAGCCGCGCCTGCAGGCCGACGTGCGAATCGCCCATCTCGCCATCGAGTTCCGCCTTTGGAACCAGAGCCGCCACAGAATCCACGACCAGGACGTCGATCGACCCGGAAGCGATCAGCGCGGCCGTGATTTCGAGCGCCTGCTCGCCATAGTCCGGCTGCGAGACCAGCAGGTTATCGACGTCCACACCGAGTTTGCGCGCATAAACGGGGTCCAGCGCATGTTCGACGTCGATGAATGCGGCCATCCCGCCCTTCTTCTGCGCTTCCGCCACGACCTGAAGGGCAATGGTTGTTTTGCCGGAGGATTCCGGTCCGAAAATTTCGCTGACCCTGCCGCGTGGGAAGCCGCCTGCGCCGAGCGCGGCGTCAAGCGCAATCGACCCGGTGGAAATGACGGCAACGGGAACGATGGTGTCTTTCGAGCCGAGGCGAACAATCGACCCCTTGCCGAACTGCTTTTCGATTTGCCCCAGAGTCTGATCGAGGGCGCGGGCGCGTTCTTTCTCATCCATTGAACGAGGAACTCCTTATGGGAAAAGGCGGGAGGCTCCACTGAGTATAGCAATGCCCCTCCGCCCGGCCTGAGTCTCCATGCCAGCGTGAGTTCACGATTTTTTTAATTAAGATTTATCGATCAAAAGTAGCGATAATGTATTGCAATTTGGTATTTATTTCCCATTTATGTATGTTTCCTCGCACATTATTAGGCTAAACTCAAAGCTGGCCGTAAAGGCCAACAGATTTGTCCAGCGCTTCGAGCAGAAGCGACACAACAGGAGGTTGGAGGACGAAACGAAATGAAAGCCGCTTGGGTTATTGCATCGTTGCTGCTGTCAGGCAGCATGATGCGCGCGGACCTCATCCCGGGGCTCGCAGGATCACCTGTGTTGATCACTTCGGGGGCGTTTGCGGGGAACTTCGCATGGACGTATTCCGTGAGCGTCGGCGGAGGCCAGGAACTCGTTCCGGCCGCCGGACTCGCCGCGGGCGCTACCCAGCCGTGGCCAAACTTCTTTAACATCTTCGATTTCGGCTCGCCCAGCGCGACCGCGCTTTCCCTGCCGGCGAATTGGGCAGGCAGCGCGGCCAACCCGAACGCCACTCACGCATTCCTGCTAAATGCGCCGAATCAGGCGAATATTTCTGATATTCAGATCAGCTATACGGGCTCGTCGACGATTATCGGACCGCAGACCATTTGCTGTTTCACCTTCGTCGCCACCACGAACCAGCAGGCCATCGGCTGGTACGAAGGCCAGGGGACCAAGGTAGACCCGGGTTCGCTCGCCGATGGGACCGAGCAGGGCAATGTGGGACGGATCGTAGTCCCTTTCAGCTCGAGCGGCAATCTTCAACAAATTCCGGAACCCGCAACCTTTGTATTGCTCGGTTCCAGTCTGCTGGGTTTGGGTTTCCTGCGCCGCCGCAAAATTTGAGTGGCCCGTTCAGACCAGGACAGCATAAAACGAAAAGAGCCGGATCGAGAACCGGCTCTTTTCTATTTTCGGGGCTTGCTGCGCCTTACTCCAGTCTGTAGTTGGGAGCTTCCTTGGTGATGATCACGTCGTGGACGTGACTCTCTTTCCACGCAGCCGGCGAGACTCGAACGAATCTCGCCTCTTCCTGCAATTGCCCGATGCTGCGGCAGCCGCAATACCCCATTCCGGCCTTGAGACCGCCTACAAGCTGATAAACCAGATCCGCCAAGGGTCCTTTTGAAGCCACGCGGCCTTCAATCCCCTCCGGCACCAGTTTCTGATTGGGATCGAGTGAATAGCGTTCCGGACCTGATGTGCCGCTGGTCATCGCGCCCAGCGAACCCATTCCGCGATAGCTCTTGAAAGTGCGGCCCTGATAGAGAATCGTTTCCCCGGGGCTTTCGTCAGTACCGGCGAGCAGACTCCCGATCATTACTGTATCCGCCCCGGCCGCAATCGCCTTCGTGACATCTCCGGAAAACTTCACGCCGCCGTCCGCAATCAGCGGTACGCCTGAGCCGCGCGTCGCCCGGCTACATTCGGAAATCGCCGTCAGTTGCGGAACGCCTGCGCCCGAAACGATGCGCGTAGTGCAGATCGAGCCCGGTCCGATTCCGACTTTGATGCCGTCCGCGCCAAGACTGATGAGTTCGCACGCCGCCTCGTGCGTGCCCACGTTGCCGACAACAAGTTGTACGTCCGGCAGCGCTTTTTTGACCGCCTTTACCGCCTGAATCACGCGCAGACTGTGCGCGTGCGCGGTATCGATCGCGAGCACATCCACTTTCCTGCGTACCAGTTCCTGAGCGCGCTCGAGAAAATCGCCGGTCGCCCCGATCGCCGCTCCGGCCAGCAGTCGCCCCTGATCGTCCTTCGCCGAATTCGGATATTTCATTTTTTTCTGAATATCCTTAACCGTGATCAGACCCTTCAGCTTGTAATGCTCGTCCACGACCAGGAGTTTTTCAACGCGGTGGCGGTGCAGAATCTCCTCGGCTTCGTCGAGGGTTGTTCCCACCGGTACCGTGATCAGATTCTCCTTCGTCATCACCTGAGAAATCGGCAGGTCAAAGCGGGATTCGAAACGCAGGTCGCGGTTGGTCAGAATTCCAACGAGTTTGCCTTCGCTCACAACCGGAACGCCCGATATGCGGTATCGCTCCATCAGGGCGAGCGCATCCGAGATTTTCTTGTCAGGTTCGATCGTGATCGGATCCACGATCATTCCGCTCTCGCTGCGTTTCACGCGGTCCACTTCCTCGGCCTGTCGCTCGAGGCTCATGTTCCGGTGAATGAAGCCGAGGCCGCCCTGCTGGGCGAGCGCGATGGCGAGATGCGATTCGGTTACGGTGTCCATCGCAGCGCTCACGATGGGGATTTTCAGCGAAATTTTGCGAGTGAGTTTGGTACGGGTATCCGCTTCCGCAGGCATAATTTCGCTGCGGGAAGGCACGAGAAGTACATCATCGAAGGTAAGCCCTTCGGGGATTGCGGCGGGAACCATATTCTAGTTTAACGTGATGAGCGCGAACGCCGGCATCCAATGATGCGATGCTGCAATCTGCAGCGACTCACTCGAGAGCCTCGAGACAGGTTCAATCTTCTTCTGCCGTATCGCCCACCTTGAGCACAGCAAGAAACGCCTCCTGCGGAATATCTACACGCCCTACGCGCTTCATCCGCTTCTTGCCTTCCTTCTGCTTCTCGAGCAGCTTCCTTTTGCGCGTGATATCGCCGCCGTAGCACTTGGCCAGAACGTTTTTGCGCAGCGCGGAAATCGTTTCGCGCGCGATGATCTTCGTCCCGATCGCCGCCTGCAGGGCAATCTCGAACATCTGCCGCGGGATCAGCTTGCGCATGCGCTCGATCAACTGCTTTCCGCGGTCAAAAGCAAAATCGCGGTGCACGATCATCGAAAGCGCATCCACCGGCTCACCAGCCACCAGAACGTCGAGCCGAACCATCGGCGACACGCGATATCCCGCCAGATGGTAATCGAGCGAAGCGTAGCCGCGCGATGCGCTTTTCAGCCGGTCGTAGAAATCGAGAACGATCTCGTTCAGCGGCAGTTCATAGACCAGCATCACGCGCCCGGAGCCAATGTATTCGAACTTCTTTTGCACGCCGCGCTTGTCTTCGAGCAGCGCGAGGATACCGCCCAGATATTCTTCGCGCGTGATCACCGTCGCGTCGATAATCGGCTCTTCGATCTTCTGGATTTCTGTCGGGTTGGGAAAGCGCGTCGGATTATCCACCTCGATCACGTCCCCCTTTGTGGTCGTGACCCGGTAACGCACGCCCGGAGCTGTGGTGATCAGGTCGATATTGAATTCGCGTTCGAGCCGCTCCTGAACGATCTCGAGGTGCAGCAGCCCCAGAAATCCGCAGCGGAAACCGAACCCGAGGGCCACCGAGTTCTCCGGCTCGAAGCTGAGCGCGCTGTCATTCAGGCGCAGTTTCTCGAGCGCGTCCCGAAGCAGCCCGTGCTCATGCGATTCCACCGGATACAACCCCGCGAAAACCATCGGCTTGATCGCTTCGAAGCCCGGCAGCGGTTCGGCCGCCGGATTGGCCGCGTCAGTAACGGTGTCTCCGATCCGCGCCTCGCCGACGTTTTTGATGTTCGCGTAGATGAACCCGACCTCTCCGGCCGAAAGTTCGTCCGAAGGAATAGCTTTGGGCGACTGATAGCCGAGCCCCTCTACTTCATACTGTTGACCGTTCGACCACAGCCGGATCGTCTGCCCTTTGCGAATACGTCCATCGACAATGCGCGCAAGAATGATGACCCCGCGATACGCGTCGAACCATGAGTCGAAAATCAGAGCGCGCAGCGGCGCATTCAGGTCTCCGCGGGGCGCCGGAACGCGTTTCACGATCGCTTCCAGCGTTTCCGCAACGCCAATGCCTTGTTTGGCGCTCACCAGCAGCGCATCGCTTGCATCCAGACCGATGATCTCTTCGATCTGCTCCCGGATCCGCTCGGGCTCCGCCGCTGGCAGATCGATCTTGTTGATCACCGGAATGATCTCGAGATTGTGGTGCAGCGCGAGATACGTGTTGGCCAGGGTCTGCGCCTCCACGCCCTGGGAAGCATCCACCACCAGAAGCGCGCCCTCGCAGGCCTGAAGGCTCCGCGAAACCTCGTAAGAGAAATCGACGTGTCCCGGCGTATCGATCAGATTGAGCTGGTACATCTGCCCGTCCTTCGCCCGATATTCGAGCCGAACGGCGTGCGCTTTGATGGTAATTCCACGCTCCCGCTCGAGATCCATCGTGTCGAGAACCTGCTCCATCATTTCGCGTTTTGAAAGCGCGCCGGTATCTTCCAGAAGGCGGTCAGCAAGGGTGCTTTTGCCGTGGTCGATATGCGCGATGATAGAGAAATTCCGGATTAATTCGGGGGCCATGCGGTAAGATGGGGCCTTGAACTTCGATTATCCCACACGCTCGGAAGTACAGTATTTTCAGGCTTATGAGCGTTAGCGATCGGAATTCGCGCGCCCATGGCGAGGCTTCGCGCGATCAGCAGCCGGCCGCTCAACAACTGATCGAAGGAGAATTGAAAGGCGAAGGACTTCGCTTCGCCATCGTCGTGAGCCGCTTCAACAGCTTCATCACCGAACGGCTTCTCGCCGGAGCGCTCGATGCTTTGAATCGTTCGGGCGCTGCGCAGGGTTCGATCGATATTATTCGGATCCCCGGGGCCTGGGAGTTCCCGATTACGGTAAGCGCCGCCATGGCCCGGAATCGATACGACGCCGTCATCTGTTTAGGCGCCGTGATCCGGGGCGATACGCCGCATTTCGACTACGTCGCCGGCCAGGCCGCTGCCGGCATTGCGCAAGTATCGTTGAAAAGCGGGATTCCCGTGGCCTTCGGAGTGCTCACTACGAATACCGTGGAGCAGGCGATCGATCGCGCCGGAGCCAAGGCAGGGAATAAAGGATTCGACGCCGCGATGACAGCGATCGAAATGGCCAACCTCCTCAGGAAGCTTCAGGCGCAGAATTAATGGCTCGTCATCGCGCGCGGCAGCAGGCGCTGCAGCTCCTCTTTCAGTGGGATCTTCGCCGGACGCCGCCGGACGAAATCATGCGCGGGTATTACGATTCCCTTCTCATCAGTGAGGACACTGCCGTTGCGCCGCGCCGCGACCCCTTCGCGCAGCGTCTCTTCCGCGGTGTGCTGGATGATCTGGAAAGTATCGACCAGCGCATCACCCGGCACGCCGAACACTGGAAGATTCAGCGCATGCCGACGGTCGATCGCAACATACTTCGGATCGGCGTATATGAAATGTTGCGCACCGATACGCCGCCTGCGGTTGCAATCGATGAGGCCCTCGAACTCGCCCGCCGCTTTTCGGGTGAGGAATCGGTGCACTTCGTCAACGGCGTGCTGGACGCCGTCCGCAAAGAGCTCGCGACCGCTGCCGCTGCTGCTCCCTTCCGCGCAGATTCCTGACCGGCGGCCTTGCTGCTTCTGTTTCGAGCTTCTATTTCGCTGCGAGGGTCCGGCAGTGTTCGCCGTCGAGCAGATGCCGGACTTTGCGCACAAGATCGCCCGGAGCGAATGGCTTCTGCAGAAAAGCCACGTTGGAGCTCGAGATCCCGTGGTGCTGGATGACCTCTTCGGTATATCCGGACATGAAAAGCACCTTCAGGTTCGGAATCGATTCAGCAGCCCGCAGCGCGAGCGCCCTGCCCGAGATTCCGGGCATGACCACATCGGTAATCAGGACGTCAACCGGCTGGTCGCCGTGCTGGAGTTTCTCGAGAGCGATTTCGCCGTTTCCCGCGGGGACCACGCCGAATCCATGGGCGATCAGGCTTTCGGAAATGAGATTCAGCACGTTGGGATCGTCCTCGGCAATGAGTACTGTTTCCGAGCCCATCATCCTTGCCAGTTCGCCGGACGCCGGAGTGTCCTGATCCGCAGCGCCGGCCGCGGGCAGAAACACGGTCATTGTGGTGCCCAGATCCTTTTCGCTGTAAGGCTGAATCGCGCCGCCCGATTGCTGAACGATTCCGTAAACAGTGGAAAGTCCCAGCCCGGTTCCCTTCTCTGCAGGCTTGGTGGTAAAAAACGGTTCGAAAATATGCGGCAATACGTCGGGCGGTATGCCGATTCCGTTGTCTGAAATCGAAATCGCGCAATATTGGCCGTCGGCGATTCCGTAGGCTTTCGCGTGCGATCCCTCGAGGCGCCGGCTTGCGGTGGAAATGATTAAACGGCCGCCAAGTGGCATCGCATCCCGCGAATTCACCGCCAGATTCAGTAGTACCTGTTCAATCTGACCGGGATCCGCCTTTACCATCATGGGCGCGTCCGCCAGGCGCACCCCTACCTGGATGTCTTCGCCGATGAGCCGCAGCAGCATCTTTTCCATGCCGCGAACCAGATCATTCAGATCGAAAATCCGTGGCTCCAGCGCCTGCTGCCGGCTAAACGCGAGCAACTGGCGCGTGAGCCCGGCGGCTCGTTCCGCGGCCTGGAGAATCTGCTCGAGTCCGCCGCGCGCCGGATTGTCCTCAAGCAGCGCCAGTTCCGCAAATCCGGTGATTACCGTCAGAAGATTATTAAAATCGTGAGCGACGCCTCCGGCAAGCCGGCCGATGGCTTCCATTTTCATGGCCTGGCTCAACTGCGCCTCGAGCTTCCGCCGCTCTTTGCGCCCTTCCGCTTCGCGCAGTTCGCGATCGACGGCGCTGGGCAGGCGCGCAAGATTATCCTTCATCACGTAATCACGTGCGCCGGAGCGGACGAGTTCGAGAATCGCCTCTTCGTTGACCGTTCCCGACAGCGCGATGAACGGGATATCCAGACCTGTTTCTACGAGAACCTGCAGCGCGTGCCTGCAATCGAAGCGCGGCAGCGCGTAGTCGGACAATACAACATCCCACTTGCGGGCCGCGAGAGCATCGCGCATCTCCTGCTCCGTTTCCACCCGGAGCACGTTTGGCTCGTATCCCGACCTGGATAAGCATCGCGAGATCAGAATGGCATCATCTTCGCGATCTTCGATCAGAAGGACGTCGAGCAGACGTTTCATTAAACTATGGAAGTATACCTTATTTATCTAGCAATCTTCGCCGAAAATTCTTATTATTAATCTAAAATTTTGTTTGAAATACGCAGTACGCGCGCCCCTGTTTTTTCGACCGCCCTTCAGGCGAGGTTCAGGGCCTGACGCAGCGATCCCGCAGAGCCGCCGATTTTCTCCTGTAACAGCATGATCGCGTGGATCAACTGCTCTGGACGCGGTGGACAGCCGGGCACATACACGTCCACGGGAATCACCTGATTTACGGGGACAAGGGCATAGTTATTGAACACCCCGGTCGAGGTGGCGCATGCGCCCATGGAAATTACCCATTTCGGTTCCGGCATTTGCTGATACAAATGTCGAATTACCGGCGCCATTTTATTTGAGACCCGGCCCGCTATGATCATCAGATCGCTTTGCCTCGGCGAGCCCCGGAATACCTCGGCGCCGAACCGCGCGATATCGAACCGCGAGGCGCTCATTGACATCATTTCGATCGCGCAACACGCCAGTCCGAATGCCATCGGCCAGATTGAATTCTTCCGGCCCCAGTTGATGACGCTGTCAAGTGTCGTGGTGACGACGCCCGCGCGCAACGCCGCCTGTTCCACCGACTCGTTGTCGATCCGGGAAAACAATTCCGCGGGTCCGCTTGCAATCGGCTCACTCATAGTTTATTGGCTCGTCTTCATTTTGGCACGTCCGCTCATCCGGGGTTGCGCCCGCCCTTCCTGTTTCGTCAACCCGATGAACCGCGTTCGCTATCCTTCTCTCTGATGCGCCTGATGACATTCCGCTACGCTGGCCAGGACCACGCCGGCGTTCTGACTTCCGAGGGCGTCGCGCCCGTCCTCGAAATCAATTCACAGCACGATCTCCGGCTTCCCAACAGCGTGCTCCAGATTATTCAGGACGATATTCGCGAAATTCCAACGGCTGGCGTGCGCCCGCTCCCGCTTGCCGAAACCGAGCCCCGCCTGCCCTACGCCGTCCCCCCCAAAATCTGGTGTATCGGACTGAATTACAAGTCGCATGCGGAAGATATCAATGCCGTCCAGCCGGAAGAGCCGGGGAGCTTCATGAAGCCGGCAGCCTGTATGTTCCAGCCGAACGGCGATATTGTCCTGCCGCCTCCTGAGATCTCGAACGATGTGGACGCCGAGGGCGAACTGGCGATCATCATCGGACGAAGCTGCCGCTTCGTTCCAGCGGAGAAGGCGCGATCCGTAATCTACGGCTTTACTACTACGCTCGACCTCACCGCGCTCGACGTGCTTCGCAAGAACCCACGCTATCTCACGCGCGCGAAAAGCATCGATACCTTCTTCAGCTTCGGACCGGTTATCGTCACAGCCGACGAAGTCCCCGATATCGACGGCCTGGAAGTGATCACCGAGCACAACGGCTCCGTCTCTTCGCGCGATTTCGTCCGGAATATGAAAACGCGCCCGCTCGATCTGGTCGCTTTCCATAGCGATTTCTTTACTCTCCACCCGGGCGATATCATTTCCACGGGATGCCCGAAAGGGGCCCGCATTCGGCCCGGCGATTCCGTTCGCGCCCGGATCGAAGGGGTCGGTGAACTTTCCGCCAAAGTGACGGCTGGAGAACGGCATCCTTTCGGTTTCGAGCAGTAGCGTGGCTGTTAGACTGAAGGCGTGGTTTCGGGCCTGAAGCGCATCATTCTTTGGGATTATCCGCGCGCCGGATGGCAGTACGACATCATGGTCGGGCTGGTCACGGCGTTCGTGTTTCTCACGCCGCGCGCCTGGTTCCACGATCAGCCACGTATCCTGCAGGCAAGCCAGATTCTGTCCCTTCCGAACGGAACCGGCTATCTTGCGCCTCCTGAACTGGTGAATCGCATCGACGAAAGCCACCGCGCCGCGGAGCTGAGCCGGATTTTGACGGCGCGTACTGGCAAAAAGCAGATCGTATCGGATATTGAGCCAATTCAGGACGCGGAACACGGCGTCCGCTTCTATATCGTCCATACCCGACCATGAAGACCTTTCGATACGCCGTAACGGCGCTGCTAGGCGCCATGCTGTGCATTTCTCCCGTCAGCGGTCAATCGTTGAACGAGGTTCTGAATGCGATGGACGCAGGCGCCCGCAAATTCAAGAGCATGACGGCATCGGTGCGCGATGACGACTATACGGCGCTCGTGAGCGATCACAGTGTCCAGAGCGGGACCATCCGCGTGAAAAAAGAGGGAACCACCACTCTCATGTGGCTCGATTTCACCGGACCTGCGGCGAAAACCATTTCGCTCGATGCGAATACCGTGAAGATCTTCAATCCCAAAGCAAACGTGGTTCAGGTGTACGACATCGGCAACCGGCGCTCGCTGATCGATCAATACCTTCTTCTCGGATTCGGGGCAAGCAGCGAGGATTTGAAAAAGGCTTATACGATTTCTTATATAGGATCGGAAGCCATTTCGGGACAACAGGCGGGAAATATCCAGCTCATCCCGAAATCACCCGAGCAGTTGCGCCAGTTGTCAAAGGTAAACCTCTGGATTTCAACCTCTTTGGGCATACCCGTCCAGCAGAAATTCTGGACCGGAACCGCCGGGGACTACAAGGTGGTCACTTACTCCGGAGTGAAGCTGAACCCGTCCCTTTCCGATAAAGATTTGCAACTTAAAACACCCAAAGGCGTTCAAATAGAACATGTGGAGCATTAAAGTCCATTAATGGACTTTCTCTTGCTCCTGCGCTACTGAATGAAGCCGCCCTCGCAACGACTTCTTTATCTCGACTGGGTTCGTGGAATTGCCGCTGTCACCATGCTGCAGGGCCACGTCTTTCATTCCTTTCTTCGCAATGACTTGCGGAATGGCGGCCCTTACGTCATGTCGCAATTCGTGGGCGGCATGCCTCCGGCCGTTTTACTTTTCCTGCTGGGCGTTACTTTCGCCTTTCTTATGGACAGCCAGGAGCGAAAGGGCGTTCCGCCCCGCGGCCGATGGGTGGCGGCATTGCGCCGGTCGGGCTATCTTTTCGCCGCGGCGTTTGCGTTCCGGCTTCAACTCTGGTTGTTTTCGATCGACAAGAGCCCCTGGACGGACCTGCTCCGGGTAGACATTCTGAACTGCATGGGACTTGCGCTGCTGGTCCTGTCGGTTATGGCAGTGTTTCGGACGGTAGAGCGTATCCGACTGTGCGCGGTTCTCGGCCTTGCGATTGCGGGTATCTCGCCACTGATTTCCGGGATGGACTGGTCATGGGCACCTTCCCTCGTCCACAACTACATCGTTCCCGACCATAGCTGGTTCAGCTTCTTCCCATGGGCCGCGTTCGTCCCGTTCGGGATGAGCG
>Ga0308174_10001313_pt1 | contig 11464 bp, 5 predicted proteins | sample PhyPR2_FD_203894 | JGI IMG/M metagenome (GOLD analysis project Ga0308174, IMG submission 203894) | Soil microbial communities from UC Gill Tract Community Farm, Albany, California, United States - DLSLS.P.R2 | ecosystem: Environmental > Terrestrial > Soil > Agricultural land | place: USA...
GTCCTGCGAACATTGGGGCGGCGGCGCCGGCTTCGACGCGCTGGGTTTCGCCGTTGCGCAATTGATCCATGTAGGCGATCGCGGCTGCCACGTGCGGCCAGTTTTTCTGAAGTTCGACGCGGTCGCCGCCGTAACGGTACAACTGCGCGATCGCGTGGATCAACTCGCCGTGGCTGTCGTTCTCCGGCACCGGATCGGCGCCGCGATGGTCGACGCAGCACGGCACCTTGCCGTTCGCGAACTGGTGCGGCGCGTACCAATCGACGTACTCGCGTGCCGCGTCGATGTCACCCAGGCGCAGCAGCGCGTCGGCGATCATTGCGCCGTCGCGAATCCACGAACGTGCGTACGAACGCGTGCCGGGCCGCAGCGCGGCTGCGTCGCGCGAAATCAGCATGTGCGCGTGCGCCGTGCGCAGACTGTCGGCGAGGCGCTGTGCCTGCGCTGGCAATCTCAATTGCACGCGATCGAGCTTGCCGCGCCAGGCATCGGCGACCGCGTCGCGCTCGTGCGCGACCCATGCGTCGGCGGCGAGCGCGCCGGGTTCGGGTCGCGCACTGGCGCCTGCGATCGGCGTGACGATCGCGATCTCCTGGCTCGCATGCGGACCCAAATGAAATTTGTATACCAGCGCACCGACCAGGCGCCCGAGTTCGTCATAGCCTGCCTGGGCACCCTCGGACGTCTTCCACAGTGGCGTGGCAGCGCCATCGTCATCGAGCTGGTCGACCTCGTCGGGCGTGGCCAGCGGCCATATAGCGGCGTCGTTGACCTGCAGCGCCGTTCCGTCCCAACGCAGGCCGCGCAGATGCGCCACGCCGCCCGGGGAATTCAAGAACTGCATCGGCGGGTTGACCTGGAACGGTCGTATCGCAAGCTGCAGCGTCGCGTCGATCGGCGCGTCCGTCGTGTTGGTCAGGCGATAGCGCGCGACCAGCTGCGAATCATCGCGCGTGCCACGCGCAAACGCCTGCACCTCGAGTTGCACGGGTGTACCCTGCCACTGCACCGATGGGATCGGCAGATAGCCATCGAGCAGCGACTGCTTGGCGCTGACATCGGCCCAGCTGTAGCGCTTGCCGCCGACCAGCAGGAACGGCTCGATCGACCAGCCGCCCTTGTGCGGCTCGATCGCACCGTCTTCGGAGAGCAGCGCCGGCTCGCCGCCGCCGTCGACGCCGATAATGGTCCAATACGGCTGCTCGACGAAGCCGCGCGGATAGGTGCCGCGCGGCACGGTCTTGGCCACGTTCTGGAAGAATGCGTTGCGCGTCGCCGCCCAGGCCGGATCCTTGATCTCGATTTCGTTCAGGCCATAGCTGCGCGTTTCTCCGTGGTGCAGCAACAAGCGCAGATATCGTGCTTCGGACTCGCACAATTCCTCGGAAGAGTCGTCGCCATGACGCGCCAGCGCGCCGTGACACTCGTGCCAGCTCCGGCGGTCGAGCGATTGTTTGACCTCCCATTGCGTGGCGCGCTCGCCACGACGCCAATGGAGCACGATGCCGCTGAATTCGCGCGGCTTGCCAAGATCGATGTCGACGCGTTGTTCGGCACCTTTGCGCGGATCGCTGCGCCATGCGGTGGCCGCGTTGCCATCGACCGCGGCCGATACAGGTGCATCCCTCAACGCCGAACTTGCGCTGACGCGCACCGGTGTCAGTGGGGAATCGTCCTGCGGCGGCAACGCACGGATCGACAAATCGTCGATCAAGACCGTGCCTTGGCCGCCATCGCGCCCGGAGCTGACGACAAATTCGATCGAGGCGCTGTGCTTGAGTTCATGGTCGCTCGCCGGTCCCCAGGCGAATTCGATCTGGCGCTTGCGGATGCGGATCTGTTGCCATTCCTGCGGGAAGGCGAAATCCGGTGCATTCATCCACCACACGTTCTCGCCGCTGGCATCGACCAGCTTGAATTGCAGCGTGTTGACACCGGCTTTACCGCGAATCCAGAAACTGAGCTCGTAATTGCCGGCAAAGTCCAGCGGCAGTTCACGGCGCGCGGTCGCGTAACCGTTGATCGGATCGCCGTGCGTGTCGGTGAAATCGAAATCCATTCGCAGCGCGTTACCAATTTTGCCCGGCGCGGATTGCAGCGTTGCCGTGACGTCGTCGGTATGCAGTGCGGTCCAGAGCTTCGGGTTCTCGAAGTTGTCGATCGTGAGCGATTTTTCTGCACTGTTCGCCGAGGCCGCGATCGCGCGCACTGCCAGCAAGCCTATGAAGACCAGAGCCGTGAGAAGCTTTCCATTCCGACGCATGAAAGCTCGCCCAAGCAAACGTGGGCGCTGCCTCACCCGGTCCCTTTCCCCCGACGAGGTCGGGGGAAAGGGGGCGGAAGCGGGTACCATCACCCCTTGACGCTCCCCAGCAGCAGGCCTTGCAGGTAGTGCCGCTGCAGCACCAGAAACAGCGCCAGCACCGGCAGGATCGTGACCATCGAGCCGGCCATCATCAGCTCGTTATCCTGCACGTGCTCGCGCGATAATCCCGCGAGTGCGACCGGCGCGGTCTGCCAGGCCTGATCGCTGAGCACGATCAGCGGCCACATGAAATCGTTCCAGCTGGCCAGGAACGTGAAGATCGCGAGCGTCACGACGATCGGTTTGAGCAGCGGCAGCACGATGCGCAAAAAAATGCGCCATTCGCCGGCACCGTCGATGCGCGCCGCCTCGAGCAGTTCGTCCGGAATCGTCTGCGCGTACTGGCGCACGAGGTAAATGCCGAATACGCCCGCCAGGCCTGGCACGATCACCCCGCCGTAGCTGTTGACCAGGTGCAGCCATTTCATGATCACGAACAATGGAATCATCGCGACCTGCGCCGGAATCAACAGCGCGCCGAGCAGGGTCTGGAACAGGCGCTCGCGCCCGGCGAACTGCAGTTTCGCGAACGCGTAGCCGGCACTGAGGTTGAACGCGAGCGACAACACCGTCAACGCGCCGGCAATCGCAAGGCTGTTGGCGAGATAGCGGCCCATGCCGGCGCGCTCGAACAGTTGGCGGTAGTTGTCGAACGTCGCGTGCGCCGGCAGCAGCGGCGGCGGAAACGCACTGGATTCGCCCTGCTGCATGAACGACACCGACAGCATCCACAGCAGCGGAAACAGCACGAGCGCGCTGACTACGACCAGCGCGGCATTGACTGCGACGCGGATGACGCGCGGGTTCACGCGGCTTCTCCGCGCCGGCGCATGAGCCACAACAGCGCACGCGTGACGATCAGCATCAGGGCAAACAACAGGAAGGCGATCGCGGAGGCGCGACCGAGGCTCCACCAGGTGAAGCCTTCCTCATACATGTAGTACAGCACGCTGTAGGTGCTTTGCAGCGGATCACCGCGGGTCATGACATAGGGTTCGGCGAACAGCTGGAAGTAGCCGGCCACGGTGATGATCGCGACCAGCAGCAGCACCGGCCGCAATGACGGGAAGGTGATGTGGCGGAACTGGTGCCAGGCGTTCGCGCCGTCGATGCGCGCGGCTTCGTACAGTTCCTGCGGAATGCCTTGCAGGCCGGCGATCAGGATGATCATGTTGTAGCCGAAGTTTTTCCAGACCGCGAACACGATGATCGCCGGCATCGAGAAATGCGGATCGCCCAGCCAATCGATCGGCTCGATACCGAGGTGCACGAGCGCGTAGTTGATCAAGCCGTACTTGGTGTGGAACAGGTAGCGCCAGATCAGGGCAACGGCAACCACGGTGGTTACGACCGGCGCGAACAGCGCGGTGCGAAACAAGCCCTTGAAGCGCGCCAGCGGCGAATTGAGCAGCAGCGCCGCGCCGAGTGACGCGGCCATCGACAGCGGTACGCCGACGGCGACGAAGTACACGGTATTGAGCAGCGATTTCCAGAACAGCGGCGCATGCAGCACGTCCAGGTAATTGCCAAAACCGATGAAGCGCAGGTTTTTCAGATCGGCCAGCGCGTACAGGTCGAAGTCAGTCAGGCTCAGCGCAAAGGCCGCGAGCACCGGCAGCGCGAAAAAGGCGCCGATCACGAGCAGCGCGGGGGTGACGAAGGTCCAGGCGGCGCGGGAAGTGGTCATGGCCGTACCCCATTCCGCACGATGCTGTTTCCTTCTCCCTTCGGGAGAAGCTGGCGCGGAGCGCCGGATGAGGGTCCGGATCCGCATCGGCGTTGATAGATGACCGGATCCTCACCCCTGCCCCTCTCCCGATGGGGAAGGAGTTCGAGCCAGAAGTCACCTACATGAAGTCCGCAGGCTCCGGCAAACGTCGAAAGGGGGGCCCAACACGTGGTCGTCATCGCGAACCCCTCGCTTCCAGCAGTGCCCGTCGCTTGGCCAGAATGTCGTCGGTCTTGGCATCAAAGTCGCGCAAGGCGACGTCGGCGGAAATGCCGCCGCGGATCACGCGTTCGGCGACCAGGCGCATCTCCTGGGCAATGCGTTCCCATTCCGGCACTTTCGGCGAGGGCGTAACGTGTTCGAGCTGCAGCCGGAACGCGCGCGCGTACTCATCCTGCGCCAATTCGGGAAAATCCCAGGCCGCACGCCGCGCCGGCAGGTCTCCCGTCAGCACATAGAAGCGCTGCTGCTGCGGCACCGCGGAAAGAAATTCAGCGAGCTCCCACGCCAGCTGTTTATTTTTGGAACTGTGGAAAATGGCAAAACTCGACCCGCCTGCGGCGCCGCCGCCGCGCCCGTCGATGCTGGGGAGCGGCGCGGTGCTCCAGTGGCCGGCGAGTTCCGGAACGCGGCGCTTGAATTCGCCGATATTCCACGGTCCGGTGATGTAGAACGAGAAGAAGCCGCGCGCGAACTCGGCCCAGACGTTCGAAATCTGGGTATTGCTCATCGGCGGCGCGAGATCGTCGCGGAACATCTGCACGTAGAACGCGAACGCGCGCCGGAAGCCGGCGCTTTCGAAGTTGCCGCGCGTGCCGTTGTCGCGCAGCAGCGGGTCCGATTGCTGCAGCGCCAATCCCAGCAGCGGCTCGAACTCGTTCAACGGCAGAAAGATCGAATAGTTGTCCTTGCCGACCCGCGCTTTGATCGTCTTCATCGCACGGTCCCACTCGTCCCAGGTGCGCGGTGGCTGCGAAAAACCGGCTTCGGCCAGCAGGTCGGTGCGATAGAACAGCAGTCGCGTGTCGATGTACCAGGGAACGCCGTAGAGCCGATCATCGATCAGGTTGGTGTCCCAGATGCCGGCAAAGTAGTCGTCGCTGCGCACGCTGCTGGAGGCAGCGACGTACGGTTGCAGCGGCTCGAGTGCGCCGAGTGCGGCAAATTCCGGAATCCAGGTATTGCCAAGCTGGCAGAGGTCCGGCAGCGCGTCGCCGGCAAATGCGGTCAGTAGTTTTTCGTGCGCGGCGGTGAGCGGGATCTGCTGGACTTCGACGCGGACGCCCGGATGCGCGCGTTCGAACTCGGGCAACAGCTGCGCGACGACTTCGCCTTCGCGGCCGATGGTCCAGAATTTTAGCGTGGTGCTGGTCGAATCGCGGCTGCAGGCGCTGAGGACTAGCGTCATCGCGATCAGCAGGAACGCTACACACGCGCGCAGCCCTGCTCTGCCGGGCTGGGCGCAGATGCCACGTTGCGTTGCGGCAGCAGTCATCGCAAGCTGCGTCCGTGCGCGCCGGCTGCTACGGGTCGGTGCCGGCCGCCAGCTGGATATCCACCCAGCCGCCGGTGAAACCGGCACGCTTGAGGCCGCGCTGGATGTACGGATTCTTGCGCATCACCTTCCAGACGAACCCGCTGCGATAGTTCTCGATCATCGCAATGATCGGACCCTGGTCGATGCCGATGTAGTCGCCGGCGATCCAGCCCATGCCTGGCAGCAGGCGCCCTGTCTTGAGCGGCACGTCATAGGTGAAGCTTGGGTTGAAGGCATCGAGGAATCCGTACTGCGCGTACAACTGGCCGCCGAACAGGTCGTGCATCTGATGCACCGCCGGGATGACGATCTCCGGGGCAAATGGCAGCGAGGCAGCGGCGGCGGTTGGCGCAATCGTACCGTCGTCGAAGCTGTCGGCGCGGCCGGCGCCGCGCGCCGAGTAGTGGCGGAACGCGCGCTCCTGGCCATCATAGGTCTGATGCGTGGCCTGCGGCCCATCGCTGGCGGTCAGGCCCCAGACGTTTTCGCCATACAGTTTCCAGGCCATCGGGTTTGAGATCGCGTACGCGCGCTGCGCGTAGGTGGCGCGCCGGCTGTTTTCGAAGTAATCGAAGCCGTGTTCGCGCATGTACGCGTCCTGGATGCCGCGAAAATCGACCCAGACATGCGAGTACTGATGGCCGAACAGCGGCGCGAAGCCGAGATACTCCTGGCCTTCGAACTGGCCCCAGGTGCGCGCGTAAGTGTTCGACCATGCCTTCCACGAATCCGGACTAATGCGCTGCGTCGGAGATCCCAGTGCCAGCAGGTAGATCAGCATGCCTTCGTTGTAGCCGCACCAGTCGTACTTGATGTAGCCCTCTTTGGGCATCCAGCCCATTGAGATCAGCGGCGCGCGCGGCGCCATCCACGGCCACTCGACGCGCTTGTAGATCGTGTCGGCCAGGTGCCGGATCTCGACTTCGTCGGCGTTGTCCTGGTCGAAATAAGACTGGCTGAAAAGCACGCCGCCGAGCAGCAACGCGGTATCGACCGACGACAGTTCGACCCAGTTGGCGTAACGCGCGCCGGTGTGCAAGTCGAGGAAGTGGTAGAAGAAGCCGTGATAGCCGCTCATGCCTTCTGCGCGGCTTCCTTGCGGCGCGCCTTCGAGAAAGCGCAGGGTCAACAGCGTTCGCGCGCGCGCGGCCTCTCGCGTGACGTAACCGCGCTCGACACCGATGCCGTACGCGGTCAGTCCGAAGCCGATTGCCGCGATGCTCGAGAACGGTTCAGTGTACGGATAGCGATCCGGGATCAGCCCATTGCTCGCCTCGGCCGTTGCCCAGAAGTAGTCGAACGTGCGCTTTTCCAGATCATCGAACAGCGGCGTGAGCGCGGGCTGCAATGATGGGGTTGCGACCACCGACTGCGCCGGTTGCGTTTTGCTGCAACCGTGCACGCACAATACGATGACTGCCCCGGCGAGCAAGGCCAGTAACAGGTGAGCTGCGGCGCGGCGGCGGGGCTTGCGGGAAAACATCGGCACTCTCGATCTAGTACTTGGTTTTTTGATACTCAGCGACGCTTTGCCGTTGGGCCAGCGCGCCACTGCCATTCGCATCGAGCGCCCCTGCGGCTCATGCGCCTTGTTGCCGTGCCGATGCCAATCCGCGTTCGGATCCACTTCGGTGTTGCGCTTGCCGTGCGCGCCGCGGCGCCGGCATAACTGCGATCTCCCCTCCGCAGCGGACCATCAGGCCGGCTCCGCTGCGCAGTAGCGCGCGATGAACTGCGCGTGCATCGGCATCGCGTCGACGCAGCTGGTGATCACCTTGCGCACGCCGCCGACGAATTCCTGCAACTGCGCATCCGGCATCAGGTCGACCATCGGGTGATAGCGCTGCGGCGCAATGCCTTGTCCGAGCATCACCTGCACCCAACTCGTGACCGCAAACATCTCCTCGGCATCACGGTAGAAGCGCCCACTGTCCCGGAACAGCCGCATGACGCTGTCCAACTGAGGTGGGATACTCATGGTCCGGCAATAGTTCCAGAACTCACTGTCATTTCGCTGCGTGGCACAGTAGTGCAGGATCAGGAAATCGCGGATGCGTTCGTATTCGAAGCGCGCCTGGGCGTTGTAGCGATCGACCACCACCGGAGAAAAATCGCGCTCCGGCAGCAGATTGATCAGGCGCAGGATCCCGGACTGGATCAAGTAGATGCTGGTCGATTCGAGCGGTTCCATGAAGCCGCTGGCGAGACCGATCGCAATCACGTTCTTGTTCCAGAACTTCTTGCGCATGCCGGTGGTGAAACGCAGCGGGCGCGGATCGGCCAGCGGCCGTCCGTCGAGATTCCTCAGCAAGCTGGCGGCGGCTTCGTCATCGCTGAGGTGCCGGCTCGAATAGACGTAGCCGTTGCCGGTGCGATGCTGCAGCGGGATGCGCCATTGCCAGCCGGCCGCGCGCGCGCTCGAGCGCGTGTACGGCGTCGGCGGCCCGACGTTTTCGCACGGCACCGCCATTGCGCGGTCGCAGGGTAGCCAGTGCGTCCAATCCTCATAACCGGTGTGCAGCGCCTGTTCGATCAGCAGCCCGCGAAAGCCGGAGCAGTCGATGAACAGGTCGCCCGTGACCTTCTCGCCGCTTTCGAGCACCACTGCCTCGACGAAGCCGTCGTCCGGACGCAGCAGAGTCTGCACGATCTTGCCTTCGGTGCGGCGTACCCCTCGCGCCTCGGCAAACGTGCGCAGGTATCGGGCATACAGGCCCGCGTCGAAGTGATAGGCGTAGGCGATGTTTGCCAGCGGCGAGGTCGGAGGCACGTCGGTCGCCGAGGCCATGAACTTGCCGACCGGCGCGGCCGCGGTGTTCAACGAATACGCGCCGATGTCGCCGGCCTTGCCGGATTGAAACAGCTTGAGCCAATACTGATGAAACGGCAGCCATCCGTAGTCGTGGCCGATCGAGCCGAATCCGTGCACGTAGGAATCGCCGATCCTGCCCCAGTCGTTGAACTGGATGCCGAGCTTGAACGTCCCCTGGGTCTTCTTGACGAACTCGATCTCGTCGATGCCGAGGATGTTGTTGTAGATCTTCAGGTGCGGGACGGTCGCCTCGCCGACCCCGACAATGCCGATCTCGTCGGACTCGATCACGCGCACCGCGTACTCGCGGCCGAGCACGTGCGCGAGGCCCGCCGCCGCCATCCAGCCGGCGCTGCCGCCGCCGACGACGACTATGTTCTTCAGGTGTTGCGGGTTCATGCAGATGAATGAAGCGATGCGCGGCAAGCGCAGGATAGCGCCTGCCGCAAACGCGAACTGTGCGCCAAAACAAAGCCCGCGAAGCGGGCTTTGTAAAGGTATGTCAGCAACAGCAAACCTTGCAGACGCATTGCGTTTAGAAGCGGAAGCCCGCCGTCAGCTTGAACGTGCGCGGCACACCGGTGATGTTGCCGATGTTGTAGTAGCTGACCGGATTCGGGTTCGGCGCTCCATTGCCGCCAAAGTTGACGACGTAATCCGAGTAGTTGTGGAAGTTGAACACGTTCAGGATATCCAGCCGTATGTAGGCGCTGATCCCGTTGGTGAGATCAAAATCCTTGGTCGTCTGGAAATCGATGTCGCGGTACCCGTAGATCTTGCCGCCGAAACCGAGGCTTTGGCCACCGACCGCGTGCGGGTCGCCGCCGGTGCCCCCGGGCCCTGGCGTGCCGGCAGCCGGCGTGCAGAAACTCCCGGTTGGCTGCAGGACGCCATAGCAGGCGAGATCGTTCTTCGGGATCGGCGTCGCCAAGGTGAGTTTTCCGGCAAACAGCAGGCCCCACGGTCCGTCGATCGATCCGGTCGCAACCAGGCGGTGCTTGGATGCCGCGTTGGACAGGATGAACGGGTAGTCGTGGATGGTCGCTTCGTCGAACGAGTAGTGCTCGTTGATGTCGCGATTCTGCTTGGCATCGGTGTAGGTGTAAGCGAACGTCGCCGACCAGCCTGAATCACGCGTGTAGGGTTTGTCCGCCGACAGCAGCACCTGGTTGGTCTTGGTCTCGATGCCGTTGTTGCCGAGGATCAGCGCGCCGAAACCGGGGACACCGTTGCCCCACGGCTGCGAGGCGCAGGTCGCGCCGCAACTCTGCCAGAACGCGCCGCTTGGATAACGATTGCCGAGCGTGAACGCCAGGCCGTTCTTGCTGTTGATGCGGGCATACGCCGCGCTCGTGTTCCACTCACCGACCCGGTTGCGCATGCCGAGGCTGAACTGGTCGGAATACGGTGCCTTGAGGTTGTTGTTGATCGCATCGACTTCCTTGCCGACGTTGCTCGCCGAAACCAGCGGCGAAAGGTTCTCCAACCCGTTGAGGTATTTCGGGTCCCACGCGACGCAGGGCTCGCCCTTGCAGGCCCCGGTTGCCGGATCCTGGAAGTAGTAGGTGAACTCCGACAGCGCCTGCTTGGTTTGTTCCAGCTGCAGGTAATCGAACAGATCGCGGTCGTAGGAGCGGCCCGCGCCACCGAAAACCACGTGCTGCTCGTCGCCGCCGATGTCGTAGGAGAAGCCCAGACGCGGTGCCCATTCATCCTTCTGCGCGCTGCGATTGTGGCCGTTGCTGATGTAGTCATTGACGTTGACGCCGCCGAGCGCGAGCGCCTGCGCGTAGGTCTGTCCGGCCGGCGCGTTCGGATCCGGGTTTGGCGCGTTGAGCGCGGCGACGACGTTGGGCGGCGTGACGTAATCCAGATACGCCGGTGATTCCTCGTAGTCCCAGCGCACGCCCAGGTTCAAGGTCAGGTGCTCGTTGAGCGCCCAGTCGTCCTGAATGTACGTGCCGAACTGCTTGTTCTTGGATTCGGACACCGGGCTCAAGCCCGGCGCGGCGGACGGGAAGAACGCTTTGTAAGGCGTCGACGCGGTGCCGGTCTGGTCGACGTTGTAATAGAACTGCGGGTTGTTGAGCTCGGCGTCCTGCGCGGTCAGCTTGACGTCCTTGAACTTGAAGCCGACCTTGATGACGTGGTCGCCCAGCCAGTTGAGGTTGTTGAAGGTCAGGTTGTCGGCGATCGCCGGTCCTTCCTGGCCCTTGTGCTGGGTCGCCAGCGGCGAGGCCGGCCCGGTGGTCAGGATGGTCGCATCCTGGTTGGGTCCAAAAGTATAAATTGCGCCATTGCCGAGCGAGAACGATGACGGGTCGTTGAACGCTTTTTCGTGAGTGAGCAGCAGCTCGTTGAACCAGTTGTCGGCGCTGTGCTGCCAGCGCGCATCGATGCGTGTGTCATCGTTGCGCGTGTCGATGCCGGCGGACAAGGCGACCGTGCCGCCGACGTTGTCGGTCTGGTTTTCCTGGCGCACCTTGGCGCTGATTTCGATGCGGTCGCGGTCGGAAAACTCCCAATCGATCTTGCCGAAATAAAGATCCTCGTTGAAGTCCTTCGTGGCTGGCCCGAGTTCGGCTTGCGCGGCCGAGGGCAACAGCGCATCGACGCCGGACACGCCCGTGATCACCGTTACGGGCGTTTCGAAGCGCTTGGCCTCGTAGCTCAGGAAGAAGTGCATCTGGTCCTGGATGATCGGTCCGCCGATCGCGAAACCGTACTGCTTTTCTTCCGAGGGCGTCTGTTTGCCGGCATGTTCTTCGGCCGGCGTTTCCTTGCGGTATTTGTCGTCGGTGTAGTTGCCGAAGATCTCGCCGTGGAACTCGTTGCCGCCGGACTTGGTTTCGGCCGTGACCGCCGCGCCGGAGATCTGGTCGTACTCGGCCTTGTAGTTCGAGGTGATGACTTTGTATTCGCCGATCGCGAGCTGCGGGAACGGATTGCCCTGGCTCGAGAATTGGCCACTGACGCCGCCTTCTTTCACGTAACTCTTCTGGCCGACGCCATCGATATAGA
>Ga0308174_10001314_pt1 | contig 11459 bp, 12 predicted proteins | sample PhyPR2_FD_203894 | JGI IMG/M metagenome (GOLD analysis project Ga0308174, IMG submission 203894) | Soil microbial communities from UC Gill Tract Community Farm, Albany, California, United States - DLSLS.P.R2 | ecosystem: Environmental > Terrestrial > Soil > Agricultural land | place: USA...
TGGGAAGCGTAGTCATGAAGCGGCTCCGGCTTATGCGTTGGTATTGAGCGGATAGCGCGATGGCCGCCGCGCGGGGCAGCCAGCAACTGACAGTGACGTGCGCTGCGGCGTGCTGCCTGGCGGCTCGACGCGACGACACCGTTGGTTGTGCACCGCAAGGCAACGGGATTGTAGCGCCGCATTAAAAAACCGGCTTGATCGCTTAAACAGCGCTTTCGTAATTGATGGGGCGGGGTCGGAGGGAAAGACCGTTAGTTGCATTGAAACGAAACGCGTCAGTGCGCCGATGAGTTAGGCACACTGACGCAAGCCTCTGCGCTTATCGCGGCCGCAGCAGCACCTTGATCGAATCGAGGGAGTTCGCGACTTCAATCGCTTCGTCCCACTCTTCGAGCGTGAAGCCATGCGTGACGATGCCCTTCGAAGTCACGAGGCCCCGCGCAAGGAGATCGATGGCAATGGGATAGCAATACGGACCGAGATGCGCGCCGCGCACGTCAAGCTCCTTGCGATCGCCAATAATCGACCAGTCCACTGTCGTATCGCTGCCGAATACGGAGAACTCGACGAAGCGTCCGAGCTTGCGGATCAATTCCAGCCCTTGCGATACACCCGCTGGCGAGCCCGTCGTTTCGATATACACGTCGCAACCATATTGATCCGTGACCGAACGAATCATGTCCAACGCATTGTCGGTCTTCGGGTTGATCGTGATATCGGCGCCATATTCGCGCGCCAGTTCAAGACGCTCGTCGACGAGATCGATCACGACGAGCTTCTTCGGCGTCTTCAGGTGCGCGACCTGCACCATCATGAGACCGAGCGGCCCCGCGCCGGCTATCACCACGACATCGCTCAACTGAATGTCGCCGCGGTTCACCGTATGTATCGCGCATGCAAGCGGCTCGATGATCGCGGCGTCTTCCAGCGAGATACCGTCCGGTATCTTGTGGACGATGGCGGTCGGCGGAAAGCGCATATATTCGGCCATGCCGCCGTCGGCAACTTCGCGCTGGAAGCCGAAGATGTTGTGCACCTCGCACATCCAGTACTGACCGGATTTGCAGTAGCGGCACTTCGCGCAAGGGACGATCTGCTCGGCAATCACGCGATCGCCCACCTGCACGCCGAAGTGTTCGTCCGCGCCCTCGCCCAGTTCCTCGACATAGCCGAAGAACTCGTGGCCGGGAATGACCGGCGCTTTGACCCACGGGTTCGGGCCGCCCCAGAACATCTTTGCGCCCGACCAGCACTTGCAATCGCTTGCGCAGATGCCGCATGCGGCGATGCGAATTACTAACTCATTGCGGCCGGGGCGCGGGCGCTCCACGCGCTCGACGCGATAGTCTTTCGGTGCGCGGCATACGATAGCCGTCATTTCCGCATTATTGTCAGTCGATGCCGTGTTCATGCTCGCGTCTCCCTTCGGTGTCCTTATCGCTTCATTCCATCACGATCTGCACTTTTACGTCTGTCGGCAAGCCGCTCGCCGCTTCCTCGAATGCCTGGATGCCTTCCGCGAAGGGGAATGTGCGCGATATGAACGGCTTCACATCGAGCTTGCCCGACGCGATGAGTTGAATGGCGCGCGGAAAAATATTGGCGTAGCGGAAGACAGATTCAATGCGTGCTTCCTTGATCTGCACGGCTACCACATCCAACGGAACCGCGCGTTGCGGCATGCCGACAAGCACGAGACATCCGCCAGGACACAGCAGATCGACGATGCCTTCGAACGCCTTTTCGTTTCCGCTCGCTTCGATGACGATGTTCGCGCCCCAGCCGTCCGTCAATCCGGCGACGACATCCTGCACGCGCTGCTCGCGAATATTGACAGCCGTCGCACCCTGCACGCCACCGATCAGTTCGAGTTTCTCCTGAACGAGATCGCAGACGATAGCGCGGCTGCATCCGCCCGCCAGCGCCGCAAGGGCGCACATCATGCCGATGGTGCCCGCACCCAGGACCACAGCAACGTCGCCGGGCTTGATCGCGGCCTTCTTCGCGGCCTGCAATCCGATGGAGAGCGGCTCCACGATCGCGCCTTCGGCGAAGCTCACGTTATCGGGCAGCTTATAGGTGAACGCAGCAGGATGCACGACGTACGGCGCAAGGCATCCGTGCACCGGCGGCGTGGCCCAGAAACGCACTTTGGGATCGAGGTTGTACATGCCTTCCCGCGAGGCTCGCGATTCCATATCCGGCACACCCGGCTCCATGCACACCCGGTCGCCCGCCTTCAGATGCTTCACTTCCTCGCCGACTTCCACCACCGTTCCCGATGCTTCATGGCCTAGCACCATCGGCTCATTGACGACGAACGGACCAATGCGGCCATGCTGATAGTAATGAATGTCACTGCCGCAAATGCCGACCGTATGGATGCGTATGCGCACATCGCGCGGCCCCACGACTTGCGGCAAGCTGAACGGGCGCAGGCTGATGCGGCGTGCTTCCTCTAGAACCAGTGCTTCCATCGTCGTTCCTTCCTGAAGGTCTGTTGAGCCGTTTGCCTCGGCAACCGGTTTGATACGTTATCCGAACTACCCGGCCTGAAAGCCTCCATCGACCGCGAGGCTCACGCCGCTTATCATGCTCGAATCGTCGCCAAGCAAATAGGCGATAGTACGCGCGACTTCGACGGGCTGCACGAAGCGGTTGAGCGGAATGCGTGCGAGCATCGGTCCCGATTTGGCGGGGTCGCTCCATGCTTTCTCGGCCATCGGAGTCATCGTGACCGTGGGGTTGACCGCGTTGACGCGAATGCCGTGCGGTCCCAGTTCAACAGCCATCACGCGTGTCATCGCATCGAGGGCGCCCTTCGATGCGCAGTACGACGCATGCAATGGCAAGCCAACCGTTGCGGACAGGCTCGACACATTGACGATAGCCCCGCCCGCGCCGCGTTCGATCATGCTCTTCGCGCATTCCTGCGCCACGATCATGGCGGCGCGCACGTTGACGCTCATGGTGAGATCGAAGGCGTCCACTGTCGTGTCCAGGAACGGCTGCAATTCGACGAGACCCGCGCAATTGACGAGCAGATCGACCGGTTGCGCCGCGCGCGCCGCTTCCCGTGCAGCGCTCGCATCGGCGAGGTCGACGGTAATGGTCTCGCAACCTGTCTCGCTTGCAAGCGCGGACAAATCCGCGGCACTGCGGCTCAACGCGACGACGCGCGCGCCCCGCTCGGTCAGCAGATGCACGGTCGCATAGCCAATGCCTTTCCCCGCGCCCGTCACGAGCACGGTCTTGCCTGCAAATTCGCGGTTTCGGTCGATAGCGGTCATGGCTTCTCAAGGCTCGTCGCACAGGCGCTGCGCGGTGTCTTCATCGGTCACGAGCACGGATGGATAGCGCCCGCGCAACGCCGCACGCGTAACGTGAAACTTCTTGGTTCCCCCGCTCACCAGGACCACGCGACGAATCTTGCGCAGGTCATCGAGCGTGATCGCCACCGTGCGACGGTTCAGCGGATGGTCGATCAGCTCGCCATCTTCATCCATGAAGTGGCCGAGCATATCGCCCACCGCGCCGGCTTTTTCCAGTGTCCGCAATTGGTCCGGATGAGAGATGCCATAGGTCACGACGAGCGATTCCGTGAGATCGCCGCAGGTAAGCAGCGCAAGATCCGCATTGCGCGCGAGCTCGTAAGTCTCGCGCACGGTTCCTTCCTGCAAGATGACATCGCGCGCCTTCTGACTGCTCACGTAGATAGGCGCGGCGAAAAGATAACTGTCCGCGCGGCAGATGTTCGCAAAGTCCGAAACGATGTCGAACGTGTTGATGCTCGGGCAATGCGACAAGCCGCCTTGCAGGGACACGGCCGACACCGCGCCATAACTGCGTTGCGGCATCGCGCGCAGAACCGCGCGTATGGTGCGGCCCCAGCCGAGCCCGATAGTCTGCCCCGCGACGATCTGCTTCGCGAAATACGATGCAGCGCCAATGCCGAGCGCCGCGTTATTCGCTTCGGTATTGGCGCCTGTCGGCACGACGACCGCGCATTCGAGTCCGAAGCGCTTTTCGAGCACGGCTTCGAGCGCCACGCACGGGGCGATCTTGCTGTTGATCGTGATCTGCACCAGCCCCGATTCGCGGCTTGCTGCAAGCAACCGGTTCACGCGAACGCGGTTGCTGCCGATGCGCTGCGCAATCTCCTGCTGCGTCAGATTGCCGACGTAGTAATGCCACGCGACGCGCGCCTGCAGTTCCTCTTCGGAGTCGATGGACTCGTCCGCTTCCGCAATGGCAATGGGCGGTGGTGTCTTGCTCATGTTTTATCTGTGGTCACAATAAAGGGGCGCGAGATATTACTTCACCGCACCCATCGTGAGCCCTTGCACGAGCCGGCCCGATACGAGCAACGCGAACACCACCATCGGCAGCACGATCAGCGTGCCGGTCGCCATGATCTCGCCCCACGGCAATTCATAGCCGCTCATATAGCTCGTGGCCGCAACGGGCGATGTGATCGCATCGGTGCGTGTCAGTACGAGCGCATAGAGCAGATCGTTCCACGAGAAGATGAACGCGAAGATCGCGGATACCACGATGCCCGGCATTGCGAGCGGCAGATTGATACGCCAGAACACGCGCCACGGCGATGCGCCGTCGAGGCGCGCGGCTTCGTCCAGTTCCACCGGAATGTTGCGAAACTGGTCCGTGCAAATCCACACGACAATCGGCAGCGAGAACGTCAGATACAGCAGAATGAGCACGATATGCGTGTCGACCAGATCGAGCTTCGTCGCGATCAGGAAGAATGGCACCGCGAGCACCACTGGACTCACCATGCGGTTCGAGATGAACCAGAACCACAGGTCTTCCTTGCCGCGAAACTCATAGCGCGCAAGTGCATAGGCAGCGGGAGTGCCGAGCAGGATGGCAAGCACCGTCGTACTGCTCGCGATGATGAGCGAGTTGAGCAGACTCCCCGCCACATCATGCTCGAAGAGTGCCGCCGAATAGTGATGAAACGTCGGGCTAAAGAGCCATTTTGGCGGATAGGCAAGCGCGTCGGACTGGCTCTTCAGGCTCGTCGTGACCATCCAGTAGAACGGAAACACGGACGACAGAAACACGACCACGAGGCCGAGAAAATGCCGTACGGTCGCGCGCTTTCTCGCGGCGCGCGCGCGCTTCGCGCGCTGGCTCGTGCCGGCGTTCGCGGCTTGCAGGGCGGATGTACTCACGCGGCCTCCCGATAGACGAAGCGAATGTAAAGACGCGATAACACGATGGTCAGGATCAGCAGGATGATGGCCTGTGCCGACGCCATGCCCTGATCGAAGAGACGAAAGCCCACGCGCTGGATATAGACGCTGATGAACTCGGTCGCCGTGCCGGGGCCGCCGCGCGTCATCGTGAAAACGGCATCGAACATTTTGAGCATGTCGGCGGAACGAAGAATGAGAATGGCCGTCAGTCCCGGCAAAAGATAGGGCCGCTGCAGATGCCAGAGGATCATGCTCCACTTTGGCGTTTCCAGGCGCGCGGCTTCTTCGGCTTCCTTCGGCACCATCGAAAGTCCGGCAAGCATAATGAGCGCACAGAACGGCGTCCACTGCCAGATATCCATGATCATCACCGAGACGAACGCGAGCGTCGGATCGGCGAGCCAGTCCTGCGGTGGAATACCGAATAGCCCGGTCAAGTAATTTGCGACTCCGAACTGTCGGTTGAAAATGAGACGCCCGATCAGACCGACGACCGCATAAGTGGTCGCCATCGGGATAACGAGACTCACACGCGCCGCTGCACGCATGAACCGTAAGTCCGTACGATGCAGCATCAGCGCGGCGAAGAGGCCAAGCGCGACTTCTATCGGCAACGTCAGGCAAAGAAAGAACGCCGTGCGTCCGAGCGCGCCCCAGAACGAAGGGTCCGTCAGGGTCGCAACGTAGTTGTCGATGCCGACGAACGGCGTACCCGAAGCAAGGTCCGCGAGCTTGTACTGATGAAACGAGTTATAGAGCGCAAGCAACAGCGGATAGATGCCGATGACCGCAAGCGCAGCAATGGCGGGAATCAGGAACCAGAAGGCAGGCGAGCGCGGCAAGACGCCCAGCGGGCGCGCACGCTTGCGCGGCCCTCTGGCTTGCGTTGCGGAAATTGCAGTGCCTTTCGCCATGAATCGTCTCCGGTTCCTGATTGTCGCGCTTATTTCAGCAAGGGCTTCTTGCCGTCGTAATAGCCGGCTTTCTTCAGGATGTCCTCGGTTTTCTGACCGATGGTCTGCGCGCCTTCCTTGACCGTCACCTGTCCCAGCATCATCTTGCTGCCCCATTCACCGATTACTTCCGACACCGCCGGCCATTCCGGGAAACGCGGACGATAGTCGGGCACGCCGCCTTGCCACGACTCGACCATCGGCTTGACGAACGGATACTTGTCCTGCACGGCCTTGTCCTGATAGATCGCCATGCGCGCCGGCACGCCACCCGCTTCGAGATAGGGTTTTGCCATCGCTTCGGACGTGATCCACTGAATGAAGAGCCAGGACGCGGCCTGCTTCTTCGCATTCGACTTCGCGTTGACCGCGAGCGAGAAGCCGCCGAGCGCAGGCTTGAGGCCAGCGGGGCCTTTCGGCTCTGTGGTGATGGCCAGGCAATTGCCGATCTTCGACTTGCTCGGATCGGTCAGCGTCGGATAGAACGCGGACCATTCCGTGATCATCGCTACCTGACCTTGTGCGAGCGCGTTGACAGCCTCGGCGTGGTCGAAATCGACAATGCCCGGCGGCATGTACTTCATCAGCTTCTGTCGGTATTCGAGTCCCGCCTGCGATTGCGGCGACAACAGATTAGACTTGAATTTCGCATCGAGCAGCGAACCGCCGTTGGGCCACAGCACGCGCATGAAGCTATCGGCGGATTGGGTTTCGCCTCGCCGCGACTGCAACGCAAACGCGAACTTGTCGCCCTTTGTGAGCTTGGGCGCGTACGTGTTCAGCAGTTCGTCCCAGGTCTTGGGCGGCTCGTCGAAGCCTGCGTCCTTCAGCATGCACTTGTTATAGAACATGAGGCCCGAGTAGTTATCGAACGGCAGGCCGTATGTCACCTTGTCCCACGTTCCAAACGAATCGAGCAGGATGGGAAAGAAGCCTTTCAGGTTGAGGCTCGGGTCCGCGAGCTTGGTATCGTCGGTGAACTTCTTGATGGGCACGAGCCATTTGTTGCTGGCGAACTCACCGATCCACACGACATCGACCAGCACCACGTCCTGGTCGCCGCCGCCGACGAAGTTGAGCACTTCCTTCTCGCGCGTGTTCTCGTACGGAATGACTTCCCACCGCACCTTGATTCCGGTCTCTTTCTCGAACTGAGGAATCAGGGTTTGTGCGGCCTTGTAGCCCGGACGATCCAGGAATATGGCCTTGATCGTGGTGCCCGAGTATGGCTGCGCCGCCTCCTTGAGCGTCCACGCCTGCGCGTTCGATGCGGCGAATGCGGCGCTTGCCGCCAATAGCGCAACGGCCGCGACGTGTTTGATGGGGCCAACATGTCTGGCCGAGATGATGCGCTTGTTCATGCCTGTCTCCTTCTCATTCTTCTGTCGATGGTGGCTTGTGGAACTGTTCGTCTTGCCCTTCCTTCGCTGCGCGGTGAGTGAAAGCACGGCCGTTACATGCGTCCTTGCGCGAGCCGTTTCACTTGTAATTTCGGTTTTACAATTGTATATTTTGGCCCGAACAGGTTGTCAAGAACTAAATTGACCAAGCCGTTCGATGCTGCACTGCGGTGGCATGACAAGCAGTTCAGCGGTGAACTCGTTCTCGTAGGAGACACGCATGAGCGCAGTCCATTTGCAGCAGATTCGCAAGTCCTTCGCAGGCGCCGATGTGTTGAAAGGCGTCGAGATCGAAGTTGCAGACCGTGAGTTCATGGTCTTCGTGGGGCCGTCGGGATGCGGCAAGTCGACCCTGCTGCGCACCATCGCGGGCCTCGAAGAATGCGACTCAGGGCAAGTCGTGATCGGCGGCGAAGACGTGACGGATATCGAACCGTCGCAGCGCGGGGTCGCGATGGTGTTTCAGTCGTATGCGCTGTACCCGCACATGACCGTCTACGAGAACATCGCCTTCGGTCTGCGCATGCTGAAGCTGCCCGAAGCGCAAATCAGGGAACGCGTGCGGCGCGCGGCCGATATTCTGCAAATCGGCCAATTGCTCGAGCGGCGTCCGCGCGCGCTTTCGGGCGGGCAGCGTCAACGCGTGGCGATCGGACGGTCTATCGTGCGGGAGCCGAAAGTCTTTCTCTTCGACGAGCCGCTTTCCAATCTCGATGCCGCGTTGCGCGTGCAGATGCGTCTCGAACTCATCAAGCTGCACAAGCAACTCAACGCAACGATGATCTACGTCACGCACGATCAGACCGAAGCCATGACCATGGCCGATCGCATCGTCGTCCTGAATCATGGGCGCGTCGAGCAGATCGGCTCGCCGCTCGAGTTGTATCGCACACCGCATAATCGTTTCGTTGCCGGCTTCATCGGATCCCCAAAGATGAACTTCGTCGACGTGCGCGTGCTGCGCGTGGACAACGCGGGCGTGACCATCGAACTGCCGGGCGGCGAGCCGTTGACGCTGCCGTTCGCGGCATCGTCGGTCAAGCTCGGGGAAACGCTCACGCTCGGCATCCGTCCGGAGCATTTCATCGAAGCAGGCGGCGGCGACATCGACAGCGGTCTTGCGGGAGAGGTGATGGTGATCGAGCATCTCGGCGGCGAGACCCTGCTGCATGTGCGCTTACCAAACGATCTCGTGATTCAGGTCAAGGGCTCCGGCGAATCGACAGCGGTGGAAGCACAGCGGCTCAATGTGGGCTTCAGCATTCGCCATGTGCACCTCTTCAACGAAGACGGCAGTGCGCTCGAACGGATGCGGCCGGTGGCGGAAGCGGCGATCGTCTGACTGTTACCCCGGTGCGGATTACAAAAACGTTCTCGAAACATCAGCAGAAACTGCAAAACGGCTATGCACAAGAAAAGGGCGGCGATGATAGTAGTTACCGTCGCGGTAGCGAAGCACTGCCGTCTTTTACATCGGTCGATTACTCTGTATCACTATCGAAACAATCCGTACCGCTTTTGCGCCCTACGATGAGGCGGCCCTCAGGGTTCGCCCCCATACCCTTCGGATTGCCGGACACATAGTTCAATCGGGCACGACTCGTGCATTTAAACGCACGGTCCATTGGGAAGGCGGCTTAGCATGAGAACATCCACCCTCCGCTCGTACGGCTCGGCAGTCGCGCCGAAGTCCGATGACGCATTGAAACGTCGCGTGCTCGAAGGCCTTGAGACCGGCGAATTCTGCATGGCATATCAGGGTATCTACCGGGTCGATAGCGGCGAACTCGCGCAGATGGAAGCGCTGATTCGCTGGCGTCACCCGGATTTCGGGCTTCTGTTACCGGGCGCGTTTCACCAGGCGCTCGACGACGAAGAAGTCATGATCGAACTGACCGACTTCGTGATGAATGCGGTGTCGAGCGACATCGCGGCGTGGCAGGCAAGCGGCGGCGCGGCGTATCCCGTCGCGATCAATGTGACGCCTTCAGTGGCAGCCGTGGAAGGCTTCAGTGAGTGGCTCGAAGCCGTCTGCGTAGCTCATCGCATCCCGGCTTCGTCGCTCGAAGTAGAACTGTCCGAAAGTCAGGACATGGCGCAATTCCCGTCGCTGCCGCAGGTTGTGCAACGTTTGCGGAGCCATGGCGTCAACGTCGCGATGGACGACTTTGGCACCGGCTACGCGTGTCTTGCGGCGCTCGGCCCTATCAAGTTCGGGACCGTGAAGATTGCAAAGGAGCTGCTGGCTGAAACGCCGCGCTGCCCGAACGCGCGCACTGTATTTTCCTCAGTGCTCGCTCTGCTCATGCGGCTCGACGTGACGGTGGTCGTCGAAGGCGTCGAGACGCCGGCACAAGCTCAGTGGCTCGCGCAATGGCCCCAGGCGCTCGCGCAAGGCTTTCATCTCGCCAGACCTGTGTTCGGAATGGGCAACGTGCCGGGCGCGCGCATGGCGTTGCAATGCAACGTGAGGCCGCACAGAACGTTGCCGCTGGCCGATGCCGCATAAGTTGTTTCGCTGAACGAACGATCATTGAAGGCCTCGCGGGAGCGCGCCAGGCGCGCTTGTGCAATATCCGATATCACATCGACATCACGGTGCGGATGCCGGCGCTGCTTTCCCGCTCTTCTGCGCTTCAACGCGACGCTGCGCGTTCTGCAGGTTCTGCGGATAGTCGGTCTGCTCGCCCGACGGGTTATAGCCGTTCTTTTCCAGGTCGCTCAACTCCGCGTTCTTCTTGGCGCGATTCGCCTTGCGCTCTGCCTTTTTGATCTGCTTCGGCGACGACGCGCCCACGTCCTGCGCTTCCGCAGGTGTCGGAGGCAGCGTAAGGAGCGCGGCGACGGACAGCGCGACAACAGCGAGCGGTGCAGTGCGAATGTTCAGCATGGCGGTTCTCCGGTGTAAGCGGTGAGCGACGGTCAATGGTGCCCCTCGCGCCCGCAAGAACCGGTCCAACTCAGATTCGCTTAACGATCCACGATTCGGCTCAGGTTGCCACGCACGCGTTGCAGCAACGCGATCAACTGATCCTTCTCTGGCCGGCTCAAACCCGCGAGTGCTTCGGCGGCAATTTCGTCGCCCACGCGGCGCGCCTTGTCGAGCGCTTTCGCCGCCTTGGCCGTCATGCTGACCTGGCGTTCGCGGCGATCGTCCGGATTGAGCCGCCGCACGATCCAGCCCCCGTCCTCCATGCGGTCGAGCAGGCGTCCGGCTGAAATAGGCGCGACTTCGAGCAGCCCGGCAAGCCGCGCCTGATTCACCTCGCCGTAATGCGACAGATACGCGAGCACGCGACACTGCGCACGCGTGAGATTGAGCGACGATTTCGCCAGTTCGTCGAAGCGGTTGCCGCACAGGCGGTCCACGTCCGCGATAAGAAAACCGAAGCGTTTGTCGAGTTGAGTTTCCATCGCGAGATTATAGGGAGTAGCGCATCAGGCGTTTCGGGCGATGCTGGATCGCGGCGAGCAACTGGACCGGTTCGACTCGATGGAGATTCGCATCGAAGCTACCTCGCCGCGCTCGCCTTCATGCTCGTCATCGCGCATATGGCGACGACGGGCGCGCGGTCGTTCCTCGAGTACGAGGCGCTGAAGGACGGCAACATCGCGACGGGCGTGTGCTTCATCTTCGTGACCGGGGCAAATATGTACGCGACGCGCGCGCTGTTGCCGCCCATGCTGCAAAGCCTGCTGAACTATCCCGTGACTACGACCGGCCCCGTCACCGCGCCGAGCGGCGCGGCACCATGATCGCGATGCTTTTCACCGGGCGGCTCCTGAAGCGCATCGACGCGCGCGTTGCTGGTGTCGGGCTTCTGTTCCCGGCGTTCGCGCTCTGGCAGATGATCCATTACATGATCGTGCTGTCCGCATCGGACATC
>Ga0308174_10001315_pt1 | contig 11456 bp, 9 predicted proteins | sample PhyPR2_FD_203894 | JGI IMG/M metagenome (GOLD analysis project Ga0308174, IMG submission 203894) | Soil microbial communities from UC Gill Tract Community Farm, Albany, California, United States - DLSLS.P.R2 | ecosystem: Environmental > Terrestrial > Soil > Agricultural land | place: USA...
GCCGGCGCGGATCTCCAGCTCCACGGCTCCGTCCGGGGCGTCGCCGAGCAGCCGGACGATCGTCGCCGTCCCGGCGGTCTGCTCCTGAAGGACGGCGCCCTGGTCGTCCAGCCAGCGGAATCCGACGTCGACCGTGCCGTCCACGCCCGCCAGCTCGTCGGGCCGGGGTGAGCGCAGCAGGTCGGACAACGCTGCGCCGACGGCGGTGACGACCTCGGCGCGGCCGGCCAACGCCGTCCGCAGCCCGGCGACCGGCGTGACGACGTAGGCGGGCGGAACGCTCGCGGACCCGCCGCCGAGCGGCCGGGCGTCCCGGGCACCGGGACCGAGCACCGCCACGCGGCGCAGTTCGTCGGCCCGCAGCGGCAGGAGCCCGTCGTTGCGCAGGAGCACCGCCGCGGCCGACGCCGCGGCGCGGGCCAGCGCGGCGGCATCGGAGATGGGCGCGGCCTGCGGGACGGGCGAGCCGGAGGCCACGCCGTCGAGGGCACCCGCCCGGGCGGCGAGGAGCAGCAGGCGCCGGACCTTGGCGTCGATGTCCGCCTCGTCGACGCGGCCGGCGCGCACCGCCTCGACCAGCGGCTCCCGCCACTTCTCCTCCGGGCCCGGCATCGCGAGGTCGAGGGCGGCGCGGGCCGCCGGCTCGCCGTCGTAGACCGCGGTCCAGTCGGAAACGACCGCGCCGTCGAAGCCCCACTCGCCCTTCAGCGGCTCGGCCAGCAGGTCGTTCTGGGTCATCGGGGCACCGTTGACCCCGTTGTAGGCCGCCATCACCATCCACGGCGACGCATCGGCGACGACGGCCTCGAACGGCGCCAGGTAGAGCTCGCGCAGCGTCCGCTCGTCGACGCGGTTGTCGACGGTGAAGCGGTCGGTCTCGGCGTCGTTGGCGACGTAGTGCTTGGGGCAGGCTCCCACCCCCTGCTCCTGCAGGCCCCGCACGTAGGCGGTGGCCAGCCGGCCGGTCAGCAGCGGGTCCTCCGACATGCACTCGAAGTGGCGGCCGCCCAGCGGCGAGCGGTGCAGGTTGATCGTCGGGCCGAGGACGACGTCGACGCCCTTGCGCGCCGCCTCGCTCGCGAGCAGTCCGCCGATCCGCCCCAGGAGCTCCTCGTCCCAGGTGGCGGCCAGGGCCGAGCCGTTGGGCAGCGCGGCCGAGGCGTCCAGCTCGGTGTCGGTACCGCCGCGGACGCCCACCGGCCCGTCGGAGACCGTCAGCGACCGCAGCCCGATCTCCGGGACCGCCTCGGTCGTCCAGGCGCCGGAGCCGGACAGCAGGCGAACCTTCGTCTCCAGGTCCAGTTTCCCGATCAGAGAAAGGATCTCGCTGCCCCCCACCGCTCGCAGGCTCGCGTCGGGTCCCTGCGCCGAGGCCGTCACAGGGCCGAGACGCTCTCGGCGTGGTGGCAGGCGGTGAGCGTCTCGTGCACCAGCCGCAGCGGCGGCCGCTCGGCGACGCAGACGTCGGTCGCCAGCGGACAGCGGGGCACGAACGGGCAGCCGGTCGCGCCCGGGCCGGCGGCACCGGCGGTGCCGACGCCGAGCGCCTCACGGGCGGCCCGACGGGCGGCCTGCTCGGCCGGCCGAGGGACGGGCGCCGCGGCGGTCAGCGCCACCGTGTACGGGTGCCTGGATGCCGAGTTCACCGCCTCGACCGGGCCGGTCTCCATGATCTGGCCGCGGTAGAGCACGACCGTTCGCTGGGCCAGGAACCGCACGACGCCCAGGTCGTGCGCGATGAACAGAAAGGCGAGCCCGCGCTGGTCGCGCAGGTCGGCCAGCAGGTTGAGCACCTGGGCCTGGGTGGAGAGGTCCAGCGCCGACACCGGCTCGTCGAGGACGACGACCTTCGGGTCGCAGACCAGGGCCCGGGCGATCGCGATGCGCTGCCGCTGGCCGCCGGAGAACTGGGCCGGGTAGCGGTCGACGGCGTCGCCGGGCAGGCCGACGGACTCCAGGCCGGCGCGCGCCTTCTGCATCCCCTCGGCGCCCTTGATCCCCATCAGCCGGAGCGGCTCGACGAGCGTCTGCCCGATGGTGCGGGCCGGGTTGAGCGAGGAGTACGGGTCCTGGAAGACCACTCGCAGGTCGGCCACCTGGGTGCTGCGCTGCTTGAGCGACATCGACGTGATGTCCTGCCCGTGCAGCGTCACCGTGCCCGAGGACGCCGGCTGCAGCCCGAGGACGGCCTTCCCGATCGTGGACTTGCCCGAGCCGGACTCGCCGACGACGCCGAGCGTCTCGCCGGGCGCGATGTCGAAGCTGACGCCGTCCACGGCGGGCGGGGTGTTCCGCGCCTTGCGGCCTGACCCGTATCGGACGACGAGGTCACGGACCTCGAGCACGGGTGCCGGGGCGGCGAGGCGCGCCGCGGTGGCGCCGGCAGGGACGGTCATGAGGGCACTCCAGCGGAGATCTCGGCGCCGGCGACGTCGGCGTCCCAGGTGACGTTCTCGCGGGCCAGCTCGTCGACCCGGATGCAGCGCACCGAGCCGTCCCCGTGCGCCGGGAACGACACGAAGGGCACCGTGCACTGCGCCTGGGCGAACTGGCAGCGGGTGGCGAACCGGCAGCCGGTCGGCCAGGAACCGGGCGGCGGGACCGTGCCCGGGATCGAGGCCAGCCGCAGCGGCACCGGCTGTCCCTCGGGCACGTGGGGGTTCGCGCCGAGCAGAGCCATCGTGTACGGGTGCGCCGGGTCGTCCAGGACGGCGGCGGCGGTGCCCGATTCGACGACCTCGCCGGCGTACATGACCGCGACCTCGTCGCAGATGTCGGCGACGACGCCCAGGTCGTGGCTGACGATGACCATGGAGAGCCCGGTGTCGCGGACGAGCGCACGCAGCAGGCTGAGAATCTCCGCCTGCACCGTGACGTCGAGCGCCGTCGTCGGCTCGTCGGCGATCAGCAGCTTGGGCCGCCCGGTGAGCGCGAGGGCGATGCAGACGCGCTGCGCCATGCCGCCGGACAGCTGGTGCGGGTAGCTCTTCAGCACCCGGTCGGCGTCCACGATGCCCACCTGGCGGAGAAGTTCGGCCGCGATCGTCCGCGCCTCGCGCCGGCCGACGCCGCGGAAGCGCCGGATCGGCTGGGTCAGCTGGTAGGCGACGGAGAACATCGGGTCAAGGGCGACCATCGGCTCCTGGGAGATCATCGCGATCTCGCGGCCGCGGACGGCGTTGAGCCGGCTCTCCGGGAGCCCGACCAGCTCGCGGCCCTGCCAGAGGATCGACCCGCCGGACACGTGGACGCCGTCCGGGAGCAGGCCGAGCAGCGATCGCGCCGTCATCGTCTTGCCGCAGCCGGACTCGCCGACCAGGCCGAGCACCTCGCCCGGCTCCAGGGCGAAGGAGACCTCGGTGACCAGCTGTGGGCCGTCTTCGACGGCGACGGACAGGTCGCGTACCTCCAGGACGGCGTCGGGGTCGGCGGGGGCGGCCGTGCTCGACGCCACGACGCGGACCCGCCGGCGCGGCGGGGTCTTCTCCTTGGCCGCCTTGCCGGCGATGGCGTCGGCCAGCTCGTTGACCGCGACGACGGTCAGCGCCAGCACCAGCCCGGTCGGCACCATCAGCCAGGGCGCGTCGTAGATGTGCTGGGACGCCGTCTGGATCATCGTGCCCCAGCTCGGCGTCGGCTCGGCCGGGCCGAAGCCGAGGAACGCCAGGCCCGAGAGGATCAGCAGGCCGATGCCGAACAGCTGGGCCGCCTGGACGGCGATGACGGTGGCCATGGCCGGGAGCACGTGACGGACGTTCACCGCGAACGAGCCGAGGCCGTTGACCCGGGCGGCGTCGACGTAGAGCCGCGTGCGCACCGACTGGGCGACGCCGAGCAGCACCCGGTAGGTGGCCGCGGAGATCATCACCCCGAGGATCGCCATGACCCAGTAGATCTTCACGCCGATCACGCCGATGACGGCGAGCAGCAGGATCGTCGAGGGCAGCGCCAGCAGCACCTCGGTGAGGCGGCTGATGACCCGCTCCACCCGCGGGCCGCGCTCCGCTGCGATCAGGGCCAGCGGGACGCCGATACCGAAGGCGACGAGCACGGTCAGCGACGAGGCGAGCAGCGGCTGCGCGCCCGCGGAGAAGATCCTGGACAGGAGGTCGCGGCCATTGGGGTCGGTGCCCAGCCAGTGCGCGGCCGACGGGCCCTGCAGCCGGTTGGCCAGGTCCTGCCGCGCGACCTCGTAGGGCCGCCACAGCGGGGCGGTGAACGAGGCCACGACGAGGAAGACCAGCCACAGGACGCTCGGCGCGGTACCGGGCCGGCGCAGCAGCGCGGGGACGCCGCCGCGGCGGGTCGGGGGCGCGGGCTCGGTCGAGACCTCGTCGGCCGCATCCAGGGGCAGGACGCTCATGCGGTACGCACCTTCGGGTCCAGTGCCGCGACCACGAGCTCGAGGAGCAGGTTGGTGATCACGACGACGACGGTGGCGATGACGACCACGCCGACGAGCGCCGGCAGGTCGTGGGAGCTCGAGGCGGCCTGGCTGGCCTGGCCGAGCCCGGGGAGGGCGAAGAGGTTCTCGATGATCACCGAGCCGCCGAACAGGGCGATGAACTGGATGCCGAGCACCGAGACGACCGGGACGCTGGCGAAGCGGAGGGCGTGCAGGTAGCGGATCCGCCAGGCCGGCGTGCCCATGGCGCGCAGCGTGCGGATGTGTTCCTGGCGCAGCGCCTCGCGCATGCCGGCCGCGGCCGTGCGGGCGATGATCGCGGCCCCGCCGACGGTGAGCGTCAGCACGGGCAGCAGGAGGCTGGTGAACCAGCCGACCGGGTCGTCGGTGAAGCGCACGTAGCCGGTCGCGGGCAGCCAGCCCAGCTGCAGCGACAGCACGTAGACCAGCAGGATGCCGACCCAGAACGCCGGGAGGGAGAGCGCCACCCCGCTGCTGGAGGTGATGAAGCGGCCGAACCGGCCGCCGCGGACGGCCGCCGTCACGCCCAGCACGATGCCGACGACCCCGGAGAGGATCGTGGCGAACAGGGCGATGAAGCCCGTGACGGGCAGCCGGGCGGCGAGGTCGGCCCCGATGTCCTTGCTGTCGATCAGCGAGGACCCGAAGTTGCCCTGCACGAGCTGGACGAGATAGTCGGCGAACTGCTTCCACAGCGGCTGGTCCCAGCCGAGCTGGTGGTTGTACTGGGCGATTTCCGCGGCCGTCCCGCCCGCACCCGCCTTGATGGCGCCGGGGCTACCGGGGGTGGCGTGCACCAGCAGGAAGCTGATGACGACGGCGGCCAGGACGGTGCCGACCGCGAGGGCCAGCCGCCGGGCGACGTAGGCGAGCATGAGCGGTTCCTCGGGGTCGGCGCGCAGGAGTTGGTGATGCGGGCCGGTGGCCGCGGGACGCGCCCGCGGCCACCGGCCGCTCAGGAACCGGTCAGCCGGCCGGCGTGATGCTGGAGAGCACGAGGAAGTTGTTCGTGCCCGCCCAGGCCGGCTCGGCCACCTTGCTCTTGTTGTAGCCGGTGTAGGTGAAGTCCTCGTACACCGGGACGTACCAGCCGTCGTCGGTGATCGCGGCGTTGAGCGCCTTCAGCGCACCCTGCTGCGCGTCCCCGGTGGCACCGAGGGCCGCACCGAGCGACTTCTCGATGTTCGGGTCCGTGGCGTGCTGGAGGTTGGCGAAGCCGTTGTAGACGACGCCGGCCACGAAGCCCGCCGGGTTGCTGCCGACGGCGAACGGACCGAAGCCCAGCGGCTGGGTCACCGCGGCGGCGAAGATCTGGTCGGTCGACGTCGCCGTGATGAAGTTCAGCGTGACGCCGATCTTCTTCCACTGCTCCTGGAGGGCCAGCTCGTCCGGCGTCGGCTGACCACCGATCGTCAGGTCGATCTTCAAGTCCGAGGCGCCCGCGGCGGCCAGCAGCTGCTTGGCCTTGTCGGGGTCGTAGGCGTAGGTCTTGTTCAGCGCGGCGTCGAAGCCCGGGCTGTCGGACGGGAACAGCTGCGCCGTCGCCTTGGAGCCCGGGTGCAGGTCCTTGACGATGGCGTCCCGGTCGGTGCCGTAGCTCAGGGCCAGGCGGACGTTCGGGTCCTTGAATGCGGGGTTCGTGGCGCCGGTCTTGTCGAACACCGGGAAGCCGACGATCGTGCCGCCGATCTTGGTGACGGTCTGCTTGGACTGCACCAGATCGAGGGTCGTCTGGTCGATCTGGCTCGCGACGTCGGCCTGGCCGGAGACGAGCGCGTTCGCCAGGGCCTGCGGGTCGGTGATCACCTTGACGACGACGTGGTTGTAGGACCAGTCGCCGGCGTTCGCGCTCTTGGCGTTCTTGTCCAGGGTGTAGGTGCTGCCCTTGGTCGTCTTCCCGGTGTTCAGCGTGTACGGGCCCGAGCCGTCGGGGGTGGCGGCCAGCGAGTCGGCGTTCGCGACGCCGTCCGGTCCGACGATGACTCCGACGGTGTCGGCCAGGTTGTTCTCCGGCGTCGCCTGGGGGGCCTTCCACGTGATGACGACGGTCTTCGGGTCGGGCGCCGCCACGTCGGTGATCTCGCTGGCGCCACCGGGGGCGACCGTTCCGTAGGCCGCCAGCTTCTTGTCGCTGCGGCGGTCGAGGTTCGCCTTGACGACGGTGGAGTCCAGCGCCTTGCCGTCGGTGAAGGTCACGCCGTCCTTGAGGGTCAGCGTCGTCGTCAGGTTGTCCGCGCTGTTCTCGGACTTGCTGACCAGGTCGGGCTGCGCCTTGCCGTCCTTGTCGGTGGCGAACAGGGCGTCGTAGATCGTCCCGAAGAACTGGTACTGGCCCTGCGAGTAGAGCAGCGGGTCGTAACCGTTGGGGGCCGCGTCGGCGTTCAGCGCGATCGTCACGGTGTCGCTGGCGCTCTGACTGCCGCCGCCGCCACCACTCCCACCGCCGCAGGCGGCGAGGGAGGCCGCGCTCGCGAGCGCGATCACCACCGTGCCGCTGGTCTTGAATCGATTCATGATCTTGGTGGCTCCTTCGCCGTCAAACGGAGGGGTCATGGGGGGCCGTCCTGGCCGGGCCGATGCAGAGAAGCCCGGCTTGGCGGCAACGATGCGGTGGGCGTCACAGCCGCGTCAGGCACAATGCCAACCAATGGAACACAACTGTGGCGCGCGCCTCAGCGGAAACGGCAGGTGATCCACCCGTGACCGACGCCTCCTCCCCGCCGGCTCGCGTGCGCGGCAAGCGTCCCGCCCAGGGCGACCCGGTGGTCGACCGCGCCTTCGCCCTGCTCGGGGCCTTCGACGCCGCGCACCGGTCACTCACCCTCGGCGAGCTGAGCCGGCGCAGCGGCATCCCGACCAGCTCGACGCTGCGGCTGGCCGGGCGACTCCAGGCCTGGGGCGCGCTCGAACGCGGCACCGACGGGCGCTTCACGATCGGCCTGCGCCTGTGGGAGGTCGCCTCGCTGGCGCCCCGCGGGCAGGGTCTGAAGCAGGTGGCGCTGCCCTTCATGGGCGACCTCGAGGAGGTCACCCGCCAGCACGTGCTGCTCGCCGTCCGGGAGGGCACCGATGCGCTGATGGTGGAACGCCTCTCGGCCCACGGGGCGATGGCCGTCCTCTACCGGGTCGGCGGGCGGCTGCCGCTGCACTCCACCGGGGTCGGTCTCGTGCTGCTCGCGTTCGCCGAGCCGGGGTTCCAGGAGGAGGTGCTGGCGCAGCCATTGGTGCACATGCCCGAGAACGTGGCTGTCTCCCCCGCCGCTCTCCGCCGCACCCTCTCCGAGGTCCGCCGGGAAGGGCTGGCGACGATCCGCCGCCGGAGTCCCCAGCCCCTGGTCACCGTCGCGGCTCCCATCTTCGGGGCGGACGACACCATCGCCGCCGCGCTCTCGGTCGTCGTGCCCCAGGAGAACGCCGAGCCCCGCCTGCTCGGTCCCGCCGTGCGCACGGCCGCACGCGCCATCTCTCGCGGCCTCGGCGCGCGCCGGTCGATCGGGGTCCCCGGGGCCTGACCTGCCGCTCAATGGCATCCCCCTGTGTCCCAGGGCACCCGTCGGCAACGCTCTCGGCGTGCCCATCCATGCGAGCCAGACGTCGAAGTTCCACCTCCTGGAGGGCATCGAGTCCTTCGAGAAGGGCCTCGCCGACCCGGTGACCCGCGCCCGGCTGGACCAGTTCATGTCGATCACCGACGCGCCGGCCCCGCCGCCGGCCGAGGTCCGCGAGACCGAGGCGCCCGGTCCCCACGGTCCGGTGCGGGTGCGCATCTACTGCCCGAGCGAGGAGGGCACCGACCGGCCGGCCTTCGTCTGGCTGCACGGCGGGGCGTTCCGGATGGGCGACCTCGACATGCCGGAGGGCGACTGGACCGCCCGCCAGATCTGCGCGCGGGCCGGAGCGGTCGTCGTCAGCGTCGACTACCGGCTGTGCGTCGGCGGGGTCACCTACCCGGTGCCCCACGACGACACGGTGGCCGCGATCCGCTGGGTGCGCGACAACGCCGCCGACCTGGGCATCGATCCCGCGCGCATCTCCGTGGGCGGGGCCAGCGCGGGCGGCAACCTGGCGACCGGCGCCGTCCTCCGGCTGCGGGACGACGACGGCTGGGTGCCCGCCGCGTTGCTCCTGGCCTACACCACGCTGCACGCCGTCGTCCCGCCGCCGTCACCGTCCCTCGCGCCTCTCCTCGAGGACATACCGCGGCTGCTTCGCTTCCTCCCGGAGGACCGGCGGAGCATCACCGAGAACTACCTCGGCGGAGCCGCCAGCCTGGCCGACGGTTACGCCATGCCGGCCAACGCCGTGCTCGAGGGGCTCTGCCCGGTCGTGCTGCTCAACTCCGAGTACGACGACCTCCGCGCGTCGGCGGAGGTGTTCGCCGGTCAGCTGGCAGTGGCGGGAGTCGACGTCCGGCAGGTTCTCGTCCGGGGAATGCTGCACGGCTTCCTGAACCTGCACGCCGGCATAGAGCCGGTCCACGAGGCGCTCGACCTGATGGCCGACGTCGTCGCCGCCTGAGGCCGGACGAGGTTGCCGTTCAATGGCACTGCCGTGGGACCGGTGACGGCCGTCACCGATGCTCGACCCAGTCACCGATGACCCGACCCGGGGAGAACTGATGAGCTTCGAGTACCTGATCGACCCCGCCAACGGCCCGCAGTGGAAGGGCATCCTCCCCGGGAAGCCGCAGCCCTACGTGCTGCGCAAGGGCGAGGGCGAGCACGCGATGCTGTTCACCGATCTCTTCACTGTGCTGCTGTCCGGGGACGAGACGGAGAACCAGTTCGGGATCATCGTGAGCGACTCCCCCGCCGGCGACATCATCCCGACGCACTCGCACAACGAGACCCACGAGACCTTCTACGTGCTCGAGGGCAAGGTGCGGCTGTACTACCAGGACGCCGAGGGCGCCAAGCACTCCGAGCTGCTGAACACCGGCGACTTCGGGTACGTGCCGGCCGGCTTCGCGCACGCCTACAAGATCGAGGAGGCCGCCCGCCTGATGGGCACGCTGTCCGGCGGGTTCGAGCGGTTCTTCCAGCACATGGGCACCGAGTGCGACCACCCGACGACCGACCAGCCGCCCTTCATCCCGGACTTCCCGCGGATGGGCGCGGCGGCCCAGCGGCACAACATGCAGTTCCTGCAGGGCTTCGACTGGTCGGACGCGTCGGAGTGACCGGCGCGGCGCTCCCCCTGCCGCCGCCCGCGCACGAACTGCCCCTGCCGGCTCCGCACCCCGGCGACGGCGGCACCCGCCTGCTGCTCGGCGTGCCCTACGCCGCCATCCGCGGGATCCGGCCGTTGGAACTGGACCTCTACCTGCCGGACGACGACGGCCCGTTCCCGGTGGTGGTCTTCCTGCACGGGGGCGGCTGGCAGGTGGGCAGCCGGCACAGCGCGGGGCCCGGGTACCGCGGGACGCCCTCACCGTTCGAGCGGATCGCCCAGGCCGGGATCGCCGTCGCCAGCGTCGACTACCGGCTCTCCGGCGAGGCGGTGTGGCCCGCGCAGCTGCACGACGCGAAGGCCGCCGTCCGCTGGCTCCGCGCCCGAGCCACCGAGATCGGGATCGACGGCGCCCGCATCGCGGCGTGGGGCGAGTCCGCCGGCGGGCACCTCGCCGAGCTGCTGGGCCTGGTGACCGATTCCGCGCTGGAGGGCGACGTCGGCATCGCCGGTCCGTCGAGCGCCGTCGCCGCGGTCGCGGCCTGGTACGCGCCGAGCGACGTCGCCGCTGTCGCGACCGACACCGGGCTGGATCCGGCAGACCCGACGACGCGTGAGAACCGGCTGCTGGGCGCGCCGGCTCAGGAGGTGCCCGACCGCGCCGCCGAGGCCAGCCCGATCAGCCACGTGCGGGCCGGTGCCCCGCCGTTCCTGCTGCTGCACGGCGCGGCCGACCGGTTCATCCCACCCGTGCAGAGCGAACGCCTGCACGCCACGCTGGTGCGGGCCGGCATCGAAGCCGACCTCGAGCTCTACGACGGCGCCGACCACATGTGGATCGGCTCCCCCGAGGCCCCGCGCCAGGCCCTCGACCGCACGATCGAGTTCCTGCGGCGTCAGCTCGCAGCCGCACCGACGAAGGACGACAGATGAGATTCGTGGGCATCCGCCGCGGCGACGGACCGGTCGAGGTGGCCGCGCTGGCGGACGACGGCGCGCAGGTGACCGTCGTCGCCACCCTGGAGGAGTTCTGGGCGGACGCGGCCGGCTTCCTCTCCCGCGAGCCGTCCGGCGAGACGCTGGCCGCCGCGGACGTGCGGTTCGTGCCGCCGGTGCTGCCCGGGGCGCGGGTGGTCTGCATCGGCCTGAACTACCTCAAGCATGTCTCCGAGGGCAGCTACTCCGCCGAGGGCATCCCGCCGTACCCGACGCTGTTCGCCCGCTGGACTCAGTCGCTCACCGTGGGCGGCGCCGAGGTGCCCGTGCCGTCCAACGAGGACGGCCTGGACTGGGAGGGCGAGGTGATGGCCTACGTCGGCGCCCCCCTCGTCGACGCCACGCCGGACGAGGCGCTGGCCGCCGTCGTCGGCTACTCGACGTTCAACGACATGACCTCGCGCCGGGCGCAGAAGCTGACGTCGCAGTGGATCCTCGGCAAGAACGGCGACAACTCGGGCCCGCTCGGACCGCTGGTGCCCGCCCCCGAGGTCGGCGATCTGCGCGACGGCCTGCACGTGCAGACGCGGGTCAACGGGGAGGTCGTGCAGGACGGCCGCACGGACGAGATGGCCTACACCGTCGGCGACACTCTCTCCCTGATCTCGCACACGTTCACCCTGCGCCCGGGCGACCTGCTCGCGACGGGGACGCCGTCGGGGGTCGGCTACGCGCGAACGCCACCGTGGCTGCTGCAGCCCGGGGATGTGGTCGAGGTCGAGGTCGAGCGTCTCGGCGTCCTGCGCAACACCGTGGTCGACAACTCGGCCCGGAAGGCCTGACCGTGTCCGGTGACTTCCGTCGGTACCTGTTCCCCTACGACCATCCGCGGGTGGCCGAGGCGCGCGGCATGGACCCGTACACC
>Ga0308174_10001316_pt1 | contig 11451 bp, 12 predicted proteins | sample PhyPR2_FD_203894 | JGI IMG/M metagenome (GOLD analysis project Ga0308174, IMG submission 203894) | Soil microbial communities from UC Gill Tract Community Farm, Albany, California, United States - DLSLS.P.R2 | ecosystem: Environmental > Terrestrial > Soil > Agricultural land | place: USA...
GGAGGCCGAAGGCGACGACGTCACCGCCAGCCTGATCGACGACCGCATCGATGCGCACGAGAAGCACGCCTGGATGCTGCGCGCGAGCCTCGGGCGGCGCTGAGACGGCATGCCCGTCGAGATCAGACGGGTCGAGACCGTCTACCGGGGCTACGTCACGCTGATGGTGGCGACGCTCGCGATGGAGGACGGCTCGACCTTCACGCGCGAGATCGAGGACCACGGGCGGGCGGTCGCGGTCTTGCCCTACGACCCCCTGCGGCGCTGCGCGCTCATGGTCAGGCTGCCGCGCGCCCCGGCGGCCTGGGCCGACGGTCCGCCCGAGCTCACCGAGGCGCCTGCCGGCATGGTCGAGGACGAGACGGCCGAGGCCACCGCGCGGCGGGAGGCTCTGGAGGAGGCCGGCGTGCGGCTGGGCGCCCTCGAGCCGGTGGCCTCGCCGTTCGCCTCGCCGGGCGTCTCGACCGAGCGCATCCAGCTGTTCCTGGCCCCCTACGCGGCCGCCGACCGGGTCGCGCCGGGCGGCGGCCACGCCCACGAGCACGAGCACATCACGGTGGTGGAGGCGGGGCTGGACGAGCTTTGGCGCCGGGTGGAGGCCGACGACATCCTCGACATGAAGACGCTCGTCCTGCTCCTGGCCCTCAGGCTCAGGCGGCCGGAGCTGTTTGAGGCTTAGGTCCGCTGGGTTAGAAGCGCCGCCGTATGACGCCCTTCCGCGCCTTGCTGTTCCCCCTTGCCCTGGCGCTCGCGCTCGCCGGCTGCGGCCGCGCGCCGGAGCCCCGGCCGGCGGCCGCGCCGCCGGCGCCGCTTTCCGAGCGCGTCAAGGTGCTGAACGGCGACGTGCTGACGGTGGACGGCGAGGATCTGAGGCTGGCCGACGCCTACGCCCCGCAGCCCATCCCGGACGCGCGCTGCTGGGCCGAGGCGCTGGCGGCCAGGGAGGCGGCGGGGGAGCTCAGGACGCTGATCGCCGAGGGGCGCGCGATCACCGTCAAGCGCACCGGCCAGCGCGACGAATACAACCGCGCCCTGGCCTATGTGACCCTCGACCGGCTGGACCTCGGCGACACGCTCTACGCCATGGGCCTGGCCGCGCGGCGCGGCCAGGCGCGGTTCCGCTGGTGCGCGGGGTTCAGCGAGGAGACCGCCGGCGCGCCCACCCTGCAGTCTCTGATGGGTGCGGGCCGCTGAGGCCGGTTCGCAAATCCGCTGGCCTTTCCCCCGCGGCGCCGCAGTATCGTGGGCGCGAACGCCTGGAGCGACGGGCGGGGAGGACGAGATGCGAGACCTGATCATCCGCGGCGGGACCATCGTCGACGGCGCGGGCGGCGAGCCCTTCGTGGGCGACATCGCCATCCAGGGCGACCGGATCGTGGAGGTGGGCGAGGTCTCAGGATCGGCGCGCCGCGAGATCGACGCCGCCGGCATGGTGGTGACCCCGGGCTGGGTCGACATCCACACCCACTACGACGGCCAGGCGACCTGGGATGCCCTGCTCGCGCCCTCCAGCTGGCACGGCGTGACCACCGCGGTGATGGGCAACTGCGGCGTGGGCTTCGCCCCGGTCAGGCCCGGCGCCGAGCAGTTCCTGATCGAGCTGATGGAAGGGGTGGAGGACATCCCCGGCTCGGCCCTCGCCGAGGGCATCGACTGGAAGTGGGAGAGCTTCCCCGAATACCTCGATGCGCTGGAAGCCAAGCCGCGGGCCATCGACGTGGGGACGCATGTCCCGCACGGGGCGATCCGCGCCTATGTGCTGGGCGAGCGGTGCAACACCGACTACGAGCCGAACGCGGCCGAGATCGCCGAGATGGCCGCGCTGGTGCGCGCAGGGGTCATGGCCGGCGCGCTCGGCTTCTCCACCTCGCGGACCCTGCTGCACAAGGACAAGAAAGGCGTCCACGTGCCGGGCACCTTCGCGGGCTCCGACGAGATGCTGGCGCTGGGCCTGGCCATGAAGGGCCTGACGCACGGCGTCTTCGAGATGGTCTCCGACCACCTGGGCGAGGATGACGAGTGGGCCTGGGTCAAGGATTTCGCCCATCAAACCGGGCTGCCGGTCACCCTCGTCGCCACCTCGGCCGGCGCCTACGAGGGCGACAAGATGTACAACATCGCCGAGGAGGCCCGCGCCCAGGGCATGGACATCCGGCCGCAGATCGCCGGGCGGCCCACCGGCATCCTCCACGGGCTGACCTCCAACTTCCACGTCTTCGCCGCCCACCCGACCTTCCGCCGCGAGATCGCCCACCTGCCGCTCGCGGAACGGCTGGTGGCGATGCGGCGGCCGGAGATCCGCGCCGCCCTGCTCTCGGAGGAGAGCGCGATGCGCGCCGGGGTCATGGCCCGCGGCGCCGAGGAGCTGCTCTGGCGCGTGTTCCCGCTGGGCGAGGAGCCGAACTACGAGCCGGACCGCGAGCAGAGCGTGAGCGGCCTGGCCGAGGCCGCCGGCGTCGCGCCGCTGGAGATGATGTACGAGCTGCTGCTGCGCGATGGCGGGCGCGAGCTGTTCTACCAGCCGCTCGGGGCCTACCAGACCTACAACTTCGATTTCTTCCGCAAGAACATGCAGCACCCGAACGTGCTGTTCGGGCTTTCCGACGGCGGCGCCCACTGCGGGGTGATCGCCGACGCCGGCATGCCGACCTTCATCCTGACCCACTGGGCGCGCGACCGGGTCAAGGGCGACAGGTTCCCGCTGCCGTTCCTGGTCAAGAAACTGACCAGCGACACCGCCCGCGCCTATGGCCTCAACGACCGCGGCCAGCTGAAGCCGGGGCTTCTGGCCGACCTCAACGTCATCGACTTCCAGGCGCTGCGGCTGCACCGGCCCGTCGCCGTCGAGGACCTGCCGGCCGGCGGCCGCCGCCTGGTGCAAAGGGCGGAGGGCTATCGCTACACGGTGAAGTCCGGCGAAGTGACCTTCGAGGATGGCGAGCCCACCGGCGCCCTGCCGGGCCGTCTGGTCCGCGGCGGCCGCGAGGCGGTGATCCTGCAGGCCGCCGAGTAGGGGCCGCTAGCCCTTGCAGCGAGGCGGCCGCCTGGCCTCTTCCAGGAGGGCCGGGCGGATGATGGACGTCCAGATGGCGTAGCCGTCCGCGGTCATGTGCAGCCGGTCGGGGCGGTAGATGTCCTTCGGCTGGCCGCCCTGCAGCATGGCCGGGACCACGTCGATGAAGCGCAGGTCCTTGCGGCGGGCGGTCATGGCTCGGATCTCGGCGTTGGCCTGCGCCTGCAGGTCGAGTTGGGCGAAACGCAGCTTCGAGGGCTTCAGCGAGACGAAATAGACCGGGGTCGCGCCGAGCGCCTTGGTCTTCAGGTCCATGAACCTCGCGAAGTCGGCCGCCACCTGGTCAGGGGTCGTGCCGGCGGCGATGTCGTTCTCGCCGGCGTAGAAGACGATGGCGCGCGGACGGTAGGGCGCCACCACCCGGTCGAAATAATAGTCGACGTCGGAGATCTCCGAACCGCCGAAGCCGCGGTTGATCACCGGCAGCGGCGCCATGTCCCTGTCCAGGCTCGACCAGAAGCGGATCGACGACGAGCCGGTGAACAGGAAGCCGCACGGCGGCGGCTTTTGCCGGGCGTCGGCCGCGGCGAAGGCGGCGATCTCGGGGGCGAACCGCTCCGGCCCCCGCGATTGGGCGGCGGTGGGCGCGGCGGGCCTGGCGGCCGGCTGCGCCAGGGCCGGCGCCGCGAGCGCCGCGACGGCGGCCAGGACGATGTGGGCGATGCGCATTGGACCCTCCCCGGGATGGGGCGGAGACTAGCGCGAGCGCGCGCCGGCGCCAGCCGGAACCGCACCCGGCGGGCCCGGTTGAGGCAAACGAGAGGTTGGGATGGCGAACGACGGCGATCGCGCAGGCCGCAATCCGGGCTTCGTCGGCTGGGCCCTGGACCGGAACCAGCGCGAGGCGCTCCTGAAGCGGCTGCCGCCGCGCTACGCCGAGGTGATCGCCGACCACGTGACCCTGAAGTTCGGCGACTCCGAGGGCCTCGTCCCCACCGACACCTGGGGCGACATCGTCGGCGAGGCCGACGACGGGGCGGGAGTCCAGGCCATGGTGGTGGCGATCCGCGGGACCACCGAACGGCCGGACGGCTCGACCTATCACATCACCTGGTCGCTCGCGCCCGACCGCCAAGCCAAGGAGAGCAACGACGTGATCGCCGCGCGCGGCTGGCGGGCGTTTCCGGAGCCGGTCCGGGTCACGCTCCGGCCCAAGGCCTTCCGCGGCTGACGGCGAGGCTGGCAGCAATCCTCGCGGTCGAGTGATAAGACGCTGATTTTAAGGAACAATTTTCCGAATCATGCATAACCTTAGGCTGCGCGGCCGCTGCGCGGTCGCCCTTCGGATCAACAGCGCCGAGGTTGCTCGATGTTGGCGTCGCCCGAGTTTCGCAAGCAGCTCGAGGGTTACGGCCTGACCACCGCCGAAATCCTCTACCGGATGCCCGACCATCCGAGCCTGCTGCAAAGCTATATCTGGCAGGACTACGACCTGTGCCCCGATTTCCCGGTGCTCCGGAAATTCCTGGACTTCTGGGCCCATACGCTGGACGGGCCGCTGTTCAAGGTGACGGTCGGCCATTGCAAGCTGATCAAGCCCGCCGAGCTGAAGGCGCTGGGGGCCGAGTTCAGGCTGCACTAGCCGGCTCGACAAGACCGCGGTCCCGATGCGTGATGGCGGATCCGACACGCGAGGTCCGCCCGCTTGCCCAAGCTTCCGCCGCTCCTTCTCGCCCTCGCCGCCGCCGCCGCCCTGACGCTCGCCGGCTGCCATGGCAAGCCGCAGCGCCCGCCCTGTCCGGCCGGCCAGAAGTGCCTGGAGTTCGGCCTCGCCTCCGAGCCCGCCACCCTCGATTCCCAGAGAGCCAACACCGTCACCGAGTCCTGGGTGATCGGCGACATGATGGAAGGCCTCACCACCGACGGCCCCGACGCCAGCCCGGTCCCCGGCGGGGCGACCTCATGGGAGACCAGCCCCGACGGCCTGGTCTGGACCTTTCACCTGCGGCGCAACGCCCGCTGGTCCGACGGGACGCCGGTCACCGCCGACGACTACGTGTTCGGCCTGCAGCGTCTGCTCGATCCGCGGACCGCCTCGATCTACGCCTACCTCGCCTACGTTATCAAAGGCGCGCAGCCGATCAGCGAGGGCAAGGCGCCCCCGGAGAGCCTCGGGGCGAAGGCGCTCGACCGCTACACCGTGCAGCTCACCCTCGAGCACCCTGCGCCGTACCTGCTCGAGCTCACGAAGCACCAGAGCTTCTATCCGGCCCCCCGGCACGCGGTGGCGAAGTACGGCGACGGCTGGGTGGCGCCGGGGCGATACGTCTCGAACGGAGCCTACAAACTGGTCTCCTGGAACCTCGGCGACCACATCACCCTCGCCAAGAACCCCTATTTCCACGATGCCGGCCACGTCTGCCTGGACCGCGTGGACTATTTCCAGACGCCTGACGCGATCGCCGCCGAGCGGCGGGTGCAGCGCGGCGAGCTCGACATCAGCAACACCTTCCAGTCCAACCGGATCGACCGCCTGCGCCAGGTGATGCCCGGCTACGTGCACACCCACACGGTGCTGGCCACCAGCTACCTGTCGCTCAACACCCGCGACGTGAAGCCGTTCAAGGACGTCCGGGTCCGCCGGGCGCTCTCGGAATCGCTCGACCGCGACTTCATGACCGCCAAGCTGATGCGTGCGGGCCAGCGGCCGGCCTACGCCTTCGTGCCCCCCGGGACGGCGAACTACCCGTTCGGGCCAAAGACCCGGTGGGCGAACGCCTCGTTTGCTCAGCGGCAGATCGAGGCCAGGGCGCTGCTCGCCCAGGCGGGCTTCACACCCGCCCACCCGCTGAAATTCCAGCTCAAGACCACCAACAACAGCGAGAGCCTGCTCCTGGCCGAAGCCATCCAGGCCGACTGGCGCGCGGTCGGCATCGAGGTCTCGATCCTGCAGAACGACGCGCCGGTGGCGTTCGCCGCCTTCGCCAACCGCGACTTCGACGTCGGCACCATGGCCTGGTACGGCGACTTCAACGATCCGATGACCTTCCTGGGCCTGCTGAAGTCCGACGTGGGCGCGCAGAACTACGGCGACTACAGGAACCCCGCCTACGACGCCCTGCTGGGCGAAGCCGACCGCGAGCCCGATGCGTCGCGCCGCGGCCAGATCCTGGCCCGCGCCGAGCAGATCATGCTCGACGACGAGGGAATCGCGCCGCTCTTCTACACGGTGGGCCGCGCGCTGGTCGATCCGAGGATCACCGGCTGGGTGGACAATTCCGAGAACTGGCACCGCACCCGCTGGCTGTGCCGCAGGTGAGCGCCCGCGCGGCTGGGCGCGGGCGCTGTCCGTCTCAGCGGTAGCGCCGATACTCGTAGTGGCAGCGCTCCCTGCCGTTGTGCTTGGCGATCTGGTGGCCCGCCACGGCGCCGACGCCGGCGCCGATCAGGGTGCCGCCGAGCTTGCCGCCATGATGCGAGACGGCGTTGCCCAGGAGACCGCCGGTGACGGCCCCGACCGCGGTGCCGGTGTTGCGGGCATGACGGCTCGCGCCGCAGACCAGGACCCGGTGCGTGTGCGGCGGTTGGGCCTGGGCGACCAGCGGCGCGGCCGAGAGGCTCAGGCCGGCCAGCGCCAGGGTCGCAGAGGCGATCAGCTTATTGCGCAAGGGTGGTTTCTCCTTCCGTTGCGGCGACACGCTCGGGCCATAGAACCCCTGCGCACGCCCAAGGTTGCTCCTCCGGTCCGCCTGCCGGGCCGCAAGGGAGCTGCGGAACCGAATCCCGAGTCCCGGGCTTTTTTCGGGCATCGCCGGCCAAGGAACTCCTGTCCCCGAGCCGGCGCCACTGGAGAAACGCTATGTCAGTTCTTGCCTGGATCGTTCTGGGCCTCATCGCCGGCTTCATCGCCAGCAAGCTCGTGAACCGGACGGGCGGCAGCCTGGTCTGGGACCTCGTGCTGGGCGTGATCGGCGCCTTCGTGGGCGGGTTCCTGTTCACCCGCTTCGGCGCCGCCGGCGTAAGCGGCCTCAACATCTATTCGATCCTCGTGGCCATCATCGGCGCCGTGGTGGTGCTGTTCATCTACCACGCCCTGGTCGGCCGCCGGGCCCTGTAACCCGCGGATCTCCGGTCACCCGGAGCCCGAGGAGAAAGCGCCAAGCCCCGCCCGAGTACGGCGGGGCTTTTCTTTGCGGCCCGAAGCATCGGCTCGCCAGGCGCATGACCGGGCGCCGTCGCGACGGAAGCCGGCGGAACGCCGAGCCTGGGCCGCCGGTTGGCGCTGCGTCGACCGCAAAGGAGGCGCCGATGGCTGAGGACATCCGCAAACGCGAGACCCGCGCGGGGCCGCAAACCGCCGGCGGCGATGGCGCAGCCTACGGCTCCGGCTATGGCGCGGGCGGGCTGGGCTCGGGCGGCGACCGGGCGGACGGCGGCGAGGCCGGCGCGAACCGCGACGCCTGGGATGCGCCCGGTGTCACGGCGGACGGGCATCGGACCGGCTCGCCCGACGACGGCCCACGCACGGCGGTGGACGGCGAAGGCGAACCCGATCCTGACCGTGGTGAGGACGGCGAAGGCCGCTGAGGCTGCGGACGGACCTCAGTTCATGCCCGCCGCGGCGCCGGCGTCGTCCCGGCGGGCGAGGATCACCGTCTGGGCGTCGATCTTGCTGCCGGATTCGGCGAGCTCCAGGTGGATGTGATCGGTGATGCCGCCATAGCGCGCCTGCAGGCTGTGGGCCGTCCCGATCGGCCGGCCGAGCGCCACGCTGTCGCCCACCTCGACGGCGGGATCCACGTAGAACACCCGCGCCTCGAGATGCAGGGCGGGGTTGTCGATCTCCACGTACTTGAAGCGCGCATCGCCCGGGTAGGCGTAGCCGATTTTCGAGACGTAGCCGGAGATCGGCGCGACCACCGTCTGGCCGGCGCGAGAATCGTAGTCCACGCCTTCGTGGGCGCGGGCGCCGCCGTCGCGCCGGGCATGGAAGTAGCCATCGCCGAAGGCGTCGTGGCCGCGGGGCGCCTCGCCCGTGGGATTGGCGAAGTCCGGCGCGCCGTCGCCGTCGAGATCGGCGCCTTCCCACATGGGCCCGCGGTCAGCGCGTCGGAGCGCCGCCGGTTGCGGCGCGGCGAGGGGAATCGGCAGGATGGCCGCCGGCGGCGCCGGGCGCGGCGCGCGCGCCGTGGCGTCGGCGAGGCCGGCGGAAAGCACCATGGCTCCCAGGGCGAACGCAAGGACACCCGGGCCGCCGAGCGCGTGAAGCCCGTTATGGATCAGATGAACAAGCTCGGCTCTAGGAGGAAGGCTCGGGCGCATGCCTGGCTACATGGCGCAGGACCGAATTTGTACTAATGCGTCATCTCGCCGCTAGTGATTCACCCATTCGGGATATCGACCTGAATTCTCCTATTCTATGCGCGTAGGCCGCTTTGCTTCCGAGCTCTGCTGTACGACGCGAGCGTCAGGCCTGCGCCGCCCGCCCCGCGCTCGCGCCCGCGATGCGGCCGAAGACCGCCCCGGCCATCAGGCCCGTCCCGCCCGGGTAGTTCTCGTAGAACAGGCCGCCCACCAGCTCGCCGGCCGCGAACAGGCCGGGGATCGGGGCCAGGTCCACGTCCAGCACCTGGGCGCCGCGGCCGATGCGCAGGCCGCCGAAGGTGAAGGTTATGCCGCAGGTGACGGCGTAGGCCTCGAACGGCGGCTGATCGATCGGGTTGGCCCAGTTGGACTTGGGGATCGCCAGGCCTTCGGTGCGGCGGCCGTCCTTGACGTTGGGATCGAAGGCGACCTCGGTGCGCACCGCGGCGTTGTAGGCGCGGATGGTGGCGAGCGCGGCGGCCGGGTCGACATCCTCGAGCTTGTCGCAGAGCGCCTCCAGCGTCTGCGCCGAGACCCTGGTCGCCTGCTTGATGCGGTACTCGTCGCGCAGCAGGTGGCGGACCTTGGCGTCGAACACCTGCCAGGCGAACTGGCGCGGCTGCCTCAGGATCTCGCGGCCGTACCGGGCGTAGGTGTAGTTGCGGAAGTCGGCGCCCTCGTCGACGAACCGCTCGCCGCGCGCGTTGAGCATGATCCCGAATGGATAGGAGTGCTTCTGGAAGCCGTCGCCGACCGCGAGCTCGCCGAACTCCGGGGCGTTGCGCTCCCAGGCGACCGCGTGGCAGCCGGACCACTGGCCTGCCGGCATGGCCCCGATCTCCAGCGCCATCTGGAGCCCGTCCCCGGTGTTGAACCGCGTGCCCCTGACCTTCGCCAGGTCCCAGCCGGGCCCGAGATACCGCGTGCGCCACTCGACGTTGGCCTGGAAGCCGCCGGCCGCCAGCACCACGGCCTTGGCGGCGATCTCGCGGGTGCGGCCGGCCTGCCTGACGCGCACGCCGCGCACGCCGCCATCGTCGGCGATCAGCGCGACGGCCCGCGCGCCGTAAGCCACCTCGATCCCCTGCGCGGCGGCGATGCGCGTCCAGGTCTCCACCAGCCCGGGCCCGCCGCCATGGGCCTCGACCGTGAGACCGCCCCAGAAGGTGAAGCGGCCATCGACCTGGAAGGCCTGGCGTCCCCAGATCGGCGCGAAGCGATGGCCGATCTGGGCCATCCACAGCATGGTCGCTCGCGAGCGGGTGACCAGCAGCTCGCAGAGCTCCGGGTCGGTCCGGTAGTCGGTGACGCGGCCCATGTCCTCGAAGAACTGGGCTTCGGGGTAGGCCCCGAAGTCGGTCCGGGCGACCTCGTCGTCGGTGAGGTCGGGCATCAGCCGCCTCAGGTCGTCGACGCCGCGGTAGGCGAAGCGCATGGCGCCGGCGGTGAAACGGCTGTTCCCGCCGGCCTCCTCGGCCGGGGCGCGTTCCAGCACCAGCACCGAGGCGCCGGCCTGGCGCGCCGCAACCGCTGCGGCGAAGGCCGCGTTGCCGCCGCCCACGATCACCACGTCCGCCATCCGAGCGACCTCCGCCGCGCCCTTGAAGCGGCGCGACTATAGCTTGCCAGGGCGCCGCACAAGGCGCCTAAGCTCCGGCGTCGGGCGAAGCGGGGAGTGCGGGGATGGAGGGCGTGAGACGGGCTGCTACGGCGGCGGCCGCTCTGGCGGGCGCCGTGCTGGGCGCAAGCGCGGCCGGGGCCGCGGACCTGTCGCGCGGCGAGCCCACGCCGACGGGCCAGGCGATCACGCCCGCCGCGGCGCCGGGCGCGGTCTTCCAGGCGCTCAATCCGGACCTGCCGGACAATCCGGGCTTCACGGCCGGCCAGGCCTCGGCGGTGGCGCTCTCGCCCAACGGCCGGACGCTGCTCATCCTGACCACCGGCTTCAACCGGATGCTCGGCGCCGACGGCAAGGCGATCCGGGACCAGTCCGACGAATACGTCTTCGTCTATGACGTGAGCGGCCGCGCGCCGGTGAAGCGCCAGGTGCTGCGGGTCGCGAACACCTTCCTGGGGTTGGCCTGGGCGCCGGCGGGCGACCGGTTCTACGTCTCCGGCGGCGTCGACGACGAGGTGATCGAGTTCACAGGCGCGCCGGGCGGGTTCAAGGCCGCGCGCAGCTTTCCGCTGGGCCACAAGGCGGGGCTCGGCCTGCTGGTCAAGCCCGAGGCGGCGGGCCTGGCGGTCAGCCCCGACGGCCGGCGGCTGCTGGTCGCCAACCTGCAGAACGACTCCGTCAGCCTGATCGATCTCGCGACCGGGCGCGTGACCGAGACGGACCTCAGGCCCGGCGTGCTCGATCCCAGGCGCAAGGGGGCGCCCGGGGGGACCTTCCCGCGAGCGGTCGCCTGGATCTCCAACGGCAAGGCCTATGTGGCGAGCGAGCGCGACCGGGAGGTCATCGCCCTGCGCCTCACCGCCAGGGGCGTTTCCGTCGGCGCGCGGATCAAGGTGCGCGGCCAGCCCGTCTTCCTGCTGCCCGCCGCCGCCGGCCGGCGGCTCTATGCGGCCATGGACAACACCGACGGCGTGGCGGTGATCGATCCCGCGGCGGACCGGCTGATCGAGCAGATCCCGACCGCCGCGCCTGCGGCGATCCTGGCCCGCACCGGTCCCCTGGGCGGCGCCGGCTCCAACAGCCTGGCGCTCTCGCCCGACCGCCGCACGCTGCTGGTCACCAACGGCGGCGAGAACGCGCTGGCCGTGATCCGCCTCTCCGATCGCGCGGCCGGCCTGACCGCACCGTCTGGGCCCCGCCGAAAGGGCGATGACGACGGCGCGCCGCGCGCCGCCGCCCGCTCGGAGGTGATCGGCCTGATCCCGACGGGCTGGTACCCCACGGCCGTCGCGGCGCGTCCGGACGGCGGCCAGGTCTACGTGGTCAACGGCAAGTCCAACCCCGGGCCGAACCCCGACGCCTGCCGCAACAACCTGTCGATCGCTCCCGACGCGCGGCACGCCTGCCAGGCGACCAACCACTACGTGTGGCAGCTGGAGAAGGCGGGCTTCCTCAC
>Ga0308174_10001317_pt1 | contig 11448 bp, 8 predicted proteins | sample PhyPR2_FD_203894 | JGI IMG/M metagenome (GOLD analysis project Ga0308174, IMG submission 203894) | Soil microbial communities from UC Gill Tract Community Farm, Albany, California, United States - DLSLS.P.R2 | ecosystem: Environmental > Terrestrial > Soil > Agricultural land | place: USA...
AAGCCGAGCTGCTCACCCGCTACGGCCATTGGTTCGATCGGTTGCAGGTTGCCACGCGCGGCGACTGGGTGCGAATCAGCGGACATCGCCGCGCCTATTGAACGCCGCATCGGCGGGCGGTCGTGCCGCGAAACATGCTGCGCGCTGAACCGACGGCCCCGTTGACCCAATGCGTTGGCTCCGGTCAGCCCGAATTTATCTTCGTATAACTTGTTTCGCTGACTGCACTTGCAGCGCATGGTTCATGTGCAGGATATCGCGCCGTGCAGGCAGGCTGAACCACGCCTGTCGAAACGACCCTTTTACGTTTTCTTGATTTATCAATGGTGCGGTTTTGCACTCGTATACTTTCGCCGTCTTGCGTTGCGGCAAGCCCACGGGCGGCCAACGCGCTCAACGGAGGGAGGCATCATGTCACGGATCTTCTACTGCCTCGCCATCGCCGCTTTCGCACTTGGCTGCGGGCATTCGGCGCACGCGAGCTTCGTCGTCAACACCGAGTCCGACGAGGACACCGATGGCGACGGCTTATGTTCGTTGCGCGAAGCGCTGACCGCGGTCAATGCCCAAGCGAATTATCACGATTGCGTCAGCGTCGTCCCCGGCGAATCGAGCGTAACCTTCGCCATCGCGCCCAATGCCGGCGAACTGCACACGATCGCGCTCGGCGGTGAGCTGCCGTCGATAACGCGCCCGATCACCCTGGACGGCACCTCGCAGGCCGGCTCGCAGTGTGCGCCGCTGCCGCGGGCACGCGTGCAGATCACGAATCCGCAGCAACTTTCAATCGACGGCCTGGTCCTGGCTGCCGGATCGGACGCAAGCGTGGTCGCCGGATTCGCACTCTCCGGATTCAGCGCCAGCCTGAGCGCCGGGCTGTTCATCAACAGCACGAACGTTGGGATCGGCTGCCTGCTGGCCGGTACCGATGCGATCGGCAGCGCCGCGCTGCCGAACTATTACGGCGTCTATATCGGACCCGGCGGACAAGGCGCCAGGATCGGCATGGCCGATGCCGGCGGCGCGGAACCGAACCTCATCTCCGGCAACAGCTCGGCCAATATTTTCGTCACCTCCGGCGGCAGCGGCAGCGTCATTTCAGGTAATTACATCGGCGTCGACAATACCGGCCAGAAGGCGTTGCCGAGCGGTTACGGAATCTACGTCCAGGGCGCGACCGACATTCGCATCGGCGTGGCGACGCCAGACGCGCCTGTCGCGCGGCAGCGCAACCTGGTTGCGGTCGCGAGCAACAACGTGAACTCGAGCACCGACATCTACCTCGACACCGTCATGGACGCCGTTGTCGCCGGTAACTACATCGGTGTGGGCGCCGACGGACAGACGAGCATCCCGATCACCAGCGGCAATGCCATTACGATTTTCCAGAGCAGCCACAGCGTGGTCGGTTGCGACGGACGATCGGTATGGGACGATTGCCGCAACGTCATCGCGAACCCGAGCGGCCCGGCGATCCTCAATTTCGAAGGCAGCGTGGACACCGCGATCGTGAGCAACTTCATCGGCGTCGCCGCGGACGGCGTGACGGCGTTCGGCGGCACCGCGGATGTCATCGGCATCGATCTGATCGGCGCTGACACATTGATCGCGCGCAATCGCATCAGCGCCGGGAACGGCATCGGCGTCGCGCTCAACCCGAATGCGTCCAACGCAACCCCGTTGTTCCTGAACCAGACGATGGCCGGCAGCAACGGCGCGATGCTCGATTCGAGCGACAACTGCATGGTCGGCAATGGTGCCGGCGTGTACACCAACTCCCTGGCGACTCCGGCGCTGACCAGCTTCACCCAGAACTGGTGGGGCGCGCAGGACGGCCCGGCACCAGGCGGCAGCGGCGATTTCTCCTCGGCCAATGTGACCGCCTCGCCGTATCTGAGCGCGCCTTCGCCGTATTGCGGATTCGACCGCGTCTTTGCGGGCGGGTTTGAATGAGTCGAGACGCGAGACGAAAGAGGTAAGCGGCACGGTCCCCGATTGCGGATGGCACTGTGCCGCTCACGATCCTAGCGAGAGGCTTCTCACCCGCTGACGCGAGCTTTCTGCTCACTGCCATGCAGCGATCCGTTACCATTGGCGGATGTATTCGCAATGCCCCGAATGCCTGACGATCTATAAAGTCGCGGTCGACGTGCTGGCGCACGGGCGTGGCAGCGCGCGCTGCGGCCATTGTGCGGCGGCCTTCGATCTGTTGCGCACCTTGACCGAGGCGTTGCCGGTCGAACCGTTCGAGCAACTGCCCGCCGTTGCGGCCGACGAGGTGCCGCCGCAACTGGCAGTCCCGGCGTTGCGCCCGCAGACGCAGGCGCAGGCTTTGCTCTTCAACCCCGACGATCGCATGCGCCGGCCGCCTTCGCAGTCACGCGCGACCACGCCCGCATTTGCGCGACGCTCGCATTCCACCGCACGCGCGCGCAACTGGCCTTGGCAGCTCGGCGCGACCGCACTCGCCCTGAGCCTGGTGCTTCAGATCGGATATGCCAAGCGCGCACTGCTACTCGGCAATGCGCATCTGCGCCCGTACTTCGACCAGGTCTGCGCCACGTTCGGCTGCCGCCTGCCGCTGCGCCATGAGCCAGGCGGGTTCGCGCTGCTGTCGCGCGACATCCGGCCGCATCCGTCGGTGGCGAATGCGCTGATCATTTCAGCCAGCCTGCGCAACGACACCACCTTCGCCGAAGCATTCCCGGATGTCGAGATCGTACTGTCCGACCTGGACGAAAACCGCATCGCGATGCGCCGCTTCCATCCGCAGGAATACCTTGGCGATACGCGCACAATTGCCGCGGGCATGGCGCCGGGCAGCACGACCGCGCTGGTGTTCGAAGTTGCCGATCCCGGCAAAAACGCGGTCGCATTCGAGTTCAAATTCCGCTAAGCAGTCGGCATGGTCGGCCTGTGAGGCCCGGCTAGCGACAGCTGCGATCGGCCGACGGCTGGCATGGACCGCGCCGCCGCCATCCTCGAAGGCGCTTCGCGCCAGTTAATCCGCTGCGGCAGCAAAAGCGGGCAAGCTGCGGCCGCGATTGCGTTCGTCCGCCCTGCGCAGCGCGGTGCGGGGTGCGCGTGCCGCGAAATGAGAACAAGCGCACGCGCGCGGCACTTATCAATCGCCTTGCGCAGCGCTACACTTCGCGCCCGCTCGCCACTCTGTTGCCCCGGCGACGTATTCGAAGAACACACGGAAGTGACATTAGATTGGGGACCATCGTTGTGAATGCCGCTGTGTTGCGTGCCGATCCGGCAGCCGAATCTACCCTGCAGCCGGCCCTGCGCGAGTGCGTCACCCGCGCCGTGCGCCGCTACCTGCATGACATGGACTCGCAAATGCCCGAAGGGCTCTATGACCTGGTTCTGCGCGAGGTCGAGACGCCGTTGTTGCGCGAGGTCCTCGCGTGGGCCGGGGGCAACCAGAGCAAGGCCGCTGCGGCGCTGGGCATCAATCGCGCGACCCTGCGCAAGAAACTGGCGCTGCTCGGCATCGCCTGAACCACAGCGCGTATAATCCGCATCCCACCTGGGGATTGCGATGTTCGAAAGCTCGCTCCAACCCGTCCGCCGCGCCTTGATCAGCGTGTCGGACAAAACCGGCCTGGTCGAACTCGCCGGCAGCCTCGACGCGCTCGGGATCACCTTGGTATCCACCGGCGGCACCGCGCGTGCGCTGCGCGACGCGGGTTTCCGCGTGAGCGAGGTGAGCGAAGTCACCGGGTTTCCGGAAATCATGGACGGCCGCGTTAAAACCCTGCACCCGCGCATCCATGGCGGCCTGCTCGGCCGCCGCGGCGTCGACGACAAGGTAATGCGCGACCACGCGATCGAACCGATCGACCTGCTGGTGGTAAACCTCTATCCATTCGAAACCATTACCTCGGCGCCCGACTGCAGCTACGAAGAGGCGATCGAGAACATCGACATCGGCGGGCCGGCGATGCTGCGCGCCGCGGCGAAGAACCAGGACCATGTCACGGTGCTGGTCGATCCGGCCGACTACGCCGAAGTCATCAACGTGCTCAACAGCGAGCGCGGCACGTCATGGAAACTGCGCCGCCGGCTCGCGGCCAAGGCGTTCGCGCACACGGCGCGCTATGACGGACTGATCGCGAACTGGCTCGGCGCGCACGCCAACAGCGACCAGGTCGAGCAGTTCCCGCCGCAGTTGCATCTGACCTACTCGCGCCGAGCGCTATTGAGGTATGGCGAAAATCCGCATCAGGGCGCGGCGCTGTACCTGGAGGCGCACCCGCCGGAGGGCAGCGTCGCGACCGCGCACATCCTCGCCGGCAAGGAACTGTCGTTCAATAACATCGCCGATGCCGATGCTGCGCTGGAGTGCGTCAAAGCGTTCCGAAAGACGCCGGCGTGCGTGATCGTCAAGCACGCCAATCCGTGCGGCGTGGCGCTCGGAACCAGCGCGCGCGAAGCGTACGAACACGCCTACGCAACCGACCCGGTTTCGGCTTTCGGCGGCATCATCGCGTTCAACCAGCCGCTGGATGCGCGCACCGCCGCGGCCATCCTCGAACGTCAGTTCGTCGAAGTGGTGATCGCGCCGGAAGTCGATGCCGCCGCGCTGGCGCTGTTCGCGAAGAAGCCGAACGTGCGCGTGCTGGCCTGCGGGGCCTGGCGCGACGACCCGGCCACCGTGCTGGATTTCAAGCGCATCGCCGGCGGCCTGCTCGCCCAGGAAGCCGATCGCGACACACTGATGCTCTCGGACCTCAAAGTCGTTTCCAAACGCGTGCCGGATGCCGACGAGCTGCACGACCTGCTGTTTGCCTGGCACGTGGCGATGTTCGTCAAGTCCAACGCGATCGTCTATGCGCATCGCGGCCGCACGATCGGCATCGGCGCGGGCCAGATGAGCCGCGTCATCAGCGCGAAGATCGCCGGCATCAAGGCCGAGGAAGCCAAGCTCGAGGTGCGCGGCAGCGTGATGGCGTCCGATGCGTTTTTTCCATTCCGCGACGGCATCGACGCCGCCGCCGCAGCCGGCATCCGCGCCGCCATTCAGCCCGGCGGCTCGATGCGCGACGCCGAGGTGATCGCGGCCGCGGACGAGAACGGCATGGCGATGGTGTTTACGGGTGTGAGGCATTTCAGGCACTGAGGGACGAGAGACGTGAGACGTGAGACGAGAGACGTGAGACGCAAAAGCGTGCCCCGACCCAGTGACGTTCGCCGTTTGCGTCATTGGTTGTCGCGCAGCGTCAAGATCCGTTGCGACTGCCCTCCCGTCTCCCGTCTCCCGTCTCCCGTCTCCCGCTTTCCTTCCGTCTCACGTCTCACGTCTCACGTCTCACGCCTTTCATGAAAGTTCTCGTCATCGGCAGCGGCGGGCGCGAACATGCGCTCGCCTGGAAGCTCAAGCAGAGTGTGCGCGTCAGTGAAGTACTGGTCGCCCCGGGAAACGCCGGCACGGCGCTCGAACCCGGTGTGCGCAACCTGGATGTCGCGGCAACGGATCTGGACGCATTGGTACAGCTGGCGAAATCCGAAGGCGTGTCGCTGACCGTCGTCGGGCCGGAAGCGCCGCTCGTGGCGGGCGTCGTCGATCGCTTCCGCAACGAAGGCCTTCGCTGCTTTGGGCCGCGCCGCATCGCCGCGCAACTGGAAGGCTCGAAGGCATTCGCGAAGGACTTCCTGGCCCGCCACAATATTCCGACCGCTCAGTACGCGGTGTTCACCGACTTGACGCCCGCACTGGCTTACGTGCGCGAGCAGGCGCATCGCGGACGCGGCGCGCCGATCGTGATCAAGGCCGATGGCTTGGCAGCCGGCAAAGGCGTCGTCATCGCGCTGACCTTGGCCGATGCCGAACAGGCGCTGCGCGACATGCTCGGTGCGCGCATGCTCGGCGCTGCCAGCGCGCGCGTCGTGATCGAAGAATTCCTCGAGGGCGAAGAAGCCAGCTACATTGCGGTTTGCGATGGGCACAGTGCGCTGCCGCTCGCGACCAGCCAGGATCACAAACGTCGCGACGACGGCGACCTCGGGCCCAACACCGGCGGGATGGGCGCGTATTCGCCGGCGCCCGTGGTCGACGCGGCGGTCGAGCAGCGCATCCTCGACGAGATCATCCGCCCAACGCTGGCCGGCATGGCCGCGGAGGGCGCGCCGTTCGTGGGCTTCCTGTATGCCGGCGTGATGATCGATCACAGCGGCGCGCCGCACGTGCTCGAGTTCAACGTGCGGTTCGGCGACCCGGAGACGCAACCGATCCTGATGCGATTGGATTCGGATCTCGTCGACCTGCTCGAAGCCGCACTCGACGGCCGCATGGATCGCATTGCCGTGCGCTGGCATCCGCAACCGGCGATCGGGGTCGTACTCGCCGCGCACGGCTATCCCGGGACGGTGCGCACCGGCGATGCCATCGACGGACTCGACACGCCGTTCGCGGCTGGCGTCAAGGTATTCCATGCCGCAACAAAAGTGGAAAATGGGAAAGTGTGCAGCAGCGGCGGCCGCGTGCTGACCGTATGCGCGATTGGCGACGACCTGCACCAGGCGCGCGCGCGCGCCTATGGGGCGCTGGAACACATTCACCTGGAAGGTGGATTCTTCCGGCGGGATATTGCCTATCGGGCACTGAAAGCGGGAGACGCGAGACGAGGCACGAGAGACGGCGGAGCGTGAGGCTTTAGCTACGCGGAATCAGGACCAGGATTTCAACGAGTCATAAACCAAACTCAACCTCTAAATCGACACCGACACCATCCCCACCCAACCCTCCCCTTGAAGGGGAGGGCTTGAAAGCGCGCTCACTCCAGCGCTTCGTCTCACGTCTCACGACCGCCCTCGGCCATTCAAGGCGCGGCTCAGCGCATCCTGCGCGTCGTCTTCCGTCTCTCGTCTCTCAGCACTTCTTACTCAGACTCAACACATTCCGGCCATCGGCATAGTCGTGGCGGAAGTCGTCCATCAGCAGGCGCACCAGTTCGATGCCGAGGCCACCGATGCGCGCGCTCGACACGCTCGTGATCGGTGCGAGCGCGCGGCGCGTGGTCGGGTCGAAGGGATCTGCCGAGTAACTGATCACGACTTCGAGCGCGTCGGGCCCGCGCGCGAGCTGGACGTCGATGGCACCACTGGCGCGGCGCGCGTGCATGATGACGTTGGTCAGGAGTTCATCGAGGGCAACTTGGAGCGCACGCAGCGCAGAATCGGGGATCTGCGCCTGCAGGGTCTTTTCCAGCGCGTCGTTGAGTTGCCCAACCGCCGCGCGCTCGCGCTCGACGCGAAATTGCCATACAGCCAAGGCGGCTGCGGGCAACGTCTCGTACGGTCCCGCTCCCCAGCGGTCGTCAGTCCCCGTCATGCGCCGCATGGTGGCGAAAACAACGCGGCCTTGCAATGAGGCGTCGAGCATTTTTAGCCGACGAGGAGCCGGCATTCAGTGCTGCGGTGCAGCGCCCGCTCAGGGCTTCGCGGGTGTCTCTGCGGCCTTTATCGCGGGACGCGTCGGCGTCAACTGCGGCGGCTTGAAGTAAGGATGCTGCGCGGGCCAGGGGCGGTCCGGAGTCTGTTTCGCCGCAAACGCTGCCTGGGTCGATTTGTACAGTTCGGCCGATTGCTTGTCGCTGCTGCGCAGCGCCTGGAAGATGGCCTCGGCCTGATACTGCTGCGCGTCGGCAAACTTGCCATGCGCTGCCATCGCCAGCGCCAACGTTGCCGAGTCGTCCGCGTCGGGGCGCTGCTTGTACAGGGCCTGCGCATAATCGAGCGCCATGTCGCGTTCCTGCTGTTTGGCTGCCGGGCAGGTACTGGCCAGGCGCACGAAGATCTGCATCAGGTCCCCATCGGCCGGCTTGCGCGCCTGTGCCGCACTCGTGTCGGCCAGCGCCCGACCGCACTGTCCGGCCGCGACCTGCGCGGCGGCTAGGTGGGCGACCGCCGGGGGATCGTCCGGCTGCAGGGTTGCCAGTTGCCGGTATTGCTCAGCCGCCTCTGAAAAACGCGAGCGGCGCATTTCGGCATTGCCGAGCAGCAAGCGAGCCATCGGCAACTTCACATCGGCACGCACGGCGCGCTGATAAAACGCGTACGCCTGGTTGTCATCGCCGGCGTACTCGTAAACGATACCGCGCGCGAGCAGCGCAACGGCGTTGTCCGGCTTCAGAGTCAAGGCTTGGTCGGCCGCGGCTTGGGCTATGAGGTTGTCACCGATCGACGCTTCGAGCCGGGCCTGGAACGCCAGTGCCTCGACGTCGTCCGGATGATCGCGCAGATGGTCGGCCAGCTTCGCCCGCGCTGCGGCAATCCTGCCGCTGGCTGCAAGCTGCTGCGCCTGTTGCAACGGCGATCCACTCGCGCTCGCCGCGGCGCCGCTGAAAAAGCCCAGCACCAGGGGATCGGCCAGCGCCGGCGGAGTGTTGCCGGCTTTGGCCACTGCCTCTTTCGCCGCCGCGGCATTGCCCATGCCGGTGTAAGCCTCGGCCAAGGACTGGTACAACTGGTTCGCCTGCGGTTCGAGCTTGAGTGCGCGATTGAAGTTTTCGACCGCGGCGGGGTAGCGCTTCTGGCGCAGTTCGACCTGGGCCATCATGGCGAAGCCGACGGCGTTTTCCGGGTGCTCGCGCGTGAGGCGTTCGAGCAGCTTGTGCGCGCCGTCGAAATCACCCAGGTCCACCAGCGTGTCCGACAGACGATAGGCGATCGGCAGGTAGATCTTGTCCAGCGCCATCGCCGTTTCGAAGTTCGCGCGCGCCTCGGCGTTCTGTTTCAGGTCGCGGGCCAGCACGCCACGCAGGTACATCCAACGCGCGTCGTCCGGGTCGCTCTGCGATGCGTCGTACAGGGCGATCGCGGCAACGTCCTTCAGACCGGCGCGCGCATACAGTGCCGCCATCTCGGCATAAGCCTCCGCAAGCGGCGGCCCGACCAGCGAAGCGCGCGCGTTGTCGAACTGGGTGCGCGCCGCGCGCAACTGCGCCGCTTCGGCCGCAGCCAGTTTCGATACATCGGGATTGGGCAGCGGCTTGAGCAGCGCGTCGGACGCGCCGGCGATCATCGGGGCGAGGAACAACGCACCGCACAGCAGTAATTTCCGGATCGACATGGGATTTTCGCAGTAAGGGCACCGCGGTCGGCGGTGGCGCATGGACGGCAGGCGCGCAGTTTAACGGTGCGCGAGCGGCTCGGCCAGTAAAGGCATTATCCTTTGACTGCCGCCGCTTCGGGTTTGCTACTCTCGCGCCTCGGGGAGTGATCAGACCATGGCGGATACCAATCAGTTCCAGCTGCTGCGCGAACGGCGTTTCCTGCCGTTTTTCCTGACCCAGGCGCTCGGCGCGTTCAATGACAACGTGTTCAAGAATGCGCTGGTGATCCTGGTCGCATTCCTGACGACGCAGTTGAGCGCGGCCGACGTGAATTTTTATACCAATCTCGCCGCCGCGCTGTTCATCCTGCCGTTCCTGTTGTTTTCGGCGACCAGCGGACAGCTCTCGGATAAGTATGACAAGGCGCGGCTGGCGCAGGGCGTCAAGGTGCTCGAGATCGCGATCATGCTGGTCGCGTGCGCCGGCTTCGTCGGCAACAACATCGGCCTGCTGATGGCGATGCTGTTCATGATGGGCCTGCATTCGACGCTGTTCGGCCCATTGAAATATGGATTGCTGCCGCAGGTGCTCGCCGACGGCGAACTGGTGGGCGGCAACGGCCTGATCGAGATGGGCACGTTCCTGGCAATCCTGCTCGGGACGATCCTGGGCTCGACCCTGATCCGTGTGCCGGGACTCGGCGCGTGGCTCGTCGGCGCCGCGACGATTGCGTTTGCTGTCGCCGGCTTGCTGTGCGCGCTGGCAATGCCGCGCGCCGCGCCGGTCGATCCGAACCTGAAGATCAACTGGAACCCGTTCAGCGAAACCTGGCGCAATCTTTCCTACATCCGCAGCAACCGCACGATCTTCCTGTCCTGCCTCGGCATTTCCTGGTTCTGGTTCTACGGCTCGATCTACTTCACGCAGCTGCCGAACTACACCAAGGAGGTGCTCGGCGGCGATCCCGGCGTGTACACGCTGATCCTGACACTGTTTTCGATCGGCATTGGCCTGGGCTCGGTGTTATGCGAACGGCTGTCGGGCCACAAGGTCGAGATCGGACTGGTGCCGTTCGGTTCGATCGGCATGACCGTGTTCGGCGCCGATCTGTACTTCGCCCACCCGGCGAGCAGCGGGCATCTCGGACTGGGCGTCGCGGCCATGCTGTCGCAGCCCGGCGTCTGGCGGGTGCTGGTCGACCTGTCGCTGATGGCGATCTTCAGCGGCTTTTTCATCGTGCCTCTGTTTGCGCTGGTGCAGGCGCGCAGCGACCCGGCGCGACGCTCGCGCGTGATTGCCGCGAACAACATCTTGAACGCGCTGTTCATGGTGGTGGCCGCCGGGCTGTCGGGCATGCTGCTGAACAAGGCCGGCTTGAGCATTCCCGGGCTGCTGCTCGCCACTGCGCTGCTGAACGCCGCGGTCGCGATCTACATCTACACGTTGGTGCCCGAGTTCCTGCTGCGTTTCATCGACTGGGTGCTGATCAACACGCTCTATCGCATCCGGCCGCAGGGCCTGGAAAACATCCCGGAGCACGGTCCGGTGCTGCTGGTATGCAACCACATCAGCTTCATGGATCCATTGATCATCCTGGGTTGCGTGCGGCGCCCGGTGCGCTTCGTCATGTACTACAAGATCTTCGAGACGCCGATCGTCAAATATGTATTTCGCGCCGCCAAGGCGATTCCGATTGCCGGCGCGAAGGAAGACCCGGCAATCATGGAACGCGCGTTCGCCACGGTCGACGCGGAACTTGCCGAGGGCAACATCGTTTGTATATTTCCCGAAGGCGGCATTACGCGCGACGGCACGATCCAGCGCTTTCGTCCCGGGATGGAACGCATCCTCGCGAAGCGCCCGGTGCCGGTAGTGCCGCTCGCGCTGCGCGGACTTTGGGGCAGCCTGTTCAGCCGGCGCGACTCAACCCTTGGCCGCATGCGCTTGCCGCGCCGGTTCTGGTCGAAAATTGAACTGGTCGCCGGACCGGCCGTTTCGCCGTCCGACGCCACGGCCGCATCACTGGAGGCGCAGGTGCGCGCGCTGCGGGGCGATGCCGCATGACGGCCATTGCCACAAGCATCGTTTGCACCGATAGCGCACAGGCGAAAAGCCTGAGTCGACGCCCATCTCGTCGTCATTCCGGGGCCACCCCGCGCGGAATCCATCCAGCGCCTTTGGCTTTTTTTGCGTGCAAGCGCAGAGCTTCGTCTCGTCCTGCGGACGAGCCGGTTCCTTTTTGGCATGACTCCGGGCATCCTGCCTTCCGCCCCTTCGGGGCCAGCTCCGCTGTTCGCGCCGCTCCTGCGGCGCAGTGCCCAAAAAGGAACCAAAAAGGCTAGGCGTCGGACGCGGTGGTCCGATTCGCATCGTGCGAATCGGACTT
>Ga0308174_10001318_pt1 | contig 11446 bp, 9 predicted proteins | sample PhyPR2_FD_203894 | JGI IMG/M metagenome (GOLD analysis project Ga0308174, IMG submission 203894) | Soil microbial communities from UC Gill Tract Community Farm, Albany, California, United States - DLSLS.P.R2 | ecosystem: Environmental > Terrestrial > Soil > Agricultural land | place: USA...
TCGGTCGACCCCGTTGACGCGTGACCGGGGTCACGCCTAGGGTCCGGTTCGTTCGATTTCGACCAAACTCCACACACTCCTCGAGGCCCGAATGCTCGGATTCGCTGTCTCCCGGCCCCTGGCGGTCACCGCCGGCCTGGCCGTGGTCATCTCCACCCTCACCACCACGCTCGCCGGGGCCCCGCCGGCCACCGCCGCGGGAGACGCGCCGGGTGCTCCCGGGGCCTCCACCACCTGGCGCACCGGCGACAAGGACGGCGTCGGCACCGCCCTGAGCCGGGCCTCGAAGGTCTGGTACACCCTGACCGAAGGCACCCTCAGCGAGGTCTACTACCCGGCCGCCGACACCGCCAACGTCCGCGACCTGTCCTTCGTCGTCACCGACGGCTCGACCTTCACCCAGCGCGAGACCGACCACACCACGCGGACCGTCCGGCTCACCGATCCCAGGTCGCTGACCTATCGCCAGGTCACGCGCGACGACGACGGCCGCTGGCAGCTGACCAAGACCTACGTCACCGACCCCGCGCGATCGACCGTGCTCGTCGACGTCGACTTCCGGACGCTCACCGGGGACCCGCTCAGCCTCTACGTGGTCGACGACATGTCCTTGGCCAACAACGCCTCCGACGACTCCGGCCACACCGCCACGGTGGACGGCAAGCCCGCCCTGGTCTCCACCGACACCCACGTGGACGGCAAGCCGGTGAGCAGCGCCCTGGTCGCCTCGTCCGGCTTCAGCCAGATGAGCACCGGCTACCTCGGTGACGCCGACACCGGCAGCGACGGCTGGGCCCAGCTCGGGCGCGACCACGCGCTGACGACGTACGACTCCGCCGGTCCGGGCAACATCGTGCAGACCGGCCGGATCCCCACCTCCGAGACCGGTGCCGCCCACGTCGACCTCGCGCTCGGCTTCGGCGCCGACGAGCAGGAGGCGCTCACCACGGCCGGCGACTCGCTGGCCCGGCCCTTCGCCGACGTCCGCACCGACTACCAGTCCGGGTGGCACGACTACCTGGGTGGCCTGAAGCCGGCGCCGGCGGCGCTGACCGGTGACCTGCGCACCCAGTACAACGTGGCGCTGATGACGGTGCGGTCGCACGAGGACAAGACCCACCCCGGCGCGTTCATCGCGAGCCTGACGCTGCCGTGGGGCCAGCGCGTGAACGCCGACCAGGGCGGCGGTGGCTACCACTTCGTCTGGGCCCGCGACCTCTACCAGCAGGTCAGCAGCCTGCTGGCCGCCGGCGACCGGGGCGCCGCCGAGCGGGCGGTGACCTGGCTGTTCCGTCGGCAGCAGCGCGACGACGGGCACTTCCCGCAGACCTCGCACGTCGACGGCACCCCGGACCAGCAGGCCGTCCAGCTCGACGAGACGGCCTTCCCGATCGTGCTCGCCTGGCAGGTCCACCGCTTCGGCGACGACTTCTACCGCCGGCAGGTCAAGCCGGCCGCGGACTACCTGGTGGCCGCCGGGCCGAAGACCCCGCAGGAGCGCTGGGAGGAGACGGGCGGCTACTCGCCCTCGACGCTGGCCAGCCAGATCGCGGGGCTCACCGCCGCCGCCGACATCGCCCGTCGCAACGGCGACCGGGCCTCGGCCGCGATCTACCAGGCGACGGCCGACGCCTGGCAGCGCAGCATCGAGCGCTGGCTCTTCACCACCACCGGCCCGGTCGGTGACGGCCACTACTACATGCGCATCGACGCCGACCAGGACCCCAACGACGACGACACCCGTGACTACGGCAACGGCGCCGGCGTCCACGACGAGCGCAGCGTCCTCGACCAGGGCTTCCTCGAGCTGGTCCGCCTCGGCGTGAAGGCACCCGCGGACAAGTACGTCGCCGGGTCGCTGGCCGACACCGACGAGTCGATCTCCCAGATGACGCCCAACGGGCGGATGTGGCACCGCTACACCTACGACGGGTACGGCGAGAAGGCCGACGGGTCGCCGTGGGACGGCACCGGGATCGGCCGGCTCTGGCCGCTGCTCGGCGGCGAGCGGGGCGAGTACGAGGTGGCCCGCGGCCACTCCGGGCTGAGCTACCTCACGACGATGGCCCGGTCCGCGAACCAGGGCTACATGATCCCCGAGCAGGTGTGGGACCAGCCCGACCCCACGTCGTACGGGCACGTCTTCGGTGACGGCACCGGTTCGGCCGGCCCGCTGGCCTGGGCGATGGCGCAGTACGTCCGGCTGGCCCGGGCGATCGCGGCCGGCCACCCCGTCGAGACCCCGTCGGTGGTATCCGACCGCTACACCCACGGGACGCCGAGCCGGCCGATGCTGCGGCTGACCTCGCCGGACCGCATCACGGTCGCCGACGGCGACCGGGTCCGCGTCGCGGGCCGGACCACGGGCACCCGCGTGTACGTCGACGTGGCCGGGGAGCGCCGCCGGGTGCGCCTGGACCCGAGCGGTCGCTTCGACCTGACCGTGCCGCTGACCGAGGTCCGCAACCCGGTCACCGTCGCCGCGGTGGACCGGAAGGGCGGCACGAACGAGAAGACCGCGACCGTGGTCTCCTACGGCACCCGCATCGGCGGGCTCACGGACCCGACCGGTGACGACGACGGCCCCGGGACGTACGTCTACCCGACCAACCCGGTCTACCTGCCCGGGATCTTCGACCTCACCGGCGAGGACGTCTACCAGGACGGCGACAACGTGGTCTTCGTGTCCGGCATCCGCGGCGAGATCACCAACCCGTGGGGTGGCGACCAGATCAGCCACCAGCGCATCAACGTCTACCTCGGCGACGGCTCGGGCGACCCGGCGGCGGCGCTGCCCGGGACCAACCTCGACACGGCCTCGGGCTGGCAGCGCGTGGTGGTGGCCGACGGCCGCTACGACAGCAAGGGCGTCTTCGCTGCCGACGGCAGCAAGGTCGGCGACGTTCGGCTGGTGGCCGTGCCGGAGACCCGGCAGATCGCGGCGATCGTGCCCAAGGGCGCGCTCGGCGGGCTGGACCCGGCCACCGCGTCGTACGGCGTGGCGATGTTCGGCAACGCCGAGCCCAGCGAGGGCATCGGCTTCATCCGGCCGGTCTATGACAAGGCCTACTGGGAGGCCGGGGACCCGTGGTGGATCAAGGAGTACCGCTTCGGCGGCGGTGCCGGGCAGTGGGAGGACAGTGCCGACCACGACACGGACACCCGCGACCCCAATGCCCTCGACATCGTGGTCGGGGCCGGCCAGGACCAGCACACGGTGATGGCGTGGCAGGACGGCACGGTCCGGCTCCCGATGGTGTCGTTGGGGAAGTAAGGGCGACCGGATGAGCTCGGCACGACTCGACGGCCGGGCCCGCGTGCTCGGCACTTTGAGCCGCTGGGGCCCGCTCTCGCAGGCCGAGCTCGCCCGGCGGGCGGCGCTCGCGCCGTCGACCGTGTCCGGCCTGGTGGCCGACCTGGTCGGCGGCGGGGTCCTGGTCGAGCTCGCGGACCGCTCCGCGCCCGGTGCGCGGGGCGGCCGCCCGGCCACGCTGCTGACCCTGCACCGGGACGCCGGCGTCGTGCTGGGCATCGACCTGGGCCAGGCGCACGTGCGGGTCGCGCTCGCCGACCTGGCCCACCGGGTGCTCGGGGAGCGGCTGCTCCCCCTCGAGGCAGACGCCCCCGCGGCGCACCACCTCGCGCTGGTCAGCGGCCTCGCCGCCGACCTGCTCGACGAGCACGCGCCCGGGGTGGACGTGGTCGGCGTGGGGTGCGGCTTTCCGGGACCGGTCCGGACCATCGACGGTGGGGCCGTGGACCCGACGATCCTGCCGGGCTGGCGCGACGTACGCCCGGTCGAGCGCCTCGAGCGCGAGCTCGCGGCGCCCGCCGCGGTCGGCAACGACGCGAACCTCGGGGCGCTGAGCGAGTCGACCTGGGGTGCGGGCCGCGGCTGCTCGGAGCTGGCCTACGTCAAGGTCGCCACCGGGATCGGGGCCGGGCTGGTGCTGCGGGGCGAGCCGTTCGCGGGGCACGCCGGGACGGCCGGCGAGATCGGGCACGTCTCCCTCGACCCCGGCGGCCGGTCGTGCCGGTGTGGCAGCCGGGGCTGCCTCGAGGTGCTCGCCGGCGGGCAGGCGATGCTGGAGCGCGCCGGCCGCAGCTCCCTGCACGAGGTCGTGCAGGCCGCGCTGGCGGGCGACGAGGCGTCCATCGCGGCGATCGCCGAGACCGGCCGCTGGCTCGGGGTGGCCCTCGGCGGCCTCTCCAACGTGCTCAACCCCCAGCGCCTGGTGATCGGGGGCGAGGTGGCGGTCGCCGGGGAGCTGCTGCTCGAGCCGGTCCGCGCCGCGCTCGGGGAGTCGGTCCTCGGGTCGGCGGCCGTCGGCCTCGATGTGGTGCCCGGTCAGCTGGGCGAGCGCGCCGAGGTGATGGGTGCGGTGGCGCTCGCGTTACGGGTGGCGCGGCCGGTCCTCCCCTGAGCGACGGGCCCTAGGCTCGGCCCGTGACCTCCTCCTGGTTCTCCTCGCCCACCGACGCCGCCGGCCGCCTCTCGGAGCACGGCTACCTCGCCGACCCGGCGACCGCCACCACGGCGTACCTCGCGGGGGCGCTCGAGAAGCCGCTGCTGGTGGAGGGGCCGGCGGGGGTCGGCAAGACCGAGCTGGCCAAGGCGGTCGCGCGGGCCACGGGGGCGGACCTGGTCCGGCTGCAGTGCTACGAGGGCCTCGACGAGGCCCGCGCGCTGTACGAGTGGAACTACAAGAAGCAGCTGCTTCGCATCCAGGCGTCGCAGGGTGACGACCGGTCCTGGTCGGAGACGCACGACGACATCTTCACCGACGAGTTCCTGCTGACCCGGCCGCTGCTGACCGCGATCCGTCGCGAGGAGCCGACCGTGCTGCTCATCGACGAGGTCGACAAGACCGACGTCGAGGTCGAGGGCCTGCTGCTCGAGGTGCTCTCGGACTTCCAGGTCACGATCCCCGAGCTCGGCACGGTCTCCGCCGTACGCCGTCCCTTCGTGGTGCTCACCTCCAACGCGACCCGTGAGCTGTCCGAGGCGGTCAAGCGCCGCTGCCTCTACCTCCACCTCGACTACCCCGACGCCGAGCGCGAGCGCGAGATCGTGAGCTCGCAGGTCCCGGGCCTGGAGGACCGCGTCGCGGGGCAGCTCGTCGCGACCGTGGCCAGGCTCCGCGAGCTGGACCTGAAGAAGGCGCCGTCGATCGCGGAGTCGGTCGACTGGGCGCGGACCCTGATCGCGCTCGAGATCGGCGACCTCGACGAGGAGGCCGTGGCCGGCACCCTCGGCGTCGTCCTCAAGCACGCCTCCGACCAGGCGCGCGCGGTCCGCGAGCTCAAGCTCGCGCGCCGGGCCTGAGCCGGAGGCGTCATGTCGCTGATCGGGTCGCACATCGCGTTCCTCGAGGCGCTGCGCGGTGCGGGCCTGCCGGTCTCGCTGGCCGAGGACCTCGACGCGATCGCTGCGCTGAGCGCGCTGCCGTGGGACCACCGCACGACGGTCCGGGACGCGTACGCCGCCACGCTGGTGAAGAAGCAGTCGCAGCGGCCGACCTTCGACAGCCTCTTCGACCTCTACTTCCCGCGCCTGGTGGGGGAGGGCGCGGCCGCGGCCGAGGCGGCTGACCCGGACGAGGGAGCGGTCCGTGACAACGCCGCGGCCCTGACGGCGTTCCGCGCCGAGCTCTCCGCGGCGCTCGAGTCCGACGACCAGCAGACGCTCCAGCGCCTCGCTGTGGAGATGGTCGGCCGCTTCGGGGCGATGCCGGGTCGTGGCCCCGGCCTGTCGTCGTGGTCGGCGTACACCGCCCTCCAGCGCGTCTCGCCCGCGGAGCTGACCGACCGGATCGTGCAGTCGCTGCTGAGCCAGGGGCGCGTCGAGGAGGAGGCGACCCGCGTCGCCGGGCGGCGGATCGGGGGCTTCACCCGGCTGGTGGAGGACGACGCCCGTCGGCGGATCGCCGAGGAGAAGGGCGCCGACCACGTGGCCGACGTCGCGCTGCGTCCGAGCATCGACCGGATCGACTTCACCTCCGCCCGCAAGGCCGACCTCGAGGAGATGCGGCGCGAGATCTACCCGCTCGCCCGACGCCTCGCCACCCGGCTGACCCAGGAGCACCACGCCCGGCGACGCGGCCCGCTCGACTTCCGGCGCACCGTGCGGGCCTCCATCTCCACCGGCGGCGTCCCGCTGGTCACCCATCACCGGCCGAAGCGGCCGCACCGCACCGAGCTCGTCGTGCTCTGCGACGTCAGCGGCTCGGTGGCCAACTTCGCGCAGTTCACGCTGCTGCTGGTCTTCGCCCTGCGCGAGCAGTTCCAGAACCTGCGGGCCTTCACGTTCATCGACCACGTGCACGAGGTCACCGGCCACTTCCGGCCGGGGGCCGACGTCGCCGACGTGATGGCCGACCTCGCCGCCAGCACCGCGCACGCCGCTCTGTGGGGGCGCACCAACTACGGCCGCGCGTTCACGACGTTCGCCGAGCGGTTCCCCGACGCCCTCGGCCCGAAGTCGTCGCTGCTCGTCCTCGGCGACGCCCGCTCCAACTACAGCGACCTGTCGCTGCCGGTGCTCAAGGAGCTCGCCGGCAAGGCACGGCACGCCTGGTGGCTCAACCCCGAGCACCGTCGGCACTGGGACACCGGCGACTCCGCGGCCGGGAGGTACGCCGACGTGGTGCCGATGGTGGAGTGCCGCAACCTCACCCAGCTCGGGGAGCTCGTCCACGACATCCTGTGACGGTGTCCTGCCTCCTCGCTACGGCGCCCGGGTGATCTGGAAGACCTGGCTGCTCACGATCGCGTGCCCCTGGCCCGGGCCGGAGAGGTAGCCGTGCTGGTGCAGGCTGTGCACCTGCTCGACCAGGGACGCGTCGTGGGAGGCGTCCACGGCGGCGGCGCCGTGGACGTAGTGCGACAGGCTGTGGCTGTCGCCGATGCCGCTGCCCGGGTCGTGGAAGTGCACGGTGACCTGCTGGACCGAGTCGGGGTTCTCCTCGCCGTCGAGCAGCGGCACGACGTCGCCGTGGTTCTCCAGCGACAGCACGTGCGTCCCGGTCGGGAAGCCGGGCACCTGCGCCGTCGGTGAGCCCGCGGTGACGACGTTCGTGACGTCGAAGTCGCTGCCGTTGCCGAGGATCGCCGCCGCCTCCATGCCGCCCTGGGAGTGGCCGGCCAGGAGCACGGGCTCGTCCGGCTGGATGCCCGCGTCGTGCATGGCCGCCAGGATGCCGCCGAGGTAGGCGTTGTCGTGGCGGCCGATCAGCTGCAGGTTGGTGGCCATGTCGCGCACGTCGCCGTCCTGCGTCCAGGGCAGCGTGGTGAGGTCGTCGGTGCCGGGCAGGTAGACGATGTGGCGGACCTTGCCGTCCCCGCCGCGGATGGTCTGGATCTCCACCGTGCCGTCGGCCTCGGGGTGCTCCGCGTCGGAGAGCTCGTTGACCTGGTCGAGGTGGGCCATCACGTCGGCGACGCTGCCCGGCTGGGTGTGCGCATCGGCCGTGGCCAGGTCAGTGCCGTGCACCTCGAAGCCGCCGTCGTCGCCGTACAGCGCGGCGAGCGTGCCTGCCGCCGACTCGGTGTCCGGGGTGAACGACGGGATTCCCAGCGGCCCTCCGGGTGCCGTGGGAGTCGTTCCGTCCCACAGCCCGTCGAGCAGCCCGCCGCCCCCGTTGACCAGGTGCTGCTGCACCGCGGGGTGGTCCATCAGCCAGGCCTGGGCCGAGCCTCCTGCGACCGTCGCGTCGCCGCGGAGCTGCTGCTGCAGGGCAGGAGGCAGCTGCTGCCAGGTCAGGAGCGCGAGCGGGCCCGCGGTCGCCCCGAGGGCCAGCAGCGCGGGCCACGACGAGGCGAGGGTGAACCCCACGGCACGGCCCACCAGGTAGTCGACGGCCTCGACCGTCGCGTGCACCAGCTCGTCGGTCTCCTGCAGCACCCGGACGGTGACGCGGACGAGGACCGCGTCGGTCTCCCAGCCCAGGGACTCCGGGAGCAGGCCGTCGGGGCCGGTGGTGGCGTCGAGCACCGCCGCCTCGGCCGCGGCGAAGGTGGCCGGGGAGAGGACCGCGGACTCCACCAGATCGCCGTCGGTCATCGTGTGCCTTCCCCGGCCGGCCCAGGCGCGCATCCGGTCGCCGGCGGCGTCGTACGCCGTGGCGAGCGCGAGCACCGAGGCGTAGGTCGCGGCGATCCCCGCGGACCCACCGGTGATCCCGGTGATCGCGGCGGTGCCGCGGTCGCCGCCCTCGGTCGTCACGACCGGACCGCCGCGACCAGCCGGGCCACCTCGACGCCGAGCCGCAGCGGCGACACGGGGTGGACGCGGACGCGAGCCTCGCCGTCGCGGACGTGGGGCTCCAGTGCCCGCCAGCCGTCGGCGAAGAGCACCCAGCTGACCCAGCCGACCCGCTGCGTGCCGGTTGCGGCGGCGCCGGCCACGACCGTGCGCATCCTGCCCAGCGCGGCGGCGTGCAGCCGGCGCACCTGCTCGTCGGTGCCGGCCGCGCCGAGGGCGGCCGGGTCGTCGTCGGCGTGGACGCTGCCGGTGTGGCGAAACACGAGGTCGGCGAGCACGTCCTCGCGGGGCAGCCGCAGCGCTGCTCCGCTGCCCAGCAGCAGCTCGTGCGGGAGGTCGACGACCGCCGCCGGCGGAGTGACGGCGCTCCCTGGGGTCCGGACGGTGACTGCGCGGGCGAGCTCCACCTGCCACCAGGCGTCCGGGTGCCACCCGAGCTCAAAGGTGTGACCTCCCGCGGTCGAGAGGCTCGCGACCCGGCCGCCGCGCCGGCGCTGCCAGGAGTGCAGGTGGGCGAACCCGGCCGGGGCATCGGGAGGGCGGACCGACACGTCGACGTCGACCAGGACCTCGGGGGCGGCGAGGACCGTCATCGCGACGGCGACCTCGGGGTCGACGTCGCCGGCCGGCGCCACCAGCCGGTGGCGCAGCAGCTCCGCGGCGGGGGCCTCCGCCTCGGCCGCGGGATGGCCGGGGTCCCACGGCAGTGGGGTGCCGGTGCGCACCGCGAGCAGCTCGACGGCGGCCCGCGAGAGCCGGGTCCTGCGCGGCGGTGCGGGGGCCGGACCCGGCTGCGGCGCAGCGGCGCGGCCGTCGTCGGTGAGCGCGACGGTGACCATCAGCGCAGCCCCGGCAGGTCGACCTCGAGCCACTCCCTGCTGCCGCGCGGGGGTGGGTCGAAACGGGACATCAGCTCGTCGGTGGGATCGGAGAGCGCGTGGCGGGCGCCGTCGAGGAGACCGTGGCCCAGGTCGGCCAGCCGGTCCCGCGCCGCCGCCAGGAGGTTGTGGGCGCGTCGTTCGATCGCGGCGATCAGGTCCTCCAGCCGGTCGACCTCGGCGGCGTGGCGGTCGAGTGCCGCGGCGGCGTCCTCGTGGAGGCTCGCCGTACGACGCAGGGCGGCCGCCCGGTCACGGGACCGGTGACGCACAGCGTCGGCCGCGAGGCCGTGCCAGCGCACGCCCTCGGCTCGGGCGACGAGCCGGTCGGCCTCCCGCCGGATGTCGTCGGCCTGGTCCCGCAGCTCGCGGGCGAGGCCGCGGATGACGCTGGTGTCGCCGTACATCTGGTGCTCCCTCGGATCGGGGGGAGCCATGCTGCCCGCGACCGCGGACGAGCGAAACGTCAGTGCGGCAGGGCTGTGGAGAGCCGCTCGAGGGCGAGCTCGATCTCGTGCCCGGGGCCGGCGAAGCTGAGCCGCACGAAGCGGCCGCCGTCGACGGTGTCGAAGTCGACGCCGGGTGCGACCGCGACACCCGTGCGGGCGAGCAGGTCGTGGGCGAAGGCCATCGTGTCGTCGGTCAGGTGGCCCACGTCGGCGTACACGTAGAACGCGCCGTCCGCGGGTGCGAGGTCGGTGATGCCGAGCCGGGGCAGCCCGTCGAGGAGCAGCCGGCGGTTCTCGGCGTAGCGGCGGACGTGGCCGTCGAGCTCGGCGTACGACGCGTCGTCGAAGGCGGCGAGGCAGGCGTGCTGGGCGAGGACGGGCGGGCAGATGGTGAAGTTGCCGGTGAGGACGTCGACCGCGCGCCGCAGGTGCGCCGGAGCCAGCATCCAGCCGATCCGCCAGCCGGTCATGGAGAAGTACTTGGAGAACGAGCTGAACACCACGGCGCTCCGGCTGGTCTCCCAGGCGCTGCGCGACAGCGGGGCACCGCCCTCGAGGGGTGCGTACTCGATGCCGTGGTAGATCTCGTCGGAGATCAGCTGCACCCCGTTGACCTCGCACCACGTCGCGAGGGCGGCGAGCTCGTCGGGCAGCAGCATCGTGCCGGTGGGGTTGGCCGGGCTCGCGAGCACCAGGCCGCGCAGCCCCCCTCGGCGTGCAGTCGCGCCACCTGCTCGACGGTGGGCTGGAAGCGGGTCGCGCGGCCGGTCGGGATCTCGACGACCTCGCAGCCGAGCGCGGTCAGCACGTTGCGGTAGCAGGGGTAGCCCGGCCGGGCCATCGCCACGCGGTCGCCGACCTCGAACGCCGCGAGGAACGCGAGCAGGAAGCCGCCGCTCGAGCCCGTGGTGACGACCACCTCGTCGGGGTCGACGTCGACGCCGTGCGCGCGCTTGTGGTGGGCGGCGATCGCCACCCGCAGCTCGAGGATCCCGGTGGCGGGGGTGTAGCCGAGCGGTGCTCCGGACTGCAGCAGCCGGACCGCCTCGTCGCGCACCGGCCCCGGCGCCCCGGTGCTCGGCTGGCCGGCCAGCAGGTTGAGCGAGTCCCCGTGGGTCCGCTGCCGCTGCGCCGACGCGGCCAGCAGGTCCATCACGTGGAACGGCGGCACGTTCGCGCGGCTGGCTGCGTCGTACCTCCCGGTCATCCGGCGACTGTAACGGGCAGCCGGGGAAGCCTCCCGGGGGACGGACCCCCCGGTCGATAGACTGCGGCCCCGCCGCCCCTGCAATCGCACGAGGTGACCTCTTGACCTTCGATGTCCACCAGCTCGACACGTTCGTGCTGGTGGGGTCCGCGGTCACGCTGCTGGCGATCCTCGCGGTGCGGTTCTCCTCACGCGCCGGCCTGCCCAGCCTGCTGGTCTACCTGCTGATGGGCGTCGCGCTGGGCGAGTCGGGACTCGGCATCCACTTCGAGAACGCCGAGCTCGCCCACTCCCTGGGGTTCGCGGCGCTGGCGATCATCCTGGCCGAGGGCGGCCTGACCACCCGGTGGAGCGAGGCGCGCCCCTCGATGCCGCTCGGGCTCTCGCTGGCCACGGTGGGGGTGTGCGTCTCCGTCGCGGTGGTGGCGGTGGCGGGCCACTACCTGCTCGGGCTCTCCTGGGAGCTGGCGGTCCTCCTCGGCGCGGTGACCTCGCCGACGGACGCGGCCGCGGTGTTCTCGGTGCTCCGCGTGGTGCCGCTGCCGCGTCGGCTGATCGGCGCCCTGGAGGCCGAGTCCGGCCTGAACGACGCCCCGACCGTGGTCCTGGTGACCCTGATCTCCACCGGCGCGGTGGCCGACCACGGGCT
>Ga0308174_10001319_pt1 | contig 11443 bp, 8 predicted proteins | sample PhyPR2_FD_203894 | JGI IMG/M metagenome (GOLD analysis project Ga0308174, IMG submission 203894) | Soil microbial communities from UC Gill Tract Community Farm, Albany, California, United States - DLSLS.P.R2 | ecosystem: Environmental > Terrestrial > Soil > Agricultural land | place: USA...
CGCGAGACCTGGCTCAGCGGATGCTTCGTGTGCTGTCGGTGTCCTTCGCCCGCGCCGCCTTCGCCGCGGTCATCGCGCGCTCGGCCGATGCGCGTCGGGGCGCCGCTCGAGCACCAGGTCGGCACGTCGGGTGGCACGAGCGTGCGAATGTCCGCGCCCAGGGAGAACCACGGTGCGTCATCCTGTCGATCTCGGCAGCGCGTAGGCGACCACCTGGTCGGACACCTGCGGCTTCAGGATCGCATTGCCGCCGACGACAAACACGACGTATTGCCGGCCCTTGTACATGTACGTGCCGGGATTGGCGACGGCGGGCGCATCCACCTGCGCCTTCCACAGCACATCGCCCGACTTGAGATCGATCGCGCGCACGCGCGCGTCCATCGAACCGCCCGCGAAGATCACACCCGATCCGGTAATCAGCGGACCACCGATCGTCACCGATCCCCACGACTCGGGCATGTAGAAGCCCCACTTCTGCACGTCGCCGAAGGGCTTGCGCCACAAAAGCTTCCCGGTGTTAAGGTCGTACGCGGACATCGTCCCGTACGGTGGATTCCAGCACGGCATGCCCCAGCGGTTGACGAAGTTGTGCAGGTAGAAGCCGTACGGCGCACCCGCCTGCGCGTAGTAGCTCTTCGGATCGTCCTTCGATTCGCTGTCGAACTTGTCGCGTGGAACGAGACGATAGATCTGTGCAACCGCGGAGCTGTTGACGACGTAGACGTCGCTGCGCGGATCGACGCCGCCCCCGCCCCATTCGACGCCGCCGGCCGTCGACGGGTACGCCAGCGTGCCTTGCACGCTCGGCGGCGTATAGCGGCCGTCGTGGCGCAGCTTCGAGAGCATATCGCTGCATTCGCCGAAGCCGGCCCAGTCGGCGAGCTTGAAGATGCCGGGCAACCGATCGGGGACCGTCGGCTCGAGCGTCTCGGGATAGGGCTGCGTGGGTGATGCGTGCTCGCCGGGCACGTCTGATGGAGGCACTTTGTGCTCGTCGATCGGATAGATCGGCTCGCCAGTCAGGCGATTCAGCACGAAGAAGAAGCCCATCTTGGTCGCCTGCACGAGTGCGGGAATGGTCTTGCCGTCCTTGTGCAGATCGACGAGCGTCGGCGCCGAATTCGTGTCGTAATCCCAGAGGTCGTGATGCACGATCTGGCGGCTCCATAGCACCTTGCCGGTGTTCGCATCGAGCGCGGTGATCGACGTTGCGTACGGCACGTTCTCCTGGCGGTCGCCGCCCCAGAAATTCGGACTCGGCGAGCTCACGGGCAGGTACAGGATGCCGTGCCCGGGATCGATCGACATGCTGGCCCAGACGTTCGACGTTCCCGTCTGTTTTTCCGCGTTCTTGGGCAACGCGTCGAACGTCCACTGCCGCTTGCCCGTCTGCGCGTCGACCGCGAACACGGTTCCCGGCGGCGCTTCCTTGTCCGCCCAATCCTTGCCGGCCCAGCCGATGTACAGCAGGTCCTTGTAAACGGTGGGGGGTTGCAGGATCGACAGCGGCCACTTGGCGTTGACCGTGTTCCACTGGTTGATGTCGAGCGCACCATGGTCGCCGAAGGCGTCGCATGCCTTGCCGGTGTCGGCGTCGACGGCGTAGAGCTTGCCCTGCATCGTGCCGATATAGACGATCTTCTGGCATGCCTTGCCGGCTTCCGGCGTTGCCGCCTGCCAGTACGCGATACCGCGCGTCTTGAGATCGGGCTGCGTCACCGCCTTCAGTTCCGCGTGCGTGTCGAACGTCCACTTGACCTTGCCGGTGTCCGGGGTGAGCGCGAAGATCCGGTAGAACGGCGTCGACACGTAGACGGTGTTGTTCACGAAGAGCGGCGTCGCGGACCAGTCGGTGACAGGCACCTTTCCGTCGCCGGTCGACACGTCGCCGGTATGCACCTCCCAAACCTTCTGCAGCCGGCCGACGTTCTGCGGCGTGATCTGATCAACTTGCGAGAACTTCTGATCCATGAGGTCGCCGTTGAACGTGTACCAGCCGTGATAGGGAACGCCGGCTTCTTCCGGTGACGCATTCGTCATCGCCGCCGGCGCTTCGCCGTCCTGCGCTTTTGACGCGGGCATCGATATGAAGGCGCCGGTCGATGCGGCGACAGCGATGCCAATGGCAATCATCGCCGGCGCCGGGCGCGGCGCGCGTGACGCGGCGGGGATGGCGATCAGCCAGCCGATCGCCGCGAGCGCCATGGCACCGAGAATCCACCACGCCTGAAGGAGGTACGCGGCGAGTGCAGTGCCCGCGATGTCGATGATCAGAAGGACCAGCAGCAGACCGTGCGCAAAGCCCCCTTGCGCCCATTGCACGAGCGCGACCGCGAGAATCAGCATTACGACACTGCTCGCGATGACGAGCAGCACGCCACCGGTACCGTGGATGCCGTTGCCGGTCCAGAAATAGTCGAACAGCGCAGCGCCCAACGCGATGAGCGCGGCTACGGGAAGGACCCACGCCAAAGCCGTGGGACGTAGCGAAATTCGAGGCATCTCGTCCTCCTGCATGACACTCGGGAGAAGGAGACTCCCGTCGCCTCTCCCCGACACTGACGACGATGTGACCGCGCCGCTTCCTCGCGAGTTCGATGATTTCGCCGATCGTCCGTCGCGGGGGAACCCGCACTTGGGGCGTGTAGCGGCCGCTGTCGGCTTCGTCCGGCCTCTAAAGCGATTGCACGTACGCGGCGAGCGCCTCGATCTCGGCCGACGTGAGATCCTTCACGACGCCGTGCATCACTGGCGCGTTTCGAACGAGGCCCTGAATATATTCGAGTTGCTTTCTCACGTATTTGGCGTGTTGGCCGGCAAGGCGCGGGAAGGTTGCGAGACCCTGGGCCTGCGCGCCGTGGCAGGTTGCACAACTCGGAATGCCTCGGCCCGGCACGCCCTTGTCGAAAAGCTGCTTGCCCTGCTCGATCAGCGCTGGATCGCCGGGTCGTCCGGGCGCAGGCGGCTGCGATGCATAGTATCTCGCCACGGCATCGATCATCCGGTCGTCGAGGCCGCCGGCGATTCCCCACATGAAGTCGTGCGCGATCTGCTCGGCGCGCGTTTTCGCGCGAAACGCTTCGAGTTGCGCAACGAGATAGTCGTGCTGCTGGCCCGCCAGTACCGGGAACTCCGGCGACGTGCTCACACCTCGTGGCCCGTGACAGGTAGAGCAAAGGTTGATCGCCTTGTCGGCGCCAGCCTTGATCGAATCGGCGTCCGTCGCCGGCGTGCCTTGCGCAATGACCACGGTCGCGCTCGCGAACGCACAGGCGAGCGCAGCCACCCCGGCCAGCAGGCGCAGGCATGGGTTAGCGAGGGTCGGCTTGACTGGCGTCATCCGGTCCACGGCATCGGTCCTCAGAATGCAACCCAGACGTTCAGGAACAACGTGTTGTTGTCCCGCGCGTTTCGTCCGGTGCCGTCGTAGTTGGTGGAAGCGCCGTTGAACTTGTTGTACAACGTGTACTGCAGCATCAGTCGCACATACTGCACCGGCAGATAGTCCAGTTCGAAGATGAACCCGCTGCTGTCCGGTCTTCCCGCGTTGCCCTCCGCGTCGGTCCCGTAAAGGCCAGCGTCCGATGTGCCGATCGTCGAGAAGTACGCAACGGTCCCACCGTACTTGCGCTCCCGGTAGTACGTGGCCTTCGCCTTGAACGTGCGCAGCGTGTCATCGGGATTGGCGGGCGTCGGCCCCGCACCGAAACCGCTTCCCGTTGACAGCGTCACCGGAAAGCTCGCCTTGTACGACTGTTTCTCGTAGATGTACGTCGCTTGCGCGGTGAACGTGTGCGGGTCGGTTATGTATTGATACTGAAAGTCGGTCGCGATGTCCCGGAAGCGGTCCGTGGGTGTCGACTGATCGAGGTTGCTCGGATAGCGGTCGACGAGCATGCCATACGTGCCGACCATGATCGAGTTCGGTCCGTAGTCGTGGCTGTACGCGAGACGCCAGTAGGGGTTGTAGCCCTTGACCGCTGCCACACCCCCCTCAGTACCGGTATCCTGGCCCGCGCGCAGGAACGAGAACGCATCATCGGCAGTGCGGTAGAACGATACCTCGGCGTAGAGCGTCTTTTTCCAGAACGCATAGACACCGAGCCCCGCCACCTGCTGCGCGAGCGTTCCGTCGATCTGCGTGGCTGCGGCGGGTGTGTTCGCGAGCGGTGCCGCGGTGTACGGAAAGCCGAACGCAGGCGTGCTGTTCCAGACGTCCTGCACCGTGGGATTGTTGTGCAGCGTGAATCCGTAGATCAGGTCGGGCTCGGCAGCGCCCGGACCGCTATATCGCCCGACGACCCGGATGTCGGTGTTGTCGATGCCGCTATGCCCACCCGGCGTACCGTCGCCCGTCGTCGCCAGATTGTCGTATGTCCACTGCACGAAGCCGCCGAGATAATCGGTCACCTTGCCGGCGAGAAACAAGCTCGCGCCGCTGAACGTGAACTGGTTGTTCTTCTCGGTGACTTCGACGGTCTCGCCAGTATCGGGATCGGTCGTGTGGTTATGCCTTGTACTCGTGACCCCCGCCTGCGCCATCAGCGCAAAGGGCATGTAGTTGATCCCGGCCGAGGTGATCGCCGGCTTGCCGATCGTGTAGCCGGTGAGCTTGAAGTACCGGCCGTACGGCGTCAGCTCCGGAAAGCTCACGTGGCAGGCGATGCATTCCTGCCCGGTCTGCCGGGCATAAGCAGGAACGGCGTGCGCGGCGGAAGCTGCGACGAGGGACAGGACGACGAGTCCGATCGCCAGAATCGCTTTCGCCTGCTTCATCGATGCCTCCTGCGAAGACTTCCCGGTCAGATTCACAGCAGGAAAGAAGAAAGTCAACGAAAGCGGGCGCGTGTCGACTCGAATACGTGATCTACCTATCGGTCGGCCACAGCTTCGCGCGAACCTTGCAGTATCCTGAACGTTTCCTGTCAATTTGCTGAATAGATCCTCCGTGTGTCTGAAGGGTATCGGCAATGACCGCGTTGTTCGCTTTCGCGATACTTGACGGCCTTCGCGACCCACTGGGAGCGGGGTCGCGCCGATTGCGGCCGCCATGGTCATTGCCGAGAAGCGGCCGTGGTCGCGGCCTCTTATCCCCGGCTGCCGAATGTCGCCTCGCGTAAACCTGGCTGCGCCGGATGCACCGAACCGCCTCCCAGCGGGGAAACTGCGCTGATCATCTTCACTTCGTCACGAGATGTCGTGCAGCGACCGTCTCGGTTGCGGACCTTCGCCACCCGACGTTGGGGCCGAAAGCGCAGATAGCGTTGGGGTAGCGAAGTGAACAAGAACGAGAACGGTCGTTTGAACTGGAGCGTTCGATGTCTGAGCAGCAACCCCATGATCTGTTGCAGCGTTCGCTGGACGGTCTCAGCAGTGAGGAAGCTGCACGTCGATTGGCCGAGGAAGGTCCCAATGAGCTTCCGACTGGACGCACGCCCAGGTTATTCGCCATCGCATGGGACGTCTTTGCCGAGCCAATGTTTCTGCTGTTGCTCGGAGCGATCGCAATTTATCTTGTGCTCGGAGACGTGCGTGAGGCGCTGATCCTTGCAGCGTCGCTGTTTGTCGTCGTCGCCATTGCCATCTATCAGCAACACCGGACCGAGCGAGCGCTGGAGGCGCTTCGCGATCTCTCCACCCCGCGCGCATTGGTCATTCGTGACGGCACTGAACAGCGCATTGCGGGACGGGACGTCGTTCGTGGCGATGTTGTCGTGCTGCGCGAGGGTGACCGGGTTCCGGCAGACGGTCTGTTGCGCGAAGCGGTAGAGATTGCGGTCGACGAATCGCTGCTCACGGGGGAATCGTTGCCGGCCGACAAGCGGGTTGACGAGGCGGCACAGAGCATGGGCCGCCCGGGTGATGCAATCGCGTCAGTCTATTCCGGCACGCTCGTCGTGCATGGACATGGCATGGCGGAAATTCTCGCGACCGGCCCGCGCAGTGAAATCGGTCGAATCGGCGCTGCACTTCGCTCCATCGAAACCGAAATCACCCCGCTGCAGAGAGAAACGCGCCGTGTCGTGAAGCGTCTTGCGGTCGCGGGTCTTGCATTGTGCGTATTCGTCGCGCTCGCTTATGGCGCGCTGCGCGGGCACTGGGCCGAGGCGATCCTCGCCGGCGTCACGCTTGCAATGGCGATACTGCCCGAGGAATTTCCGGTCGTCCTCACCGTGTTCCTCGCACTCGGCGCATGGCGCATTTCCAAGCGCAACGTCCTCACACGACGCATGCCTGCGATCGAAACGCTGGGCGCGACAACCGTACTATGTGTCGACAAGACCGGCACGCTCACCGAGAATCGCATGCAGGTGGCCGTGCTCGAGACGCCGGATGCGAGTGTCGACCTCCGTGGTCACGGCAGCGCGACCCTCGATGCGCCCTCGCGGCGGCTGCTTGTTACCGCCGCTGCCGCATGCGAGCTCGACCCATTCGATCCGATGGAGCGAGCGATTCGGACGGCGGCTTATGCGCTGGCGCAGCACGAGGCAGCGGCATTCGACGTGATGACGCTCGAGCGCGAATACGACCTGTCGGCCGATCTGCTCGCTGTTACGCACCTGTGGAAGCCGCGGGATGATGGGGCCTTTCAAATAGCCGTCAAGGGAGCGCCCGAAGCGGTCGCGGGGTTATGTCGGATGAACGCCGAGAGCCGCGATCAATTGCTTGATCGCGTTTCGTCGCTTGCGCGCGACGGCCTGCGCGTGCTGGCGGTCGCTAATGGAAGCTTCGAGGGTGAGCAGTTCCCTGCATCTCCGCGCGACTTCATGCTCGAATTCCAGGGACTCGTGGGACTCGCCGATCCGACCCGCCCGACCGTGCCGAGTGCGCTGGCCGAATGCTATCGGGCCGGCATGCGCGTCATCATGATCACCGGCGATCACCCGGGGACCGCGCTTGCCATCGGACGCTCGATCGGCCTGGACATGGCTGCCGGCGTTCTGACCGGAGGCGACATTGCCGAATTGGACGACGAAGCACTGCGCAAGCAGGTCGCGCGAGTCAATGTTTTCGCTCGCATGGTGCCGGAGCAGAAGTTGCGGCTCGTGCAAGCGCTCAAAGAAAATGGTGAAGTCGTCGCGATGACCGGTGACGGCGTGAACGATGCGCCGGCGTTGAAAGCAGCGCACATTGGCGTCGCGATGGGAGGGCGCGGCACCGATGTCGCGCGGGAGGCCGCCGCGCTCGTGCTGCTCGACGATGACTTCGCGTCACTCGTTGCCACCGTGCGCCAGGGACGCCGCATCTACGACAATATCCGAAACGCAATGACGTATTTGCTCGCCGTGCATGTGCCGATCGCCGGCATGGGGCTCGTTCCGGTGCTGTTCGGTTGGCCGCTGTTCCTCTTTCCGGTGCACGTCGTCTTCCTCGAGTTCGTCATCGACCCCGCGTGCTCGCTCGTCTTCGAGGCCGAGCGTGCGGACAAAGGCGTCATGCAACGGCCGCCGCGTGATCCGCGCGAGCCGCTGTTTACGCGCGGCATGCTTACAGAAAGCGTACTCCTTGGACTCTCGGTCTTCGTCGCCGTGGCCGCGGTTTACGGAACGGCACTCGCGATGGCGGGCGAAGGCCAGGCGCGCGCCATGGGATTCATTACGCTGGTGTTCGCGAACCTGCTCCTTATCCTGGCCAATCGTTCGCATAGAGAATCGTTTGTCGCCGTTCTCGCAAGACCCAATCGCATGTTTTGGACGATCGCCGCCGCCGCGGTCGCAGGCGTCGCTGCAGCGGTATATGTTCCGAGCGTCGCGGGCGTATTCCGCTTCGAGTCACCATCGTCTGTCGGAGTTGCGGTAAGCCTTGCCGTCGCCATTGTCGCAGTCATGTGGATCGAGGCTGTCAAGTGGCTGAGCCGGCGTCATGTCCAATTCTCGTAGCACATCGACAGGGCCCGGCACGACGTTAACGAGAGCATCGTTTGGGTGCTGCTCGGTATCATTGTCATTCACATGCTAGCCGCGCTGGGGCATGTATTCGCCTACGGCGATCGGGTAATGCAGCGAATGCTGTTTGGGGCGCCGTAGCGAACGCGTCCCGACGCCACAAGCTTTCTCTCAGTCGGCGGCGGCGCTCCACGCCACCGTTTCGGTCGAGCCCAGACACTCGATCGCGAAACCTGACGGCCTTCCCGCACGACGACAACCGGCGAGCGCATGCCGGTCATGTTCCCTGCGCGTCTGCTGAAGGCGAGTTGCACCGTCCCACCTCCGCCCCGAACCCAGTGTCGGATGCTCCGTGGCGATGACGCGGGCGATGGGGGTATCGCCCCGATGCGCAGACTGAGCGTCCGTTAATAAAACGTTAATTTGACGTTTCTATTGTGCCGATCGTCGATGGACTGATGGTGACGCTATGCACAGGGCAAAGCTTGCAGTGCTTCTTCCGTCCGTTGCAGGGACGATGGTTCTCCTGGCCAGCCTGGCAGCGGCCGGAACCCCCGCCGATCAACAAAAGCGGTTCGAGGACGAACTTCGAGCTGCGGGGTCTCCCCTCGGCGGTTTCTCGGCACAGCGTGGGGAGGCATTCTTCAACGCGACCCACGGGAGCGAATGGAGCTGTTCGTCCTGCCACACGAGCAACCCGCTGGCGGCCGGGAAGCACGCGAGGACCGCCAAGCTCATCGCGCCCCTGGCACCTGCCGCCAACCCGGAGCGCTTCACCGACGCAGCCACGGTCGACAAATGGTTCCGGCGCAACTGCAACGACGTGCTTGGACGCCTCTGCACGGCGCAGGAAAAGGGCGACGTCCTGCAGTACCTCATGTCACTGAAATAGGAGCCGAAAAATGGACAACACCGCCAGGCGACGGATCTTCGATGTCACGGGGTGGATTATCGGGCTGCTTGCCGGCATGGCGCTGCTCGCGCACGACGCGATGGCGGACAGCAAACGCAGTGCGCCGCCGAACGCGCCATGGAGAGCCGAATGCGGCAGCTGCCACATCGCGTATCCGCCGCAGCTTCTTCCCGCGCAAACGTGGCGGCAGATCATGGCGCAGCTCGACAAGCACTTCGGGACCGATGCCAGCGTCGATCCGGTTGCGGCGGCGGAGATCAGCGCATACCTCGAACGCTACTCGGGCTCGGCGCGGCGCACGGCCGTTTTGCCGGACGGCCTGCGCATCACCGAGACGCGTTGGTTCCTGCACGAGCACGATGAAATGCCGTCTGCGGTCTGGCGGCTCCCGGCGGTGAAGAGCGCCGCCAACTGCGCCGCTTGCCATACCACGGCCGAGCAGGGTGATTTCCGCGAACGCAACATCCGCATTCCACGCTAGAGGTGACATGATGATCGACAAATCGAAAGTTCTCGTCTGGGACGTTCCGACACGCGTCTTTCACTGGCTGCTCGCCCTGTCGTTCACCGGAGCTTTCCTGACCGCGGAGTCGGAGCGATACCGGGACGTGCACGTGCTTCTCGGCTACACCGTCCTCGGACTCGTTGCATTCCGACTGCTGTGGGGACTCGTCGGCACGCGGTACGCGCGCTTCCGGTCCTTCGCTTACCGTCCGCACAGTGTCCTGACCTACGTCAAGTCACTCTTCACGCGCTTGCCTCAGCATTACGTCGGCCACAATCCGGCAGGCAGCTGGGCGGTCTATGCGCTCCTCGCCTTGAGCCTTCTTGCCGGTGCCAGCGGCTATGCTGCATACAACGACATCGGCGGTCATGGAATGGACGATGTGCACGAGGCGCTCGCCAATACTCTCTTGGCGCTCGTGTTCGTCCATATCGCCGGTGTCGTGCTAAGCAGCCTTGTCCATCGCGAGAACCTGGTGCGCTCGATGCTGAACGGCTACAAGTTCGGGAAGTCCGGCGAAGGAATCCGCTACCGCCATCGCGTGATCGGCGGCGCGCTGGTCGCGGCAGTGGCGGCACTCTGGATCGCCGGGCCGGATTGGCTGGTCGCGGGATGGACGCCGCCGGGGCACGCGGCTGCCGCAGTCAAGTACCAGTCTGCGGACCGAAGGCACGGCGACTGAACCTCTCGGCCTGCGTCGATGCGCATCCTGGTCGTCGAAGACGATTCGCTCCTGGGCGACGGCATCAAAGCCGGTCTCGCGCAAGCCGACTTCACGGTGGACTGGGTCAAGGACGGCGTGGCCGGGGAACTGGCTCTAAAAACAGCATCGCACGCCGCCGTCGTCCTGGACCTCGGCTTGCCACGCCTCGCCGGTCTTGACCTGCTGCGACGTGTGCGAGCGAAGGGCAACAAGACGCCGGTTCTCATTCTGACGGCGCGCGATGCGATCGACGACAGGATCAAGGGCCTCGACAGCGGTGCCGACGATTACATGGTGAAGCCTTTCGATCTGCACGAGCTGGCGGCGCGCCTGCGTGCATTGATCCGGCGCTCGGCCGGCGAAGCCGCACCAGTGCTTCGTGTCGGGGACATCGAGCTGGAACCGGCCGGGCGCCGGGTTCGCTTCAAGGGCACGCTCCTCGAGTTGCCGCCGCGGGAATACGCGCTGCTCCACGCTTTCATGCTCGGTGCCGGCAGAGTCCTGACGCGCGAGCAGCTCTCGGAGCGGCTGTATGCGTGGGGCGAAGAGGTCGAAAGCAATGCCATAGACGTCCACATCCACCATCTGCGCCGGAAGCTCGCGCCGCAACTCATCCGCACGGTGCGCGGCGTGGGATATCTGATGCCGCGCGAGGCGAATGGATAGCGGCGCTTCCTATTCGCTCAAGCAGCGCCTGCTGCTCGGCATTCTGGCGAGCGTGGCCTTGGTGTGGATAGCGACATCCACGTACAGCTATTTCGACGCGAGGCACGAGATCAATGAGCTGCTTGACGCCCACCTCGCGCAATCGGCCTCACTGATCGTTGCCCAACTCGGCCACGAGCTCGAGGAGATCGATCTCGAGCATGCTCCCACGACCGATAAGCGCACCCGGCGGGTCGCCTTCCAGATCTGGGAGCGAGGTACGCTGCTTCGACTGCATTCAGCCGACGCGCCATCATCGCGCCTTTCCCGGCGCGAGGAGGGCTATAGCAACGCGAATCTCGACGGGAAAGGCTGGCGCGTGTTCAGCACCTGGGACGCGAGGCACCGATTCCTGGTGCAGATCGCCGAGCGCGACGAGGCGCGCGGCGAGATTGCGGCCGGGATGGCGACGAGCCTGCTCGTTCCGCTGCTCGTCGCGTTGCCGATCCTGGCTCTCTTCGTCTGGCTCACTGTCGGACGCGCCGTCCAGCCCCTCGATCGCCTCGGAAATGAAGTGGAGCAGCGAAAGGCCGACAACCTGGGCGCTCTGGCGCCGGCAGGAGCGCCGCGAGAGGTGATTCCCCTGGTGCGAAGTCTCAACGCGCTGTTCGAACGCGTGGACCGTCTGATCGACAACGAGCGGCGATTCACCTCCGACGCAGCCCACGAGCTCCGCACGCCGCTCGCGGCGTTGAAAACCCAGGCGCAGGTCGCGAAGGGCGCTGTCG
>Ga0308174_10001320_pt1 | contig 11442 bp, 14 predicted proteins | sample PhyPR2_FD_203894 | JGI IMG/M metagenome (GOLD analysis project Ga0308174, IMG submission 203894) | Soil microbial communities from UC Gill Tract Community Farm, Albany, California, United States - DLSLS.P.R2 | ecosystem: Environmental > Terrestrial > Soil > Agricultural land | place: USA...
TACCCGGCAAGAGGTATTCTACTTCGGCACGCCGGCCGGTGACCGGCGTTTTTCTCCGGCTGTCATGCCGGGGTGGGCCGACTTCAACGGCGGCGACATCTTCTACGGCTTCCCTGATTTGGAGACGCGCGGTGTGAAGTTCGCCCATGACGCGCATGGCGTCGTCGTCGACCCGGACAAACAAAGCCGCAAGCCCACCGACGCCGCTCGGGCGGAGGTCGTGGCGTTCCGTGACCGGCGTTTCCCTCTATTGCGCGGCGCTCCGCTGATCGGGGCCGAGGTCTGCCAGTACGAGAACAGCTCGAACGGCGACTTCCTAATCGACTTTCATCCGCAGCTTTCGAACGTCCTCCTAGTCGGAGGAGGTTCGGGCCACGGATTCAAGCATGGACCAGAGGTCGGCCGCTACGCCGCCGCCCGCCTGACCGCGTTAGTCAAGCCCGAGCCGCGGTTCAGCCTCGGCAGCAAGAGAGAGGTGCACCACCGCGAGGTGCACTAGTCGGCCTTCTTCGCCACTCCGACGAGCGCGGGCCTCAGCAACCGGTCCTTCAGCATGTAGCCGGGCTGCATTTCCTCGACGATCGTGCCGGGCTCGGCGTCAGCGCTCGGCAGCTCGACCATCGCCTGGTGCCGGTGCGGATCCAGCTTCTCGCCCTTCGACTGGATGCGGGTGACGCCGTGACGATTGAATACGGTCTCCAACTCCCGCGCCGTGGATTCGATGCCCGCGAGAAACTGACTCGCCACCTTGTCCTGGCGAAGCTCGTCCGTGACCGCAGCCAGAGCGCGCTCGAGATGGTCCTTGATCGCGAGCATATCGCGCGCAAATTGCGCAGCGGCATAGCTCGATGCCTGATCCTTCTCGGCTTCCAGTCGGCGGCGCACGTTCTGCGTCTCTGCGGCGGCGTAAAGCGCCTTGTTCTTCGCTTCCTCGAGCTGCCGCTCGAGCTCGGCCACATGGTCGTGCTCGGCGACCTCCGGTGCGTCCTCGGCGGTCTCCTTGCGGATTTCCTCGGCCTCGTCATGAAGCTTCTCGTTCTCGATCATGCCATCAATCTCGTCAGTGCTTTCGCTGTGAAATCCACCATGGGGACCACCCGTGCATAGTTCAACCGCGTCGGGCCGATGACTCCCACAACGCCGACCACCTCTCCCTGGCTCCCACGATAAGGCGCGGCGATCACGGATGAGCCGGACAGCGCAAACATCCGGTTCTCCGAGCCAATGAAGATGCGGCACCCGGGGCCGTCCCGCGCGCCTTCCAGCAGACGCGCGATCTCCTGCGCCTCCTCGAGCTCGTCGAGCAGCTTGCGCACACGATCCAGGTCCTCGGCGGCGTGCTCGTCGATGAGATTGGCCTGCCCCCGGACGATCAGCACGGGACGGCGTGAGTAGTCCTGGCTCCAGGCCGCGAGCCCAGAGGCGACGAGCTCGGCAGCTGCGGCATCGATCGCCTCCTTCCGGTCGCGGATCTCGCTGCGCAATCGCGTTTCGGCCTCGACCAGGGTCATGCCTGTCAGCCGCGCATTGACGAAATTGCTGACCTCCATCAGCGCGGCCGGCGTCGTTCCGGAGTCGAGCGACACGATGCGATTCTCGACCGTGCCATCCGCCCCGACCAGCACCGCCAGCGCGCGCGCATTGCTGAGAGGAACGAAGCTGAGTTGCCGCAGCCGCATCTCATTCTTCGGAGCGAGCACCACGCCAGCGGCCTGTGACAGACCGGACAGAGCCGCCGACGCCGCTGCCAGCGCATCCTCGATCGGCTGGTCGCGCGCGATCTGCCGCTCGATCTCGCGCCGCTCGCGCGGATCGGGTGCGGCCGCCTGCATAATCCCGTCGACGAACAAGCGAAGGCCGCTGTCGGTCGGGATCCGGCCGGCCGAGGTATGGGGATGCGTGAGCAGGCCCCGCTCCTCCAGCTCCTGCATCACGCCGCGGATCGAGGCGGGTGACAGGCTGACGGTGCCGGCGAGCGCTTTCGATCCCACGGGAAGTCCACGCTCGAGATAGGCCTCGACCACCAGGCCGAAGATGTCCCGCATCCGGTCCGTAAGTTCGCCGATCGGCTGGGTCATGCGGCTGCATCTAGGATTGCGGGCATTCGCGGTCTAGGGACGCCGCGAACCAGTATCAGGTCAAGGAGTCTGCATGCGCCCGTCAGGACGCGCCCCCGATCAAATGCGCGAACTTCGCTTCGAGCCCGCGTTCACTCGTCACGCCGAGGGCTCGTGCCTCGTCAGCTTCGGCGACACGCGGGTACTCTGCACCGCGAGCGTGGAGGAGAAGGTCCCGCCCTTCCTGCGCGGCAAGGGCCAGGGCTGGGTTACGGCCGAATATGGCATGCTGCCCCGCGCCACCCACACCCGCGGCAACCGCGAGGCGGCGAAGGGCAAGCAGTCCGGCCGCACGCAGGAAATCCAGCGGCTGATCGGCCGCTCACTCCGCGCCGTCGTCGACCTGCCCAAGCTTGGCGAGCGGCAGATCATCGTCGACTGCGACGTTATCCAGGCCGACGGCGGTACGCGCACGGCCTCCATTTCGGGCGGCTGGGTCGCTCTTCGGATCGCGGTCAACAAGCTGCTCGAGAGCAAAGGTCTGGTCGCCGATCCGATCCAGACGCAGGTCGCGGCGGTCAGTTGCGGGATCCACAAAGGCAATGCCGTGCTGGACCTCGACTATGAAGAGGACAGCCAGGCGGGCTGTGACGGAAATTTTGTTCTCACCGCGGATGGCACGATCGTCGAGGCTCAGGTCACCGCCGAGGGCGAATGCTATGACGAGGAGGGCCTGTTGCGCTTGCTCCGGCTGGCGCGCATCGGCTGCTCGGAGATTTTCCAGGCACAGCTGAAGGCCGCAGCGGCATGAGGCCAATCGGCGACAAGCTGGTCATCGCAACGCACAATCCCGGCAAGCTGCGCGAGATCGCGGCGCTGATCGAGCCACTCGGCATCAGCTGCGTCAGCGCTGCAGAGCTGGACCTCCCGGAACCCGAGGAAATCGGCAACAGCTTTGCCGACAATGCGGACCTGAAAGCCCGGGAAGCCGCCGACCTTTCCGGTCTGCCTGCCCTCTCCGACGACAGCGGTCTTTGCGTCGATGCGCTGCATGGCCGGCCCGGCATCTTTTCCGCTCGATGGGCGGAGGACGAAGACGGCAACCGCGACTGGATGCGCGCCATGGAGAAGGTGTGGCGGGAGGTCGAGGCAACCGAGCCGGACGCTGCGCCGGCCGCCCACTTCGCCTGCTCGCTGGCGATCGCCTGGCCCAACGACGGTCAGACCGAGACGTTCGACGGTCGGGTGGACGGCATCCTCGTCTGGCCGCCGCGCGGCGATCGCGGCTTCGGCTACGATCCGATGTTCATGCCCGTTGGGTATGAGCAGACGTTCGGCGAGCTGGATCCGGAGTTGAAGCATTCGATCAGTCACCGGGCAGACGCATTCCGGAAGCTGGTGCAGGCGCTCAACGAATGAGCGGCGAGCCGCTGGCGCTGTACGTCCATTGGCCGTTTTGCGTCAGCAAATGCCCCTATTGCGACTTCAACAGTCACGTCCGGGCAGGCATCGATCAGCATGCGTGGCGCGACGCGCTGCTCGCCGACCTCGCCCACGAGGCCCGGCTTCTGCCTGGCAGGCGACTGACGTCCATATTCTTCGGCGGCGGAACGCCATCACTGATGGATCCGGCGACGGTGGAAGCGGTGATCGAAGCAGCAATTGGGCACTGGAGCCCTGCTGAAGACATCGAAGTCACCCTCGAAGCAAATCCGAACTCGGTCGAGACCGCGCGTTTCGCCGATCTGGCCCGGGCAGGCGTGAACCGCGTTTCCTTAGGGCTGCAGAGCTTCGACGATCGGGCGCTTGCCTTCCTCGGACGCGCGCACTCGGCTCGCGAGGGTTTTGGGGCGCTGCAAACGGCGCAGAAGCATTTCCGGCGCGTGAGCTTCGATCTTATCTATGCCCTTCCGGGCGACACGGAGGATAGTTGGTCGGCGATGCTTGCGCAGGCTCTCTCGCTCGGCACCAAGCATCTGTCGCTTTACCAGCTGACCATCGAGCCGGGCACGCGCTTCGCCAGCATGGTTGCTCGCAGGCAGTTCGAACCACAAGATGCCGACGCCTCCGCGGCGCTCTATGAGCTGACCGACGCCATGACGTCGGCCGCGGGGATGCCGCCCTACGAGATCAGCAATTACGCGCGCCGCAGCCACGAGAGCCGCCACAATCTCACCTACTGGCGCTATGGCGACTATGCCGGCGTTGGGCCCGGCGCACACGGCAGGCGCCTGGGCATGCGAACGGTCCGTCATAGGAAGCCGGAAAACTTTCTGTCGGCAATGCGCCGCAACGGTCACGGAATATCGGAAGAAGCGCCGCTGCTTGCCACCGAAGCCGGCGATGAAGCACTCGTCATGGGGCTGCGGTTGACCGAGGGGATAGACGCCGACGTGATCGCCCGCCGTTTCGGCATCGCAAGGATCGTCGATTGGGCGCGTGTCGACCGGCTCGTCGCCTCAGGTCACCTGGTCCGCAAAGGAAGCCGCATCGCACCGACAGCCGCCGGGCGATTGCTGCTCAACCATATCCTCGCCGAGATCTCGGCTGAACAGGTTACGGCTGCTTCGGCTGCGCTGCCGGAGTCGGCGGCGGCTTAGTCGCAGCCGGAGCGCTGGCGTCCTGCTTCGCCGGACCGTTGCTCCCGAGGATATATTTATAACGATCGAGCGAGCTTCCCAGGAAATCCGCGATCATTGCGTCGGCGTCGTCATCCGATGCTTTCTTCGACATCTTGTTCGACATGTCGAACTTGATGACCGCGCCCTTGAACGAGCCGAGCTGTCCGCTGCAGGCGTTGCGGACATAAGCCTCGTAAGCGTCGGCGCCGACCTTGGAATCGGCAGCCTTCGCGCTGGTTTCCTTGAGACAGGACTTGAACGCGTCACGAGGCGCATTGATCGAAGCCTGGAGCGCCGTCAAAACGATGGACGACGTGGCCAACAATATGATCACCGAACCTCTCCCCAGATTGCCGATGAATGTTGGAGTGATGACTCTTTTTCGTTTGGATTGGAAGCGTTTAATAGCGGGCCCTAATGCAGGATAGGCTTGCTCCCGGGCTTCACATCGTTGCCACCCCGATCGGCAATCTGGGCGACCTTTCGCCGCGAGCAGCCGACACGCTGAAGCGCGCGGATCGCATTCTTGTCGAAGATACGCGGGTCACGGCCAAGCTGCTGGTGCATGTGGGCGCGAAAACCCCGATGACGCGCTATGACGATCACAGCAGTGAAGCGGAACGCGACCGGATCGTCGCGCAGCTTGGCGACCAGGCGATTGCGCTCGTGAGCGATGCGGGCACGCCGCTTATCTCTGACCCGGGGTACAAGCTAGTTCGCGCAGCGCGGGCAGCAGGATATGCGGTGCATACGGTTCCAGGACCGTCGGCGGCTATCGCGGCGCTCACGTTGGCCGGTCTTCCGACGGACCGCTTCCTGTTCCTCGGTTTTCTGCCGGCCAAGGCCAAGGCGCGGGCGGAAGCACTCTCTCAGATCGCGCAAGTGAGGGCGAGCCTGGTCCTGTACGAAAGCGGGCCGCGGCTCGCGGAAACGTTGGCAGCGCTTGCTGAGGGGTTGGGCGACCGCGATGGCGCAGTCGCGCGGGAGCTCACCAAGCTGCACGAGGAATGCGTGACCGGCACGCTGTCCGAGCTGGCGTCGCGGTACGAGGCGGCAGCTCCCAGGGGAGAAATCGTCATTGTCGTCGGCCCGCCGCGGAGCCGCGAAGCCGCGTCGGACCAGGACCTCGACGCCGCGCTGGACGAAGCGCTGTTGCGTTTTTCGCCGTCCCGCGCCGCCGCAGAAGTGGCCGAGTTGCTGAACGTGCCACGGAAGCGCGCTTACGCGCGGGCTCTTGAGCGTTCGAAGTGAACCGGAAGCAAGCCGAGAAGCGCGGCCGTGGTGCGGAGACGCTCGCCTGCTGGTACTTACGTTTGCGCGGCTGGCGCATCGTTGCTCGCCGGGCGCGCGTCCCCGGCGGGGAAGTCGACATCGTCGCGCGGCGCGGGCGGACACTTGCGTTCGTCGAGGTCAAGGCGCGCTCGACTGAGGAAGCTGCGGCCTTTGCGCTCGACCAATCTCGGCTCCGTCGTGTCGCCATAGCTGCCGAACGGCTTGCGCCGCGCTTCATGCGCGACGGCGACGATGTTCGTATCGATGCCATGTTCATCGTCCCGGGGAGCTGGCCAAGGCACCTGCCCAACGTCTGGCAAGGGTGACAAAGCAGTAGCGAAACCGTAGGCGCTTGGCGCATGCCGCTGCGTGTCGCCGTCCAGATGGACCCGCTGGAGAAGATCAACATCTCCGGCGATTCTACCTTCGCTTTGATGCTCAGGGCGCAGGAACGCGGGCACAAGCTCTATCATTATCTTGCCGAAGCCCTGACCTACGCGGGCGGTCGCCTATATGCCGGCGCGCACGAAGTAAGCGTCCAGCCGATTTCGGGCGACCACTTCAAGCTTGGCGAGTTCGTGATCCTCGACCTGGGCTCGGACGTCGACGTCGTCCTCATGCGGCAGGACCCGCCGTTTGACCTCGGCTATATTACCGCCACGCACCTGCTCGAACGCATTCAGGGCGAGACGCTCGTCGTCAATGACCCGGCCTCCGTCCGGAATGCGCCGGAGAAACTCTGGGTGCTCGACTTTGCGCAGTTCATGCCTCCGACCGCGCTGACACGGTCGCTAAGCGTCGCGCGCAAGTTCCTTGCGGAACATGGCGATATCGTCATCAAGCCGCTCCACGGCTTTGCAGGCGGCTCCGTCTTTCGGATCGGTCGCGATGGCCAAAACCTCGCCTCGCTGATCGAGCTGTTCAACAAGAGCTATCGCGAGCCCCACGTGCTGCAGGCGTTCGTTCCGGAAATTGCGCAAGGCGACAAGCGCATCGTCCTGGTCGACGGTGAAGTCGCCGGTGCCATCAATCGCGTTCCCGGCGCCGGAGAAATCCGGTCGAACCTGGCCGTTGGAGGCAAGGCCGCAAAAACTGAGCTGACCGAATGCGAGCAAGAGATCTGCGCCACGCTCGGTCCCGAGCTCAAGCGGGGTGGGCTGCTGTTCGTCGGGATCGACGTGATCGGCGGACGCTGGTTGACCGAGATCAACGTGACCTCGCCGACCGGCATCGTCGCGATTGACACGTTCAACGGGACCGACACGCCGGGTCTGATCTGGAATGCGATCGAGCGTCATGTGGCGGAGCTGCAGGCCCGCTGATCTTTTAAGCTCCATCGCGGACGTTTTTCCGCTGCCGGTTCAGCCCCTTGAAGCGCACGCGGTATCATCCGGAACGGTTATTTAGCGCCTGATTTACCTGGTGAATCTAGCGAAGGACCTGCCGCGGCGCTCTTCTGGTTTCCCCACTAACCGGAGCGCTGCGGCAGCTTGGTTCAAGTCCGCTTGGGTCTCTGCTCAAGCACGGGGGTGGGCGTGGCGATACACGTCCAAAAGGTGCGCCGCGTCCACCGCCGTATAGATTTGCGTCGATGACAGGCTTGCGTGCCCGAGCAGCTCCTGGAGCGAGCGCAGGTCGGCCCCGCGCGCCAGCAGATGCGTAGCGAAGCTGTGCCGCAAGGCGTGCGGAGTCAGAGTCTCCGGAAGTCCCAGCCGGCGCCTCGCTGCCGCAACCGAGCGCCTGACGAGGTCCGGATTGAGCGGCCCCCCTCGCGCTCCCACAAACAATGGCGCCTCCCCGCTGACCGAATAAGGGCACTGGCGTAGATAGAGCTCGATCGCCTCTCGCACCGCGGGAACGACCGGCACAATCCGCGTCTTCGACCTCTTGCCGGTCACACGGAGCGTCGCACCAATCGGCAAGGAACGAGCGGTCAGTGACAGTGCCTCGGCAACCCGCAGGCCTCCGCCGTAGAGCAGCAGCAAGATCGCAAGATCGCGCGCTCCAATCCACGGCGCGCTCGCCGCCCCGGCAGCGTCGGCGGCGAGCTCCAGTGCCTCGTCCGGCGCCGCTGGGCGCGGCAGGGTGCGTGGCCGTTTCGGCGCACGCGTTCGCGGCACCTGCGCATGCGTGCCGGCTTGAGCCGCCGCATATTTGAGAAACGCGCGAACCCCGGACAGCTCACGTGCTGCCGACGAGGCGCCGAGGCCCTCCGCCCGGCGTTGCGCGAGAAAAGCGCGCAGGTCCGCAGCCGAAAGCCCCAGCAGATCGCCGGGCCCAATCTCCTCCCCGCGATATCGTCCGAGGAAATCGATGAGGCGATGCGCTGTCGCGACATAGGCGCGGACGGTATGTGGTGAGCGACGGCGATCGTGCCGCAGGTGACCGTCCCAGCGGGCGGCAAGTTCGCGCGCCGGATGCGTCGCTAAAGGTTCGGGTTCGTCAGCCACTTGCGGATCATAGCCGCAAGACTCCTTCCGAGGAACATCAGCAGTTCTGATCCGTGACGCGCGTCGAGGCTGAGCGCTTGACGCTGCCCCAGCGCCAGGAGGCCGACGGGGAGCGGCGGCTCGCAATCGATGCGGATCAGCGCTTCTGCGCGGATCAGCTCGCAGGCGGGCCCGAACAGCGGATGGCCGCGCTTCACGGTACGCATCTCGACGCCGGCGACCTGCCCAATCGCCCGGCGCAGGATCTCTGGCTCAACCTGCTGGACGCCACCACCGTCGGCCCGGAACCCGCGATCACCGACGATCAGCGACAAGGCGACGGAGTCGATACCGAGAATGAGAGGCCATTCCTGCGTGACGACGTGGAACAGGCCATCGATGCCGTCCGCCTCGATCGCGGCGAGCACCGCCGAGTGGATCGATGCGACCGCGCCGGAATGGCCGCGCGCAAAGGCGATGAGGTCCTGGTTCGCCTCCTCAACGGCGCCGAGGCGCTCGCGCAGGTGAGCAACCGCCCGCTCCTCGAATGGGATCACCGTAGCCATCGCCGCGGAGGATACGCTCGCACCGGTTAATTTCCTATGGCGGGCGCAAGGCTAATGGGTAAGCTGATTCCGACAGTAACGGAGATCAGCGTCCAGTGACTCCAATCGTGCTTCTCGCCGCCGCTCCTGCTGTGACCGTGCCCGCCCCGCCATCGCCGCAGCAGTTCCCCGGTTTATTTTCCGGCAACGACTACCCAGCTACCGCAATGCGGGCAGGGCAGGAAGGTTCGGTTTTCATTGGCGCTCTTGTTGGGCCTGACGGGCGAGTCGATACCTGCAGAGTGATCATTTCCAGCGGATATCCGATTTTGGATGCCGCGACTTGCATGCTGGTGAAAACTAGGGCGCGCTACAGCCCCGCAACCACTTCTGACGGTAAGGCGATGTACAGCGTAGACAAGCGAGGAGTTTCGTGGAGCCTTGGACGGAAGCTCCCGCCTATCGACCCAGAGCTCGAGGTCACGATCAATCGAGGTCCCGCAGGCATAAAAATGCCGGCTACTGTCAAAGTGAGTTATCTTTCAAAGGCGGACGGCAAGGTGAGCGACTGCGGGCCCTATAGAGGCCAATACCAAGACTCCACCCAAGCTCCCCAAGTACTCGTGGATGTCGCTTGCCAAGCGGTAGCTCAACAGCCCCGGGAGATCGTTCGGACTGCCACCGGCCAAGCCGTCGAGGCTTCGAACACGATGACTGTGCGGATTAGGGTGCAACGTTGACCCACAAACGAAAAGCGGCGGCGCCTTTCGGCACCGCCGCTTCCTAAGCTTGACCCAGCGAACTGGGCTAGAACTTAAAGGTGGCCAGCAACGTTGTTGAACGTGTTGTTCAGCGAGTTGCCGATGCCCTGCATCGCGCCAATGGCCGCAACGGCGATAAGAGCCGCAATCAGGCCGTACTCGATGGCGGTCGCGCCCTTCTCGTTCTTGATCAGCTTCAGAAACTTGCTCATGGTCTAACTCCTCGGTTCCAAGTGCAGCGGCGTAGCCGCCGCAACCTGCAGTCCACTTCGCAGGATGGGCACTTTCTAGAGCGCCACCGGTTAGGAAAGAGTTACGAGCGACGGTTGCCAAAAACTTAAGCTAGCTATCCTAAGTTATTGGACATGGCCGATTTTCAGATTTGAGTTTGATTAAATCAAGGCGTCTGAACAATTTTCTGACCGGTAGCTTCCCAATCCTTGAGAAAGCTCGCAATCCCCGCATCCGTCAGCGGGTGCTTGAACAGCTGCCAGATGATTTTCGGCGGCGCCGTCATCACGTCGGCGCCGATCTTCGCTGCTTCGACGACGTGCACGGGATGGCGCACGCTCGCCACCAGGATTTCCGTCGGGAAATCGTAATTGTCGTAGATGAGGCGGATGTCGGCGATCAGCTCCATACCGTCGAAACCGACATCGTCGTGACGCCCGACGAACGGCGAAATGAACGTCGCGCCGGCCTTCGCCGCAAGCAAGGCCTGAGCAGCCGAGAAGCAAAGCGTCACGTTGACCATTGACCCATCGCTGGTGAGCGCCTTGCACGCATGCAGTCCGGCGGGCGTCAGCGGCACCTTGATCGCGATGTTGTCCGCGATCTTCCGAAGCACTTCGGCTTCGCGCATCATGCCTTCGTAATCGAGCGCAACCACTTCGGCGGACACCGGTCCCCGAACCAGCCCGGCGATCTCGCGGACCACCTCGAGGAAATCGCGGCCCGATTTGTGAATCAGGCTGGGGTTGGTGGTCACGCCATCGAGCAAGCCGGTCTCCGCCAGCTCGCGGATTTCGGCGATCTCGGCCGTGTCGGCGAAGAACTTCATATGGTTTGCGTCCGATGCTGCTTTGATGAATGTGGCTGCCCTAGCGGCCGCGGCAGCCCGCGTCATCCGATTCGAAAGGCAGCGAAATGAGCGAACATGTTCGGGTCGAGCGGAGTGGCGGCGTGCTTGCGATCACCCTCGCGCGGCCGGAACGGCGCAATGCCATCACCATCGCTATGTACGCAGCGCTTGCCGAAGCCATCGAATCCGCTGCGCAAGATCCAGGCATCCGGGTGATCACCTTTCAAGGCGAGGGCCAGGACTTTGCCGCTGGCAATGATCTTGGCGATTTCCTGACAGCCCTTCCGCGCGACACGAGCGACATCCCCGTGTGGCGGCTGCTTCGGGCGCTCGCGACTTGCGAAATCCCGATCGTTGCCGCCGTGCATGGAAACTGCGTCGGGATCGGAACGACGATGCTGCTGCATTGCGACCTGGTCGCGGCCGACGAGAGCACGCGCTTTTCACTGCCGTTCGTCGATCTCGCATTAGTCCCCGAGGCCGCGAGCACGTTGCTCCTGCCACGCATCGCCGGAAGACGCAGAGCCGCCCGTTATCTCTTGCTCGGTGAGCCTTTCGGCGTCGACGAAGCCTTCGCAATCGGTCTCGTCACGCACGTCGCGGCGAGTGGCACGCTCGAGCAGGCCCTCGACGACATCGTGCAGCGGTTGCTCGCGAAGCCACCCGCGGCGCTCGG
>Ga0308174_10001321_pt1 | contig 11442 bp, 6 predicted proteins | sample PhyPR2_FD_203894 | JGI IMG/M metagenome (GOLD analysis project Ga0308174, IMG submission 203894) | Soil microbial communities from UC Gill Tract Community Farm, Albany, California, United States - DLSLS.P.R2 | ecosystem: Environmental > Terrestrial > Soil > Agricultural land | place: USA...
GTCCGCGCGGCGAATAGTGTCCTCGTCATGCTCGACGACGACGAGCGTATTGCCCTTGTCGTTCAGCTTTTTCAACGCGGACAGCAGGATCAGGTTGTCGCGCGGATGCAGACCGATGGTCGGTTCATCGAGCACGTAGCACACGCCCTGCAGATTGCTGCCCAGCTGCGCGGCCAGCCGGATGCGCTGCGCTTCGCCGCCCGAGAGCGTAGGCGCCGCGCGATCGAGACTCAGGTAGCCGAGCCCGACTTCTTCCAGAAACTGCAAGCGCCCTTCGATTTCGCTGACGACGTCGCGCGAGATATCCGCATCGCGGCCCGTCAGCTTGAGGCCCGCAATCCATTCGCGCGTGTCCGTGACCGTCCAGCGCCCCACTTCGGTGATCGGATAATTGCCGAACGTCACGGCCCGCGCGACATCGTTCAGGCGCGTGCCTTCGCATTCGGCGCACGGCTGATCGACGATATCGTCCGGCTCCTGATCCACCGAGCCGATGCTCTGCTCGCGGCCCCGATCGTCCTGCGCGAAGACGGTATCGTCGAACGCGGCGCGCTGCTCGCGCGTGAGCTTGACGCCGGTGCCGACGCACGTGTTGCACCAGCCATGCTTGCTGTTGTACGAGAACATGCGCGGGTCAAGTTCGGGATAGCTCGTGCCGCACGTGGGACAGGCGCGCTTCGTCGAAAATACGATCGTTTCTTCGCTGCCGCGCCGTTTGCCATTCGACAACGCGCCGTGCAGTTCGTGAAGCGGCGCGCACAGGTGCATCACGCCCTTGCCGACTTCGAGCGCGTCTTCGAGCATGCGCCGCAGTTGCGCCTCGTTATCCGCCGATACGACGAGGTCCGCCACCGGCAGTTCGATCGTATGTTCGCGGAAACGATCCAGCTTCGGCCACGGATCGACCGGGTGAAACTCGCCGTCCACCCGCAGATGCGTATTGCCGCGCGCCTTCGCCCACTTCGCGAGATCGGTATAGACGCCCTTCCGATTCACGACGAGCGGCGCGAGCAGCCCGACATGCTGTCCCTTGAAATCGCGAAGAATCTGCGCCGCGATGGACTCCGCGCTTTGCGCCTGCACCGGCGTGCCGTCGTTGACGCAGTGCTGGATGCCGAGCTTCACGTACAGCAGACGCAGGAAGTGCCAGACTTCCGATGTCGTCGCGACCGTGCTCTTGCGCCCGCCGCGCGACAGGCGCTGCTCGATCGCGACGGTCGGCGGAATGCCGTAGACGGCATCGACTTCGGGCCGCCCCGCCGGCTGCACGATGGAACGTGCATACGCGTTCAGCGATTCCAGATAACGGCGCTGGCCTTCGTGAAAGAGGATGTCGAACGCGAGCGTCGACTTTCCCGAACCGGACACGCCCGTCACCACGTTGAACTTGTTGTGCGGAATATCGACATCGAGCGATTTGAGGTTGTGCTCGCGCGCATTGACGATCCGCACGACGCCCTCGCCCTGCAGCGCGCGCCGTGCGCTCGCCACTTCCGCCGCGAGTTGCAGCGGCACGCCCGCGCGCTTTTCCGCCGCGCCCGGCTGCATCGCTTCTTCGTAGTCGAGCAACGCGCGGCCCGTGTGCGACGCTTCGCAGGCGGCCACATCGTCGGGCGTGCCGACGCACACCACTTGCCCGCCGCCGTCGCCGCCCTCGGGACCGAGATCGATGATCCAGTCCGCCGCGCGAATCACGTCGAGATTGTGCTCGATGACGATCAGCGAATGACCGCGTTCCAGCAGACGGCGCAACGCCTGCATCAGCTTGGCGATGTCGTCGAAGTGAAGGCCCGTCGTCGGCTCGTCGAACATGAAGAGCCGGTCTTTCTGATTCGGCGATGCGGTCTCCGCCAGAAAGCCTGCGAGCTTGAGGCGCTGCGCTTCGCCGCCCGACAGCGTCGGCACCGGCTGACCGAGCTTCACGTATTCGAGGCCCACGTCGACGATAGGCTGCAACACGCGCAATACTTCGCTATCCGAAGCAAACAGCGACACCGCCTCGCTGACGGTCAGCTCCAGCACGTCCGCGATGCTCAGTTCACGGCCGCCGCGCTCGATCTTCACATCGAGAATTTCCGCGCGATAACGCCGGCCGTCGCAATCGGGGCAGCGGAGATAGACATCGCTCAGGAACTGCATTTCGACGTGCTCGAAACCCGAGCCGCCGCAGGTCGGGCAACGGCCATCGCCCGAATTGAAGCTGAACATGCTCGCGCCGTAACCGCGCTGCGCGGCGAGCGGCGCCTTCGCGAAGAGCTTGCGGATTTCATCGAATGCGCCGACGTAGCTCGCCGGGTTCGAGCGCGCCGTGCGGCCGATCGGAGATTGATCGACGAACACCACGTCGTCCAGTTGCTCCGCGCCCGTCAGCGCACGGAACGCGCCGGGCGTTTCCGTCGCCTTGCCGAAGTGGCGCATCAGCGCGGGCGCGAGCACGTCCTGAATCAGCGTCGACTTGCCCGAACCCGATACGCCCGTCACGCAGACGAGACGCTGCAACGGAATCTCGACCGTCACGTCCTGCAGGTTGTGATCGCTCGCGCCTTCGAGCACGAGGCGCGGCGTGTTCGCATCGACCACGCGGCGCGTCCAGTTCGCCGCGTGCGCGACCTGCTTGCGGCCGCCGAGATACGCGCCGGTGAGCGTGTCGCTGGCTTGAATATCGTCGGGCGTGCCGTCGTAGACGATCTCCCCGCCGCGCTCGCCCGGCCCCGGTCCCATGTCGATGAGACGGTCGGCGGCGAGCATCACGGAAGGATCGTGCTCGACGACGACGAGCGTATTGCCTGCATCGCGCAGACGATGCATCGCCTCGACGATGCGGTTCAGGTCGCGCGGATGCAGCCCGATGCTCGGCTCATCAAGCACGAACAGCGTATTCACGAGCGACGTGCCGAGCGCCGTCGTCAGGTTGATGCGCTGCACTTCGCCGCCCGACAGCGTGCGGCTCTGGCGATCGAGCGTCAGATAGCCGAGGCCCACGTCGCACAGATACTTGAGGCGCGTCCGCACTTCGGCGTGCAGCAGCTTCAGCGCTTCGTCGAGCAAGGTAGAAGGCAGCGTCAGTGAGTCGAAGAAGCGGCGGATGCGCTCGATCGGCATCAGCATCAGATCGTGCACGGTCAGGCCCGGCAGTGCTTCGAGCTGATCGCGCGTCCAGTCGACGCCGTTCGGCAGGAAACGATCGGCGGGGGCGAGGACGGCATCGGCCTGTTCCTTCGTGCCGAGACGCCACAACAGCGATTCGGTCTTGAGACGGGCACCCGCGCACGCGGGGCACGTCGTATAGCTTCGGTACTTCGACAGCAGCACGCGGATGTGCATCTTGTACGCTTTCGACTCCAGATAGTCGAAGAAGCGCTGCACGCCGTACCACTGGCTTTGCCACTTGCCGGTCCAGTCGGGCGAACCTTTGATGACCCAGTCGCGTTCCTTCTGCGTCAACTGGTTCCACGGCACGCCGAGGCGGATGCCCGCCTTCGCGCCGTATTTCACGAGGTCGTCCTGATTCTCTTTCCACGCCGGCGTTTGCAGCGTCTTGACCGCGCCTTCGCGCAGCGTCTTCTTCTCGTCCGGAATCACAAGGCCGTAATCGACGCCGATCACGCGCCCGAAACCACGGCACGTCTCGCACGCGCCATACGCCGAGTTGAACGAGAACAGCGCCGGTTGCGGATCGGCATAACGCAGGTCGCTTTCGGGGCTGTGCAGGCCGGTCGAGAAGCGCCAGATGTCCGGCTCGCCCTCTTCGTTCAGCACGTAGACGTTCACGCGTCCGGTGCCGCGCAACAGCGCGCCTTCGATGGCCTCGAGCGCACGCGAACGCTCGGTGTTCTGCAAACGGAACCGGTCCGCGACGACATCGAGCACCTGCCGCGCGCCCGCGTCCGTCTCGACGTGGCGTTTCGCCTGCACGCGCGTGTAGCCGCTCGCGGAGAGCCATTGCGCGATTTCGTCGTCGCTCGTGGCGTCGGGCAATTCGACGGGAAAGGTGATCGCGAGACGCGGATCGCCGGCGCGCGTGCGTTCGAGCAGCTCGGCATAGATCGTCTCGGGCGTGTCGTGCCGTACGAGATGCGCGGTCTTTTTGTCGAACAGTTCGGCGGCGCGTGCGTAGAAGAGCTTCAGGTGATCGTTGAGCTCGGTCATCGTGCCGACGGTCGAGCGCGAGCTACGCACCGGATTCGTCTGGTCGATGGCGATGGCGGGCGGCACGCCGTCCACGCGATCCACCTGCGGGCGGTCCATGCGGTCGAGAAACTGGCGCGCGTACGCGCTGAACGTTTCGACGTAGCGGCGCTGGCCTTCGGCGTAGAGCGTATCGAAGACGAGGCTCGATTTGCCCGATCCGGACGGCCCCGTCACGACGGTCATCTGGCCGGTGTGCAGGTCGAGGTCGAGATTCTTGAGGTTATGTTGACGGGCGCCGCGAATGCGGATTGCGTTGTTCGATGCCAATTTTTCAACCGGTTCAAGGTGATGGACGGCTCTCGCGCGTCGGTCGACAGCCGTGGGCGGCGCGCACAAGTGTTCGGCAGCGCGCGCCTGCCGCAGCGAACAGTACTGTACACCTATACAGTATGTGTCGCCAGACGCGCCAGAAGTGTGCGCTTGTGCCTTTGCAAGTAGCTCGCCCGGTCGGCGTCAGCGGAGGTGCGCGATGAGGGCGTCGGCCACCGCATCGGGCGCTTCGCGCGGCGGAAAATGCCCCGCGCCGTCGATGACTACGCGCCGGTAAGCGGCCGTGAAGCACGCCTCCTTGCCCTCGGACATCGACGGATCGTCGCAGGTATCGGCGCCGCCCTGGATCATCAGCGCGGGCACGCCGATCTGCTCGATCCCGCGCAGGCGCTCGTAAAGCGGCGCGAGCGCCGCATCCGATGGCTGATCGCTGCGCCAGCGCCGCCGATAGGCGTTGAGCGTGACCGCCACCCAGTCGGGGTTGTCGAATGCGCGGGCGGTGGCGGCGAACTCGGCTTCGTCGAACCAGCCGGGCGGCGACCACGTGTCCCACTGGATACGCGCGAAGCCCTTGGGATCGGCGGCGACGGCGGCCGGTGCGTCATCGAGCGACATGAACCACTGATACCAGAAGCGCCGCGCCTGCCCGAAGTCCGGCGGCAGCGCGAACTCGCCGCGCGGCTGGAACGCGAGCGCAATCGCGGCCATGCGCCGCACGCGTTCGGGAAACAGCGCGGCGACCGTGTACGCGGCACGCGCCCCCCAGTCGTGGCCGACGATATCGAATCGCCCGATGCCGAGCGCGTCCGCCAGTTCGACTGCGTCGTTGGCGAGCGCCACGCCGGAGCCGTCGCGCACGGCGGCATCGCGCAGAAACCGCGTGCCGCCCGCGCCGCGCAACTCGGGCACGACGGTGCGAAAGCCCTCGGCGTTCAATCGCGCCGCCACCGCCGTCCACGCCCGCGCCGCATCGGGCCAGCCGTGCAGCAGGATGACAGCCGGCCCATCGGCGGGGCCGGTGTCGGCATAGGCGATGTCCAGCGTCGGCGTTTCGGCGCGGCGGTCGAATTCGAGCATGGCGGCTCCGTTCAGACACACGAGACCGTTCATTCTAGGTCGATGGTCGTTCAAACGTGCGCCGCCCTGCGAGCCACTTGACGGCTGACATCGTATAAGTCGCTTAGGGGTAAGTCCCGAGCCGATGCACGTCGGCGGAGCCTTGACGCTTGCGGGAAGCGCCCGGTATCGTCCCGATAGGTAAACGATTTCCTAACTCATCGCCGAAACGCGGCGCATGGTTGTACGACGTCAGCTAAATCCTCACGATATATCCGGCCAAACCGGAATGGAGACACGCATGAAGGACCGCAATCGCACTCTCACCTCGCCCCGACGCCGCAGCATCCTGAAATTCGCCGGCGTATCGGCGAGCGCGCCGTTGATCGGCGGACTTGGCAGCCTGGGCGTCCTCGCCGGCTGCGGCGGCCACGACGATTCCGGCACCCCGGCGACCGCCGCCGATCCCATCTGGGGACCGTCCGGTTCCGCGACGCAGATCGTCAACGCGTTGAAGAAGGTGTCGACGTCGATGGTGCCGGGCCGCCAGTTCCCCGTCACCGATTACGGCGCGAAGCCCTGCGCGGTCGTCGCGGCGGCGAATCCGTACACCGATCCATCGAAGTCGCCGCTCAGCACCGGCGCGGACCAGACGCACGCGCCCGGCTCCTTCGATTCGCGGCCCGCCTTTCTCGCGGCCATCGCGGCGTGCAGCGCAGCGGGCGGCGGGCGTGTCGTCGTGCCAACGGGCAACTGGTATTGCGCGGGGCCGATCGTGCTGCTGTCGAACGTCGACTTCCATCTGAGCGCGAACTGCGAAGTCTTCTTCAGTCAGAACCCGGCGGACTTCGCGAAAGACGGCCCGATCGACTGCGGCGCGAACGGCAAGCTGTTTTATAGCCGCTGGCAGGCAAACGATTGCCTCAACTACGGCCCGCCGGTCTACGCGCGCAATCAGACCAATATCGCGATCACCGGCGAGGGCGATACCTCCGTGCTGAACGGCCAGGCGATGACGCCGTTCGCGGGCAGCGGCAACACCGCGACGTGCTGGTGGACGTGGAAAGGCAACAGCGGCGCATACGGCTTCGCGGGATCGTCGACGCCCTCGCAGGCATTCTCCAATCCGAATAACGTCGACCTGAAAACGGCCGCGCCCGGCATCGCCGATTCGCTCTACGCCAAGCTGACCGACCCGGCGACACCGTGGCAGCAGGACCAGAACTACCTGCCCGCGCTGTCCGAAGCCGGCGTCGCGATCGAGAAGCGCATCTTCGGCATCGGGCATTATCTGCGGCCATGCATGGTGGAATTCATCGGCTGCACCAACGTGCTGATGGAGGGCTATCGCACGATCAACACGCCGTTCTGGCAGCACCATCCGACCGACTGCACCAACGTCGTGATCCGCAGCGTCACGGTCGACAGCATCGGCCCGAACAACGACGGCTTCGACCCGGACGCCTGCGACATGGTGCTCTGCGAAAACGTCACGTTCAACACGGGCGACGATTGCATCGCGATCAAGTCGGGCAAGGATCTCGATACGCAATACGGCCCCGCGCAGAATCACGTCATTCAGAACTGCACGATGAACAGCGGCCACGGCGGCATCACGCTCGGCAGCGAAATGGGCGGCGGCGTCCAGAAGATCTACGCGCGCAACCTGCAAATGCTGAATCAGTTCTGGGCGACGAACTCGCTCAACATCGCGATCCGCGTGAAGACGAACATGAATCGCGGCGGCTTCGTGAAGGACTTCTATGTCGACAACGTGACACTGCCGAACGGCGTGAGCCTCACGCCTTCCGGCTATGGCAGCAGTCTGCTCGCGGGCAGCCCGATCAATTCGACCGTTCCGCTCGGCGTGGTGACGGCGACGGCGGCGAACCCGTCGGCGGCGCAAGGCGGGATCATCACGTTCGATTGCGACTATCAGCCGTCGAAAGATGCGATCCGCACGCGGCCGGCGCTCGTGCAGAACGTCAACATCTCGAACGTAAAGGCGAGCAACGTGACCCTCAGCGGCAAGACGGGATCGTGCTTTCAGGCGATCGTCGCGCAAGGGCCGGTCGCGTTCGACTACAACGGCGCGCCGCCCACACCCGCGATTCCGGCAATCACCGGCGTGACCATCACCAATTGCGACTTCGGCACACCCGTCGCAGCAGGCCCGGCGACGGCGGCATCGCCCGGACCGATCTATGCGTACAACGTGCACGACATCAAGCTCGTCAACACGGTGATCGCGGGGCAGACGCTGAACCAGACGGTAAGCGATCCGCGCTAAGCGAAACGCGGGACTCGCGCGAGTCCCGCTGTTCTAACGCTTCTCAACGCTTCGTCACCGCGACGCGTGCCGCGAACTCGACGCGGACTTCTTGCCCGCCGCGTGCGCGCGACGCGTCGCCCAGCCCTTCTTCGCGGACGCCGAACGATCGGCGGCCGAACGTCGGCTCGCGCTGGCGTGGGCCTGCTTCGACAGCGACTTGTGCGACGCCGCCTTCGTGCTTTCGCGCTTCAGTACGCGCGTCGACGTCTCCGAGCGCTTCGCCTTCGATTCGGTGCTCGGGCTCTTCGTCTTGCGATGCGCGGCCTTCGTATCCTGCGCGGCCTTCTTGCGCGTGCCTTCCGACGCCTCGCCCTTCTTCGGCGCCTTCAGCTTGACGCCGGAGCGCCGCGCTTCCGACAAGCCGATGGCGATCGCCTGCTTCGCCGACTTCGCGCCGTGCTTGCCCTCGCGGACGTGATCGATCTGCTCCTTCACGAACGCGCCCGCCTGGGTGCTGGAGGACTTCCCTTCGCGCTTCGCTTTCTTTGCGCGCTCGACGTTTTTTTTCTCCGGCATGTCGGTGCTCCTTTTGAAGTTAGTCGTATCGCCCTTCGAGCAACGAACGTGCCTTGTCGGCGCGGTAGAGAAGCACCGCATCGAAGGCATTCGCATGACCCGCAAACGATTGCGCGCTGCGGTTTCGCGCGTTTTCTGTAACGCGCCGAAATCAAGTTTTCTTCGATGCGGAGCGGTAGCCATAAACCCCGCTCCAGACGACCGCGTTTCTGCCGATAAAGCTCCTATCCACCCCACCGCCAAACGTTCTCGATATAGGCGTGGTTCTGCCTCCTGTTCGACGGATTGCCTCTCGGCGGTGGTGGATAAGCTTCAACCGGTAAGCAATCCCCTGCAGCGCTTGAAGTCGTTCTCTCCTCCCTTTGAAAGGAAGCAACCATGCAAAAGTTCTTGAAGGCGTTAGTACGCGACGAACGCGGCGTCAGCGCGATGGAATACGCCATCCTGGCTGGCATCGTCGTGATCGCGCTGGTCGCGGCCGGCACCAGCTTCTCGACCGCGATCAGCGGCCTGTGGACTGGCATTACCAACGCCATCACCGCCGCGAAACCTTAATCGCCGGCGATGCACCCGGAGATCCGTGCAGCGCTTCGCCCGGATCTCCACCTTGCCGTTCTCCGTATTGCCAATTACCCATCGATCCATCGTGCCGACTCTTTCCGTTGTCATTCGTCTTGTCGTCGTCTGCGGGCTCCTGTGGCTCGCAGTCGTCGACGTGCGCGCGCGACGTCTGCCCACGAAAATAGTCCTCACGATCGGCGCGCTCTTTTTCGTCGATGCGCTCATCGCCGGCATGCCGCTCGACGACCTCATCGCGCATCTGATGCTCGCGGTCATCGTCTTCTTCGCCTGTGCGCTGCTGTTCGCGGCGCGGCTCCTCGGCGGCGGCGATGCCAAGCTCGCCTCCGTCATCTTTCTATGGGTCGGCTTTGGCCTGTCGCTCGCCACGCTCACGCTCGTGTCCGTGATCGGCACGCTCGTCTCGCTGCTCAGCCTCGCCACGCGCAACATGAATCCGTCGCAGCGCTTCGTCCCGCTGCGCGCGCTGGCGATGTTCTCCGCCCGGCGCGGTGTGCCGTACGGCGTCGCGCTCGCGTTCGGCGGCGGCGCGGTGATCGTGCTGCCCGCGGTGCTGCGCCTTCTTTCGACGCAATAGGACGGCATCCTCATGTCCAACATCATCAAATTCGCGGTGCTGCTCGTCGGCGCGCTTCTGATCGCGCTGATCGTGCGCGTGGTGATCGCCAGCGCATCGCATTCGGGCAAGTCCGCCGTCACGATGGAGAAAGTCCTCGTGAGCGCGGCGCGCCTTCCGCAAGGGCTGCTGCTTCGCGACGAGGATCTTTCGTGGAAGCCGGTCGACAAGACGCAGGTGCCGCCGAACGCGATCGTTTCCGGCGATGCGAAAGCGCCCGAACTCAAGGGCGCGCTGCTGCGCCATCCGGTCGAGAGCGGCGCGGTGCTCGTCACCGACGATGTGATCCTCCCGAGCGCGCCCGGCTTTCTCGCCGCGACGCTCAAGCCGGAAATGCGCGCGGTGTCCGTCGCCGTCGATGACGTCTCCGGCAACGCGGGCCTGATCCAGCCGGGCGATTATGTGGACCTGCTGCTGACGCAACAGATGGAGCGCCGCACCGATTCGCCCGATCTCGCGGTATCGAGCGAGACGGTGGTCGAGCATGTCCGCGTGCTGGCGGTCGGCTCGGAGATCAAGCGCCCGAAGAACGACAGCGACGGGCAGGACGCCGCCATCGCCCGCGCCCGCACCGTCACGCTCGAAGTCACGCCGCACATGGGCGAAGTCGTCGCGGTCGCCGCGCGGCTCGGCAGCCTGTCGCTCGCGCTGCGCAGCTTCGCCACCGTCACGCGCGATCCGGCCGCGACGGCGGCATCGACCGCGGACGAGCGCAAGCCAATCTGGGCCGGCGACATTTCCCGCGCGGTCCGCGATCTGCCGCGCAACCGACAGGCGCCGGCCGGGACGGCGAACGCCGCGCCGCACGCGCCGGCCGTTGCACGCACCGTGACCATTTATCGCGGCTCCGAGAAGTCGGACACGTCGGGCGGCGCGCAAGCGGGCGTCACCGGTATCGCCGGCGTTTCGCCGCCGCTGCCGGCCCTTCCCACCGAACGTTGACGCCGCGTCACCGTCCTTTCGCGCGCCATCGCCAGGATTCAGGTTCATGAAAACGCAGTTCAGTTCGATCCGTACCGATGCAAGGCTGCTCGCCGCCCTGCCGATGTGCGCGGCCATCGCCGCGGGCACCGCGCAGGCAGCGGAGTCCGTGCGGCCGCCACCCTACACCGCACCGTCGATCGTGCGTGGGGCGACGCCGCCCGCCTACGCGGGCCAGCAAGGCCCGCTCACGCTCGATGCCGGCAAAGGCACGCTGCTGCAGTTCGGTGAACCGGCGGTATCGGTGTTCATCGCCGATCCCGCGATCGCCGATGTACAGGTGCCGTCGCCCAAATCGCTTTTCGTGCTCGGCAAGAAGACCGGCACGACGACGCTCTACGTCCTCGGCGCGAACAACAAGCCGATCGTGCAGCGCACGGTCGTCGTCACGCGCGACATGCTGACGCTGCGCGCCTCGCTCGCCGCCCGCTTCCCGAATACGAACCTCCAGGTCAGCACCGGACAAGGCTCCCTGCTGCTGACGGGCCAGGCCGCCACGCCCGCCGATGCGGACGCCATCGTGCAGGCGGTCACGCCGTATCTGGCGGACAAGGAAGTGCTGATCAACCGCATGACCATCGACCGGCCGTTGCAGGTGCAACTGCGCGTACGCATCACCGAGGTCGATCGCAACGTCACGCAGCAACTCGGCATCAACTGGCAGGCGATGGGCAACGCGGTCGGCAACTTCTATAGCGGCATCTTCAGCGGCCGTCCGATCTATAACCTGAGCAACCCCATCACCGGCTCGAATGGCAGCGTGTCGTATCCGGTTAACTTGCCGACCAACAATGCGTTCTCGATCTTCGGCGGCTTCAGGACCAACAACGTCGACATTCGCGCGCTCGTCGATGCGCTTAATCAGGAAGGCTTGCTCACGGTGCTCGCCGAGCCGAATCTC
>Ga0308174_10001322_pt1 | contig 11439 bp, 12 predicted proteins | sample PhyPR2_FD_203894 | JGI IMG/M metagenome (GOLD analysis project Ga0308174, IMG submission 203894) | Soil microbial communities from UC Gill Tract Community Farm, Albany, California, United States - DLSLS.P.R2 | ecosystem: Environmental > Terrestrial > Soil > Agricultural land | place: USA...
CCCGCGCCGGCCATCCGCTGCGGGACCCGAAGCTGGACGACTACGTGTCGGCGTACCGGCTGCTGCTGGAGCGGGGCGTCAGCCTGGAGGTGCCCTGGCAGGCCTGGCCCCTGGGCATGGTCCCCGACCGCCACGCGAGGGAGGTCATGGGCGTACCGGTCCCGACCGCCGGCCGGTAGGCGCACGGGGCGGGGCACCCCTGAAAGGGGCGCGGGGAACTGCGCGGCGTACCCCACCGGCCGGCGGCCGGCAACGCACCCGCGGGGGTCCGGGGGCTTGCCCCCCGGGTCGGGACGGGAAGGGGCGGCGGGGGCGAGAAAAGACCGCCCGCGGCCCCCGGCCCGTCACCCCTTCGCCGGCGACACCCCGTCCCCCGGGGACTTGCCGCTCGCGGGGGCGGACGGCGCGGACTCCTCGAAGTCCACCTTCCGCATGTGCTTGCTCATGGACTTCATCAGCCCCCACACCGCCAGGGCCATCACCGCGAAAACGATGAAGCCCAGAACACCGGGGGTGACCTTGTTCTCGTCCAGGTCCGCCAGGGGCACGAGATGCGACACGGCCAGGCTCACGCTTGCGCTCATGCCCCCCATTGTCCCCCAGACCCGGCGATCACCGACCCCAGGGTTACCGCACGCCCGCGGCCGGGGCCACCGCACGCCCGCGGCCGGGGCCACCGCACGCCTCCCAGTGGCTACCGCACGCCCGCGAACAGGTCGTCCTCCGGCAGCGACGTGTCCACGAGCGACTTCGCCAGCTCGTACTCCTCCGTCGGCCAGACCTCCTTCTGGAGGTCCAGCGGCACCCGGAACCAGCCCCCGTCCGGGTCGATCTGCGTGGCGTGGGCGATCAGCGCCTTGTCCCGGATCTCGAAGAACTCCGCGCACGGCACGTGCGTGGTCAGCGTCCGCTCCGGGCGCGCGTTCTCCGCCCACCGCTTCAGCCAGTCCCCGTACGGCGACTCCATGCCCCGGTCGAGCAGCGCCTGGTGCAGCGCCTCGGTGCGCTGCCGGTTGAAGCCCTGGTTGTAGTACAGCTTCTGCGGCTGGTACGCCGGGCCGTACTCGGCCTCCGGGTACTTCTCGGTGTCTGCCGCGCCCTCGAAGGCCACCATCGTGATCTTGTGGGTCATGATGTGGTCGGGGTGCGGGTAGCCGCCGTTCTCGTCGTAGGTGGTGATCACCTGGGGGCGGAACGACCTGATCTGCCGCACCAGCTCGCCGGCCGCCTTGTCGACGTCCTCCAGGGCGAAGCAGCCCTCGGGGAGCGGCGGAAGCGGGTCGCCCTCGGGCAGGCCGGAGTCGACGAAGCCGAGCCACTCCTGCTTGACGCCGAGAATCTCGCGGGCCTCGTCCATCTCCTTCTTGCGCACCTCGTGGATGTGTTCCTCGATGTACGCGTCCCCCTGGAGCTTGGGGTTGAGGATGGAGCCGCGCTCGCCGCCCGTGCAGGTCACGACCAGCACGTCCACCCCCTCGGACACATACTTCGCCATGGTGGCCGCACCCTTGCTCGACTCGTCGTCGGGGTGGGCGTGCACGGCCATCAGTCGCAGCTGGTCAGTCAAGGCTCAATCCTCGTAAGTCGGCGCCCGGTGTGCGCGAGCGCAGTCCGTTCTCTCGCCCCCGGGAGCCGTCCCCCCGGGGCGGCGGCAGGCTTGCGGGCGAAGGCTTCTATAGTGACCGAATCGGGGGGCGAATAATTCCGGGTCCGGCGGGGAAGGGTGTTCCGCGGCCCTGGCCCCCGGTACGGCCGAAAGGACGATCATGAGCACGGCGAGCACGCGGCTCCCCGAAGGCCGTTACGGCCGCGCCGCGGACGAACGCGCCGATCACACGCTCAGGATCGTCGGCATCGCGCTGGGTGCGGCCCTGCTCGTCCTGGTCGGCTGGCTCGGTTACCACTACGTCGGGCAGAGCGAGATCAGCGGCCAGGTGATCACCTTCCAGGCCGTCTCGGACGAGAAGGTGCAGGCGCATCTGGAGGTGCGCAAGGACGCGGACGCGAGCGGTTACTGCACGCTGCGCTCCCAGTCCGCGAACGGCACGGAGGTCGGCCGCGCCGACTTCCGCTTCGACGGCCGGCAGACCCGCATCGACCGCGTCGTCACGCTCCGGACCACGGCCAAGGGGTCCACCGCGGAACTCCTCGGCTGCCACGCCGGCTGACGCCCGTCCCGGACGGTCCGCTCCCGGGCGGTCCCGGTCCGGGCAGTCCCGGTCCGGGCAGTCCCGGTCCGGGCAGTCCCGGTCCGGGCAGTCCCGGCTCGGGCCCGCACGGGCGGCCTGGAAACGGCCGGAGCACTCCCCCGTCGCCCGCACTGACCTGGCCGGACGACATTCTCGCGTCTTATGTCCTCCCTCTTCGGCCGGGGAATTGTTAGGCTCGTGGTTTCGCCCACCAGAAGGGGAACATTCTTCTGGGAAGGGCGATGCTTTGTATTCCCAGTACCGACGAGGAGCACCCGTGACCGAGACCAGCGAGAACGTCACCTGGCTGACCCAGGAGGCGTACAACAAGCTCAAGGACGAGCTTGAGTACCTTACTGGTCCTGCGCGCACCGAGATCGCCGCGAAGATCGCGGCCGCGCGCGAGGAGGGGGACCTGCGGGAGAACGGCGGGTACCACGCGGCCAAGGAGGAGCAGGGCAAGCAGGAGCTCCGTGTGCGCCAGCTCACGCAGCTCCTGGAGCAGGCGCAGGTCGGCGAGGCCCAGACCTCCGCGGACGGCGCCGTCGGACCCGGCATGGTCGTGACCATCGCCTTCGACGGCGACGAGGACGACACCCTGTCCTTCCTGCTCGCCTCCCGCGAGTACGCCAGCGCCGACATCGAGACCTACTCCCCCCAGTCCCCGCTGGGCTCCGCCGTGATCGGCCACAAGGTCGGCGAGGACGCGCAGTACGAACTGCCGAACGGCAAGAAGGCCTCCGTGAAGATCCTCAAGGCCGAGCCGTACCAGGGCTGAGCCCCACCGGGGCCCGGCCCCGTCGGACCGAGCCCGCACCGCCCTTCCGGATCCGCCCCCGGCGCCCCGCGGCGCCGGGGGCGGTTCCCTGTCCGCCCTGTGCCGTCGCCCCCCTGTGCCGTCGCCCGTCCTACGCCGTCGCCGAGCGGTACTTGCGGACGGCGAGGGTGCGGAAGGCGACGATGATGAGGACGGACCACATCAGCGAGGCCCACACGGGGTGCTGCATCGGCCAGGCGTCGGACGCCTGGAAGCCCGGCGGCAGGTTGCCGAACAGCTCGCGGCAGGCCTGCACATTGGCGCTGAACGGGTTCCACTCGGCGACGTGCCGCAGGAACGTCGGCATCTGGTTGGCGTCGACGAAGGCGTTGGAGATGAACGTCAGCGGGAACAGCCAGATCAGACCGCCCGACGTCGCCGCCTCCGGGGTGCGCACGGACAGGCCGATGAGCGCGCCGATCCAGGAGAACGCGTAGCCGAGCAGGAGCAGCAGACCGAACGCGGCGAGCACCTTGCCGAGGTTCTCGTGCGTGCGCCAGCCGACGAGGACGGCGACGACCGCGAGGACTATCAGGGTGAGGGCCGACTGCACCAGGTCGGCGAGCGTACGGCCGGTCAGCACCGCACCGCGCGCCATGGGCAGCGAGCGGAAGCGGTCGATGAGGCCCTTGTGCATGTCGTCGGCGATGCCCGCGCCGGCGCCCGCGGTCGCGAACGTCACCGTCTGGGCGAAGATCCCCGCCATCAGGAACTCGCGGTAGGCCTGGGTGGACGTGGACGAGCCGACCTGGATCGAGCCGCCGAACACGTAGGTGAACAGCACCACGAACATGATGGGCTGAATGAGCCCGAAGATGAGCATCTCGGGGATCCGGGCCATGCGGATCAGGTTTCTCTGCGCGACGACCAGCGAGTCCCGGACGGACTGGCCGATCGCGCTGCCGGGACGGAGCGGGACCTGGTTCCCCGCGGTGTCGGTGACGGCGCTCACTTGGTGGCTTCCTTCCTGCGGGAGCTGCGGGACCTGCTGGTGCTGCCGGAGCCGCCGGAGCTGCCGGAGCTGCCGGAGCGGGGGCCGTCGGCGCCGTCCGGGTCGCCGGAGTCGTCGGCGGTCCCGTCCGTGTCCTCCTCGGCCACGTGGCCGGTAAGGGAGAGGAAGACGTCGTCCAGGGTGGGCCGGCGCAGTCCGATGTCGTCGATCTCGATGCCGCGGGCGTCCAGCTCGCGGATGACCTCGGCGAGCAGCTTGGCGCCGCCGGTGACCGGGACGGTGAGCCTGCGGATGTGGTCGTCGGTGGTGACCTCGCCCTTGCCGAAGCCGTGCAGCACCTGGGAGGCGGTGGTCAGGTGGTCGCGTTCGTGCACGACGACCTCGACGCGCTCGCCGCCGGTGCGGGCCTTGAGCTGGTCGGAGGTGCCGCGGGCGATGACGCGGCCGTGGTCGACGACCGCGATGTCGTGGGCCAGGTGGTCGGCCTCCTCCAGGTACTGGGTGGTCAGCAGCAGCGTCGTACCGCCGGAGACGAGCTGTTTGATGACCTCCCACAACTGCTGGCGGTTGCGCGGGTCGAGTCCGGTGGTGGGCTCGTCCATGAACATCACGGGCGGGGAGACGACCAGCGCGGCGGCCAGGTCGAGCCGGCGGCGCATGCCGCCCGAGTACGTCTTGGCGGGGCGGTCACCGGCCTCGGCGAGGTGGAACTGTTCGAGCAGCTCCCCGGCCCGGACCTTGGCCGCCTTGGCCTTCATCTGGTAGAGCCGGCCGACCATCTGGAGGTTCTCCCGGCCGGTCAGGTACTCGTCGACCGCGGCGAACTGTCCGGACAGGCCGACCGAGCGGCGGACCGCGTCGGGGTTCTTGACCACGTCGATGCCCGCGACGACCGCCCTGCCGCTGTCGGGGCGCAGCAGTGTCGTCAGGCAGCGGACCGCGGTGGTCTTTCCCGCGCCGTTCGGCCCGAGCAGGCCCAGCACGGTGCCTTCGGGGACATCGAGGTCGACGCCGTCCAGAGCCCTTACGTCACCGAAGGTCTTGACCAGCCCTTCGGCATAGATGGCGCCTGGCATATGAGTTCTCCACGTCGTCGGGGATTGTCGTCGGCCTTGCCGGCAGTATCGCTTTGCGTTCACTTTGCCTGACGTCGAACGCGAGCGGTACTGCTTTTCGTGCGGGCGCGAGGGCGGGCGCCCAGCGGGCGGCGTCACCTCCACGAACACACACAGTAACGCGATGTATCGCGTCTCACAACGGGTATCCACCCTTCCGTTTCCGTGTCCGGCGGAACGGACGCGCCCCTCCCCCGACCTGCGCGGACGCTCAGGCGACGACCGTGTACCCCGCCTCGCGCAGCGCCGACTCGACCTCGGCGCAGTGCTCCGGTCCCTTGGTCTCCAGATGCAGCTCCACCTCCGCCTCCGTGAGCCCGAGCCGGGGATCGGTCCGTACGTGGCTCACGTCGAGCACATTGGCATCCGCCACTGACAACACCCCCAGAAGCGTGGCCAGGGCGCCGGGCCGGTCGGTCAGCCGCACCCGCACCTGCAGATAGCGGCCGCCCGCCACCATGCCGTGCCGCAGCACCCGCTGCATCAGCAGCGGATCGACGTTCCCGCCGGACAGCACGGCCACCACCGGCCCCTCGAACGAGCCCGGATCCGCGAGCAGAGCCGCGACCGGGCTGGCCCCGGCCGGCTCCACGACCAGCTTCGCCCGCTCCAGGCAGAGCAGCAGCGCCTTGGCCAGGTCGTCCTCGGTGACCGTACGGACCTCGTCGACCAGGTTCTCGATGATCCGGAACGGTACCTCGCCGGGCCGTCCTACCTTGATCCCGTCGGCCATCGTGACCGGGCTGTCCACCGACACGGGGTGTCCCGCCGCCAGCGACACCGGGTACGCGGCGGCGCCCTCCGCCTGCACGCCCACCACCCGCACGTCCGGCCGCAGCGCCTTCACCGCGACCGCGATCCCGGCCGCGAGACCGCCCCCGCCGACCCCGACGACGATCGTCCGCACCTCCGGGCACTGATCCAGGATCTCCAGACCGAGCGTGCCCTGGCCCGCGCAGACATCGGGGTGGTCGAACGGGTGGATGAGCACCGCGCCGGTCCGCTCGGCGTACTCCTGGGCGGCGGCCAGCGTCTCGTCGACCACCTGGCCCTCGAGGCGCACCTCGGCGCCGTACTCCCGGGTCGCGCTGATCTTCGGCAGCGGTGCGCCCTTCGGCATGAACACCGTCGAACGCACACCGAGCAGCGAGGAGGCCAGCGCCACCCCCTGCGCGTGGTTCCCCGCGCTCGCCGCGACGACCCCGGCGGCGCGCTCCTCGGGCAGCAGCCCCGCGATGCGCACGTAGGCGCCGCGCAGCTTGAACGAGCCGGTGCGCTGGAGGTTCTCGCACTTCAGCCGCACCGGCGCGCCGACCAGCCGGGACAGGTACCGGCTCCCCTCCAGGGCGGTCACGCGCGCGATGCCGGAGAGCATCTTCTGCGCGCCGCGTACGTCGTCCAGCGTCACCGTGGGCAGGGCTCGGGCCGTGCTGTACCTCATGCCCCCAGTCTCGCAGCCCCGGGCCCGCCGCACCGGGCGCGACCACGGGCCGAGACCGGAACGCGAACCCGGCCACGGGCCGGGACCGGAGCGCGAACCCGGCCACGGGCCGGGACCGGAGCGCGAACCCGGCCACGGGCCGGACCGGAGCGCGACCACGGCCACGGACCGCGACGGGGCGCGACCACGGGCCGGGACCGCACCGAACCCGGCCACGGGCCGGGACCGGACCGGTTTGCGCCGCGCCGGTACGGGCCACGCCCCGGCCGCGTACCCTTGTCGACCAACACAGCCGCCCCCTGTACGAAGTGAGCCCCCGCCATGCCCACACCAGAAATGTCGATGGACATGACGACCGTCGGTGACACCGGTCTCCTGGACACGCTGCAGCACGAGGTCGCGGTGTTCGCACGCCGCGCCGAGCAGACCCGGCTCGGCGGGGTGGGACAGGTGCGCAACTCCATGGACCGCGCCGCGTACCTCCTCCTCAACCGGCTCGACAACGAGGGCCCCATGGGCGTCAAGGCGCTCGCCGCGAGCATGGGGATCGACTCCTCCACCGTGACCCGCCAGGTGGCCCCCCTGGTGGACACCGGACTGGTCAAGCGGACCTCGCACCCGGAGGACGGCCGCGCCGTGGTGCTCCAGCTCGCCCCGCGCGGGGAGGCCCGGCTGGGCGAGGTCCGCGCGTCGCGGCGCCAGCTGATGGCCGAACTGACGCACGAGTGGACCCCCGAGGAGCGCGACACGTTCACCACGCTCCTCACCCGCTTCAACGGCGCGCTGTCGGCGCGGCAGGGCGTGCAGGGGGGTACGGCGGAACAGCCGCCCGCGTCCTGAGACCCTGCCGCCGCTCCCGGGCGGAGAATCCTGCTGTCCCTCCCGGGACGGGCCCTTCGCTTCGTGCCGGTGCCCGTCGCACTCTTGACCGCGGGGCGCCCTCTGGCCTCATATGAGACCGGGTGCCGGTCGCCTGCGGCCGGGGCCCCTCATCCGGGATCGCTTGAGGGCGGGCGGGAGGCGCGGTGCGCAGACGGGAGGCGTCGCACAGTGCCCGCCGGGCGCGGGAGTTCGAGGCGTTCGTCGCCGGCGCGGCCGGCCGTCTGCTGCACACCGCCACGCTGCTCACCGCCGAGGTGCCCGACGCCAATCCGCGCGCCCGGCGGCTGCTCACCCTCGCCCTGGCGCACACGTACGCCGCCTGGGACCGGCTGCGCGGCGAGGACCCCTACGACCGGGCCCGCCAGCAGCTCGCCACCCGCTTCGCGCGCACGGCGTGGCACACGTACGGCACGCTCGCCCGGCACCGCCCCGACGCGGCCGGGTCGCCCGGCCCGCACCGCCCCGGTCCGGCCGGGGCGCTCGCCCGGCTCACGCCGCAGGAGCGGCTGATCGTCGTCCTGCTGCTGCACGAGGGCGTCGCGGAGGAGCAGACCGCCGCGCTGCTGGGGCTGTCGGTGGAGCGCGTGCGCGCCGTCCACGCGCGGGCGCTGGCCGCGCTGCTGCATCCGCCGCGCGGCCCGGCACCGGCGAGGGTGGGGGTGGCCCCCTCGTGAACCAGACCCAGCGGGAGGCGGCCGTACGGCGGCTGCTGGAGAGCGCTCCCCCCGTGGTGCCGCCGGAGCTGTACGCGCAGGCGGTGCGGCGCGGCGGGCGGATGCTGCGCCGCCGGAGGATCCTGCTGCGGCTGCTGTGGCTCCTGCTGTGGGCGGCGGCCGTCGCCTTCGCGGTGTGGGCGGCGACCGTGCACCCCTGGGTGGAGCCGCCCTCGGACACGACTCCGCCGCTCACCGGGTGGTGAGCGGCGGAGGTCGTTCGGACCGACGGCTTCCCGCCCGCGGACGCGGCCGGCGGCGTCGCCCGCGGGCCGGGGGCGGTGCCTAGCCGAGCGCCTGCCGCAGGTCCGCCAGCAGGTCGTCGACGTTCTCGATGCCGACGGACAGGCGGACGAGGTCGGCCGGGACCTCCAGCGCCGAACCGGCCGCCGACGCGTGCGTCATCCGCCCCGGGTGCTCGATCAGGGACTCGACGCCGCCGAGGGACTCGCCGAGCGTGAACACCTCGGCGCGGTCGCAGACCTCGACCGCCGCCTCCTCGCCGCCCTCGACCCGGAAGGAGACCATGCCGCCGAAGGCCCGCATCTGCTTGGCGGCGACCTCGTGACCGGGGTGGTCCGGCAGCCCCGGGTACAGCACGTGACTCACGCGCGGGTGCCGGGTGAGCATCTCGGCGACCCGGCCGGCGTTCTCGCTGTGCCGGTCCATGCGCACCGACAGCGTCTTGGTGCCGCGCAGCACCAGCCAGGAGTCGAACGGTCCGGCGACCGCGCCCATCGCGTTCTGGTGGTACGCGAGTTCCTCGCCCAGCGCGTCGTCCGCCGTGATCAGCGCGCCGCCGACGACGTCGGAGTGGCCGCCCATGTACTTGGTCAGCGAGTGGACGACGACGTCCGCGCCCAGCGCCAGCGGCTGCTGGAGGTAGGGCGTGGCGAACGTGTTGTCGACGACGAGCCGGGCGCCGGCGTCCCTCGCGACCTGGGCGACGGCGGCGACGTCGGTGATGCCGAGGAGCGGGTTGGAGGGGGTCTCCACCCAGATGACCTTGGTGTTCTCGGTGACGGCGGCGCGGACGGCCGCCGGGTCGCTGGTGTCGGCGACCGACCACCGCACGCCCCAGCGCGAGACGACCTTCGCGAACAGGCGGAACGTGCCGCCGTAGGCGTCGTCGGGGATCACCACGTGGTCGCCGGGCTGGAGCAGCGTGCGCAGCAGGCAGTCCTCGGCCGCCAGTCCGGACGCGAACGCGAGTCCGCGGCGGCCGCCCTCCAGGGCGGCGAGGTTCTCCTCCAGGGCGGTACGGGTCGGGTTGGCGCTGCGGCTGTACTCGTAGCCGCCGCGCAGCCCGCCGACGCCGTCCTGCTTGTAGGTCGAGACCTGGTAGATCGGCGGGACGACCGCGCCGGTGAGGGGATCCGCGGTGTTGCCCGCGTGGATCGCGAGTGTCTCGAAGTGCTGACTGATGTGCCTGTCGCTCATGTGTCCCGAGCGTAGTGCGCCGAGCGGGCACACGCCGTCCCGGCGGGTCCCGGCCGCTGGCCTCGGAGGGCCGCCCCCGTAAGTCGCCGCGGAGGTCGCCCCGGAGGTCGCCGCCCCGGGTGCGGACGCACGGCGCGTCGAACCGCCGTTCGGACGGGTTGGCCAATTGTCGGACCCGTCTGGAACCCTTGGGGCATGGAGATTCTCTGGGTTCTGCTGGCGATGGCCATGCTCAGCATGGTCGCTCTGCCGTTCCTGCGGCGCAGGAGTGGAGGGCTGGAGCTGGTCCCGCCCGGCCATCCGGACGCCGCCGACCCGGCGAACTACGGCTTCCTGCCGGAGGAGGAGCTCGACCTCCGGCTGCCGGGACCCGACCAGGACCTGCTGGACGTCCTGGAGGTCGTCCAGCAAACGCAGGACTACCGGGCCGCCGCGCAGTTGCTCGCGGGCACGGAGAAGGAGGGCGAGCTGCGCTGGCAGCGTGTGCAGGCCTTCGCCGGTGCCGCCTCGCTGGAGCTGAGCCGGCGGCCGGGCGGCGTCGGCGAGATACCGGGCGGGCAGTGGCTGCGGGTGTGGCGCGCGGAGCAGCCCAAGGACGCGGGCGGGGCCGCGGTGCACGCCGAGTTCCTGGCGCAGCAGGCGTGGCGGACGGCGACACCGGGGACGGACGAGTTCCGGATCATCATGGAGGAGGCGAGGACGGCCTGCGGCGAGGCGGCGCTGCTGGCGCCGGGTGACCCGGTGCCGTACATCGTCGAACTGTCCGTCGCGCGCGGGCTGGGGTATCCGCGAGCGGAGTTCGAGCAGCTCTGGCTGAGGATCCTGGACCGCGCGCCCGCGCACATGGGGGCGCACATGGCGGCCCTGCGGTACTGGTGCGAGAAGTGGCACGGCTCGCGGCAGCTCGCGTCCGCCTTCGCGGAGGCCGCGGCGGCGCGCGCACCGCGGGGCTCGCTGCTGCCGGCGCTGCCGCTGTTCGCGGTGTTCGAGCACCTGCCCGAGGTCAACCTGGTGCGCGGCCTGTACCAGAGCGAGGTCGTCACCACGGCGGTGCACGGCGCGCTGCACGCGGTGCACTCGGCCCGCCCGGACGACCCGACGCTGCCGCACGTGCGGCACATGCTGGTGTACTTCCTGGTCGCCGGCGAGCGCTGGGCGGAGGCGATGAGCCAGCTCGTCCACGTCGACGGCCACGTGGGCGCCCTCCCCTGGGTCCTGTCCAGCGACCCGGCCGCCGGCTACGCGGTCTGCCGTGCCCTCGCGGTCGGCGGCTTCGAGGCGAACGGCGGCAACCCGATGACGGTGCCGAGCTAGGGCCTGTTGGCACGGCGGCCGGCCCCCGCCGCGCGGGGCCGGCCGCCGTGCCCGTACGTCAGCCCTGGGTGCGCGCGGGCAGGCGCCAGTTCGGGCGAGGGAAGTGGCAGGTGTAACCGTTCGGGTACCGCTGGAGGTAGTCCTGGTGCTCGGGCTCGGCCTCCCAGAAGGGGCCGGCCGGCTCCACCTCGGTGACGACCTTGCCCGGCCACAGACCGGAGGCGTCCACGTCGGCGATCGTGTCCTCGGCGACCCGCTTCTGCTCGTCGTCCACGTAGTAGATCGCCGAGCGGTAGCTCATGCCGATGTCGTTGCCCTGACGGTTCCTGGTGCTCGGGTCGTGGATCTGGAAGAAGAACTCCAGGAGCGCGCGGTAGTCGGTCAGCTCCGGGTCGAAGAGGATCTCGAGGGCCTCCGCGTGCGTGCCGTGGTTGCGGTACGTCGCGTTCGGCACGTCGCCCCCGGTGTAGCCGACGCGGGTCGAGACCACGCCCGGCTGCCGGCGGACAAGCTCCTCCATGCCCCAGAAACATCCGCCCGCCAGCACGGCCCTCTGCGTCTGCCCAGCCATCGCGG
>Ga0308174_10001323_pt1 | contig 11438 bp, 11 predicted proteins | sample PhyPR2_FD_203894 | JGI IMG/M metagenome (GOLD analysis project Ga0308174, IMG submission 203894) | Soil microbial communities from UC Gill Tract Community Farm, Albany, California, United States - DLSLS.P.R2 | ecosystem: Environmental > Terrestrial > Soil > Agricultural land | place: USA...
AGTCTTCGAGGTATCCGGCACAGTGCTTCTTGTAGGCCTGCTCGTCGGCGGGCGTGGTGAAGCGGACGTGGCCTGTCAGGCCGTGCCGGTATGCATTCAAGGTGCGTGGGTCAGCCTTCGGCTTCGCCTGGGGAACTGACTTCGCAAGCTCAATTAAGGCATCAATTTCAGTCATAAAAAAGGAAATGGGGACAGAGGCGCGTGTGCGCTCCATCCCCACTGATCTAATGATTGCACGGGCCTCTTTTCGTCAAGGGGCCTGAAAATCCGAAACGACTGATTACAAGGCAAATCGAGGTTGAAGAAAGTTGTCAACGTTGAAATTGACAACAGGGGAAAACGAAAGGCACCGGCGGCAAAGACCGCCGGCGCTACCGCCCCCCGCCCCCAGGCGCTACTCTAGAAACAGATGGGTGTATTTGAGCTGTTGCCGGGAGGGGGAGTTCCGCGGAGGGCCGTGGTGCTGATGCCTGTAGCGGCTGCCGCACTGCTGGCATCCATATACCGGAGGGAGAGAAAAATGCCTAATCCGAACGAGAAGGGTACGGGTGCGGAGGTCGACATCGTAGAGGTGTCGGACCAGGGCGAGCGCGGCCAAGTCATCCACGCCCAAAAGATCGTCAAGAGCGACAACGAGTGGAAGAGCGAACTGGCTCCGGAGGAGTTCTCGGTAGCGCGCAAAAAGGGCACGGAACGCGCATTCACCGGACGATACTGGGACAATCACGAGAACGGCATGTATCGGTGCGTATGCTGCGGTACTGCTCTCTTTCGTTCCTCGGAGAAGTTCGAATCTGGCAGCGGGTGGCCGAGTTTCTGGGAGCCGGCGGCGGACCAGAATATCAAGACGGAGAAGGACGGCAGCCGGTTTATGGAGCGCGTGGAAGTTCTGTGTAAAAAATGCGACGCTCACCTAGGCCACGTTTTCCCCGATGGTCCGAAGCCTACCGGGCTGCGGTATTGCATCAATTCAGCCGCTCTTCGGTTTAAGAAAACTTAATGTGCGCAGTGTTACATTCTATACGCGGCCGCTTACCGCGAATCGCAAAAGTGACGCATCCTAATTCTGAGGAGTAACAGGCGCTAGCGAGATGCCGTCCAATCCAGTAGTGCCCCGACAATTTTCGCCGGACGAAGCGGTGGCGCATCTCGCCGCGATCGTTGAGTCGTCCGAGGACGCCATCATAAGCAAGACGCTGGAAGGGATTATTCTGTCCTGGAACTCGGGGGCGGAGCGCCTGTACGGGTACCCGGCCGAAGAAGCGATCGGCCAGGCGATGACGATTCTGCTCCCCGAGGGCCGCGCGGACGAGGAGAATTCGATCCTCGAGCGCATCCGGCGGGGGGACCGGGTGCAGCACTTCGAGACCGTGCGGAAGATGAAGAGCGGCCGGTTGATCGATGTGTCGCTCTCGATTTCGCCGGTCTGCGATGTGACGGGCGCGGTGGTAGGCGCTTCGCACGTGGCACGGAATGTCACCGACCGGAGACGCAGCGAAGAGCAGGCCGCGCGGCTGGCGGCGATTGTCGACTCCTCCGACGACGCCATTATCGGTAAGACCACGGAGGGCGTGATCCTCACCTGGAATTCCGGCGCCGAGCGCATCTACGGCTACCCGGCGGACGAGGCGATCGGCAAGCCCATGACGATGGTTCTGCCGGATGATCGCCCGAACGAGGAGAACGAGATCCTGGAGCGCATCCGCCGGGGCGAGCGTGTGGAGCATTTCGAAACCGTCCGTAAGACCAAGCAGGGTCGCCTGATCGACGTAGCGATCACCATCTCGCCGATCTACGACAAGACGGGGCGGATTGTGGGCGCTTCCCACATGGCGCGCGATGTCACCGATCGCAAGCAGATCGAAGAACAGATGCGGCACGCACAAAAACTGGAGAGCCTGGGCGTGCTGGCCGGCGGAGTGGCTCACGATTTCAATAACCTGCTGACGGGAATTCTGGGCAACGCATCGCTGGCAATGGAGACGCTGTCCGCGCACAATCCGATACGGCCGCTCATCCAGGACGTGGTGGATGCCAGCGAGCGTGCGGCGCATCTCACGCGCCAGCTTTTGGCTTATGCGGGCAAGGGCCGATTCGTGATCGAGCCCGTGGACCTCTCGGAGGTGGTAAAGGAGATCAGCCATCTCATCCAGACGTCCATTTCGAAGAACGTGCAGTTGCGGCTGGAATTGAACGGCGAGTTGCCACTGATCCAGGCCGATGCGAGCCAGATCCAACAAATCGTCATGAATCTGGTGATCAACGGCGCGGAGGCCATTGGGCCGAAGAACAACGGTACGGTCCTGGTCACCACGGGAACGCAAATGGTGGACGAGCATTACCTTTCCACGACGATCAGCGACAATACAAATCTGCCGACTGGATTGTACGTCGCGCTGGAAGTGCACGACACGGGATGCGGCATGGATGCGGATACGCTGGGCCGCATTTTCGATCCGTTCTTCACCACCAAATTTACCGGTCGCGGTCTGGGGCTGGCCGCGGTGCAGGGCATCGTGCGGGGCCATCGGGGCACGCTGAAGGTGTATAGCAGTCCCGGGCAGGGAACGTCGTTCAAAGTTTTGTTGCCCGCGTCAGAAGTGGAGGCGCGTCACAAAATCCCGGTATCCCTGCCGCGTGCCGGGAAGAACGAACTCATCCTGGTCATCGACGACGAGGAGGTGATTCGGCGGGCCGCGAAGTCCATGCTCGAGCAGCATGGTTATGCGGTGATCGTGGCGGTGAATGGGAGAGAAGGCGTCAGCACATTTCAGGCCCTATCGGACAAGGTGGCGGCCGTGCTTCTCGATATGACCATGCCGGTCATGGGCGGGGAAGAGGCGTTCGGGCACCTGAAAGCGATCAAGCCGGGCGTGAAGATCATCCTTTCCAGCGGCTACAACGAGGTGGAAGCGGTGCGCCGTTTCACCGGCAAAGGACTGTCGGGCTTCATCCAGAAGCCCTACTCTTCCTTCACGCTGATGGAGAAGCTCAAACTGATCCTCGAGCAGCAGCCGACGGAGTGACGCGGGCCGCGTTATCCTAGTCTCTTAAGCGGCATCTCGCGGTCCACGTTCACTCCGAAAATCACATGGGAAACATACTTCAGAACCTGCCTGCGGGCGAAAAGGTCGGCCTGGCGTTCTCCGGCGGACTCGATACCAGCGCGGCCATCCACTGGATGCGCGCCAAGGGCGCCATTCCGTATTCGTACACGGCCAATCTAGGCCAGCCGGACGAGCCGGATTACGACGAGATTCCCCGGCGCGCGCTGTTGTACGGCGCCGAAAAGGCCCGGCTGATCGATTGCCGGAAGCAGCTTGTGACCGAGGGGATCGCGGCGCTGCAATCGGGCGCGTTCCACATTTCCACGGCGGGGGTGCACTACTTCAATACCACGCCGATCGGTAGGGCGGTGACCGGCACGATGCTGGTGGTCGCGATGAAGGAGGACGACGTCCACATCTGGGGCGACGGCAGCACCTTCAAAGGCAACGATATCGAGCGGTTCTATCGCTACGGGCTGCTGGCGAATCCGGCGCTGCGGATCTACAAGCCGTGGCTCGACCAGGTCTTCATCGACGAGCTGGGCGGCCGCAAGGAAATGTCGGAGTACATGGCGGCCAACGGGCTCTCCTACAAGATGAGCGTGGAGAAGGCCTATTCGACCGATTCCAATATCTGGGGCGCCACGCACGAGGCCAAGGACCTGGAACATCTCGATAAAGGCGTGACCATCGTCGAGCCCATCATGGGTGTGGCGTCGTGGCGGGAGAACGTGCAGGTCAAGCCCGAGACGGTCACCATCCGCTTCGAGGAAGGCCAGCCGGTCGCGCTGAATCACGTGACGTATGACGACCCGGTGCAGTTGGTGCTGGAGGCGAACGCGATTGGCGGCCGGCACGGGCTGGGCGTTTCCGACCAGATCGAGAACCGGATTATCGAGGCCAAGAGCCGCGGCATTTACGAGGCGCCGGGGCTGGCGCTGCTGTTTATTGCGTACGAGCGCCTGGTTACCGGCATTCACAACGAGGACACCATCGAGCAGTACCGGATGAACGGGCTGCGGCTGGGTCGGCTGCTGTATCAGGGCCGCTGGTTCGATCCGCAGGCCATGATGCTGCGTGAGACGTCGCAGCGCTGGGTGGCGCGCGCCGTCACCGGCGAAGTCACGGTCGAACTGCGCCGCGGCAACGACTATTCGATCCTCGATACGGTGAGCCCGAATCTCACCTATAAGCCGGAGCGGCTGACCATGGAAAAGGGTCAGTCCACCTTCTCGCCGCAGGATCGGATCGGGCAGCTCACGATGCGGCATCTGGACATCACCGATACGCGGGACAAGCTCCTGCTGTACGTGAAGACGGGCCTGTTGAGTCCGGCGACCGGTGGGGCGATGCCGCTGTTGGAAGGGGAGAAGGAGTAGGGCCGAGAGGCGAATTTATAATGGCCACTGCCATGGTTCACGTCCGTGTTGATGAGAAGACCAAACAAAAAGCAGCGAAAGCGCTCGCCGGGATGGGGCTTTCAGTCTCTGACGCAGTGCGAATGTTGCTGGTCCGCGTGGCGAGCGAAAAGGCATTGCCCTTCGAGGTGAAAATCCCCAACGCCACGACGATCAACGCTATGCGCGCCGCTGGCCGGGGCACGGGAAAACGCTGCCGGTCCGCCGAAGCTCTCTTTTCCGAACTGGGAATCTGATCGGCGAGCCGGACTGGTTGCTGATCTACAAAGTGGAAGGCGATGAGCTGTACCTGGTTCGCACCGGAACACATTCAGATCTGTTCTGATACCCTGCCGACGACGCCTTCGTAGTAGCCGAGACGGATGCGGAAGCCGATATTCTCGTAGGCGCGGATGGCCGCCGCGTTGCGGTAGCCGACGTTCAGGCCGATGGTGGGGATGCCGGTGATTTTGACCGCCTCGACGACCGCGGAGGTCACGATCTGGGCGAAGCCCTGGCCGCGGCAGTCCGCGCGGGTGAAGATGTTGCCGATGGCGGCGACGCCTTCCCGACGAGAGGCCACTTGCACGCCCGCGACCGCCGCCAGTTCGCCATCGCGGCGGATGCCGCGGAACATTCCCGTCTCGAGTTGGAAGGGAGCGAAGGCGATGCCTCCGCCGTCGCCGGATGCGTAGAGGCGTTCGATTTCGGCGCAGTCCCGCGGACCGAGCGGTACGGTGTCGCCGGGCCGCGGGCGGAAGTCGTCGAGGATCATGCGGCGGACTTCGCGCCGCTCACGATAGGTATAGAACGCCGCGGCGGTTTCGGCGTGATGCGGCCGGATATTCAGGTACCCGCCGGTTTCCGGCAATGCGGCCAGCAGGTCGCGAACGGGCGGGCCATCGCCGATCAGGAAAATCGGCCGGATCGCCAGCGCGCGAAAAACCAGCGCCAGCGCGTCCTGGGATGCCCACCAGTCGCAGTGTGGGAACAGTTCGTCGTCCAGATCGGCCAGCGCGTACAGGGACCATTCGCGATCGGCATTGAGCCGTCGGCGGATCTCCGATTTGTCGGTGAGGCGCTCGACCATTACGCGACTCTAACACGGCATTCCCTGGTAGACTGACTGCCATGATGGGCCCTCGCCTCTTTCTGGCTGCTTCGGTCCTGGCTTTCGCCGCTTTCGCGCAGCCGCCCAGCCCTTCCGCGGTGGACGCGCTGTTCTCCGATTTCGCCAAGCCGGGGTCGCCGGGCTGCGCTTTGGGTGTTTACCGCGACGGCAAGATCGTTTACGCGAAGGGCTATGGCCTGGCGAACGTCGAACAGCAGACGCCCATCACGCCGGCCTCGGTCTTCGACATAGGTTCGACGTCCAAACAGTTCACGGCGGCATCCATTCTGCTCCTGAAACAGCAAGGCAAGTTGCGCCTCGACGACGACATCCATAAGTACTTACCGGAATTGCCCGAATACACGGGTCCGGACGGCGGGAAGGTAACCATACTCCAACTGCTCAACCACACCAGCGGCATGCGCGATTACCTGACGCTGTTCACCATGGCGGGCATCCCCGTCGACAGCGTCACGACCGACGACACGGCCCTGGCCATCCTCAGCCGGCAAAAGGCGCTCAACTTTGCGCCAGGAAGCGATTTTCTGTACAGCAATTCCGGCTACTTTCTGTTGTCCATCATCGTGAAACGCGCCGGCGGCATGAACCTGCGGGATTACGCGCGGAAGAATATTTTCGACCCTTTGGAAATGACGCATACGCAATATCGCAACGATCACCGCGCGCTGATACCGAATCGCGCTCTCGCCTACAGTGCTTCCGGCCGCGGTTACCGGCTGAACGTGTCTTACTTCGAGCAACTGGGCGATGGCGGCGTGCACACTACGGTGGAGGATCTGCTCAAGTGGGATGAGAACTTCTATACTCCGCGCGTTGGGGGAAAAGAAATGCTGGCCGACATCCTGGAGCCGGGCAAACTCTCGAACGGCAAGACTCTGGAGTATGCCAAGGGGCTGGGCCACCGCACCTACAAGGGACTGGCCGTCGTAGAACATGCCGGGTCGTGGGGCGGATACCGCGCGGAGCTGCTGCGGTTTCCCGACCAGCATTTCTCGGTGGCCTGCCTGTGCAACCTGGCCAGTGCCAATCCCAGCCGCTTTGCGATTCAGACGGCCGAGCTGTTTTTGAAGGACCAGATGAAGGGCGAGAATCCCGCGGCGACTCCTGCCGCGCGGCCGCCCGCCTCGACGCCCGCGCCGCCGGATCCGGCCAGCCTGGCTTCCTATGCCGGCGACTATGCCAGCGAGGAACTTGGCGTCATCTATCGGTTGTCCGTGATCGACGGCAAGCTGTCGCTGGCGGCGATTTTAGATGCCGGCGGTTTCCCGAGAATCGCTGTTCCGGCCGAACTCCGTCCCACGGGCCAAGGCCAGTTTTCGGTAGGTGGATTGAGTATCGCGTTCGATCGGCCGACGGACGGCGCGGTGGGGAGTTTTCGAGCGGACGCGGGGCGTACAAAGGGCATCGTGTTCAAGAGGCGGTAGTTGTACCGATCCACCCGCCGGCAGGGAACTTTCCACGGCCCTCTGCGTACAGCATAATGGTATAGCCAAGACTTATGACAGCCACAACCAGCCCTCAACTGGGCCAGATTCACTCGCTTCTGGCGGATCGAGGCTACGAAGTCTCCGAACCAGCAGCCGATACACTGAAAATCACGGAGGTGCAAAGCGGGGTCAGCCTTCAGGCTGTGCTCCAGGGAGAGATCCTGTTTCTCTCGCTGCCTTGCATTACAGTGCCCGAGTCCGCCATCACACCCGAGATTATGGGCCTGATGCTGGCGGCCAATAACGGCATCTCCACGTCCCACTTCCAACTAAGCGATGCCGGCAAGGGGAAGATCACCATCACGCTCAACAACTTCTGCAAGCTGCAGGATATGGGCGCCGACGATGAGGACGATGTTCTCTCCTGCGTACACTTCCTGATGGTGGATGTGATTGCGGCAAAGCACCTGCTGGCCGATCTGAAAGGATAACCGACACATATGGCATTTCTATCCGATATGTTCAGCCGCCTGGGGCGCGTGGCGCGCGGGCAGGCCAATCAGGGAGTGGGCGCGATCGAAGACGCGACCTTCGAGGCCACGGTGAATCAGACCGTCGCCGACATGAAGACGGAACTGAACAACGTGGTCCGCGCTTCCGCCATGGCGATGAGCAACTACAATCGCCTGGACGCCGAGTATCAGAAGTACGTCAAGCAGTCGCAGGATTGGAAGGACCGCGCGGGCATGGCGCTGGACGCCGGCAACGAGGACCTGGCCAAGAAGGCTCTGGCGAAGAAGGCCGAGAGCGATAAGCAGGTGGCGAGCATGCAGCAGGCTGTGGATGCGGCCCAGGCCACCAGCGAAAAGCTGAAGAGCCAGGTTGGCGACCTGAAACGTAAGATCGAAGAGGGCGAGCGGACGGCCACGACCCTGGTGGCCCGCAAGAACGCCGCGACCGCGCAGCGCAAGGTGTCGGAAGCCATGGCCGGAGTGGCCGGCGCCGATAACGCTTTCTCCGCGCTGGGCAAGTTCGAGGAGTCCGTCGCGCGCGAAGAGGCCACGGCGAAAGCCTTCGACCAGCTTGCTTCGGCGGGCAAAGACGACGACCTGGAAGCGCAGTTCGCGCAACTCGGCACGCACTCCGTCGATTCCGAACTGGAAGCGATGAAGCGCGAGCGGCAGAAGCCCTCGGCGCCGTACATGCCCAAGGAAATCGCGGCGCCGAGCGACAGCCTCACCACCGGCACCAAAGCCGGCGAGAAGGCCAACGCGTAGCGGAACTGCATGGTCACCCTAACGCTGGAATTGATTCTTGGCGTGCTGCTGGTGATTGTTCTTATGAACCTCTTTAAGAAACACCCCACGCCCCCGGCCCAGACTGGTCCGGTGGAAGACCTGGCTAACCTCAAGCCGACCGACGCACGCCCCGGAGATTCCATTTCGATCTCCGGCGTGGGCGACGATATGACCGACATGGATTTCACCGCGGACCGCTCCACCTGGGTGCAGGCCGGCGCGCGCCAGTGGTCGGAGGTGTCCGGCCCGTACAAGGGTCGGCGAGTTTCCATGCGCGTCTCCAACAACGAAGAAATCGAAGTGGCGGTCCACACGGATCCTCGCAAATTGACCCTGGAAGACATCGGCCTGAGCGAGGACGATCTGGCGCAAATGGACGAGCGGCAGAACACCGCCGACAACTTCGAATTCGACGGCCGCAACTGGCTGTACGTGCTGAGCCGCGAGGCTCAAGCGAAGCGCAGCGACCTGCCCCAGCCCGAGGGGTATTATTACTGGGAATTCCGTGAGCAGGATGGTCCCAGCCTGCTGGCCATTCGGAAGGCGGAAGGCGAGCCCTTCACCATTACGATGTTCTACGGAATACCGGCGGGCAATGTGACCATTTACCGCGGCGGCCGGGTTTAGCCGGCCGCGGACCCTGAAAGGGGGCGGATAACCATGAATCGTTCCGGCTTAAAATTTCTCGCAATACTCCTGGGCGTGATGATGATCGCAGTCCTGTTCGCGGGACTGGACGGATTGCCGCGTACGGTGCGCGCCCAGATCGATACCGAACGTACAGCGCTGGCTACGGCGCAGAAGCAACTCCAGTCCGCAAAGGACGAAGTCACCCGCGAAGTGCAGGGCGACCCGGCTCTCTTCGGGAGCGTGATGGCGGCTCGCCAGTGGCCCGTGCAACTGGCGCAGGACCAGACGGCGCTGCAATCGGCCGCGCGCGATGTCGACGAACTGACGCGCTTGCAGAAGGCGAACCGGCGGGGCGACCAGAAGCAAGTTGAATCTCTGCTGCTGCGGGAGCGCGCTTCGCGCGAGCAGGCCGTGCGGGACGCCTCGGCGGTACAGAAGGATGCGGCGCATTGGGTGGACATGAAGAATCGCCTGCCGCAGACGCTGCAGGCGATGGACGCCGATTATAAGGCGGTCCACAGCTTCGATTTCACGCCGGTGACCGCGGTGGTGATGAAGGCGGAGGGCGATTGGCCGCAGAAGAAGGCCGATCTCGACTCGCGCGTCACGGCCATGAAGTCGGCGATCGCGCAGGATGACGAACTCTGGAACTCGACTGCCGCGTCGCGTAAGGCTGCCGCAGCGGGCGATCTGGCGCACGTGGAATTTGGTCCGCTGATCTCGGCCGCGGACGCGCTTCACACGTCTGCCGCGGATCTGCCCGCGAAAGCTACCGAACTGAAGGCGCTGAGCGGCCAGTTGTACAACTCCTGGGACAAGGTCCTGGTGGACATGGAGACGCGCGGCATCGGGTCGGACAAGTCGTACGACCAGAAGATCCGCACGATCAACACCCATCTGACCGATGCTTCGTCCAAGACCGGGGAAGTCACTTCGGACGAGAAGTGGGTGGTGGTACCGCAATCCACGTACAAGGCCCAGGAGAAGGACCTGGGCATGGCGATCGAGCACAAGTCGGCCGGCATGTACGACGTGGAGGCGGACAAAGTAGCGCAGCCGGCCGGGTTCGCGTATGTGGCGCCTCCCGGTCAGTCGAATCAGTACGGGCATTGGGAACAGAGCGGAGGCCAGAGTTTCTGGGTGTTCTACGGCCAGTATGCGCTGATGCGCGACCTGCTGTGGAATCACAGCTACCGGCCGATCGACCCGTACGAATACGGCGGATACTACAGTTCGCGGCGCAGCGGCCAGACATACTATGGCCGGGATGCCGATTCCGGCGCATCGCGCTACGGCACGGCGGGTACGGCGACTCAGGAACGGTATTCCGGCAGCACCTTCGCCAAGAGCGGCGGATTCAAGGACTCCAAGTTCGCTTCAAAAGCCGGCGGGTATAGGGATTCGCGCTTTTCTTCGCCGAATGCGAAGGATCCGAATGCCGACCACGGGGCGCGCACGTTCGGCAATCATTCCGGCGAGCCGCGCGTGACTCCGCCGCCTTCGCGATCGTACCGTCCGGCGCCGCGTCCGAGCAGTCCGCGGCCGTCGTTCCGTCCACCGAGTTCGGGCCGGAGTTTCGGGCGCAGGCGGTAAGTTCGAAGCGCCATGTTCGTTCGACTGATCTGCTGGAAAGAGGATCTGGCTCGCGAGCGGCACGCTTTGCTGGAATCGGCGGGGTTTCGGGTGGAATCCTCGCGGACGCCGCCGGGCGCGATCGTCGGACACATCCGCGATCTGGCGCCCGATGTCGTGCTGCTGGATCTGGACCGCTCGCCGTCGCACGGACACGCCATCGCCAGTGTTCTCCGACAGAGCAGGTCGGCGAGTCGTGTGCCGCTGGTGTTTGCCGGGGGGCTTCCTGAAAAGGTCGCGGTGATTCGCCGCGCCATTCCCGATGCGGTTTACTGCTCGTGGGACGGCGTGGCCGCGGCCATCAAGAAGGCGGTTAAGAATCCGCCACTCGTGCCCGTTCGCCCCGAACCGTACATTCAGAAGTACGCCGGGTCGCCGCTCTTGAAGAAACTCGATATTCGGTCTGGGACCGTAGCGGTGATTGCCGCGCCCGAGGGTTTCGAAGACCTGCTGGGCGAACTGCCCGAAGGCGTCACGCTGCAGAATCGGATGACGAAAGAGGCTGGGCTGGCCATCTGGTTCGTCCGGTCGCGGCGCGAACTGGAGGCCACGGCGGATTACTTGGGCGGCCGGCTGCAAAAGGGAGGCTCGGCCTGGATCGTTTACCCCAAACAGACCGGGCAGTTCAAGGTGGATTTCAACATGACTCACGTGCGGGCGACCATGCTGGAAGCCGGGTTGGTCGATTACAAGATCTGCGCCGTGGACGCCGATTGGACGGCGCTGAAGTTCACCCGCAAGAAGTGACGTCGACCGCCCCACTATACTGAAAATAACGGCCCGGTAGCCATGGAACCCGCACGCTGGAAAAGTACCGCGACCTATGCCGGCCTGCTCGCGTTGGCCTTCGCCGGGGGTGTGGCCGCCAGTTATAA
>Ga0308174_10001324_pt1 | contig 11436 bp, 8 predicted proteins | sample PhyPR2_FD_203894 | JGI IMG/M metagenome (GOLD analysis project Ga0308174, IMG submission 203894) | Soil microbial communities from UC Gill Tract Community Farm, Albany, California, United States - DLSLS.P.R2 | ecosystem: Environmental > Terrestrial > Soil > Agricultural land | place: USA...
CGTTCCGCTGCGCCAAGGCGCCGGCCGAGGTGCGTGGGCTGGTCGAGCACGAGCTGGCGCTCATCGGCGAGCTGCGCTACGAGCCCTACTTCCTCACGGTGCAGGACATCGTCGCGTTCGCGAAGTCCCAGGGCATCCTGTGCCAGGGCCGCGGATCGGCGGCCAATTCGGCGGTGTGCTACGCGCTCGGCATCACGGAGGTCGATCCTTCGCGCATGTCCATGCTGTTCGAGCGCTTCATCAGCAAGGAGCGCAACGAGCCGCCGGACATCGACGTCGACTTCGAGCACCAGCGGCGCGAAGAGGTCATGCAGTACGTCTACGGCAAATACGGCCGTCATCGCGCAGCGCTCGCCGCAACGCTGATCACGTATCGCCCCAAGAGCGCGGTGCGCGACGTCGGCAAGGCGCTCGGGCTCGACCTTGCACAGGTCGACCGGCTCGCAGGGTTGTTCGCGTGGTGGGACGGGCGCGCCGTGCAGCCCGAACGGGTCCGCGAAGCCGGCTTCGATCCCGACAATCCGGTGCTGCGGCGGCTGATCGCGCTCGCCGGCAAGCTGCTCGGCTTTCCGCGCCACCTGTCGCAGCACGTGGGCGGCTTCGTGATCGCACGCGACCTGCTCGAGCGCATGGTACCGGTGGAAAACGCGGCGATGGTCGACCGCACGGTCATCCAGTGGGACAAGGATGACCTCGACGCGATGGGCCTGCTCAAGGTCGACTGCCTGGCACTCGGCATGCTCTCCGCCATCCGGCGCGCGTTCGACCTCATGAACACGTTCTATCCGCGCCACCGCCGCACGGCGCCGCTGCGTCCCGTCGCGGGCATGGACGGCAGGCCCTATCGCGACGCCGGCCGCCTGCCCGCTGCGGTATCGCGCGCCGTGCAGGACGCGCGCGCGCACGGCGCATTCGGCATCGCAACGGTGCCGTCGGAAGATCCGGTCGTCTACGCCATGATCCAGCGCGCCGACACGATCGGCGTGTTCCAGATCGAATCGCGCGCGCAGCAGTCGATGCTGCCGCGCCTCAAGCCTGCATGCTTCTACGATCTCGTGATCGAGGTCGCGATCGTGCGCCCGGGCCCCATCCAGGGCGGCATGGTGCATCCGTACCTCAAGCGCCGCCAGGGCCTCGAGCGCGTGACGTATCCGAGCGATGCGGTCAAGGCCGTGCTCGAGCGCACGCTCGGCGTGCCGATTTTCCAGGAGCAGGTGATGCAGCTCGCGATCGTCGCGGCGGGCTTCACACCAGGCGAAGCGGACCGCCTGCGCCGCTCGATGGCCGCGTGGCGCCGCCGGGGCGGCCTCGAAGCGTTCGAGCAGCGCCTGGTCGACGGCATGGCCGAGCGCGGCATCGGCGAGGCGTTCGCGCGCCAGATCTACCAGCAGATCCTGGGCTTTGGCGAATACGGCTTCCCCGAATCGCATTCGGCGTCGTTCGCGTTGCTCGTGTACGTGTCGTGCTGGCTGAAATGCTACGAGCCGGCTGCATTCTGCGCGGCCCTGCTCAATTCGCAGCCGATGGGCTTCTATGCGCCTGCTCAGCTCGTGCAGGACGCGCGCCGCCATGGGGTCGACGTGCGTCCACCCGACGTGACGATCAGCGCGTGGGATTGCACGCTCGAGCCCGGCACGCACGGCGATGCGCCTGCATTGCGGCTCGGCTTGCGCCTGGTGCGCAGCCTCACCGAAGCCGCTGCGCAACGCATCGTCGCGGCGCGCGCCGTCGCACCGTTCGACGACGTCGCCGATCTTGCGCACCGTGCAGCGCTCGACCGGCGTGATCTGAATGCGCTCGCCGATGGTGACGCGCTCGCAGCACTTGCAGGCCACCGTCACCAGGCCGTGTGGGACGTCGCAGGCGTGGAGCGGCTGCCTGCGCTGCTGAGCGGCGGACGCTTCGACGACGAGGTGCCGATGCTCGCTGCGCCGACCGAAGGCCAGAACGTCGTGGCCGACTACCGTCGTCTCGGTCTCACGCTGCGGCGCCACCCGCTCGCGCTCATCCGGCCGCAGTTAGCCGAGCGACGCCTCACGTCCGCCGCACAGATCGCGCAGATGCCCGACAAGCGTCACGTGCGCACGGCCGGCATCGTGATCGGCCGCCAGCGGCCCGACACGGCCAGCGGGGTGGTGTTCATCACGATCGAGGACGAGACCGGTACGGTCAACGTGATCGTATGGCGCGACCTGGGCGACCGGCAGCGGCGCGAGATGCTGGGAGCGCGCCTGCTCGGGGTGCACGGCCGCATCGAGCGCGAAGGCGATGTCGTGCACGTGCTCGCGGGGCGGCTGATCGATCTCACGCCGCTGCTCGGCGAATTACCAACGTCTTCGCGCGATTTCCATTGATCCGAGGCCGGCGTGGATAGCGCGATAACGTGTCGTCGACCTTCACTCGGTTCGATAACGGGGTGGAAGCCCGGAGCTGCGGGCGACTGCAAGCAGAGCGGCCGCGGCCTCATCGTATTTCGCCTTCGACGTTTCGTCAGTCATCGCCGGAATCGATACAACCACTCCACGCGCGAGGTCCAACAGGCTGGCGGTGACGATGTCGTCCGGTTCCATGCGCGGCACTCGACTCATGTCGATGCCCTGGCGCGAGTGGAATTCGCTCCGCACAACCCCCGGGCAGACGACCTGCACCTTGACTCCGGTCCCCTCGAGCTCCGCCGCCACAATTTCCGTGAAGGTCACGAGAAACGCCTTGGTCGCGGCGTAAACCGCGCGTTGCGGCAAGTGCGGCGCGCGCGCCGCGCCACTGAACGCAAGCAGCGAGGCGACATTGATGATCGCGCCCTCGCCGCGCCCGATCATTCCCGGAATGACCGCGCGGCTCAACAGCACCGGCACGAGCGCGTTGACATCAACCAGCTCGCGCGCGCCGTCGATTGGCAGCTGCGCGAACGGCATGTAGTGAGCGAGACCGGCGTTGTTGACGAGCAATCGAACCGGCAACGAGGCCAATTCCGTACACAGACGCCGGACCTCCTCGGTGCGGGCCAGATCCGCGACAATCGTTCGCACGCTTACGCCGCGCTGCTCGAGATCCCGCTTCAGCCCATCGAGGCGGTCCGCCCGGCGCGCCAGCAGCACGAGATCCATGCCGTCGGATGCCAACCGTTCGGCATAACTGCGTCCGATGCCCGATGATGCGCCGGTCACGACCGCTATTCCTGGCATGGTTTGCCTCCGCTTGATTACGAGGTTGGTCGATGAGCGCCGCCTGGGGCGCCAACGTCCTGGCCACCCGCAGGCCAACATTGCTGCTTCGGTTTCCTGCGCCTTGCCAAAAACGCTCGGCGGACCGTAACACCGCCGGTGGCTCGTCCCATGCCCCGCCGCGCAAGACGCGGCCCCGGCAACTGTCGGCTTCGTGCGCGCTGCCGTCGCTCGGTGCATCCGCGTACGGCAAGTAACAGTCCTGCACCCATTCCCAGACGTTGCCCAGCATGTCGTGCAGGCCCCAGGCGTTCGGCCGGTACGTTGCTGTCGGCGCGGCGAACCAATAGCCGTCCTTGCAGAGCGCGCCGTCAGTCCAGGCGCGACCGCGCGGTCCAACGGTCCTGTCGGTGCCGTTGGCATGGACGCACGACACCTCGTCGTCTCCCCACGGCCGGCGAGTCGCGGTCCCCGCGCGGGCGGCGTACTCCCATTCCGCCTCGGTAGGCAGCCGCCAGCCGTCGACGCCGCTGTTCTGGTCGAGCCAGCGGACGTAGGCCTGCGCATCCACCCAGCTGATGCACACGACAGGCTCCCTGTCCTTCTGCGGCCATCCGGGCGTGCGCCAGCTGCGGCCGTTGCGCCACGCCCACCCGTCGTCCGGCTCCCACGTGAGGCATCCTTGCGCACCGACGTTGCGCTCGGCCTGGGTCTCATAGCCGCTGGCGCGCACGAACTCGCGCCACTGGGCCAGCGTCACTTCCGTCTTGCCGAGCGCGAAAGGCTTCACGCGCACCAACCGCTGCGGACGTTCGTTCTCGCCTCCGTCGGCATCGCCAGCGGGCGTGCCCATCATGAATTCACCGCCGGGGATGGAGATCAGCTCCGGGCAGCCGTCGCACGCGCGCGACGCCGTGACGGGCGCCGATGCGGCATCGGCAGACCGGGCCGGCGCAGCTTGGACAAGAGCGCCCAGTGTCCATACTGCGATCAGCATCCTGCGCACGATCAGGTGCTCCGAGGTTCGAGGCGCGCGATCAAGCCGGGGCGTACGTCAACCGGATGACGTCTCCGGCAATGAGCTCGTTGCTCACCAGGCGAAGCGGCGGCCGGGGGCGGGCGAAGAATGGCTTGCCGCCACCCAGCACGACGGGATGGAGGTAGAGCCGGTACTCGTCTATGAGCCCAAGATCCGTCAGGCTGCCTGCCAGATCTGGTCCGGCAACCTGGATTTCGCCGACCAGCTCGGCCTTCAGCCGCCGGATGATCGGCGCGAGGTCGTGCTCGACGAGCCTGGCGTTGGGGCCGACCGATTTCAGTGAGCGCGACACGACCCACTTCGGTTGGCTTCGCCACGCTGCCGCGAACTCGTGCTCCTCCGCGACCCAGTCGGGATGGTCTTCGTCCCAATAACGCATGACCTCGTAAACGCGGCGACCGTACACGCTGCCCGTCACGTCGCGCATCTGCTCGATGAAGTGACGAAAGAGCGCGGGACCTGGACCGAATTGCTGGTGATCCACGTAGCCATCCAGGGACTGATTCATTGCAAAGACGAGCTTCGCCATGCTGCCGGATCTCCACACGAGTGCGTAAGAATAGCTCGCGCCCACGTTCGGGGGCACAGCGAGAGCGGCACGAGGATGCTTTCCGGCTAATATGACGGCCGTCTCGCTCGCCGCGTGTCGCGCGGTGGAGCGCTGGCAAACCATTGGGAGGATGCATGCGCACGTACAAGTCGAATATTCGAATGGTCACCGCACGCAGGATGACGCTGCGGACGACCGTCGCGCTCGCAGCTGGTGCGCTTGTGGCCATGGGGTCGCTGCCCGCTGCGCTCGCACAGGTGCCCGCGTTGCCGAGCGGGCCGGTGACCATCAATGTCGTCGATGTAGCCGGTGATCTTGCGCTGACACAGGACGCGTTCGAACTCTATGCGAAGAAGAATCCGACCAGGATTTCCAAGTTCACGTTCACGAAAGCGCCCGCGCCGGAGCTGCCGGGGAAACTGAAGGCGATGCAGGCTGCAGGTCGCGCCGACATCGACCTCGTGTTGACGGGCGTTGGGTTCCTTGGCAACGCCGTCGAACAGGGTCTGCTCGTGAAGCTGCTGCCGGAATATTCCGCGAAGTTTCCCGGCCTGATGAACAACTACCAACCGCCCGCCGCCAAGATGCAGGAGCTGGCGCAGGGTCAAGGCATCGAAGTGGTTTTCATGCCGGCCGGACCGCTCCTCGAATACAACCCGGCAAAGGTCAAGCAGGTCCCGACGACGGCACAGGAACTGCTCGCGTGGTGCAAGGCCAATCCCAACCGGTTGATCTATGCGCGACCGGCAAATTCCGGTCCGGGCAACACCTTCATCATGGGCTTGCCTTACATCCTTGGCGACAAGAATCCCAAGGACCCGGTCAACGGCTGGGACAAGACCTGGGCCTATCTCAAGGATCTCAATTCATGCATCGAGTACTACCCGACCGGCACGGCCGCCACCATGAAGGAGCTCGGCGAGGGCTCGCGCGACATGACGGTGACGATGACGGGGTGGGACTTGAATCCACGCATCCTCGGCATCGTGCCCAAGGACTTCAAGGTCACGCCGCTCAAGGGCATGACCTGGGTCAACGATGCGCACTACATGGTGGTGCCCAAGGGTGTTGCGCCTGACAAGCTTGCCGTCCTGCTCGACGTCATGGCGTTCATGCTGACGCCGGAAGCGCAGGCCTACACATACGACAAGGGCTATTTTTATCCTGGCCCCGCGGTGAAGGACGTCCCGCTGTCCATGGCGCCGAAGGAGAGCCAGGACGCGATCAGGGAGTACGGCCGCCCGGAATACGAGAAATGGCTCACCGAATTTCCGCACACGCAGTCGCTCGAGCCCAAGGCGCAGGTCGAGGCCTATCGCATCTGGGACCAGCAGATCGGCGCACAGAAGACCAAGTGAGGACCGAAGCCGAAATGCGCTGCTGAACATTTCGCCTCGGCGCGGCGTCTTGCCGTCGTCGCGCTGAGGCGAGGCGGGTCGCTTTGGCAATCCGGCCACTGGCGCAGCTGTAACAAAATTACATCCCAGGAAGCCCCGTCCCTTACTTGACGCCCAAAGCGCAGCGCGTACACTACCGCCGCACTGTAATTAAGTTACAACCCGCGGTCCATGCCGCGCCCGAGCGGGACAGCCGCTACCCGACCACCCGCACGCAAGGAGGACTCATCGTGCACGCCGACGCCTCTCGATCGCTGCTCCGTGTCTTTCGCCGGGCAATTGCCGCCCCGCTGGTGAGCGCGCTGATCGCTGCCACATGCCTGAGCGCCAACGCGTTCGCCGCACCCCCGAGGGGCGGCGCCGCCAACATCGCGATGATCGGCGAGCCGCAGACGCTCGATCCGATGTCCTCGACCGCGGATCTCGTCGGCACGATCATGCAGCACGTGTACGAGCTCCTGTACACGTACGACGCCAACTCGAACGTGGTCCCGATGCTGGCCGAGACCATGCCGACGGTGTCCAGCGGCGGCCTGGTCTACACCATCCCGCTGCGCAAGGGCGTCAAGTTCCACAACGGCAAGGAGATGACGTCCGCGGACGTCGTCGCGTCGCTCCAGCGCTGGATGGAGATGGCGCCGCGCGGCAAGGCGGTTGCCAAGGAGATCAAGTCGCTGGAGGCGAAAGGTCCCAACGCCGTCGTCATCACGCTGAACCGCCCCTATGCGCCGCTCGTGGCGCACCTCGCGCTCTCCAACGGCTTCGCGGCGATCATGGCGAAGGACTCGATCGCGACCCCGCTCACGCAGTTCATCGGCACCGGCCCGTACATGTTCAAGGAGCGCAAGCCGGACCAGTACGTGCAACTCGTGCGCTTCGACGGCTACAGCGCGCGCACCGAACCGGCGAGCGGTTATGGCGGCAAGCGCGAAGCGCTGCTCGACGAGCTGCGCTTCATCCCGGTTCCCAATGCCAACACGCGGGTCGAGGGCACGCTCTCCGGCCAGTACCATTTCGCGGACGTGCTGCCGGTGGAGTCGTATTCGCGGCTCGAAGGCGCACCGAACGTCAAGCCGGTGCTGACCGCACCCTTCGGCTTCCCGTACCTCGTCCTGAATACCAAGCAAGGTCCGCTCGCCAACATGTCCTTGCGCCAGGCCGTTCAAGCGTCGCTCAACAACGCCGACATGCTGGCCGCCGGCTTCGGGGATCCCAAGTTCTACAGCCCCGACGCCAACCACTACGCCAGGAACACGCCGTTCTATTCCACCGCGGGCACCGACAACTACGGCAAGGGCGACGCCAAGCGCGCGGCGGCGCTCGTCGCTGCCGCCAAGTACGACGGCGCGCCCATCAAGATCCTCACCAGCCAGCAATACGACTTCCACTACCGGATGGCGCTGGTCATGGCGGAGAACCTGAAGGCCGCGGGACTCAAGGTCGACATGCAGGTGGTGGACTGGTCCACGCTGATCGAGCGGCGCAACAACCCGGCCCTGTGGGACATCTACATCACGCACTCGGCCGTGTTGCCCGAGCCGACGCTCACGCCGCCGCAGCTCGGCGATGGCGCACCGGGGTGGTGGAGCTCACCGGCGAAGGATGCCGCACTTGCCGCGTTCAACGCGGAAGCCGATCCGAAGAAGCGTGCCGCGTTGTGGGGCAACGTGCAGGCCGTCGTGTTCACCGAGGTGCCGTACATCCGCGTCGGCAACTTCAACAGCGTGACGGCGCGCTCCGCCAAGCTCGACGGCTACGTCGCCATGCCCTGGCCGTTCTTCTGGAACACGGGACTGCAGAAGTAGGCCGCGAACACGGTTTACGCGGCGCGCGATCCGTCGCGCCGCGGCCGACGCTGCGCCCAGATGACCCGGTTGCTGTCCCGCGGAATGGCCCGCTATCTGGCGTCGCGTCTCGCCGGCATGGTGATCGTGATGCTGCTCGTGACGGCACTCGTGTTCGTCATCACGCGTCTGGCACCTGGCGATCCGGCAGCCGTCATGCTCGGTGAACAGGCGACGGCCGCCGACATCGCGCAGTTGCGCGCGTCCTACGGGCTCGACAAGCCGCTGCCCGTCCAGTTCGCGTACTGGTTGGGCGAGCTCGCGCGCGGCAACCTGGGCCAGTCGATCTTCCTGCAGCGACCGGTGACGCAAGCACTGCTGGAACGCGCGGAGCCGACGTTCTTCCTCACGCTCTTTTCGATGGTGATTGCGATCTCGATCGGCATACCGTTCGGGATCGCCGCGGCGGTCTGGCGCAACGGCGTCGTCGACCAGGCCTTCTCGGGTTTCGCGATGCTCGGCGCCAGCATCCCGAGCTTCTGGCTGGGGTTGATCCTGATGCAGCTCTTCGCAGTGGGGCTCGGCTGGTTCCCGGTGGCGGGCTACGGCGATCCAGGCGCACCGTTGAGCGATCGCCTCCATCATCTGGTGCTGCCGGCCATCGTGCTCGGCGTCGTGAACTCCGCGCTGATCCTGCGCTTCAGCCGCGCGACCATGCTCGACGTGCTCGGGGAGGACCACATCCGCACGGCGCGCGCCAAAGGCGTATCGGAGCGGCGCGTGGTGCTGCATCATGCGTTGCGCAACGCGTTGATCCCGGTCGTCACGGTGGTCGGTCTCACGTTCGCGCTGCTGATCGGCGGCGCGATCGTCACCGAAACGGTGTTCGGACTGCCCGGGATCGGCAACCTCGTCGTCTCGGCAGTGCTGCGGCGCGACTACCCGGTGATCCAGGGCGCGCTGCTGGTGATCGCAGGATTGTATGTGCTCATCAACCTGCTGATCGACTTGCTGTACCTGGCGATCGATCCGCGGGTGAAGTACTGAACCGGCCACGATGACCACCGCCGACACCATCGCGCAGGATGCGGGAGACACCGCACGCCGGCGGCCTTCATCGCTCGTGCTGCGCAAGTTGTTCGGCCGACGCGTGGTGCTGGTTGGCGCCGTCATCCTGACGATCGCTGCCTTGGCTGCCCTCTTTGCGCCCTGGCTCACGCCGTACGACCCGACCGCGCTGAAAGTCCTCGACCGGCTGCAGAGCCCCCGTGCCGCACACTGGTTCGGCACCGATGAGCTGGGTCGCGACGTGTTCTCGCGGGTGATCTTCGGCGCGCGGTATTCGCTCACCATCGGCGCGCTGGTCGTGGCGATCTCCGTGACCTGCGGCATCCTCCTGGGGCTGACCGCAGGGTATTTCCGCCGCCTGGACGGGCCGATCATGCGCGTGGTGGACGCGATGATGTCGTTTCCCGACATTTTGCTGGCGATCGCGCTCGTCGCGGTGCTGGGTGCATCGATGACCAACGTGATCCTCGCGCTGTCGATCGTCTATACCCCGCGCGTAGCCCGCGTGGTGCGTGCTTCGACGCTGGTCGTCCGGGAGTTGCTGTTCATCGAGGCCGCACGCGCGCTGGGCGTTGCAACGTGGCGCATCCTGTTCGTCCATATCCTGCAGAACATCGCGTCGCCGATCCTGGTGCAGGCAACCTTCATCTTCGCGTACGCCGTGCTGGCCGAGGCCGGCCTGTCGTTTCTCGGGGTGGGCGTGCCGCCTGCGTTGCCGACCTGGGGCACCATGATCGCCAGCGGCCAGCAGTTCGCGCATCAGGCCTTCTGGCTCGTCGTTTTTCCCGGCTTGGCGATCGTGCTGGCGGCGCTGTCGCTGCAGATGGTCGGCGACGGGCTGCGCGACCTCCTCGATCCCAAGCTGCGCAGGACGCTATGAGCACCCCCTTGCCGGAACGCTCGGCCGCCCCGCTCCTGGAGGTTTTTCACCTGCGCACCCACTTCCAGACCGACGGAGGCGTGGTCAAGGCCGTGGAGGACGTCTCGTTCAGGCTCTACGCAGGCGAAACGCTCGCCGTCGTGGGCGAATCGGGATCCGGCAAGTCGGTGACGAGCCTCTCGATCATGGGCCTCGTTGCCAACCCGCCGGGACGCATCGTCGGTGGCGAAATCCTGTTTCGCACGCGCGACGGCAGCATCGTCGATCTTGCGCGGCTGCCGAGCCGAGCGCTGCGCCGCCTTCGCGGACGCGACATCGCCATGATCTTCCAGGAGCCGATGACGAGCCTCAACCCCGTGCTGACGGTGGGCAGCCAGATCGCCGAGGCCGCGCAGATTCACCTTGCCATGGATCGCAGCACGGCGATGAAGCGCGCGCGCGACATGCTCGATCTGGTGGAAATCCCGGCGGCCCAGCGACGCCTCGGCGAATATCCGCATCAACTGTCGGGCGGCATGCTGCAACGCGTGATGATCGCCGTGGCGCTGACGTGCAATCCGCTGCTGCTGATCGCGGATGAGCCGACCACTGCGCTGGACGTCACGATCCAGGCGCAAATCCTCGCCCTGCTCGACAAGCTGCGCCGCGAGATCGGCATGGCGATGCTGTTCATCACGCACAATCTCGGTGTCGTCGCACAGATCGCCGATCGCGTCGTCGTCATGTACTGCGGGCGGGTCGTCGAGGAAGGCGCGGTGCGCGCGCTGTTTCGTGCGCCACGCCATCCGTACACGCGCGGACTGCTCGGCTGCCTGCCGCGCCGCGTGCTGGATGATGCCGCACCGACAATGCGGCGACTGAACGCCATTCCCGGCCAGGTCGCGAGCCCGCTCGATCCACCGGCGGGCTGCGCATTCTCGCCGCGCTGCGCGCTTGCGCTTTCAGAATGCTCGGCCGCGATGCCACCACTCGCCGAAGTTGGGGACGGCCAGCAATCGCGTTGCCTGCGTTGGGCGGTGACTTGAGCATCGACACCTCCGCCATGCTTGCCGTGCGCGGCCTCAAGAAATATTTCGGCCCAAGCGAGCGCCCGGTCCGTGCCGTCGACGACGTCAGCTTCGAGATCGGCAAGGGAGACGCGCTCGGCCTCGTCGGTGAATCGGGGTCGGGCAAGAGCACGATCGGCCGCAGCGTGCTGAAGCTGCTCGACCCGACCGCAGGCGAAGTCGTCTTCGAAGGTGTGGATCTCGCCCCGCTTTCGGCGCGCGCCATGCGGCCGTACCGGCGTCACCTGCAGATCGTCTTCCAGGACCCCTATGCGAGCTTGAACCCGCGGCGGCGCGTCGGCGACACGCTCGGCGAAGCGCTTTCGACGCACCGCCTGCATGCCGGTGCTGCACGCGGCGAGCGCATCGCCGAGCTCCTGCGCCTGGTCGGCCTCGCGCCGGAGCATGCGCAACGGTTCCCGCACGAGTTCTCGGGGGGCCAGCGGCAGCGCATCGGCATCGCGCGAGCGCTCGCCGTGGAGCCGCGCTTCATCGTGGCCGACGAGCC
>Ga0308174_10001326_pt1 | contig 11430 bp, 8 predicted proteins | sample PhyPR2_FD_203894 | JGI IMG/M metagenome (GOLD analysis project Ga0308174, IMG submission 203894) | Soil microbial communities from UC Gill Tract Community Farm, Albany, California, United States - DLSLS.P.R2 | ecosystem: Environmental > Terrestrial > Soil > Agricultural land | place: USA...
CTGGCTGAACACGCCGCCCGGGCCGGCGAAGAACGATGGAACCATCCTCGCCGAGACCGATCCGCAAGCCGGCAATCAGTCTCCCGTCGTGACGCTCACCGCGCCCGTCGCCGGTGCGACGTTCCCGGCACCGAGCACCGTACAGCTGACGGCGGACGCGAGCGACCCGGACGGCTCGGTCGCCAAGGTGGAGTTTTATGTGAACGGCACGCTGATCGGCAGCGACTCGACGATGCCCTACGGCGTCTCGTGGAGTGCCACGACCGCCGGCACCTACTCGCTGACCGCGAAGACAACTGACAGCGCGGGGGCGGCGACGACGTCCGCGGCCGTATCGGTCACCATCACCAGCAACAGCACCGCGACGGGCCAGGACATCGTGCTCTACGCATCGGAAGCGCCCGTCGCCGTGAACTGGTCGGTTGTCGCCGACACCACCGCGGCCGGTGGCGCGCGGCTGCAGAATCCCAATGCCGGCGCGGCGAAGATCGCCACGGCCTCACCCACGCCCGCCAGCTATTTCGAGATGACCTTCTACGCCCTCGCGAACCGGCCGTACCGCCTGTGGATGCGCGGCAAGGCGGCGAGCAACTCGTATACGAACGACTCCGTCTTCGTGCAGTTCGACGCCAGTCTCGACGAGAACCAGCAGCCTGCATATCGACTCGGCACCACGAGCGCGACCGAATACAACCTCGAGGAGTGTTCAGGGTGCGGTCTCTCCGGCTGGGGGTGGCAGGACAACGGCTGGGGTGGACCCGGCGTCCTCGGACCGGTGATCTACTTCGATCACGACGGCCAGCAGAGGCTCCGGATCCAGGTGCGCGAAGACGGCCTCAGCATCGATCAGATCGTGCTGTCGTCGCTGCAGTGGATCTCGGCGGCGCCGGGCGCAGCCAAGGCGGACACGAAGATCCTGCCGAAACAGAACTGACCACCGGCTGTCACCTTTCGCCCCTTCGCGACTCTGAAGGGGTGAAAGGAGAAGCCATGCGACTGATCAGGGCCGCCTCGCTGATCTTCGTCCTGGCACTGGCGTTCACGATCTCGATCGCCGCCGGACAGGACCAGGCCGCCAACAGTTCTTCCGCTTCCGGGCACGGCCGCGTCATCGGGCCGCACGATGGCCAGACCATCTTCCGCTTCGACACGTTTGGAGACGAGCAGCTCTGGACCGATGTCCTGCGGATGAACGAAGTGATTCCCACGATCGATCCGGCGACCGCCCTCGGCGTCGGTTTGAAGGTGGACGTCGATGCGCTGCCCCGGACGACCGTCTCGGCGCTGCGATCCCGCTCGGTCGATCTCACCAATCCCGCGGTGACCCTCGCGCTGCTACGCCTCGACGCCGTCGTCGGCGTGAAGGGCACGTTCGACGATCAGGGCCATCTGGCCCAGGTCGGCGTCACGTGCGCGCTGTGTCACTCCTCGGTCGACAACTCACTGACACGAGGCATCGGACATCGCCTCGACGGGTGGGCCAACACCGACCTGAACGTCGGCGCGATCGTCGCGTTGTCGCCGGCGCTCGATTCCGCCACGCAGGCAGAGTTCAGGACATGGGGCCCCGGCAAGTACGATCCGCGGCATCACGCGTTCAACGGGTCGGCGATCGTTTCGCTGAACACCCCATCGTTGCCGATCGTCATTCCCCCGATTTACGGCCTGCGCGGCGTGGGATTCGAGACCGTGACGGCGGACGGTCCGATCTCCTACTGGAACGCCTATGTCGGCGTCAGCCAGATGGGTGGCCACGGCAGCTTTTCCGATCCCCGCATCGGCCTGTCGATTCAGCAGACGCCGGACCTGGTCACGCCGAAACTGCCCGCGCTGCTCGACTACCAACTGAGCCTGAAAGCGCCGAAGCCGGCCGTAGGCAGCTTTGACCGCCAGGCCGCGGCGCGCGGCCGGCAGGTGTTTCGCGGCGAAGCCCGCTGCAGCAGTTGTCACGCCGGGCCGCGGCTGACTGACGTCCTCGATGGTCCGGACCCTCGGGTTCCGCTCCTGCACTCTCCCGCCGAAGTCGGGATGGACGCGCGCTACGCCGAGCGGACGGCCACCGGCCGGTACCGAACCACCCCGCTGCGCGGCCTGCAGCTGCACGCTCCGTATTTCCACGACGGGAGCGCTCCCGATCTTCCGGCAGTCGTCGAGCACTACGATGCGCTGTTCAACCTCGGGCTCACCGATGGCCAGAAGCATGACCTCGTGGAGTATCTGAAATCGCTCTAGCTGATGTGGTCGCAGGTGGTCGGTCGCCGTGGGGCGGCTGCCGGCCACTTATCCAAGTCTGAACCGTTCAGCTGGATGCGTGGCCGGTCCCGGATGCATACAATGCCCGCGGGCGTTCGCGGCCGATACCGGTATCGCCGGCCCGGATGGAGGTTGGCGTGTGCACCCGCCCGCGCGTGCTGCTTGCGGACGACTACCCTGAACTGATCACGGCCGTCAGCCGGCTGCTGGCCGTGCACTGCGACGTCGTCGGCAGCGTCGCCGACGGCAGTGCGCTGCTGGAAGCGGCACAACGACTCGCGCCCGATCTGATCGTGCTCGACGTCAACCTTCCGAAACTGAATGGATTGGCGGCGTGCCGCGAGATCACCCGTAAGCACCCCGAGATGAAGGTGATCATCTTCACTGCGCTGGACGATTCCGACGTCAGGGAGCAGTTCTTCCAGGCGGGCGCCGCCGCCTATGTGTCGAAACTCGAGTCGGTCGAGCTGCTGTCAACCGTCAAACGCCTGTGTGCTGAGACCGTCTGATGCGGTCGCGCTCGAGACGACCGTGCTGGTTCGCCTCGGTAGACTGGAATCATGGCAGCGTCGCGCAGCCTGTTCGAACCCGAGCTACCTCCCGGTTTCAGTTATCGCGAGGATTTCATCAGCGACCGCGATGAGCGGCTGCTGGTGGACGCGATCAGCACGGTCACATTTGCTGACTTCGAAATGCGCGGCGTTGTCGCGCGGCGGCGCGTGGCCTTCTTCGGCCAGGCGTACGATCGCGCGGCCGCCGGGCCGATTCCAGAATTCCTGCTGCGGCTGCGCGACCGCATCGGTCAGTGGTCCGGGGTCGCCCCTGACGCATTCGCGATGGCGCTGATCAATGAATATCGTCCGGGCACGCCGATCGGCTGGCATCGCGATGCGCCGCAGTACGACGTCGTTGCCGGCGTCTCCCTCTTGTCGGTATGTCGCATGAAGTTGCGACCGTACCGGAGCCCGTCGGCTCCTCCTGCGGGGCGACGGCCAGCGACGCACGAGATTGTGCTGAAGCCTCGATCGGCATACCTGATGACGGGCGAGTCGCGGCAACAGTTCGAACACCACATCCCGCCCGTGGCACAGCTGCGCTACTCGATCACGTTTCGGACGCTCCGCTGATGCGTCACGCCGCTCCGAGCGCGACACCTTCCGGGCGAATCGCCAGGCCTCGGCAGTTGTCGCACGCCTCGCATTGTGACCACTCGACCGCTTCGCCGAGTGCCGTCAGCAGGACACGCGTGCGACAGAGCGCGGTCTGCGCGTAGACGACCATCTGTTCCAGTTTGGTCTGATCGCGCTGCCGGCGCTCTTCGTAGGCGGCGGCCAGCGGTTCGATGGAAGCCGTCAGCAGCTGCGGGCGGATCTGGTACAGCGATCCGCGGCGTTCACGCACCAGGCCTCCCTGCTTCAGCGCCAGCAACATGACGCGCAGCTTGCTCGCCGCCACGGCCGGCACGGTGCGACGGATCTGGTCCACGGTCACCGGAGCCTGCTGCTCGGAAAGCCTGCGGAGACCCTCGACGAGCGCGATGAAGTCGTCGCGGGTCGGATAGCGGCCAGCCATGAAGAAGCGCTGCAGCCCGCGGTCGCGTCGCTGGAACAGCAGGACGCAGTCAGCCGGCTCACCGTCGCGGCCGGCCCGGCCCGACTCCTGGTAGTAGACGTCGAGTGACGGCGGCAGATCGTAGTGAACGACCGTGCGGATGTCGGGCTTGTCGATGCCCATGCCGAACGCATTGGTGGCGATGATGGTGGAAACCGCGCCAGTCATGAAGGCGTCCTGCGCCGCCCCGCGGTCCTGTGCGCGCTGCCGGCCGTGATAGGACGTTGCCGCAATGCCCTCGGCTCTGAACAGCTCGTGCAGGACTTCGACGTGGCGCACCGTGGCGGCATAGACGATGGTGGAGCCGGTTGCACCGCGCACGATCTCAATCACTTGCCGTTGTTTATCGGTGTCGTCCGAGACTGGTCGCACGTGATAGGACAGATTCGGACGATGCGTGCCGGTGTTGATGACGTGCAGTGGACCGACGCCCAGCTGTCGCTCGATATCGGCAATCACCTCTGGGGTAGCCGTCGCGGTGAGCGCCAGGATCGTCGGCGACCCGAGCGCGCTCACCCTCGAGAGCGCGTCGAGATACGCCGGCCTGAAATCGTGGCCCCATTGGCTGATGCAGTGCGCTTCATCGATGACGAGGAGATCGACCGCGCCATCCCCCAGTAAGGGTCGAAGGTCAGGGCGGGCGAGCTGCTCTGGCGTTGTGAACACGAATTCCACGGAGCGTCGTCCGATCCTGGCGCGCGCGTGGCGGATGTCGCCGACCGGAATCGCACTGTTGATCTGAACGGCCTCGAGGCCGAGCTCCGTCAGCTTGTCGAACTGGTCGCGCATCAGGGCGATCAGGGGCGAGACGATGACGGTCATACCCGGCATCAGCATCGCCGGGACCTGGTAGCACAGCGACTTGCCGGCGCCAGTGGGCATGATCGCGAGCGTATGGCGCCTGGCGAGCACCGCTTCGATGACCGCGCGCTGCCCGGTTCGCAGTTCGGACACGCCGAACACCTGGCGCACGATCCTGGTGATGCGGGCGTCGCTTCGACGTGGTGGGCTGGTCCGTATCGGCGTACGTCTTCCTCCCTGAAGTGCATGGTCGCAAAGAGCAAACTGCGAGCCACGTGGACGCGACCTTGAAACCGATTCGGGCGGCGTCGAAGCAGGGAACCGATGTATTCGCTTCGGGACCGGACAACGTATTGTCAGCGTGGAGAGATTCGCTTAGGCAAAGCCACGATGACCGCGCGAATCATGGGGAGAACTGGACAACTCCCGGCCGCGTTACATCCGCGCTGACGAGCCAGCGTGGCTGACGCGCGACGCCGCTCCCGCGCGCTGGGGCGCAACCGGCAACGTGATCGAGAATGTCGCGCCGCGGTCGCTATTGTTTGCGGCGGCGATCGTGCCACCGTGGCGCTCGATGATCGAGCGGCAGATCGACAATCCCAGCCCCAGTCCGTCCGACTTGGTGGTGACGAAGGGTTCGAATATCGATTCCAGCTTGTCGGCGGAAATGCCGTCACCGCTGTCCTGCACCTCGATCACGACGTGCGATTCGCCTCGCGACTTGGTGCGCACGAGGAGGCGGCGCACACGGTCTCCTCCGGGTTCGCTCATCGCGCCGAACGCGTTGAGCATCACGTTCAGGATGACCTGCTGCAGCTGAATGGTGTCGCCGCTGATCGGTCCGAGGTCAGGCGACAGATCGAGGTGAACGGCGACGGCGTGCAGACTCGCCTCGCCGTGGGTGATGCGTTCGACCGTCTGGATCACGTTGTTGACATCGAGCTGCGTAAAGCCAGGCGTTGCACTATCGCGCTTGAGCATCGCCCGCAGGCCCCCAATGACGTCGCCAGCCCGCCTGGTGATCTCGATGATGTCGGTGAACGTGCGACGAAGCGCCTGCACATCCAGTTGCGGCGCGGCGAGCAGACGCTCACCGACGTGGGCGTTGGTGTGGATGGCGGCAATCGGCTGCCGCAGTTCGTGCGTCAGCGTGGCCGTGAGTTCGCCGAGTGTGGCCACGCGCGCGACGTGTTCCAATTCCGCCCGCTTGTGCGCGGCCGAGGCCTCCGCGTGTTTCCGCGCCGTGATGTCCATCGACACGCCAAACAGCTTCGGTCTGGAGTCGTCGGCCGAACCGACACACCGGCCGCGACCGTGAATCCAGCGGATGCTGCCGTCCGCCAGCAGCACGCGATACTCCAGTTCGTATTCGCTGCGGGTGCGGATCGCGCCTCGGATGGCTTCTTCCCTGGCAACACGGTCCTCGGGGTGAACGCGATCGAACGCGGCCGCGAAACTCAGTGGGACGTCGCGCGTCAAGTGGAACAACGAGCGTCCCCCCTCGGTCATCCACACGTCGTTGCCTGAGACATCCCACACCCACATCGCCAGGTTTCCGGCCTCGGCAGCGAGGGCCATCAGGCTCGCGCTTTCGCGCAGCGCGTCTTTCGAGCGGCGTTCCTCGTCGATGACGACGGCAAGCAGCATGAGCGGGGTGGCGGTCACGAGGAGGAACAGCTGCAGCGCCGTTGCGTTTTCGGCGGGCGTCTGCGTCAGGAACGGACCGTGCCCGTGCATGGTTCCCCAGACCGCCTGCGACGCGACGATCAGCATCGATGCGCTGATACCTCCGAGACCGAAACGCAGCGCCGCCCAGATGAGCAGCGGAATGGGTGTATAGAGGAGAATCGGCGAACTGCCGGGCCCCGCGGGAGTCTTGTCGAAGACGAAGATGCCGAGCGCCACCAGGCCGCCGCCGACGACAGCGGCTTCGAGGACGCGACCGGCGACGGGAGCGCCAGCACGCCGGGCGGAAAGATAGCGCGCGCCGAGCAGAAACGCCGGCACCAGGATGACGGTCGTTACGGCGTTCGAGATTCCGAGGTTGCGCCACTCGATCCAGTAATAGGTGCCGAAACCATATGACACGGTGAACGACGCGCCCCAGAACGCCGTGCCGAATGGCACCAGCACCACGGCGACGAGCACGAACAGGATTGCGTCTCGGCGCGAGATCTCCTCGATGCGGGAGGTGATCAGCAGGCGAATACCCGCGGCGGCCGTCAGGCACTTGAGGCCGTCGAAGGCCTCGCAGGTCATTGCGTACATCAATGGCCAGTGCTGCTGCTGCGTCGCCACGAAATGCGCGCTGACCGCGGCAAGTACGTAGGCCCACCAGTGTCGGGTGGGGACGAGCAGCAGGACGCATAGCAGAACCGCCTGCGGCGGGAAGAAGAGTGAGACCTTGCTGTTGGGGAAGGTCAGCGACCAGGCGATCTGTGTGGCGGCGTAATAGCAGACGGTGCTCGCCAGCACACAGGCCGCCGCGCGGAGGGACGGCGCTGCGAAGCGTTCGTCTGGTTCGGCGCTGATCCGGGCCGCGAGTGCGCGATTCACTGGACAGCCTGCACGTATGGCAGGAACGTATCACACGTGGCGGAGCGCCTGCTCTTAGCCGTCTCACGTCTGACGGTGAAATCGATCGCGAACTGACGCGAGGGAGCGGAGCGTCCGCCGACCGACGAACGACCAGGCGCTCGGGCACTCTGCGCGGCGCACACGGCTGTTTCCGTCGGTTAGCCACCGTGGACATCAATCCGAGGCCGCCCGTGTCACCATCGTGACGGCCGCACGATTGCCAGCCGCTAACGCGGTCACGGGGCGGTAATCACGATGGCGCTGCAACTGCGCGCGCCGCCGCGTCGATACGAATGCGGCACGCTGGAGTCGAAGTAAATCGCATCGGCCGCCTGCAGCACCTGCGGCTCGTCGCCGACCTGCAGGTGGAGCGTTCCCTGCAGCACGTAGACGAACTCGACGCCGGGATGGCTGTGCGGCCGCATCAGCGTCTTGCCCGGCGGCAGGAACTCGGCGTAGTACGCGTTGAACCGCCGCTCGGTCGCACCGTAGTCGAGCGACTCGAACTGGTAGGCGACCTCACGCGAGCCGGCGCGCTCCGGCAACGCGACCCGCGTGCCGTTGCGCGCAATGGCCAGCATCGGCTTCTGGCGCGCGCCAGCGAAGAAGTACTCCAGGCCGACGCCGAACACGAGCGCGATTCGCAGCAGCGTGGGAAGCGTGGGAAAGATGCGTCCGCGCTCGATCTTCGAGAGCAAGGCCGGCGACAGCCCGGTATGTCCGCCCAGCTCCACCAGCCCCATCTTCTTCTTCAGTCGAAGGGCGCGAATCTTCTCGCCGATCGCGTACTCGGTCAGCCCTTCCTGCAGCGTGCTCGACAGCATCGGCGCTCCCCTTTTGAACGTCAGTCACAAATTCGGACCGCCTGGTCATATGGTTCATACGACTTTCAGGCGACACACGGATTTTACTTTCAAGAGAATCACATTGCACTACAGTCAAATGCACCGAGTCAGTCGACTCGGCTACTTGATAAAGGAGTGCACATGAAAACCATGCGAATTTTGACCTCACTGGCGCTCGCGGGCGTGATCGCGGCTGCTGCGCCAGTCCGCGCCCAAGACGGCAAAGACATCGTCGACACCGCCGTCGCGGCGGGGTCGTTCACCACGCTCGCCAAGGCGCTGGCCGCGGCGGATCTCGTGAACACGCTGAAGGGCCCGGGACCGTTTACGGTGTTTGCACCAACCGATGCGGCGTTCGCCAAGCTGCCGGCGGGCACGCTCGACACTCTGCTGAAGCCGGAAAACAAGGCCCTGCTGCAACACGTGCTCACGTATCACGTCGTCGCCGGCAAGGTCATGGCGGCGGACGCGCTCACGTTGACGTCCGCGAAGACGGTCAGCGGCGACGCGCTCCCGATCAACGCCGCTGGGAACACCGTGACCGTAGGGAAGGCGACAGTCGTCAAGGCGGACGTCGTTGCCACCAACGGTGTGATCCACGTCGTGGACACCGTGCTGCTTCCGCCAACCAAGTAGGAGCGGAGCATGGCCGCCACCGTTCTCCTGACTGGCGCCACGGGGTACGTCGGCAGCCGCCTTCTTCGAGTGCTCGAGGATGGCGGCCTGCCGGTGCGTTGCCTGGCGCGGCAACCCTGGCGGGTTGCGGCATCGCGCGCCTCGACGACGGTCGTCGCGGGGGATTGCCTGGATGACGGCTCGCTCGCCGCCGCGATGGAGGGCGTCGACCAGGCGTACTACCTGGTGCATTCGATGGCGAGCGGCGACGAATTCGCCTCGCTCGATCGCCAGGCGGCCGCCAACTTCGCGCGCGCCGCGGCGAGGGCCGGCGTGCGCCGCATTGTCTACCTCGGCGGCCTCGGCGGCGAGGCCGGCTCACTGTCACCACATCTGAAGAGTCGCGCCGAAACCGGGCAGGTGCTGCGGCAGTCGGGCGTTCCGGTCGTGGAGTTCCGTGCGTCGATCATCATCGGCGCCGGAAGCCTCTCGTTCGAGATGATCCGTGCGCTGGTCGAGCGGCTGCCCGCCATGATCTGTCCGCGCTGGGTGGACACCCGCACGCAGCCGATCGCCATCGACGATGTGCTCGCGTATCTGCGTTCTGCGATCGACCTGCCACTCGGGCGCGATGGCGTATTCGAGATTGGTGGTCCGGACGTCGTGTCCTACGGCGACATGATGCGCGAGTATGCGAGGATCCGCGGGTTGCGACGCCTGCTGATCCCCGTCCCTCTCCTGACGCCGCGACTCTCCGGACTGTGGCTGCGACTCGTCACCCCGGCGCAGGCGCGCGTCGGGCGAGCGCTGGTGGAAGGGCTGCGCAATCCCACGGTGGTGCGCTCGTTCTCGGCGGACGAGATGTTCCCCGCGATTCATCCGACATCGCTGTCCGAGGCGTTCGTGCGCGCGATAGACGCCGGCGCCTCGGGGCAACTCAAGATCGACACGCATGTGACGGTGGTTGATGCCGCGCCTGGCGACGCGTTCGCCCCGATCCGGCGCATCGGCGGCGCCACGGGATGGTATTTCGGGGAGGCGCTGCTGCGGCTGCGCGGATGGATCGACCACGCGTCAGGCGGCGTCGGAATGCCGCGATTTCGGCGACATCCGGACGAATGCGTCGTCGGCGACGTCATCGACGGATGGTGCGTCGAGGCTTACGAACCGGATCGGCTACTGCGCCTGGCCGCAGGAATGAGACTACCCGGCCGCGGCTGGCTCGAGTTCCGGGTGACACCGTTGGACGGTGGGGAGCGATCGCTCATTTCCCAAACCGCGACGTTCGATCCGAAAGGGATTGCGGGGCGGCTGTACTGGTACGCCGTACTCCCGCTGCACGCCATCGTCTTCCGCGGGTTGCTGCGCAGCATCGCGCGGCGTGCCAGCCGGACCGTGACGGCAGACGTGATGACCGTCAGTTACTGTTCGATCGTCGACTCCCCGGCGGCAGAGGTGTTTCGCTGGCACGAACAGCCGGACGCGGTCACCGCACTCGCACCCGCGTCGCTGGTCCGTATCGAGCGGCAAAAGGGCGGCATCCGTGACAACGACAGCGTCACGTTGTCGATTGGCATCGGGCCGGCGCGCCTGCGGTGGGCGGCACGGCACTACGGATACATCGCGGGCCGGCGCTTCTGCGACGAGCAAGTCAGCGGTCCGTTCGCGGTATGGCGGCACATGCACCTGTTCGAGCCGATTGGACGCGCGCAGACGCTATACGAGGACCGCATCGAGTTCGCCGTCACCCGTTCCCGTCTGATCAATGGTGCCGCGGCTGCTCTGCTGCGCCCGCTGCTGGCGGTTGCGTTCGCGCAGCGCCATCGAATCCTGCGCCGCAGCGTCGGGCAGTCTCCGCGTGCGGCGCGGCGCCGATGGGCCGTCGCGGCGCTCGCGCTGACGGCTGCAGCCGCGCTCCACGCACCCGTGGTGCGTGCCCAGGCCGCGCCAGCCGGAGTGCGCACAGTCCCCTTCGTCGACATCGACCGTTATCTCGGGGACTGGTTCGAAATCGCGCGCTATCCGAACCGGTTCCAGCGCACGTGCCTCGGCGACGTCCGCGCCAGCTACGCCCGCCGGCCTGACGGCCGCCTGGACGTCGTGAATCGCTGTCGTACCGCCGCTGGCTCGATCGAAGCGCGAGGTGTGGCGCGCGTGGCCGACGCTCGCACGTTCTCTCGCCTCGAGGTAAGGTTCGCACCGGCGTGGCTGTCGCTGCTGCCGATGGTCTGGGGTGACTACTGGGTCATCGGATTGGCCGATGACTATTCGTGGGCCGTTGTCGGATCTCCTGATCGCGAGTACCTGTGGATCCTCGCGCGGACGCCACGGCTCGACGACCAGCGCCTCGCCACGGCCCGTGCCGCCGCTCGCTCGAATGGCTTCGCCCTGGACCGCATTCTTCCGACCGATCAGCGTGACAATCCGAGGCCATGAAGCGGCCGATCCCCGCCGGCGTCGTTGATCAAACCCCCGGACCCATTCGTATCGGCATCTCGGCGTGCCTGCTCGGACAGCAGGTCCGCTTCGACGGCGGCCACAAGCGCGACTCGTTCCTGACTGGCACCTTCGGAACGTTGGTCGAGTGGGTGCCAGTCTGTCCCGAGGTGGAATCCGGTCTCGGCACGCCGCGCGAAGCGATGCGGCTGGTGCGGCACGAGGGCGACTCACGGCTGATCACCGTCAAGACCGGCATCGACCTGACCGGAACGCTGCAGCGTTTTTCGCG
>Ga0308174_10001328_pt1 | contig 11426 bp, 11 predicted proteins | sample PhyPR2_FD_203894 | JGI IMG/M metagenome (GOLD analysis project Ga0308174, IMG submission 203894) | Soil microbial communities from UC Gill Tract Community Farm, Albany, California, United States - DLSLS.P.R2 | ecosystem: Environmental > Terrestrial > Soil > Agricultural land | place: USA...
ACGCTGGTGGCGCTGGAGAAGCTCGGGGCGCACGAAATGATTGCGCTCGGCTCGTCGCTGAAATTCTGCCGGGCGGCACAGGCGCAGGCTGATTTGTATATTCGTTTCGGGCTGACCTCGGAGTGGGACACGGCCGCCGGGCAGTGCGTGCTCGAGCAGGCCGGCGGTGGCGTCACCGATATGCAGGGCACGCCGCTGCGTTACAACACCAAGGACTCGCTGCTCAATCCGGACTTCCTCGCCTTCGGCGACCGATCGGTCGATTGGGCCGGTCTCATCCGCGCCGCTGCCGCATGACCCGCGATATCGGCGACCTCCTGCGCATCATGGCGGCGCTGCGTGATCCGCAGACGGGTTGCCCGTGGGACGTGCAGCAGAATTTCGACAGCATCGCGCCGTACACGATCGAGGAAGCGTACGAGGTCGCCGATGCGATCGATCGCCGCAATCTCGATGACCTGCGCGACGAGCTCGGCGACCTGCTGCTGCAGGTGGTGTTCCATGCACAAATGGCAGCCGAGGCCGGGCACTTTGACTTCGGCGACGTCGTCGCGGCGATCTGCGACAAGCTCGTGCGCCGGCACCCGCACGTGTTTCCGGACGCTGATGGCAAGCTGCTGAGCGTCGCCGACAGCGATGCGCAGACGATCGCCTGGGACGCGCAGAAGCGTCGCGAGCGCGAGGCGAATGGCGACTGCGACCCCAGTGCGCTGGCCGGGGTGTCTCGCGGTTTGCCCGAGTGGCAGCGCGCGTTGAAGCTGCAAAAGCGTGCTGCGCGCGTCGGCTTCGACTGGCAGACGCCGGGTCCCGTGCTCGACAAGCTGCACGAGGAACTCGAGGAAGTGCGCCATGAGCTCGCTGCCGGCACCGGCCCCGAGCGGCTCGCCGACGAGATTGGCGATGTACTGTTCGTCGGCGTCAACCTTGCGCGCCTGGCGAATGTCGATTACTCGCAGGCCCTGCGTGCTGCGAATGCCAAGTTCGAGCGCCGCTTCCGACGCATGGAAGTGATGGCCGCAGCGGAAGGGGTAGCCTTGCAGGATAAAAGCCTGGCCGAGCAGGAAGCCTACTGGCAGCGCGCGAAAGCCGAAGACAAGGCGGGGCAGCTTTAGCTGGCGCAAAGGGAGAAGGGAGAAGGGAGAAGGGAGAAGGGAGAAGGGAGAAGGGAGAAGAGAGAAGGGATCGCAGTACCTAAACCTTTCGCCGGGTGCACGCATCTGAAGGGACATTCATCCTTGGAGATCACCACGATGCGCACCCTGTTTGGCCTCATGCTCGCCGCAATCAGCAGCGCAGCGTTCGCGGATCACGACTGCCGCTTCAGCGCGGAACGCAACCTCGACATCGACCCCGCGGGCTTGCAGCGGCTTGTGCTTGCACTGGGCTCCAGCGATCTGCACGCCGAGGGCGTGGCCGGGTTGAAGCGCATCGAGGTGCGCGGCAAGGCCTGCGCGTCGGACGAAAGCTGGCTCAAGGACCTGACGGTCGACCAGGAGCGCGGCAGCGATCGCGTCACGGTTTCGACCAACAAGAACAGCCCGACCCGCATCCACCTGTGGGGATCGAGCTATGCCTATATCGATCTCACCGTCCGCCTGCCGGCTGAGCTTGCGCTCGACATCGATGACGGCTCCGGCGATGCGATCGTCACCAATGTCGCCTCACTCAAGCTCGGCACCGGATCCGGCGATGTCGACGTCCGCCATGTCGCGGGAGACATGGTCGTCCGGCTCGGTTCGGGCGACGTGATTGCCGACGACATCGGCAATCTGACGCTCGAACGGTCCGGTTCCGGCGACGTGCGCGCGAGCAAGGTACGCGGCGATATCAAAGTCGGCCATGTCGGCTCGGGCGACTTGCGTTTCGACGGTGTCAAAGGCGGAGTGAACATTGAATCGGTCGGCTCCGGCGACGTCATTGTCGAGCAGGCCGGCGGCACGGTCGAGGTTGGCTCGATCGGATCGGGCGATGTCACCGTCAACGGCGTTGGCGGCGACTTCATCGTGCATGCGGCCGGCAGCGGCGACCTGCACCACAAACACGTCACCGGTAAAGTCCAGGTACCCAAGCGTCACGAAGACGATTGATCCGCCGCGACGGAGTCAACTGCAGAGCGCCGCGCCAGAATCAAAGGCGCGGCTTGCCGCTTTTCGCCCTGCGGTGCAGAATCGGCGGAACGTTCGAGACCGGCCGATGCCCCAGCATTTCGCGAGCTTCCGCGAGTTCTATCCGTTCTATTTGTCGGAGCACGCGAACCCGACCTGTCGTCGACTGCACGTAGTCGGCAGCACGCTGGTGTTGACCGTGTTGATACTTGCCTGCGCCACTCAGCGCTGGACGTTGCTCTGGTTGCTGCCGCTGCTTGGATACGGATTTGCCTGGATCGGCCATTTTTTCTTCGAACACAACCGGCCGGCCACCTTCAAGCACCCGCTGTACAGCTTCGCCGGCGACTGGGCCATGTACTGGCAAATTATCACCGGGCGCCTGCCTTTCTAGCGCCTCGCAGAATTCCACAACACGGGGAAACAAATGGTCTGGATTAATCTGGTGACGCTGTTGGCGTTGGCCGAGTACTTCGTGTTCGGACTGCTGGTCGGCAGGGCGCGTGGCCAGTTCGAGGTGAAGGCGCCAGCGATCTCCGGTCATCCGACCTTCGAACGGTATTTCCGCGTGCAGCAAAATACGCTCGAACTCCTGATCATGTTCATTCCGGCCCTCTGGATTGCGGCACAGTATTGGGATCCGTCCGTCGCTGCGGCAATCGGCGCGGTCTATCTCGTCGGACGCGCGCTGTACCTGCAGGGCTATGTGCGCGATCCCAAGACCCGCAGCATCGGCTATGGACTGAGCCTGGTTCCGACCCTGCTGCTCATGCTGGCCGGACTCGCCGGCGTCGTGCGCAGCCTGATCTAGGTTTTTCGAACAGACTTGCCGGCCATTCGCGTGGAAGCGCGAAGCGTTTTGGCTATTCCCGTTTTTCTCAGTCAAGAAAGATAAAAAACGCCGCGACCACGATCAGTGCAAAGCCAACCAAGTGGTTCCAGCGGATGGCCGCGCCGAGGTATGTGGTCGAGAACACCACGAACACCATCAGCGTGATGATCTCCTGCATGGTCTTGAGCTGCGCCGGGTTGTAGACGCGGAATCCGATGCGGTTGCCGGGGACCTGCAAGCAGTATTCGAACAACGCGATGCCCCAGCTTGCGATGATGACCAGCCAAAGCGGGCGATCCGTGAACTTCAGGTGGCCATACCAGGCGAAGGTCATGAAGATATTGGAACCGAGCAGCAGCAGGATAGGTGCGAGATAGTTCAGCATGCGCGGGTCCTCGTAGTTTTCGCGCGCAAGGGTAACTGCTGCGGGCGGCTGTTGTCCTTCGCGCGCGGCACAATGCTAGAGTCACTGCTGAATTCCCGGATGTGAATACGATGACGCGCAGACTGATGGCGGCGCCCCGGCGTGCCGCGCCCCTGGCGTTGGCCGTGGCCCTGGCGCTCGGACCCAACCCGACTGCCGAGGCTGCTGGCGTTGCCGCGCCGCAGTTCGTCCGCAATGGCGCAGCGGTTCTCCACCAGCAGCTGCGCGCGCTGATGCCGGCCAGTCCAAAGACGCCGCAGGCGCCGTTATCGACACTGATCGTTACGAGTTGCGCCGACGACGACGGCAGCGGCACCTTGCGCGCGGCGATTGCTGCTGCAAGCGATGGCGACTCCATCGATCTCACGGGCCTTACCTGCGGCTCGATCACCCTGACTCAAGGCGCGATCCCGGTCCTGTTGAACGATGTCACCCTGTTGGGTCCGAGTGCATCTGCGCTCGCGATCGACGGCGCATCGGCCGATCGGGTGCTGATTCATCCCGGCTCCGGAACGCTGCGAATTCAGGGCCTGACCGTGCGGCGCGGCGCCGTGAGCGCCACCGGGTATCACGTAACCGGCGGCGGCTGCATTGCATCGGCGGGCTATGTGATCCTGGATCATGGCGCGGTGAGCGACTGCCGTTCCACCGCCGAGGGCGTTTACGGCGGCGGTGTGTTCGCATACGGGCTTACTTTGTATACCAGTACACTTTCCGGCAGCATCGCACGCGGCTCGAATCCGGGCACCGGCACGGCGGCGTTTGGCGGCGGCGCCTACGTCGGCTCGCTGACGCTGGTCGACAGTACGGTGACCGGCAATCGCGCCGAGCACGATCTCACTACCGGCCAGTCCAGCTACGACATTGGCGGCGGAGCCTTCACCCTCAATGGCGCCAGCGTGCGCGGTTCGACGATCGACTCGAACTATGCTTACGGCATCGGCGGCGGCCTGTCGGTTTTTGGCGGCCCGATTACGATTGTCAACAGTACGATCTCCGGCAATACCGCCCAGACCCGCTTCGGGGGCGGACTGGATCTGCGCGTGTTCTACGGCGCGGCGATCAGCGCGACGACCGTGGCGGAAAATCACGCGCCCAGCGGCGGTGGCATCTATTTTCGCGGCATCGAAACGGGCATCACCGTGCAGAGCAGCTTGCTGGCCGACAACTCGGCCGCCAGCGCTGCGGCAGCCGACGTCGGCTCGGCAGCGGGCGCCACCGTTGCCGGCAGCAACAACCTGATCGTCGCGGCAGCGCCGGCAATGATGCTGCCTGCAGACACCCTGCACGTTTCCCCGCAGCTACTGCCGCTGGCATCCAACGGCGGGCCGACCCGCACGCACGCGTTGCCACCGCAGAGTCCGGCGATCGACGCGGGCAACAGTATCGCGGGGTTGGAGTTCGACCAGCGCGGCTCGGGATTCCCGCGCGTGACCGGCGGCGGGCCCGACATCGGCGCATTCGAAGCGCCGCTGCCGCTGCCTCCGGTGCAGGCGGTATCGGTGCCAGTGACGTCGACTACCGTGCTCGCCCTGCTCGCCGCTGCAATCGCGGGCTTCGGGTGGGGCGGGCTCGCTCGACGCGGAGCGCTCTTCACGCACTTGTCACCGCGTTACAGGCACTCTTCACATAAGTGAAGGGCCGCCGGGCGGTTCCGGGAGACAAGCGATGAAACAGCGTGACGAACAGGCCGGCCTGATCCTGCTGGTCGAGGACAACCGCGGTATTTCCGAGATGGTCGGCGAGTTCCTCGAGCGCCGCGGCTACAGCATCGACTACGCCGCCGATGGGGTCACCGGCCTGCATCTGGCGGTCACCAACAGCTACGACGTGGTCGTACTCGACCTGATGCTGCCCGGGATGGATGGGCTCGACGTGTGCCGCAAACTGCGCCAGGACGGCAAGAAGCCGACGCCGGTGTTGATGCTGACGGCGCGCGACACGCTCGAAGACAAGCTGGTGGGCCTGGATGCCGGCGCCGACGATTATCTGGTGAAACCGTTTGAGATCCGCGAACTCGAAGCGCGGGTGCGCGCCTTGATCCGGCGCGAGCGCCGCCAGGTCAGCGCCGAACTGCTCAGTGTCGGCGATCTGATCCTCGATACCGCGAGCCTGCGCCTGACCCGCGCCGGCCAGGAACTGATGGTGTCGCCGATCGGACTGCGCCTGCTCACGATCCTGATGCGCGAATCGCCGCGCGTGGTCAGTCGCCGCGACATCGAGCGCGAAGTCTGGGGCGACCTGCTGCCGGATTCGGACACGCTGCGCAGCCATTTGTATAATTTGCGAAAAATCATCGACAAGCCGTTCCAGAAGCCGCTGCTGCACACGATCCACAGCGCCGGTTATCGCCTCGCCGATCTCGACGCCGAGACCGCCGCGTCACGCGCTTCCTGACCCGCGGCGCCGGACCATGCGCCTTCGCCCCGGCATCCGCCGCAAGCTGTGGATCGTCTTCGTCCTGCAGGTTGCCGCGATCAGTTTCGCGACCGTGCTTGGAGTGTACGGCGCGGCCACCGTGCTCGAGGACGTGCTGATTCGGCGCGCGCTTACGGGCGAGGCTGAATTCTTCTGGCAGCGGCGCGCCGCGCAGCCTGCGGTCGAAGCGCCGCAGACCAACAACATGACCGGCTATCTGGTGGGCAAGCACGCCAGCAGCGATCAACCACCGCCCGAACTGCGGGATTTGCCGGCGGGCTACCACCGCATTGCGCATCCCGGGGGCGAGGTGCTCGCGTTCGTCTCGGACGGACCGGATGGGCGCCTGTACCTGGTGTTCAACCAGGAGCAGGTCGGGCGCTTGGCGTTCCTGTTCGGCTTTGTGCCGTTGATCCTGGTGCTGCTGATCATCTACATCACGACCTGGCTCGCTTACCGCGAGTCGCGCCGCGCGCTCTCGCCGGTGGTGGCGCTGGCCAAGGTCGTGCGCGACTGGGATCCCAAGCAGCCGGATCTTGCCGCGCTCGCGCCCGAGCGCCTGTCGAGCGATCCCGACGGCGACGTCGAAACGCTCGCGCGCGCGCTGCATGGTTTTGCCAGCCGCATCGAGGAATTCATCGCCCGCGAACGCGATTTCACGCGCGACGCGAGCCATGAAATGCGCAGCCCGCTGACCGTGATCAAGGTGGCGGCCGAAGTGCTGCAGGAAGAGGAGCTGACGCCGTTTGGTCAGCGCACGGTGGTGCGCATCCAGCGTTCGGCGCAGGACATGGAAGCGCTGATGGAAGCGTTCCTGATCCTCGCGCGCGAAGCCGATACCGGGTTGCCGGAGGAAGACTTCATCGCCAACGACGTGGTACGCGAGGAAGTCGAACGCGCGCAGCCGCTGGTCGAAGGCCGGCCAATGACGCTCGCATTCGAAGAACCCGGCGCGTTCGCGTTGCACGCGCCGCCCAAGGTGCTCGCCGTTCTGGTCGGCAACCTCATCCGCAACGCCTGCCTGTACACCGAAAGCGGCGAGGTGCGCGTGACGGTCGGCACCGGCTACATCCGCATCCAGGACACCGGCATCGGCATGAGCGAGGAAGAAGTCGCGCGCGCGTTCCAGCCGTTCTTCCGCGGCGGCCGTAGCCGTCGTGGCGGCCACGGCGTCGGCCTCACCATCGTCAAGCGCCTCTCCGATCGCTTCAGCTGGCCGGTCGAGATGACCTCCGAAGCGGCGGTCGGCACCTGCGTGACGATCCATTTCCCGCAGGCACGTTCGCAAAGCCTGTTGCCGATCGAGGCGTTCGACGTGCCGGCGACGCATTAGAACGCGCGAAACCGGAGAAGGCCCCATCCAAGCCGGTCCGGAGTCCGCTGCCAATCCGCCGGATGAAGGGACAAAAAACAACCGGCTCGCTTCTTGAGCCCCCCTTCAAAGGGAGAGTCGTGCCGAGGGATGTGTTGGCAGCGCCGGCTTATACTTGCGAACATGGCCGTTGGAATCGAGGAGTCCTCATGTCGCGCAGTATTGTGTTCCTTCTCATGTGCTGGTGCTGCGGCATGAGCGCCCGCGCCGCAACGCCGGTTTTCGTAATCCACGGCGGCGCCGGCGTGATCGCGAAGGAAATCACGCCGGCGAGAGAAAAAGCGGTGCGCGCCGAACTGCAACGCGCGCTCGAAGCGGGGTATGGCGTGCTCAAAGCGGGTGGCGACAGCCTCGATGCGGTGACCAAGGCGATCGTGATCCTCGAGGATTCACCGCTGTTCAACGCCGGCAAGGGCGCCGTGTTCAACCATGACGGACGCAACGAGCTCGACGCCTCGATCATGGAGGGCTCCACCCTGCGCGCCGGCAGCGTCGCCAACGTGCACAAGGTGCGCAACCCGATCCTGCTCGCGCGCGCGGTCATGGAAAAATCGGCGCATGTGATGCTGGTCGGCGACGGCGCCGAGGCGTTCGCCGAATCGATCGGCATGCCGCTGGTCGACCCAAAGTATTTTTACACCGAGGAACGTTGGCGGCAGTTGCAGCAGGAGTTGAAGAATGATCGCGCCAAGGAGGCGGCGCCGGCGGCATCTGCGCCGCACCATGGCACGGTCGGCGCGGTCGCGCTCGACGCGCACGGGCATCTCGCGGCCGGTACCTCGACCGGCGGCATGACCGACAAGCGCTTCGGCCGCGTCGGCGATTCACCGATCATCGGCGCCGGTACCTACGCCAACGCGCGCTGCGCCGTATCGGCAACCGGCTGGGGCGAGTTTTACATCCGCGCCAATGCGGCGCACGACATCTGCGCTCGCGTCGAGTACCGCAATGAGCCGGTGGCGCAAGCGGCCAAGGAAGTGGTCATGGATGTGGTGCCCAAGCTCGGCGGCGATGGCGGCGTGATCGCGCTCGATGTCGACGGCAACGTCGCCGCGCCCTTCAATACCGAAGGCATGTTTCGCGGCTGGATCGACCGCGATGGAAAAATCCACATTGCAATTTTTCCGGAGCAGGGCTAGCAAGCGCGCGTCGGTCCAAGCGAGACCGGCACTTCCGGATTTACCTTCCGAATCGGCGTACAGTACCGACTCGGCCACGATCGGGGAGAGTCGCCATGGTGCTGTGTCCTGTTGCTATCGCGGTTGGCTGCAAGCGCTGTCCGGTTTTCAACGTTTGTCCGGCCAAGGGGCTGATCGGCGATCAGCGCCCGGCCGATCCCGCCGCGCCTGACGAGGTGAAACCGACGCCCAAGCGCAAAGCGAAGCACTGACGAAGGGTGGGCCAGGTCCACCGTTCATCCGCTTACGCAATCATAAAGTCGGTGGGTCAAGGCCCAGCCTACGCGGTGGTGTTCTCGGCTGCTTCGCGAAAACACACAAAACTGCAGGGTGGGCCTTGGCCCACCGTTTCACCCTTGCGCAAACAGGCGGGGCCAAGGCCCACCCTCAGCGACCGTAATTTTCTCAGCGATCGCGAGACAAACGAACGTGTTTCAGAAAATATAATGCACGCCCAGCGAGGCCAGCTGCGTGGCCTCGATCTGCAGGCCGTTGACGCGCTGATACAGCGGAGCCTGGAGGAATGCATACGCGGAAAAGCGGTGCGAGATGTTCCAGGTCAGTCCCGGGCTGATGTATACCAGCGTGGCGCCACTGTTCTCGACGTCGGCATTTGCCCCGCTCTCGCGCTTTTCGACGCGCGCATTGACTTGCAACTGCGGCACGAACGTTTCACTTGCCGTGTAGCGCAGTCCCAGATTGAAGTTCAAGCCGGTTCCGGGGCGGAAATCCTCGCGCGAGTTCAGCGGCTGCGTCAGCAGGGCATGGGCGAAGTAGCCCAGGTTTTCGCTGATGCCGCCAAAATTGTACACACCGAGCAGCAGGTCGGTCGTGCCGGTGCCGAGCTGCAATCCGCGATCGAGCGGTTCGCCGGCCTGCGGACCGGAGCGGAAGCGCGTCGTGAAGTTGCCGCTCGGCAGCTTGATTCCAAACTCCAGGCCGGTGCTGCGCTGCTCGCCGAAACCCATGTAGCGGCCGATCAGGCGAAGGTCGCCGATGCCGCTGTCCTGCGAGGTGGATATTTCCGTGTCGCCGGGCGCAATGGTTGCGTGCGAACGGTTGTATACCGGCAGCAGGACGTTCATGCCCCATTGCCGGTTCGGGCTATAGTCTAAATCCAGGCCGTAATTGCGGTTAATGGTGTATTGCTGGACCTCCTGCGTATTCGGCAGCGGCAGGTCCGCACGTGAAACGCTGTCGGTGCCGCTGCGCAACTGATCCTGTTCGAAATAGTCGAAGCGCAAATCGGCACGAAAGCCGCCGGACGCCGCGAGTCCCTGGCTGGCCCAATCGGAACTCAAGGTGCAACCGCAGGCAGAGCAGCCGAGTGCCGGGTGGGTCGCGGCCAGCAACAGCAGGGCAGGGACGATTCTAGTGGTGCGCATCAGGAGCATGGGGTCATTGGGAGTTGGTTGGTGCCACCGGGCTAGCTGCAGGTTCACGAGCCGAACCATACCGCACGCCTTACCGGCACCGCCGTCTTTCGGCGAACACAGGGTCGCCGTTCGGGTGCGGGCGCGAAGTTACACATATTTACCGGCATTTACCGGGGCGCAACCTCGCGCCTTCGGTGAGCACGCTAGCTTGCGGGTCCGTGGGGGAATTCCGATATCCTTGCGGCGCTCCGCCTGGACGCCGGCAGTGCGCCACGGTCTGCATCACGCGAGCGCGAGCGGGCCTGTTGATCACGAAGAACGATAAAGTATGGACGCACACGACACCACGTTCCGCACTCGTCGCATCAGCCCTGCCTTGAAACCGGTCGGCATCATCCTCGTGGTCGCCGCGATCATTGCGGTGGGAGCCTGGTGGCTGGCGCACAGCGCATCCCAGCAGCAGCCCGCAGCTGGAGGACGCTTCGGCGGTGGGCGTGGCGGTGGTCCTGGCGGCGGACCTGGTGGATTGGCGATGCCGGTCGGCACCGAGGTTGCGGCACCCGGCGACATCAACGTGGTGCTCAACGCACTGGGAACGGTGACGCCGTTGCGGGTGGTTACGGTCAGCGCCCAGATCAGCGGGCAGTTGCAGAGCGTCAATTACAAGGAAGGCCAGATGGTCAGCCAGGGCGACCTGCTGGCCGAACTCGACGCGCGTCCATACCAGGCGGCACTCGCGCAGGCCGAAGGTACGCTCGCGCGCGACGAGGCACTGCTGGCGAATGCGAAAATCGATCTCGAGCGATACCAGACCCTTTTCAAGGAAGACTCGATCGCGCGGCAACAACTCGATGCGCAGGCATCGCTGGTGCGCCAGTACCAAGGCACGCTCAAGTCCGATCAAGCCCAGGTCGCCAACGCGAAGGTCAACCTCGGTTACACCAAAATCGCGGCGCCGGTCAGCGGTCGGGTCGGCCTGCGCCAGATCGACCCGGGCAACAATGTGCAAAATGGCGGCGCCATTGTCGTGATCACGCAGCTTGCGCCGATCGACGTGTTGTTCAATATCGCCGAGGACGACCTGCCGGCCGTTCGCGCCAAACAGCACGCCGGCACGACACTGGCGATCGATGTTTACGACCGCGGCGGCCAGAACAAGCTCGCAAGCGGCGCCTTGGCCAGCATCGACAACCAGATCGATACCGCAACCGGCACGGTCAAGGCCAAGGCCGAATTCGCCAACACGGATGAAAGCCTGTTCCCGAACCAGTTCGTCAACGTGCGCATGCTGCTCGACGTAATGCGCGGTGCGATCGTGATTCCGACTTCCGCGCTTGAACGCGGTTCCGCTGGTTTATTTGTATACGTCGTGCAGGCGGACAAGACCGTGGCCGTGCGCAACATCAAGACCGGACCGACTGAAGGGGAGCGCGTCGCCGTCAGCGAAGGACTGAAGTCCGGCGAGACCGTGGTCACGAGCGGCGCCGATCGGCTGCGCGAGGGCAGCAAGATCAGCTTGCCGGAAGACGAACCGCCAGCGCCGGCAGGCGCTGCAAAGGCCGCGGCTGACGGGCAGCGACGCGGCGGCCGTGGCGACGGCGAACAAGGCCAGCGCCGGCGCCGCGATGGCTCCGGTGCGCCGGGTGGGCCAAGTGGCGATCCGGCGCCGACCGGCAGCGGCTCGAATCCGGGGTCAAGACCGGAAACACCCAAACCCGCCA